>Ga0316207_10000470_pt1 | contig 65525 bp, 46 predicted proteins | sample 6weekpyrite_MG_FD_204943 | JGI IMG/M metagenome (GOLD analysis project Ga0316207, IMG submission 204943) | Microbial mat bacterial communities from mineral coupon in-situ incubated in ocean water Damariscotta River, Maine, United States -... | ecosystem: Environmental > Aquatic > Marine >... | reverse complement strand
CGTCAAATACGACAAGCGGCGTTACAAACGGCGCAACCGTATCGAAATCATGTTCGGTCGCCTCAAGGACTGGCGGCGCGTCGCTACCCGCCACGACAGATGCCCCAACGTATTCCTCTCTGCCATCACTCTCGCCGCTACCGTCATCTTCTGGCTCTGATCAATGAGTCCTGACCCTAGCCTTTCCATGAAAATGCACCAAATGCGATCTAATAGCATGTCGAGGTCATTCCCGATCCGATAATGCCATGTTACAGGAAAATAATGGATGAGAAGCTGATAATTGGCTGCGGCTGACAGTATCGGCATTATAGGATAATAGCGCGGTAGCACTCTGAATGAATGGCTCAGCAACAGGACAACGCCCATTAAGCGCACCGCCCGCACCAGGCGAAACGATGAGCCATATTGAGCGTACATTGGGCAACGGCCATGCATCCGCTGATCCTACAGGGATAGCAATTGACCCTTATCGCATGTTCCCTTTCCCCAACGCGATCCGCGAGCAGCGCAAGCGCGCCGGTTTTGATTCTCTCCTCGCTCTTTCACAGCAGTTGCCAGACATTCCCTATATCCGGCTCTCAAAAATCGAGCGCGGTGAAGTCTTCGCTAAAGCGCAGGAGATTATCACCATCGCACATAAGTTAGGCGTTGAAGACCCAAAACGCCTGCTCACCGATGTAGAGGATGCCAATTTTTCGGTCGCGCTCTGGGCTGGGCTACGCGGCGAAACACTTGCTATGAACAGAGAGTCCGAAGAGCTGGCGATGCTGCTGGCTGCGGCCTTTCGGGCGCGGCGTGGATCTGCGCCGGACCTTACATTAGCAAAACTCAATAATGACTACGGCCTGCCTGCCGTCATCATCTCGCGTATTGAAAATGCTGTAAAACCCTTTGACCGCTGGAACGCAGAAACCCTCTCTGCGGCCTGCGAGGTGCTTGGCATAGAAGACAGCCGCACACTCGCCAGTCATTTGCGCACCCAATATGAAAATGGCGCCCTGACCGAATGGCTCCGGCGCATTCCCGGTGCGCCAGAACGTGAAGCACGGACAAGAGAACGGGTCGCTGCATTACGAACCGAATTGCAGCGCATAGGTGCAGTTGGTGCGGGCAGCACGAATATGGCCAAAAGTAACAGAGCTAATAACGCCAAGCACAGCCCGAAGCCTATATCCGATGCTATATCCGGCCGCACGGACGGGCAGGCGAATCACGCCCATGCCATGACCAGCCTTCAGGTGCTTGGCGTGCCACTTGGGGACGGCGTGATCGAACCCTACCCCAACCCTCAGCACATCATGGCACCGGCAGGGTCAGGCCCAAATGCTTATGCGCTACGCATGTGTCGTGCTTCATTGGGCGCAGCAATCCCGGCCAGTGCAATCCTGATCGTCGACCCCGACCGCTCACCGTTGCATAGCGGAATTGGTGTTCTGCGCGTTGAAAATGGTCTGCGTGTGCTCACCATCACAACCAACCGGGACGGGCAGCTTTATGGTCATAGCAGCAACCCGGAAAAGGAGCTTTTGCTGGATGCAATAGCCCCCTCCGAGCTTGCTATGGTGACTGCTATATTGCTCGATTAGGTTACAATCAGGACTATTCCCTGTGCTCTGCAAAATGCTTTTGAGGTTTTTTACAGGGAATTACACTTGCCTGCCGCCCGTGTCGGCGGCTACAAAGCCGGAATAATCAAGCATCATTGCGGTCGCATTACGCAAGAATGATTTCAGCCGAGATCAAACGTCCCGAAGCCATGCCTTCGGACAAATGGGGGATTGATGTAATGTGCGGTAGTAAATGGACCCGCTCTTTTTTGACGAGTGCAGCAATAGTCGGCTTGTCGACATTGGCAGGTATAAGCACTACGGTTCAAGCACAAACGGCGCAGCCAAGCCTGATGGACAGTTTCCGCATAGGCTCAGGCGGAGGCGCATTGTGTCAGGCTCAAAACAACCGCTCTGACGCTGCCATATCGGGAATGTTCGACCGCTCATGGGTGATCGTCTGTCGCGATTCCTCGCTCCCTGTCGGGCGTATGTTCGCGTTAAGAACATCAGCTGAAACCGACCAGGCAGCTATGGTGGATCGTGTAATCAACAGCCGCAAAGAAGCTCTGACCTGTAGCGCTGCAGGCGGCATCACATTGGAAGATATCGGCACCGTCGAAGCGCGCAATTGCATGAGCGCCACTGGCATCCCCTCACGAATCACAGCCGCCACCCGCGGCCGCTTCACATATGTCGCACAAGGCTTTGCCAGCTATGCCAGCGCACTGGACCTTGGCCTGCGCACCATTGCTACCGACCGCATGGTTGAGGGCAAAGTCGAAGTCGCCACGCTGGGCACTCAGGACGACGTGGCCTTCGCCCGTGCGCAAGCTCGCTCACTCGACCCCAATGTTGTTCTGGCGGAGGGCTATCGCCGTAATAACAGCGGCAACTACGCCGAAGCCGCCGAATTTTTCGACAGCCTGACTGACCGTCTCGCCAAAGACAGCAACAGCGCGCTGAGCGAATCCGAGCGCACCAATCGTGCGCATGAATATCAGATCAATCGTGCGTTGCAGCTCTCCAACCTTGGCGAGTTCGATTCTGCCAACCGTTTGTTCCGGCTTGCGCGTTCCGTGCCAACTGTCGACCCTGTTCAACTGCGCCTGCGCCGTAATTTTGAAGCCATGCATTTGCTCAATCAGGGCCAGAGAGAACAGGCCATTGCCATATTAGACCGTCCGCTGAGTAGTGGTGCGACTAAAGGCGCCGTTGGCAAAGGGGGTGCAGAAATCGACGCTATTTCCGCAGCCGAAATGAACAGTGCCACGCCGAGTGCTGAAGCGATGGGCATGGGGCAAAACGATAAGCTCACGGCTGCAGAACGTGCTGCGATTATTGATGCACAAGCACAGCAGCTACGTGGAACTGCCATGCGCCTGTCAGGCCAGCAAACACAAGCGCGTGCGCTCATGGAGCGAGCATTGCTTGATGCCGTTTCCATCCGCGAAGGCCGCGTTACGTCTATCACCCGCCTGCGCGCGCAGCTCCTCGCGGAAATCGCGCTTACCCATGAAGCGGAAGGCAATATGGGTGAAGCCGAAGCCTTGCTACGACAGGGCATCGAATTAATCGCATCCCAATACCCCGAAACCGTAGCGATGAATGGAGCGCGGGCACGGCTCGCATCCTTCATGACACGGCGTGGGCGCAATGACGAAGCGATTGATATCTATCGCTCCGTCATCGACTCAACCGTTGCCAACCGCAACCGGCTTACGGGTATCAACAACCAGATTGCGCCCTATTTCGATCTTCTGGTGAATGGGTTGGCAGACAAGCCAGAACTGGTGGACGACCTTTTCCTTGCCTCGCAGACGCTCATGCGCCCCGGTGCTGCCGATACGATGGAAGTGCTCACCCGCGAGCTTTCGGCTGGAACAGGCGATGCCGCAAGGCTCTTCCGCCAGTCCGTATCACTTTCGCGCGACATAGAGCGCGCACGTATAGAGCTGGCACAAGCCAAACAGCTTGCGCAACAGGACAGTTCTTATGCGGCTGCTGTTACAGCGCAGCAGACCGATATTGATGCACTGGCTGCCAAACAAGCCGCCACGCTATCTGCGCTGGCTGCCTATCCACAATATCGTGCTGTATCAAAGGATACTCTGACGCTGGCCGATATGCAGGCAGTGCTCAAGCCCGGCGAGGCCTATCTCAAGCTCGCGCAGCTCGGCGATGTTCTCTATGGCATCTATATTGATGAAGCTGGGGCCACTGGCTATCGCGCAGGCATTAGTGCGGCCGACCTTGAGACCAAGGTAGCGGAACTGCGCGAGACCATTTCGACGACCGAAAATGGTCAGCAAATGACCTATGCTCTCGATGTCGAGATTGCCCGTGAACTCTATGTTGCTTTGGTCCAGCCCGTCGATGCACGCCTTGGCAATATCAACCACCTGATCTTCGAACCGGATGGCGCGATGCTTCAGCTGCCTATTAACCTGCTTGTTGCGCGCCAGGAAGGTGTTGATAGCTATATGGCGCGCCTCGGCAAACGCGGTCATGATGAGTTTGATTTCACTGGCATAGAGTGGTTGGGCCGTTCGCGCGCTGTCAGCACCTCACTTGCTGCCCGTGCCTTCCGTGATGCGCGCCAGGCACCTGATTCTACTGCGGCCAATGACTATATCGGCTTTGGTGAAAATGTTCCGGTCAGTGGTATCCGTAAAGCTTCTCTGACACGCTCAGCCAATGGGGATCAGGCGATAGACTGCTCATGGCCGACAGATATGTGGTCCAACCCTATTGCGGCAAACGAGATGTACAGCGCTGCCAAAATTCTGGACGACAGAGGGTCGCAAGTTATCACCGGTTCTGCTTTTACCGATGACAATATCCTCGCGCGTAGCGACCTGTCAGACTATCGCATATTGCACTTCGCAACGCATGGTCTGGTTACGGCCCCTCGCCGCCAATGCCCTGCACGTCCTGCCTTGCTCACCTCCTTCGGTGCGCCCGGCAAATCTGATGGCCTGCTGCAATTTAGCGAGATTTTCGACCTTAAGCTCGATGCCGACCTCGTCATTCTTTCCGCCTGCGACACAGCGGGCAAGGCGAGCAAGGAAACAACACGCGCTGCTGGCCTCGGCACTGGCGGCGGCTCAGCCCTTGATGGCCTGGTACGTGCCTTTATCGGTGCCGGTGGACGATCCGTGATCGCCAGCCATTGGCCTGCGCCAGATGACTTCAAGGCCACTGAACGGCTCATCACTGGTCTGTTCACTGCGGGCACTGATGTACCCGTTGCGCAAGCCTTATATCAGGCACAGCTCAAGCTGATGGACGATCCGGCAACATCCCATCCCTTCTACTGGTCTGGCTTCGCCGTGGTCGGTGATGGCGCTCGTCCGCTGGTAACCAAGCGCTAATCATGCCCGCCAGCCGCAGCTGGATGCGTCTGCTGAAGCGCAAGCTCAGGCGCATATGGCAAGATACAGGGCTATTGCGCCTTGGCTTTACCGTGCTGCTGCTTGGCATAGCATTGCTCATTGCGCGCTTTAGCTGGGACATACCACTGGTCGTTCAGGCCGAGCGCAGTTTCTATGATCTGCGCGCCACAGCCTTTGCGCCACGCACTGAGCAGGACGATCGCATCGTCATGGTCGTCTATAATGACCAGACGCTAATCGACACGCGCAAACGATCCCCGCTGGACCGCGCGACATTGGCGCAAGCACTCACTGCGCTGGATGACATGGGCGCGAAGTCCATCGGCATCGATATTCTCTTCGACCAGCCGCAAGATGAAGACGCAGAGCTGATCGCGGCTTTTCAGGCGATGCAAACGCCAACCTTTCTGGCCTATGCAGATACAGAGAATAATGCTGACCAGATCATCTATAACCAGCATGAATTCCTCGTTCAATTTCTGGGGCAAGCCACTGGCCCCAATGTCCAGCCAGCCAGTATCCGTTTCGAGGTAGACAGTGATGGCGTAGCGAGAAGCTGGCCCCCTGCTGTCGAGGGACTACCCGAATTGCTGACCCGCGCTATGGCCCCCACGCCAAGCTATGCAAATTATCAGGGCAGCATCCGCTATCGTATTCCAGCCACTACGGACCGTGCAGTTTTCACCTCGCTGCCGATAGACCTCTTCACCAACCCGGATGTGGCAGCCGCCTTTGCAGAACAGATCAAAGACCGTCATGTGCTAATCGGTGGCGATATTGTCGACATCGACCAGTTTGAAACACCTATGACCCCGGTCAACGGAAAGACTATGGTCGGGCTGGAAGTCCATGCGCATATGCTGGCACAAATGCTCGACGGACCGCCCTGGAAACGCCTGCCGACATGGGCACTTTGGAGCGTAGCCTGTTTGGTAGTTCTGGCGGCGGCGCTAACGGCACTTACCGAACTGCGCTGGTATCAGCTCGTTCCCTATCTGGGAGCACAAATCGCCTTATTTGGCGGGCTACCCATCTATCTCGCGTATCGCAATGTCGACACACAAAATCTGCCTGCTATCGGTTGGGGCATTGGCTGGATTATGGCGTTCATCGCTATCGGCTCGGCAGCCCGCGCCATCGGCTCGCATCAGCGCCGTTTTGCGCAATCGGCCCTTGGTAAATATCTGCCGCGCGACATAGCCACCCAGATTTTGCAAGAGCCGGAAAAGCTCGCGCTCCACGGTGAGAAACGTGAAATTTTCGTCGTTTTCACAGATCTTGAAGGCTTCACCAAACTCTCCCATGCGATCCAGCCAGAAATGGTCGCGCAACTGCTCAATCGCTATCTCGATATGCTCTCCAATGTTGTGCTCGAACATGGCGGCACGATCGATAAATTCGTCGGTGACGCTGTCGTTGCCTTTTGGGGGGCGCCTATTTCGCGCCCGGATGACGGCTATTATGCTGCCAAGGCCGCCTATGCGATGTGGCAAGCGGGTGAGGCTTTTCGTGCCGATATTCCCCCAGGCGTCCCCCCCATTGGCAAGACCCGTGTGGGCCTGCATTGGGGCGAAGCTATTGTCGGTAACTTCGGTGGCAAAGGCCGCATGCAATATACCGCGCTAGGTGATAGTATGAACACGGCTGCACGGCTCGAGTCCGCAAATAAGGCTCTCGAATCCAGTGTAATGGCCAGCCGCGAGGCCGTTGAACGCTCTAACCTCGACTGGTGGCGCCCAATGGGCAAAATAGTATTGCGCGGGCGCGCAACGCCGGTCGATATATTTGAGCCAGTGCCTGATTTTCCGGCCAGTGATGCGCGTCACTTAACCGACATAGTAAATCGGCTATCAAGTGATTCGAGAACAGAGATAGAAAGTGCGCTGGCCGATATGGAAGAGCTGATAAAGCGATATCCTGATGACAAAGCGCTGCAGAATTTGCACAATCGGATGAAGAAATCCGGAAATGGAGATGCATATGACCTCGGGTAAGATATTCACTAAAGCAGCCATGATGGCGATCGCGCCGATGGCGATCGTCGCGCTTGCTCCGCAGGCGGCACAAGCTGAAAGTATTGTCGTGCGCGCAAGCGGTCCCTCTGCCAAAGACTATACACCGGGCAAGAAACTCGCAGACAATATCTCGATCACATTGAAAGCGGGCGACATTGTAACACTGCTCGATGGGCGCGGCACCCGCACCTTACGCGGCCCCGGCACCTTCGGCTCAACAGCCAGCGCATCCGGCACAGACACGCGCACAAGCCTTTCCACCTTACTGGAAACCAAGCGCGTGCGCCGCGCACGTACCGGAGCTGTGCGTGGAGCCGTTGTAGAACCAACTGCGGCACCACGTTCACCGAACCTCTGGTATGTTGACATCAGCCAGTCTTCAACAGCTTGTGTGCCCGACCCCGCCAATGTCAAAATCTGGCGTCCATCAATTGCGGAAGCAACCGATATTACGGTCACTCCTGCAACCGGAGGTGCAGCCAGCACTGTACATTTTAACGCGGGACAGTCTGTCGCCTGGTGGCCCGAAGAGCTCCCTGTCACAGAAGGCGCTCAATATGCGCTGAGCTGGTCGGAGCTGACTCAGCCGGTCCAGATTGGCTTCTCAATCATGGCACCGGGTTCGGAAGGGTTAGAGAATATGGCTTCTGTGCTGATCTCGCGGAAATGCAACGCCCAGCTCAATCTGCTGGTCGAAACAGTAGCCTTGCCTGACCCGGCGCCCGATGTGGGAAGTTGAGACGGAATATTTATAGGATAATTGCCACTGAAAGGCTTGTCTCTTCTTGTAACATCAAGCGTGGGCTGGTAGCGTCTTGACGCCGAGAAAATAGCGCAAGCAGCGCATAAATCGCACAGCCTGGGTCGTCCTATCATATAATTTTTGGCTGCTTAAGTGCAGATCAGAAGGCTTATCTTACTGATTTTTTAGGGAAATAGCGGGGGCGTTATGCCACCGCAGAAATTGGGGGGCATATGGGGGCGCTAGACGTCATAACCGGGAAACTGTCGATTCTGGTTAAGTTATCGATAGGTGCTGGTGCAGTTCTGTTGAATGCCATGCCGGTTGCTGCGCAAACTGCACCAACACGCGAAGAGCTGAAACGTGCAGAACAACTTGCACCTGCTGACCGTCGCCCCAGCCGCCTCTCTGTTGAAGGAGACGTAGAGCGCGCGCCTTGCCCGCTTGCTGATCCACGTTTTGCAGATGTCACTGCTAATTTCTCCAGCGTATCTTTCGAAGGCCTGCAAGCAGTGCCTGCCGAAGCGCTGCAAGATAGCTGGAGCGAATTTGCAGGACGGGATGTGCCACTCGCCACCCTGTGCGAAATCCGTGACCGTGCAGCCACATCCTTACGCGCCAGAGGCTATCTGGCTGCTGTACAGGTTCCTGCCCAGCGGATCGAAAATGGTGGCACCGTGCGTTTTGAAGTACTCATGGCCAAACTGGTTGGCATTGAAGTACGCGGCGATGCCGGCAGCAGCGAGAAACTGATTGCAATGCATTTGGAGAAGCTGACGGCACAGCCCGTTTTCAATATGAAGCAGGCTGAGCGGCATTTGTTGCTGGCCCGCGACCTGCCCGGCTTTGATGTGCGGCTTGCGCTACGCCCGGCAGGAACGGCGCCAGGCGAAGTGATCGGCGAAGTACGCGTACAGCGTGAGCCGGGGCGCTTTGACATCAATTTGCAGAACTTGGGCTCGCGGTCAGTCGGGCGCTTTGGCGGACTTGCACGACTTCAGCTCAATGATCTTACAGGCCTGGGTGACAGCACGGTCATCAGCCTGTTCAATACCGCGCAAACCAAAGAGCAGACTGTCTTGCAACTGGGCCATAATATGGCGCTGGGTTCAGACGGCCTGCGCCTTGCAGGCAATATCACCTATGCCTGGACACAACCGGGCCTGGCTGCATTCTTACAGTCCAACACGCTCATAGCATCTGCCGAACTTTCCTACCCATTAGTGCGTAGTCAGGCTCGTAACCTGATGCTGAGCGGCGGTTTCGACATTGTAAACCAGAAGGTCGAGTTCACCACGGCGCCCCGCTCAACCATCTCCAATGACAAGCTCCGCGTGTTTTTCGCCCGGCTTGATGGCAACCTGACGGACCCGGACAGCATATCAAGCACAACTGGCTATTCCGCCAGTGAACCGCGCTGGCGCGTTGGTGGCTCGCTGGAGCTACGTCAGGGAATCTCCGGTCTTGGCGCGCAAGGCAGCACGGCAAGTCCAGACAATTTCGTGATCCGTGCCTCAGCCACTGGCGAATATCGCCCGATACCCACCGTCACCCTCGCCTTCTCTCCGCGCGTACAATATAGCCCCGACCCTTTGCTTTCCTTTGAAGAAATGAGTGCAGGCAATTACACGATCGGGCGCGGATATGACCCCGGCGTCATTGCAGGCGATAGCGGGGCAGGGTTCTCTGCCGAGACACGGCTGGGCAGCATGATGCCGCGCAGCAAAGATGACCTCGCGCTACAGCCTTTTGTCTTTTTCGATGCTGCTTGGATGTGGAACGAAAACCCCGGAATCGTTGATCCGCTTAAAGTCTTTTCCGCTGGCGGTGGCGTGCGCGGAGCATGGGGCAATCGAGGTCGCTTTGACCTGACACTGGCAGCCCCCTTACATACTCCGGCCTTCCAAGCCCGTCGCGGCGATGTTCGCCTGCTCTTCTCTATAACCACGCAGCTCTGGCCGTGGAGGTACTGATCCCATGACCGATACATCTTCCAACATTCGCCCTTCTTCTCGTCATAAAAAGCTGGTGTCCCGCCTTCTCTCAGGTGGCTGCGTCATGGGCATCGCTCTGACGCTTGGCTCAATGCATAGCCGGGTCGATGCACAAGGCTTTGCCGGCACAGGCGTTGTCGTTGGCGGTGATGCCAATATCAACGGCACATCAGACACCATCATACTCAACACCTCAGTAGCTCAAATCGACTGGACGCCAACAGACATAAGCGGCTCCGGTACGATTGACTTCTTGCCCGCTGGCAACACAGTTCAGTTTCAGGACGGCGTAGCAACTGATTATACGGTCATTAATCGCATCCTGCCTACCGATGGCAGTATTCCACGGCTTGATCAGGTCATCGAGTTAAACGGCACCATCACGAGTAGCGCTGGTGGCAAAGTCTGGTTCTACACGCCCGGCGGCTTCCTTGTAGGCGGCAGCGCAGTCATTAACGTTGGCGGCCTTGTCCTCTCCAGCAGCCAGATCAGCGCCAGCTCCAATTTTGACGGTTCAACCGGCACAATCGATTTCACCGGCACCGACCCTGATGCACCTCCCATCACCTCGGTCACTATTGCGCCGGGCGCCTCGATAACGACCACACCGGACAACAGCTATGTTGCGCTGGTTGCGCCACGCGTCGTGCAGGGCGGCACCGTGAATGTCAATGGCAATGCCGCCTATGTCGGCGCTGAAGCCGCCACGCTTTCTATCAATGCGGGCCTGTTCGACATCACTGTCAATACGGGCACCGAAGACACCAATGGTGTCGTGCATACAGGCACAACCACTGGCCCCGGCTCTCAAAGCACGCCCGGCTCGATGCCCCCTGTGAGTGATCGCCAGAATATCTTCATGGTTGCTGTACCGAAAAATCAGGCAATGACCATGTTGCTGGGCGGTAATGTCGGCTTTGCAGCAGCAACCGGCACGCAGGATGACAGCGGCGTCACCCTCTCGGCAGGCTATAATATTTTCGAAAGCGATATCGACTTCGACACCGGCCCGGGCGGCACAGGCGGCGCGGCCAATATCACCGTCAGCGATGGTGATTTTTCGAGTGTGGCAGGCGGCCATGCGGCAAATACATTCACCATTGCTCCAACTGGCACATTGCAGCTTGATATGGACACGATCTTCAGCGCTGACGTGCTGGTGGACGTGGACGTGGCTGGCGGCGCAAGCATCAATGCAGACACTAACCTCACACTGGTGGCTGGTGACGGGATCAATGGAGGGACGATCAATGTCGACACCTCTGGCCTGAGCACTACCGCAGGCACCATTACCGTCGCTGATACATTCTATCTGGACGTTTTCGGCGATGGTGACGTCGGGATAACCTCCCCCTCATCGACAGGCAATGACGCTTTTGGCGGCACGATCAACATCACTGCTATCGAAGAGTCTGTCATCAGCGGCAACACCTTATTCGCTGATGCACGGGCACAGGGTGGCACGGGCTTTGATTTTGGTGGCAATTCCACAGGTGGTGCTGTCAATATCAGCATCGCAGATAATGCTGCCATGACATTTGCCATCAGCAGGGCAGATGCCAGCGCTACTTCACAGCTAGCGTCTGTGCCTTCCACAGGCGGCGGTGATGCAACCGGCGGCGCTGTTTCACTTGCTGCTAGCGGCGGAACCCTCGGGCTGGGCCAGTTGTCTCTTTTTGCCACCGCCCAAGGCGGCGATGGCGACACCGGTGCCGGGGGCAATGCAACCGGCGGCACAGTAAACATCGATATCACAGGCGGCACCCATAGCCTGAACACTCTGACCGTAGAAGCTGCTATGAACGGTGGTCAGACCAACAGTGGCACCTATGGTGCAGCAACTGCTGCAAGCTTCGGTTCAACAGGCAGCTCTGACATCACCCTGCACGTCTCTGGCGGTGGCACGATATTCGAAACCGCTAACTTTATGGGCATCAATGCGAATGCCACCTCCACTACTGGCGGTACAGGCGGTGGCAACACCCAAGGCGGCAATATCGATATATTGGCGGAACTGGGTGGTACATTACGGGCGGGTGACAGCTTCTTTGTCAGCGCGGATGCCAGCAACAGCACCGGTAGCGGGGGTAACCCAAGCAACACATCCGTAACGCAAGCGGGCAATATTGATTTCACCACATCAGGCGGCACAATAGAAGCATTGTCTGACCTGTCATTATCAACAACAGCTAGAGCCGGAAACGCCTCTATCATCGCCGGTGATGCGCAAGGCGGCAATATAACCATCTCGGCAATCAGCGCCGGGGGTCAGCGCGGCACAATAAATTATGGCAGCTGTGTATCATTTTGCACACAGAGCTTCTTCAGTGCCAATGCAGGAGGCGGCACTTCTAATGCTGGCGGTGATGCGCAAGGTGGCAATATCGACATTTTCGTTCAGGATTCCGATATTACTGGCCTTGGAGAAACCTACGCCACCGCAGGCGGGTTTGCGGGCTATTCTTTTATCAGTGGCAATCCGGGCGGCGATGGTACTGGTGGTACAGTTTTGCTGGAGATCCAGACCGGGGTGGAAGATGATGGCACCCTGACCTTCAATGATTTCTTTGGCAGCGCGCTCGGCACAGCCACAATCGATGTAGAAGGCCCCGAACTCAATGAGGGTAATGGCGGTATAGGCACAGGTGGTACTTTCGACCTCCAGCTGCCTGTCGGTACATTGACCGCCGATACAATCGGAATATCATCCGACGGCATTGGTGGCTCATCATCAAATCATGATGGCTCGCTGTCTGGTGGCAACCCCTTCATGGCCGGCAATGGCACAGGCGGCACCACCCGTTTTGACCTGGCCGGTGGCACGCTCAACGTCACAGACATGACGGTTTCAGCCGACGGCTATGGCGGGTTATCAGAAAGCGCCAGCAGCACTGATACTGTCGCATCGATTGCAGGGTTCGGTTCAGGCGGCACGGTGGATTTCTTTGCTGACGACGGTACGCTCAATGTCACAAACCTCACAGTCTCTGCCTCCGGCTTTGGTGGCGAGGCATTTTCTGCTTTTGAGGTCGACGCTTCAAATTCAGGCGCTGGCATAGGTGGCAGTGCTAACTTTACTATCTCCGGCGGCGCTATCATCAACGCAACCGACATCACCGTTGCCGCCAACGGCACAGGTGGTGATGGCGGGGCAGCCTTTGAATTCTTCAGCGTCACTCCTGCTTTCACCATTAATGGTGGAAATGGCGGCATGGGTACAGGCGGAAATGCCTCCGTTAACCTCGAAGGCGGCGCATTAACCACAACTAATTTCACACTCTCCGCTAATGGCATAGGTGGTGACGGCGGCGAAACAGACAGTCTGGGCACAGGCGGAAATGGCGGCACAGGCCGAGGCGGCGACACATTGTTCACCTTCCTTTCCGAAGGCCATGACATCACCAACACAATGGTACAATCTCAGGGCACAGGCGGCACAGGCGGTCAGGCCCGGGTCTTCCTCAACTTTATGAGTGGCATGCCCGTATATGAAGTCGGCCAGGGCACAGGCGGCTTAGGCGGCAATGGCACAGGCGGCACAGCAGAGTTTCTGGTCTTTGAAGACCCCATATTGCCCAATGTCACTGTTGATGCCAGCAATATTGGCGGCGCAGGTGGCGATGGTGCAATCGGAGGCGATGGCGGCAATGGGCTTGCCGGTGGCACAGCAGAGCTGAATGTTTTCAATAGCTTCCTTGAAGTCACCGACACAACATTAGTCCGCGCAGAAGGCGTAGGCGGCAAGGGCGGCGACGGATCCGATGGCATCGGTGGTAATGGCGGCAGCGGCGCAGGCGGCGACGCCAGCATCACCGTAAACGGCGGCTCCGATCTCATCACCAACATCACGAATGTAACAGCGTCCGGTAATGGCGGCGATGCAGGCGCGAGTGGCATTCGCAGCGGCGAAGGCATTGATGGTGCTAATGGCGGCAGCGGCGAAGGCGGCTCGGCCAGCGTTCTGGTAGAGGAAGACGGATTTTATACCATCAATGACGCAGTACGCATTTTTGCTGACAGCGTAGGCGGCGATGGCGCGGCTGGCATAGCCGGGATCACAGTCGATGGCGGCAATGGCGGCGATGCGGGCAATGCCACCGCCGGGCAGGCCTCCGTAACAGTCGAGATTGCTTCGCTATACGTAGACAATTTGGACGCGCTTGAAATATCCGCCACGGCACACGGAGGCGACGGCGGTTCAGGAGGCGCAGGCGCCGCTGGCACTGCGCCCACCAATGGCGGCGATGCGGGCAATGGTGGCAATGCGACCGGTGGCGACGCCAGCTTCACAGGGACTGATGCCGATTACGAAATACAATCGCTGGTCATCCGCGGCAATGCCACAGGTGGCGAAGGTGGCACAGGCGGCGCAGGCGCTACAGCCGGGACGAGCGGCATAGGCGGCTCTGGCTCAGGCAATGCCGCCAGCTTCACCAACATCGCAGCTGGCGCACCGCTAATCGACCAACTGCGCTATGTCGGCGAGCTGACAATTGAGGCATCCGGCTTTCGTCCGCTTTCAGCGGCACCATTCCCGGTTTCGGGCAGAGCCAGCCTCGTCAATGATAGCCCGACAACTGGCGCGGTAGACCTGTCCGATGCACTCTTGACAATGACGGCCAGTGGCGACCCGAACATTAACGGGCAGAGCGGCGTATTCATTGACCTGACAACAGGCCGCGTCAATGTAGGCGAAGGGCTGCTCTACACCGATGCTTCTGTTGGTATCACAGTTGATGGGCCAGGCTCACTAGACTTCGGCAACGATCTGCGCGCAGAAGGTATCAACGGTGTCACGGTAACGCATATCAATCGACCCACCAATAATGCGCCTGATACACTGACCGGGAATATAATCTCACTCTATGCTTTCAGTGCGATAAATGCATCTGGTGCCACCACCATCAACACAGGCAGTCATTTCTTTGCCAATTCGATGTTCAGCGATGTTGCCCTCTCCGATGTAACAGCAGGTGGCAGCATCGGTATCTCTGGTGATACGCTCACTCTGGGAGCCCTGAACGCAGGGGAAGACCTTGCTCTGGAGTCAGAAAATACGGTTGATCTTCTGGTAGCCAATGCCGGTGACGACCTTGAGATATTCTCCTTCTCCGGTGATGTCATGGTTGGATCAGGAAGCGCCAATGGCAGCGGCCCAGACGGCAATTCTGTTGAGTTCGTCTATGGTGATATGTCCGCTGACGGTAGCGATGATTTCGGCTTTGGCACAATCGAGCTAGAAGGCGCAACAGCCGTAACCGCAAACAGCCTGTTCTCGGCTGGCGACACCTACCTCTACTCCGCTGTCGGTGATGTGAGCGTTGATGGAACGCTTGATGCTTTCGGCGTGGTAATTGCCGAAGGTGCCAATGTCGGCATTCGCAGTGACGGTGACATCACATTTGCTTCAGTAATCGCGTATGCCGGGTCGTTTGTTCTTGATACATTTGGCACCGCCTTCTTCCTGGGCGACGCCACCGCCACTGCTAATATCGTTATGAACACAGGCGATATAGATATCGACCTGGATGCGAGCATTATCGCCGACGTAAACCTGTCACTGGTCAATGCCGATAATAGCCGCCCCACATATATTGGCGGGGCAGATACAAGCCTGGGGTACAGCCTGTCTGCCGATGAAATTACGCGCCTCTCTTCAACAAATACAATTGTAACTGCCGATGAAGTCAGTGGTATAGGCGTGGCATCTCTCGGCAACAGCACGCCGGATGTGTTCATAGGCGATATGACAATTACGGCCGGGCCGGGCGGCACGATCGCACCCAATGGCCGGTTCGATATCGTCACACCGGGCAAGGCGCGCGTTGAAGGCGCAGTTCAGGTAACAGGCGTCGGTGTCGATGGCGGTTTCGCTATCCTTGCCGACGATGCGCTTGAGATTATCGCCGACACGGGTTCCATTGATGTGCGTGATGGCGGTGGCAATCTGAGCGGCTTCATCTTCCTCTTCTCTGAAGATGTGATCGCCGCCACTTCCAGCATGATCGATCTGGTGGCCAGCGCAGGCAGCATTGAAGAGCGGGACAGCCTGCTCGGTGATCCAAATGGTGTTAACAGTGACGATGGTTATTTACGGGCTGGCCAGCTCGATATCTCGGTCACCAATGGCCTCTATATCCAGAATAGTGGGTTTGACACAGATTTCGATGATCGTCGTGGCTTTACTGCCAATAGCGTGAATATATTCACGCCTGATGACTCTACTGAAATTGTAATCAATGGCCGCATTGCGAACGCCGGTACGGGTGGAGGCTTTATAACCGGCATCGACACTCTTTTCGAAGTGCAGATCAATGGGCAATTCGCGGCAACAAGTGGCTATGACCTTGGCTCCACGATTAATGGCTGCCTCATCATTGATCCGGCAAGCTGTGGTGGGCCAACACCTACCCCAACTCCGACGCCGACACCTACACCTACTCCGCACCTTGAGGAAGACCTGCCCACACGTGAGGAGGATATTGGTAGTGAGCTCAACCCGACCACAGGGCCAAGCGGTGAGAACCTGCCAACCGTCATCGTCGAGCTGAAGGAGTTTGAAGCTGTTGGTTTCCAGCCACTGATTGACGAGCCGGTAACTGGAGCAGGTAATGATGACCTGTGGACCAGCAATACTTGCACTGATGCCAATAGTTCCAACTGCGGTGGAGACACTGCACAATAATAGACAGTCTGCGCTCCAGCTCAGCCGAGGAAGGAAATATAATCATGTCGACCAAAGCATCTGACTTGTTCATCCAATGCCTTGAAGAAGAAGGCGTAGAATATATTTTCGGCGTTCCCGGCGAAGAAAATCTCGATATGCTCGACAGCCTGAGCCGTTCGAGCAAGATCCAGCTGATCCTCACCCGGCATGAGCAAGGCGCAGGCTTTATGGCGGCAACCTATGGCCGTCACACCGGCAAGACCGGCGTATGCATGGCAACACTCGGTCCCGGTGCGACCAACTTTGTCACAGCCGCCGCCTATGCACAGCTTGGCGGTATGCCGATGATGATGGTGACAGGGCAAAAACCAATCAAGAAATCGAAGCAGGGCCGTTTCCAGATTCTCGATGTCGTCTCAATGATGGAGCCGATCACCAAATATACCCACCAGCTCGCCAGCGCCGACAATATTCCCAGCCGGGTGCGCGAAGCCATCCGCCTCGCCGAAGAAGAAAAGCCGGGCGCAACACACATTGAATTCCCGGAAGATGTCGCCGACGAGCATACGGACAGCGCACCGCTCAAGCCCAGCCTGGCGCGCCGCCCGTCAGCCGAACCAAAAGCCGTTCGCGCAGCCGTTCGCGCATTGGAAGAAGCCTCTCACCCGGTACTTGTTATCGGCGCGGGTGCAAACCGCACAACGACGGGGCGCATGCTGCTTCAGTTTATTGAGAAAACCGGCATCCCCTTTGTCACCACCCAGCTCGGCAAGGGCGTGATCGACGAAACCCACCCACTGTTCCTTGGTTGTGCCGCATTGTCAGCAGGCGATTTCGTACATCGTGCTATCGAAGCATCGGACCTGATCATCAATATCGGTCATGACGTCATCGAAAAACCGCCCTTCTTTATGAAAAATGGCGGAACACCTGTCATTCACGTCTCGTCTCGCTCAGCCGAGGTCGACCCTGTCTATTTCCCTAATATTGAAGTGATCGGCGACATCGCCAACGCCATCTGGCAGATGAAGGAAGACATTGTCCCCGCTGCAAAATGGGACTTCGCGCATATGCTCGATTATCGCAAAGCCGAGGTCGCGCACACCGCATCTCTGGATGGTGATGATCGCTTCCCGATTTTCCCTCCGCATCTTGTCAGCCAAGTGCGCAAAGCAATGCCCGGCGATGGCATTATCTGCCTCGACAATGGTGTCTATAAAATCTGGTTTGCGCGCAACTATCCGGCGCGCCAGCAAAATACCGTGTTGCTCGACAACGCACTCGCTACTATGGGCGCAGGGCTTCCCTCCGCTATGGCCTCCGCTATGGTCTACCCTGACCGCAAGGTAATGGCGATTTGCGGCGATGGTGGCTTCATGATGAACAGCCAGGAAATGGAAACAGCGGTTCGCCTGAAACTCAACATCACCGTGCTGATCCTTAACGATAGCAGCTATGGCATGATCCGCTGGAAACAAGCCAATATGGGCTTCAAGGATTGGGGCCTGACCTATGGCAACCCGGACTTCGTTAAATATGCTGAAAGCTATGGCGCCATCGGCCACCGGGTCGAAAGTGCAGCGCATCTGCAAGAAGTGCTCGCCCATACGCTTTCGACACCGGGCGTGCACCTGATCGATTGCCCTGTCGATTATTTTGAGAATGACCAGATATTGAATATCGACATCAAGGAAATGAGCGCGAAGCTTTAGCCTTTTATAAGCCCCTCCCCTTCAGGGGAGGGCTTGGGGTGGGGTTTGCGCCACACCCATGACCCACCCCCGGCCCCTCCCTTAAAAGGGAGGGGGGAGTTAGGAAAATGACGATACTTAAAGACACCTATCCACTGTATCTGAACAACAAGGCGGTTCAGCCGAACACAGACCTTGCGGTGACGGATAAATATACAGGCGAGGTCGCGTTTCGCGTGGCACAAGCTGACCCGGCGACAATTCTTGAGGGAATCGCCGGGGCTGTGCGCGCAGCAGAACCGATGGCCCGCATGGCGAGCTATGAGCGGCAGGCGGTGCTCGATCATTGCGTCAAACGTTTCACCGAACGTTTCGATGAACTGGCTTATGCGCTGTGCATAGAGGCCGGCAAACCTATCAAGGATGCTGAAGGCGAAGTCACCCGGCTGATCGATACCTTCCGCATTGCCGCTGAAGAAACCACGCGTATGACGGGTGAGGTGCAACCGCTCGATATATCCCCCCGCGCCAAGGGCTATCAGGGCATGTGGAAGCGTGTGCCGATCGGCCCTTGCTCCTTCATCTCACCGTTCAACTTTCCGCTGAATCTCGCAGCGCACAAAATCGCGCCTGCCATTGCCGTGGGCTGCCCGTTCGTGATGAAGCCCGCGAGCCGCACCCCGCTAGGCGCAATCATCATGGGCGAAGTGCTGGCCGAGACGGACCTTCCCGAAGGCGCTTTCTCCATATTGCCCGCACACCGCGACGGGGCGGACCTCTTCACCGAAGACGACCGCCTAAAACTGCTGAGCTTCACCGGAAGCCCAGATGTGGGCTGGGCGCTCAAGGCGAAGTCTGGCAAGAAAAAGGTCGTGCTGGAGCTGGGCGGCAATGCCGCTGTCATCGTTGATCAGGATGCTAATCTTGAAGACGCGCTGGAGCGCATCATCTTTGGCGCCTTCTATCAGAGCGGCCAGAGCTGCATCGGCGTGCAGCGTATCATCATCCATGAAAGCATCTATGATCGCTTCAAGGACATGCTGGTTGCGCGCACAGGCTCGCTGATTGCGGGTGACCCCAAGGACCGTAATACATTCGTCGGCCCGATGATCTCCGAAGGGGAAGCACGCCGCCTCGATGGCTGGATAGAGGAAGCCACTGCGGCGGGCGCAACCCTGCTGTGCGGTGGCAAGCGTGAAGGCGCGATGCTTGAAGCAACATTGCTCGAAGACGTGCCGCATAGCTGCGCAGCCTTTACCGAGGAAGCCTTCGGCCCACTCGCTATCCTCTCGAAATTCTCGGATTTCGATGCAGCGCTCGAAGAAGTGAACGACAGCAAATTCGGACTTCAGGCGGGCATCTTCACCCGCGACCTGTTCAAGATGTTCGACGCGTGGGACAGGCTCGATGTGGGCGGTGTCGTCATCAATGATGTGCCAAGCTACCGGGTCGATAATATGCCCTATGGCGGTGTTAAAGACTCCGGGCTTGGCCGTGAAGGCATCAAGTTCGCTATGGAAGATATGACCGAAATACGTAACCTCGTTATACGACGAGGATAAGAAACTGACTCTTTGTAATTGAAATACGTTGTTTTGCTTGGTTAAAGGGGCATCATAACGACAAATAAAAAGAGTCGCACGATTGAAATGGAGCTGGTGCAGACCAGCTTCCAAATGGGGGCGTGCTGATGATGGTCTGGGCGACCAACAACAGGGTTAAGAAAAAGACAGCGATTGCTGTTACACTGGCAACACTGGCTGCAATAATATTGCTGGCCTTTGCCTTGCTTGCACCATGGGGAACCGGCACCGCCAATAGTGCGACCGCTGCACCGGGTAGCTTCACCGGCGTCGCGTCGTGTGCAGGTTCGACCTGTCATGGCCGCATGGTGCCTGATGGTAAGGTCGTGCGGCAGGACGAACTTGCTCTCTGGCAAGAGCCCTCCACACCCGGAGGCGCGCATAGTCGCGCTTTCAATGTACTTTCCAACCAGCGCAGCCAGCAGATAGCAGCCACCCTTGGCATTGGCCCTGCCACATCCGCCAAGGAATGTCTCGGATGCCACGCTACCCCGGCAGGCAATAACGAGCGCGGCGCACGTTTCCTCACCAATGATGGTGTAGGCTGCGAGGCTTGTCATGGCGCGGCCGGTGGATGGATTTCATCTCATTATGCAGTGGATGCCAATCACGCGGACAATGTCGCTAACGGCCTCATCCCGCTCGAAAAGCCGGTAGCACGTGCCTTCGCCTGCCTCGATTGTCATTTCGGCAGCGCTGACCAAGGCCAGTTCGTCACCCATCGCCTGATGGCGGCGGGTCACCCCCGCATCAGCTTCGAGCTGGATCTCTTCTCCGCGATGCAGGCGCATCATGACGAAGATGCTGATTATATCGAGCGCAAGGGCGCTACAGACAGCGTCCGCATGTGGGCTGTGGGTCAGGCTATGGCGCTGGAGCGCTCACTCTCGCTCTATGCCAGCAATCGTGGCACAGAAGGCGCCTTCCCGGAATTCTATTTCTTCGATTGCCATAGCTGCCACCGTCGCATCTATGATCAGGACGCGCGGGTAAAAACATGGGAGGCCAATCCAGGACGCCCAATCCCTGCTGGTATGCCTCCTTATAATGATGAGAATATGATCATGCTGATTGCGGCGGCTAAAGTCGCTGCGCCGGGCATGGCATCGCGCCTCGAAGCGGACAGCCGGGCATTTCATGGCGCTCTTGCCAAAGGGCGTAGCGATGCCGTTGCAGCAGCCGGAAAGCTGCGCAAGACAGCAGCCGATCTTGCGGCCACTCTCTCCACGGTGCGAACCTCTGGCGCTATGGCGTTTGCAATCATCGATCAGATCGAAAGCAAATTCGTACTGGCGCGCCTCACCGATTATGAAGGCAGCGTGCAGGCTGTAATGGCAGTGGATACGCTGCTCAATGCGCTCGTAAAATCAGGCAAAGTTACTGTAGGTGCGGCTGCGGGTATTCGCGCCCATATCAACCGTGCTTATGTGGCGGTGAACGACCCTAATGACTATAAACCAACGCAATTCCGGGCTGCTTTAGGCAAAGCCACGCGCGCTATGGGAGCATTGCGCTAATGGTAAAACGCTCCGGTTCAATGCGCGCCAGCGTAGCTGCGCTTTCGCTGGTGCTGGCCTCTTGTGGTGGAGGCGGAAGCAGTGGAGGCGGAAGCACCCCCACGCCCAGCCCTTCACCCACACCCAGCCCGACACCAACGCAGCTCGACAAATATGTCGCGCCTGCACAGGAGTCCCTGACCTCAGCCGATGTGGAAACAATCATTGGTCAGGCCGTCTCAGAAGCGCAGGCCCGCAGCCTGCCAGCCGTCATCGCGGTCACGGACAGAGTAGGCAATGTACTCGCTATTTATAGCATGGCTGGCGCGGCTGCGACCGCAACGACCAGCGCAGCACCGGATGGCAATAATATCGACGCGCAGAACCTGACTGTGCCCGCCGCCGCCGGAGCCATCGCCAAGGCGATTACCGGCGCGTATCTCTCTTCCGGCGGCAATGCTTTCACGACCCGAACAGCCAGCCAGATTGTGCAGGAACATTTCCCGCCCGCGCCGGGGCTGACCAATGGCCTGGAAAGCGGCCCGCTCTTTGGCGTGCAGTTCAGCCAGCTGCCCTGCTCAGACCTTAACACCCGCGTCGGCGTGGGCAGCCCGATGATTGGCCCGCGCCGTTCACCGCTCGGCCTCGCCGCAGACCCCGGTGGTTTTCCGATATATAAGAATGGTACATTAGTAGGCGGCATTGGCGTAATGGCCGATGGGGTCTATGGTTTTGACCCGGACTCTATTTCGCAAGACGTCGATCTACGCGAAGAGTCGATCGCACTCGCTGGGACACATGGGTTTGAAGCATCCGGCGCACTGATCACTGAGGGTGACATATACATTCTCACGAAAATCAATGTTGATGGCACAACGCTCAAATATTCAGAGGCGCTGTCCCGCGACCTTATGAGCAGCAGCGCCGCGAGCCTCTCCACCGCCAATCTCACCAGCGTCACCGGCTATTATGACGCTGCGGACGGTTTCAAGGCTGGCGCGGCCTATGGCAGCGAGGCATCGGGCTATCGCGCATCCACCGCGGCGGAGTTCTCGATCCGCGACGCATTTGTGCTGACCGACGGCACCGGCGCCAATCGCTTCCCGATCCGCGCAGGGACAGACGCAGGTGACGTTGCAACACCGCTCAGCAGCACCGAAGTGACGGCCATTCTCGAAGAAGCCTTCACTATCATGACCCGCGCCCGCGCGCAGATCCGCCAACCACTCGACAGCAGGGCGCAGGTGACGATCTCTATGGTCGACTCACGCGGGCAGGTGCTCGGCATAGTCCGCTCGCCTGATGCGCCGATTTTCGGCACCGATGTCAGCTTGCAGAAAGCGCGCACCGCGACTTTCTTCAGCCACGCACAAGCGTCCACAGAGCTGACTGCTTTCGATAGCGGAATTGCTTCAAACACCGCCGATGTCCGGGCCTTTGTTGGCGCGGTGCGCAGCTTCCTCAATGATGCTACAGCCCTCACCGGTACTTTTGCCTTTGCTGATCGCTCTGGTGGCAATCTCTCGCGCCCGTTTTTCCCGGACGGAGAAGTTGGCAGGCCGCATGGGCCACTCTCGCGCCCGATAGAACAGTTCAACCCGTTCTCCACAGGCCTGCAAAGCGCGCTGATCCTCGGCAACCTCGCCCAGCATCTCGCCTTTGTAACCGGCGCATCACCCACCGACACACCGCAGCGCTGCACCTTCACGCCCGATGTCGCGACAGACACGAAGCGGCTTAACAACGGCATCCAGATTTTCCCCGGCTCCGTGCCAATTTATCGCGGCAATGAGCTGGTTGGTGGCATCGGCGTGTCCGGCGACGGTATCGATCAGGATGATATGATCTCATTCCTTGGCCTGCATTTCGGAGGCCTGCGCACAGCCGATGTTCAGAACGCGCCAGCGGCCATCCGCGCCGACCAGATTGTTGTTGACCTTGGCGGCAGTAACGAGGCGCGGCTACGCTATGTAAGCTGCCCCTTTGCGCCCTTCCTCGATACGCCTGAAAATAATGTCTGCGAGGGGCTGTAACGGACGATGGTAGACGCCAGCTTCCTCCTGCCCATGATGGCCGCTCTGTCTGGCGAAGCACAAGCGCTGGACCAGCAAGGCAAGAACGCAGCGCAAATTGAGCAAGTGCTGCACAGCCGTTTTGCGAGCGCTGAAACCGCGCAAGAGGCGGGCAATGCCGAACCACCGCCACCTCCTCCGCCACCGGAAAACTGGCAGGAGGTCATCGCCGCGCCAGATGACAATAAGGTGCCGGTGATCAACGCCGACGAGCAGTCCATCGAGGGCCGCCGCCGCCCAGGTTTCGAGCGCAGCCTGCCCGATCGCGTAACGCAGGACAATCCCGGTGCAGTCTCCGCGCCGCCGCCTCAGGCATTTCCGGTCGACCAGATACCAATCCCGGATCGCTGGCGGCTGATCGAGAGCCTTGGCGTGGTGAAAGAGCGCTGGTTCGATCCTTATAATCAGAATACCTATAAGGGCGACCGGCCGATCAACCCGGAAAAGGTAAAATGGCTGCCGATTAAGGGAGATGACTGGTTCTTCGTCCTGAATGCCGTCAGTGACACTGTGCTGGAGCCACGCACCTTCCCGATCCCGGTTGGCGTGCAGACCACAGAGAGATCCGGAAGTCTCGATGTGTTCGGCAAAAACTCCAGCCTTATCGCATCACAGACCTTCATCGTCGGCGCAGCGCTCATCAAAGGCTCGACAGCCTTCATGCCGCCGACAGTCGAATATCGCGCAACCTTGGCATTCAACGTCAACCATGTCGATGTGCCCGAAAAGCGTGTGCTGTTCGTTGAGCCAAGCAAGCCCAGCCGCCGCACCGACCATTTCCTCGGGGTGCAAGAGCTATTCATCGATTATCATATCCGCAACACATCCGAGCGTTATGATTTCGAGTCTATCCGTGTTGGCATTCAGCCGTTCCAGAGCGATTTCCGTGGCTTCCTGTTCAATGACAATCAGCTCGGCATCCGCCTGTTCGGCACGCGCGACAACAATCGTGTTCAATATAATCTCGGTGCGTTCTGGCGTCTGGAAAAAGACACCAACTCCGGCCTCAACTCCATCGTTCAGCGCCCGCGTGATGACTTTGTATTCATTGCCAATCTCTACCGGCAGGATTTCCTCATCCCCGGCCTCACCAGCCAGATCACCGCCGTTTATAATCGCAATCGTGAAGGCAATGAGATTGAAATAGACGATAATGGCTTCCCGGTGCGCCCCGCTCTGCTCGGTGACTTGCGTGGCCACGATTATGATGTCGTCTATCTGGGTTATAATGCCGACGGTCGCATTGGTCGTTTCAACCTGACAGCTTCCGCCTACGCGGCGCTGGGCACAGACAAGAATAACTTCTTTACCTCCGAAAAAGCCGATATCCGTGCCTTTTTCGCAGCCGCGGAAGCCAGCTATGATGTTGACTGGGTGCGCCTGCGCGTTTCCGGCCTTTATGCCAGCGGCGATGGCGACCCTTATGACAATGAAGAAAATGGCTTTGATGCTATCTTCGAAAACCCGGTCTTTGCCGGCGCAGATACCAGCTATTGGATACGCCAGACGATCCCCTTCGCCGGTGGCGGGCGCGTGGTCAGCATCAATGGTCGCAATGGCATTTTGAACAGCCTGCGCTCCTCAAAAGAGCAGGGCCAGAGCAATTTCAACAACCCTGGCACAATCCTGCTGGGCGCGGGCGCAGACTTTGATCTGACACCGGAACTTCGCCTCTCGCTCAACGCCAACCATCTGTGGTTCGAGAATACAGCGACGCTGGAAGCGCTGCGCGTCGAAGGCTCTATCCCCAAGGATATTGGCTGGGACCTGAGCGCCGCAGCCATTTGGCGGCCCAAAGCCACGCAAAATATTGTATTCCGCCTCTCCGGTGCACTGCTTGCGCCCGGCGATGGTTTTCGTGACCTTTTTGACAATAGCGAGGGGGACAGGAATTATTATTCGATCCTCGCCAATATGGTGTTGAGTTACTGATGCAGCGGCTGATTTCATTACTCCTGATCGCCCTTGCGGCGCTATCCATTCCGGTTGCCATGCTCGGCGCGGCTGGTGGAGAAAAGCCTGTTAAGCGTGATTACAGCAAGGTCATCGCTGCGCCTGCTCCCATGAGCCAGAGCAAGCAAAGCGTCATGGAAAAATCCGACGGCTGCTACAGCTGCCACACCCAGACCGACGAACCAAGCATGCATGCCACACCTGCCGTTATGCTGGGCTGTGTCGATTGTCATGGCGGCAACCCGGCCATACGCGGCAACCCGGAGCTGGGCTTCGACCACCCGGACTATGAAGCCGCCCGCGAAGCTGCCCATGTGCTGCCCAAATATCCCGAATCATGGCATTATCCTTCATCTGCCAACCCCAAGCGCAGCTACGCACTGCTGAACAAGGAAGCGCCAGAGTTCATCCGCTTCGTCAACCCGTCCGATTATCGCGTCGTGCGCGAGAGCTGCGGCGCATGCCATATGCAGACCATCGAAGCCGCCGAACGCTCGATCATGGCATCCGGCGCAATGCTCTGGGGCGGGGCAGCCTATAATAACGGCATTGTTCCGTTCAAAAACTACATCTTCGGCGAGGCGTATACTCGCGATGGTCAGCCCGCGAAAATCGTTTCGCCCGGAACGCCTCCCGGCACAGTGACCGCCGAGCAAAAAGCGCGCGGTGCCTTGGGTGAACTCTATCCGCTGCCGCAATGGCAGGTGATCCCGCCCGGCGACATTTTCCGCGTGTTCGAACGCGGCGGACGCAATATCAACAGCCAGTTCCCGGAAGTGGGCCTGCCTAACCCAACAGGGCAAATCCAGCGCCTTGAGGAGCCGGGCCGCCCGGACCTCAAGCAGTCGAACCGTGGTCCCGCTACCGGCCTGCGCGTTGCCATCCCTGTGCTCAACATTCACAAGACCCGCCTCAATGACCCGTTCATGTGGTTCATGGGTACGAACGACCAGCCGGGCGATTATCGCCATTCGGGCTGCTCGGGCTGTCATGTGGTCTATGCCAATGACCGCGAACCGCGCCACAGCCTGACCTATGCCAAATATGGCCGCGACGGCCAGAGCGACACGATTGACCCCACAATCGCGCACAAGAAAAAGAGCGCGCACGGAGATGGCCATGGTGAAGATGGGCATGGTTCAAAGCATGACGATGGGCACGATAAGAGTCATGGAGATGCGCATGACACCAAACACGGCAGCAAATATGATAGCGACGGCCATGCTGGCCTGATCAAGCCCGGCGACAAGAAAATCGCTTCCGATCACCCGGCCATTGGCGACCGCGAATCCGGTCACCCGATCAAGCACACATTCACCCGGGCGATCCCGACCGCACAGTGCATGAACTGCCACATGCACCAGCCCAACATCTTCCTGAACAGCTATCTCGGCTACACCATGTGGGACTATGAGTCCGACGCGCCTGCGATGTGGCCCAAGAAACAGAAATACCCAACCGCCGAAGAAGTTCGCAAAATCAACGAGCGCAACCCCGAAGGCGCCGCGCCCAAGGGCAAATGGGCAGACATTGATTTCCTGCGTAATGTCTATGATCTCAACCCGGATTTAAAAGACACACAGTTCGCCGACTATCATGGTCATGGCTGGAACTTCCGCGCCATCTTCAAGCGCGACCGTGAAGGCAATCTGCTCGATGCCAAGGGCGATATGGCGACCTACGGCACCGAGAAAGACAATATCGTCTCGCCCGACGACCCCGAAAAATGGCGCAAGGGCGATGAAGGCAAATTTGTCGAAGCAGGCAAAAACCCCGGCAAAACCGTGCATATGATGGATATTCACGCCGAAAAGGGCCTGCAATGCGCAGACTGCCACTTCGGGCAGGATAGTCATGGCAATGGCTTCATCTATGGCGAAGTCGCCAACGCGATCGAGATTGGCTGTAAGGATTGTCACGGCACGGCAGATACCTATCCCACATTGCTGACCTCCGGCCCCGCTGCGCCGCCCAAGGGCAATAACCTCGCCCTGCTGCGCAATCCGGACGGCAAACGCCGCTTCGAATGGTATTATGATGCTACCGGGCGTCGCAAGCTGATCCAGCGTTCGATCATCGACCCCGAGATCGAATGGGAAGTCAGCCTCGTTAAAGATGCTGTCGATGCCTCCAGCCCGCATTTCAACGCCAAGGCCGCGCGCTCCAAGCTGATGAGCCGTTCGGGTGCGGCAGATGGTAGCTTTGCCTTCGGCCCCGGCGTGGCGAAGGAAGATCGCGCGCATGGTGAAGAGGAAATGGCCTGCTTCACTTGCCACTTAAGCTGGACGACGAGCTGTGGCGGGTGTCACCTCCCCATTGAGGCAAACTGGAAGACCTCCATGCATCGCTATGAGGGGCGCGAGACACGCAATTTCGCGACCTATAATCCGCAGGTTGCGCGCGATGAGATGTTCCAGCTCGGCAAGCACCAGACGACCAAGGGCAATCAGGTCGCGCCTGTGCGTTCGACCTCTGCTCTGGTGCTCTCCTCCACTAATATCAATCGCGAGCGCATCTATATCCAGCAGCCGCCTATCTCGGGTATCGGCTTTTCCTCACAAGCCTTCGCACCGCATTTCCCGCACACTGTGCGCAAGACCGAGACCAAAACCTGCTCGGATTGCCACCTCTCAGAGCGCGACGACAATAATGCGATCCTTGCGCAAACATTGCTGCTGGGCACCAATTATGTGAACTTCGTCGGTCTTCATGCCTTCACCGGGCTGGAGCGCGGATTCGAAGCGGTGCGCGTCACTGAATGGGAAGAGCCACAAGCCGTCATTGGCTCCTATCTCCAGAAATATGCCTACCCCGACTATTACAAGCTGCATGTCGACCAGAATGACCGCGAGCTGAAAGAATGGAAACGCGGAAAATTCTTCGACAAGGACGGATCGGGCGAGACCCGCGCGATCGAAGAATTCCGCAATGTCGTACAGGGGACCAAGGGCGCTGTTGGCTGTTTGCAACTGCGCGGCGAATATATGTTCGTGGCCGAGGGCAAGGGCGGCTTCCGCGCTTATGATGTCGCCAGCGTTGGCAACAAAGGCTTCTCCGAGCCGATTGTGAAAGCGCCCTTCTCATCACTGGGCCATGACACGCATATCAAGAGCAAGAATGCCACCTGTGTCGCGCTGCCGACCAACCAGCCGATTGCCCCGACGCGCAGCACAGCGGAGCTGCGCAAGATCAATCAGGAACAGCCCTTCCTGCCTATCTATAGCTATGCGGCGGTGACGGACAGCGAAGAGGGCCTTATCCTCGTCAATGTCGACACGCTGGCTGACGGCGAATTCCGCAACAACTTCTTCAAGCGCACGGTCACATGGAACCCCGATGGCGTATTGGATGGCGCACAGCATATCCATCTCGCCGGTGAAATCGCCTATATCACTGCAGCTAAGGGGCTGGTCGTAGTGGACCTTGCCGACCCGGCCAAGCCGAAGCTTGCCGCCGTCCGCCCGCTAACAGATGCACGGGCCAGCGCGATCCAGTTCCGCTATCTCTGGGTGAGCGATGCCGAAGGCGTGAAGCTGTTTGACGTTACCAACCTGCGCAATCCGGTCGCCGTACCGGAAGCCACGGTGAAGCTGGCTGATGCGCGCCGCATCTATCTCGCACGCACCTATGCCTATGTTGCGGCGAAGCAGGATGGTCTCGTCATCATCGACGTGCGCAACCCATTAAAGCCGTGGGTCTACAAAAAAGAAACGTTCGACGGGCAAATGAACGATGCCGAGGATGTGATCGTCGCCTCAACCAATGCCAGTGCCTTCGCCTATGTAGCGGACGGCACAAACGGCATGAAGGTCATCCAGCTTACCTCGCCCGACAGCCAGCCCAATTTCTATGGCTTCTCACCAGCGCCTATGCCGGAGCTGATCGCATGGGTTAAGACGCCATCACCCGCCCTCTCGCTCTCCAAGGGGCTGGACCGCGACCGCGCTGTCGATGAAACCGGCGGCCAGATGGCCGTGTTCGGGCGCCTCGGCTCGCGCCCCTTCACCCGCAGCGAGATGGAAAAGCTGTTCCTCACCCCCAAAGGCGTACCCTATAAGGTGAGCGACAAAGTCGACATGAAAGGCTGGCGCGCGCCAATGAAATTACCGGAGAGATAGAAGAACCATGTTGATTTTCTGGTGGCAGGGTAAAGGCTACAACACGATCATAATATGGTTGGGCGTGATAATTGCGTTTGGAATTATCCTCGCTATGGGCAAACAAGTTATCCCGGATGAACTGTGGTACTGGGGATTAGCTCATTTCGCAGCAGCCGCCATCAACTGGCGGGACGGTAGTCGATTAAACAGTCGTAAATTGAAAAAGGGTCCTCCGAGAACAGGGTGGAGGAGACTGTTCTATAAAGCGCCGCACCGCTTTATGTCGATGCCTATGGAAAGCTTTTCGGTTGTGTTCATAACTATTGGTGCAGCTCTGACTGTTTACAGTTTCGTTCCAACGAATTGATGGGAAACATACATAACGTCAAAGTCTGATGTAATTCAAATACCGCCCATAGTCACAGGCCAGCCGCCTGCTTCCAGCTTCCCGGCCAGATCCGCCGCGCAGGCATCAACTACGGCCTGATCGGTCGCGCGGACGACAAAATTGCACCCCACCCGGCCTTCGCGGAAAAAGGGATAGCTACCAATCTGGCTGCCCTCATGAGCGCGTTCTGCCGCGACAAGAATATCCGCTATCTCGCTTTCCGCCACCCAGCAGCCGACTTGCGTAGACAGTACCGGATCACCGCCCTCTAATGTGCCCGTCAGCGCATCGAGCATGCCCGCCGTAATATTCGGCACACCTGCCATCACGAAAATATTGCCGTGCCTGATCCCCGGTGCGCCGGAATAGCGATTGGGGATCAGCTCAGCGCCCTCGGGCACCCGCGCCATGCGCAATCGCATTTCATTAAGGCCACCGCGCGTTTTATAATAGCCTTCAAGCACAGCCCGCGCTTCCGGGTGCACCACCACATCAACGTCCAATGCCCTGGCCACGGCGTCCACAGTAATATCATCATGCGTCGGGCCAATGCCGCCTGTGGTGAAAAGATAATCATTGCGCGCACGCATCTGGTTCACCGCCTCGACGATTGCCTCCTCAACATCCGGCACCACACGTACTTCACGCAAACGAATGCCCTGCACATTGAGCCAGCTCGCAATCTGCGCGACGTTCTTGTCCTGTGTGCGGCCAGAGAGAATTTCATCGCCAATAACGACCAGTGCCGCAGTCCATATACGATCTGTCATTGATCAGCCGCCTTTCTCGCCAACGCTTTCAACCGTGCGAACCGGTCCGGCGGCAACACATCGGCAGCTTTATAATAGCCCTCAAAGCATGGAATATCATCCGGCAGGCTCACCCAGGGCATGCGCTCAGCCGTGTAAATCACCGCATCCGGCCTGACCGCTGAAGGATCGTCCAATGTGCCGCCCCGCACCCCTCCGCCATGATCCCCAAGTCCCGGATAATGGCTCCACACCGCCGTGCCGCATTCCGTACAGCGTACGATCACATGAATTCCACCGCTGCCAGCCTTCACCTTATGGCGCGAAGTTGCACCGGATATTTGCGTCACACGGTCCATCTCATAGAACATGTTCACAACAGAGGTGGATCCGGTCTGCCGCTGGCACTGGGTGCAATGGCAATTGTTGACGAAAATTGGCTCCCCACGCAACTGATAACGCAGCGCGCCACAGGCGCAGCCCCCTTCTTTTACGTTATCCGCCATGACAATCTCCTCGCCTTCAATCCATGCCTGTTCACTGCCATAGTATCAAGGGTCTCGTAATCTTTGTGACGCATCCCTATAAGGCCAGTATGACCGATTATATGACCATGACGGCGGATAGCCCGCCCACACGATCAACCGCGATCAAGCTTTATGACGAAAGCGGCTTTGCGGGCATGCGCAAGGCAGGTCGCCTTGCTGCCGATATTCTCGATGCACTGCCTGCTTATGTCATGCCCGGTGTCACCACCGGTGAGATTGATGATATCGTCCGTAAACTAACCATTGAAGGCGGCGGCGTACCAGCGACAATGGGCTATCGCGGCTATCAGCATAGCTGCTGCACCTCGATCAACAATGTGATCTGCCACGGCATTCCGGGCGACCGCGAATTGAAAGAAGGCGATATCGTCAATATCGACGTGACACCGATTATCGATGGCTGGCATGGCGACAGCAGCCGCATGTATATTGCAGGTGAAGCACCGGTAAAAGCGCGGCGTCTGATAGACATCACCTATGAATGCCTGATGTTCGGCATTGAGCAGGTGAAGCCCGGCAATCACCTTGGTGATATTGGCCATGCGATTCAGAAACATGCAGAAAAACATCGCTATGGTGTGGTACGCGATTTTTGTGGCCATGGGCTGGGCCGGGTCTTCCATGATTCACCAGAAGTAGTGCATCTGGGCAATCCGGGTACGGGCCCGGAGCTGAAAGCCGGCATGTTCTTCACCATCGAGCCGATGATCAATATCGGCAAGCCAGGTGTGCGCCTGCTCGATGATGGCTGGACCGCAGTCACGCGTGATCGCACGCTTTCGGCACAGTTTGAACATAGTATTGGCATCACCGAGACGGGGTGCGAAATATTCACGAAGAGTGCCAAAGGGCTGGATTGCCCGCCCTATCTTTAAGACATTATGTTCCAGCGAAACCCGCACATAAAAAAGGGGCCAGATGGCCCCTTTTTCTTTATGAATTCAAGCGTTCCGCCAGAGATTGTAACGTGATGTCCGGCAGGATCTCACCCGGGTTATCCGAACGAACCAGTGCAGCAAGCCAATTACTACGCTGACCCATTTCATCTAGGCGTTGAAGATAGGACATGCACCGCATCATGATCTCTTCGTCCAGGCAAAGCTGAACGCCGATTTCTTCCATATCTTCCCGCAGCTGATCCAGTTCCGCCGCAATCTTGTCGCGCAAATCATGCGCGGCAATCACGGGCGGCACTGCAGCCTGGTTTGGGTTGGAGGCGCGCTCAGGCAGCAAGTTCCGTTTCCTCACAGCGGGCGAGGATAGCCTGCGCCAATTCAGGGATGGAAAGCTGCGCAGAGACTGCGCCTTTAGCGATAGCTGCAGCCGAAGCCTCAAAAACCATCGCGCTTTCCTTGTCCTGACATAAGGTCAGGCCACCCATTTGTTTAACGGCACCCATGCCGGCTGCGCCATCAGTCCCCGCACCAGAGAGGATCACACCCACGCCTTTGTCACGCGCTGCCTTGGCAACTGTAGTCAACAACAAGTCAGCCGACGGGCGCATACCATTAACAGGGTCACGCGCAACAAGACGAATTGCACCACCCGGCCAACGGTCAACAAGGCCATGCTTGTCGGGCTGCGAAAGCACATACACATGCCCCGGCTGCAATGGCATGCCATCTTCAACCAGCTTAACCTCCGGTGCAATTGCACCATTAAGGCGTGAAGCAAATGGCTCTGCCAGCCCTTCTTCCAACTGTTGCAACACAATGGTTGGCGGGCAATCAGCAGGCCATGCAGACAGCAGCTCCGTAACTGCGGGGCCTCCACCTGTCGATGCTGAAAGCGCCACAAGTGAACCGTTCCACTTGTAGGTTTTCGTTGTGGCCTGTGCCTCAGAACTTTCCTGCTTAGCGGCGGCAGCAGCAGCGGCTATCGCTTCAGGGTCATATTTCTTGACCTTGCTCTTGGCGGCGGTTGCCACCAGCTTGCACAGCTTGCCCGATATCTTCTCAAATTCCTCAGGCGTCGTCTTGGTTGGCTTGGGGAAACAATCCACAGCGCCAAACTCTAATGCCTTCAGCGTTACTTCCGCACCCTTTTGTGTGAGTGTTGAAAGCATAACGATAGGCATCGGCTTAGTGGTCATGATTTCTTCAAGGAAATCAATGCCATTCATGCCCGGCATTTCAATATCGAGCGTAACAACGTCCGGTTGCAGCTCCGCGATCATCTCGCGTGCTTCATCGGCGTCTGCAGCTGCCCCCACAACAATAAGATTATCTGATCGCTCCAATGCACTGGAAAACAATGCGCGCATTGTAATCGAGTCATCGACGACCAAAACTTTAATCGCAGCCATTATGCCTGTCCCTTTCCGGATCTTTCTAGCATTTCAAAATTACAGTTTCTTCTTTGCGACCCGACGTTTTAAGCGGCTTCAGGCAATTCCGTATCAGCTGTCAGGCCTGGCAAATCGAGTACCATGACCATCCGGTCTTCCTGAGCAACCAAGCCTTCCAGATAAGGCACGACAGCATCGGTGCTGGTCGCTGGCGGTGGCTGAATATCATCGTCTTGTGCAGTCACAATGTCGCTCACAGCATCAACTATCAATCCACGAAGCTGATTGTTGATCTGAGCCACAATGATAACATGACGATCTGTCGGCGATGTCGGCTCCCAGCCAAGACGCGCAGCCAGATCGATAACAGGCAACACGGTGCCACGCAGATTGACCACGCCGGCTACATAAGACGGAACATGCGGCAAGCGCGTAGTAGGCGACCAGGCGCGAATTTCGCGGATAGCCATAATATCAAGGCCAAAACTCTGATTGCCCAGATGAAAAGTGATTAATTGACGTGCCATTGTTTTTCTCCAGTCCCCAATACCGAAAAATCAGTGCGTGACGCGGCGTAGCGCCGTATCCAGCTTTTCCGCATCAAATGGTTTAACGATCCAGCCTGTTGCCCCTGCTGACCGCGCCCGCGACTTCTTCTCGTCCGAACTTTCAGTCGAAAGAACAAGAATCGGGCAGTCCCGGAACCGTGACTGCTCACGCAGCGCTTCGATCAGGCCGAAGCCATCCATGCGCGGCATGTTAATATCCGTAACAATGACATCGATATCGCTGCCATTATCGGTAAGCCATTCAAGTGCCGCGACGCCGTCTTCTGCCTGCGACACATTGTAGCCGCGCGAGGTCAGGGCCGCCCGCAATAGCGCACGCATACTTGCGCTGTCGTCCACAGTAAGGACACGAATATTCTCGGACATATTAAACGCCTCTTCTTCTCTTCAAAACAGTTCCAACTCGCCACCACCTGATTGCGGTGTAACAACCGGTTTAGGCACAGGTGCCGCCACCGGCTCGACAGTTCTGCAACGCGTCCGGCCCATCACCGGATCAAAGTCAACACGCCGCGCCGCTTCCCCTCCTACGTCGATTCGCAGAACAGGTATTTTTTCCTCCATGAGGAAATTCCTGGCAAAACGAGCATTGGCATCACCAATACGCGCCATTCCCGAATGCATGTTAGCTCCACCATAAAGGTGTGCCTTCATTCGGGACTTTACACCGCCACGTGTCATCATCTGGTTAATAAGCAGCTCCATCAGATAAATACCGTAATTTTGATCGGCGACGGTGCCACTATTTGGTGAGGGTTCTGCCAGCAGGAAATGATTCATCCCGCCCACACGCGCGGTGGGGTCGTACATGCAGCATGCAATGCAACTGCCCAAGACAGTAGTCAGGATTTCATGGGAACCAGTACCGACATAGGCCTGGCCCTGCATAACCGTAATACGTGTGGGCGCTCCAACAGCAATGTCGGGATTATGCAGCATCTATCACATCCCCGCGGCGGCCAATGCGCGCTCAGCAATACGCGGAAGTGGAAGTATTTTTTCGGCGGCGCCAAGGTCTGCGGCTGCACGGGGCATGCCATAAACGGTGCTGGTCGCTTCATCTTGCGCGATAGTGCGTGCACCAGCCCGGCGCATAGCAAGCAAACCGCGTGCACCATCCTGCCCCATACCCGTCAGCAATATGCCAAGAGCTGAGGGGCCAAATTTCTGTGCTACAGAATCAAACAGCGCATCAATGCTTGGGCGGTGACCTGAAATCAGATCACCCTGAACCATCTTGGCTACGATCTTTTCGCCGCCGCCAACCATCGCATGCTTGTCATTTCCTGGTGCAATATAAATATTGCCAGAATGCAGAATACCGCCGGATTCAAGTAGCTGTACTTTAGCGGTGCATTGCTTGTCGAGGCGCTCGGCCATCGCAGGCGCAAAGGCCGCACTAATATGCTGTACGATAACAGTCGGCGGGCAGTTGGCCGGAAATGCCGGTAATATGTGATGCAAAGCTTCCACACCACCGGTCGAGGCTCCGATCGCAATCAGGCGAATTCCAGCCCCATTGACTTGCGAAGCGGCAATCGTCTGACGAGCGACAGGGCTTTGAGCAACCGGGGTTTTCGGAGCACTGCTCGCAGTGGGTACGCGGACAAAGCGAACACGCGCCGCTTCACGGACCATCTGAGCAAGCGCACCGCCATCACTCTCAACCAAATTACTGACCGAGCCGTCAGGTTTAGCATAACAATCGACAGCACCCAGCTCGAGTGCACGGATTGTGGTATCGCAATTCTTGCGTGTGACGCCAGAAACAATAACCACTGGCATCGGGCGCAACTGCATGATCTTGGCAAGAAAATCGATGCCATTCATACCCGGCATTTCAATATCGAGGGTCACGACATCTGGGTTCAGCTCACGGATCATGCCGCGTGCCTGCATAGCATCAGCCGCCGCACCAATTACTTCAATATCTGGCTCGCTGCTCAGCATACGCGTCAAAATTGCGCGCATTGTAGCGGAGTCATCGACGATCAGTACACGTGTTGTCACGCTTGGTCCTTCCGATAGATTGTGCTTCCCACAGGCACCATAATATTTTGAGCGGCCCCACCGACGCGCTCGCTGTGGCCGATATACAAATGCCCTCCTGGCAGGAGTTGATCAGCAAATCGTGCAACCAGCCGGTCTTTGGTCGGCTGATCGAAATAAATCATCACATTGCGGCAAAAGATCACGTCAAACTGGCGCTTCATTGGCCAGTCACCCAGAAGGTTGAGGCGCTTGACGCGGATCATATTGCATACTTCCGGAAGCATCTGGAGTTCACCATCACTCGGCTTGGTCCATGCTTTTGTAAGCTGAGGCGGAACATCCTTGAGCGCTTCAACCGGGTAGCAAGCTGCCTTGGCGCCCGCGACAGCATGATCTGCAAGATCAGTCGCCAGGATCATAACATCGCCATTCAGCAAGGTCTTCGCATCGCTCTTATCCGGCCCAAGAAATGTCATGGCCAGCGAGTATAATTCTTCGCCGGTCGAACACCCTGCTGACCAGATACGCACTGGTTGCCCAGCCTTCACCTTTTCCATCAGCATCGGGCGGGTAACACTCCCCAGATGTTCAAAGTGATGGCTTTCACGATAGAAGAATGTGTGATTGGTCGTCAGCGAATTGATCATCTTGCGCCGCTGGACCTCATCTTTACGAACCAGGTTGATAAAGTTCGCAAATGTCTGCTGTCCGCTATCACGCACCAATGGCGCTAGCCTGGAATATACCAATGTCGCCTTGCCCGGAGGCAAAACAATGCCCGCAATATCATAAACGATCTTGCGCACAGCCTCGAAATCAGCGCGCGAATATACCTGCGCGCTAATCCCCGGAAAGGGTGTAAACGAATCAGCGGCCATCTGGTTCATGCTGCGGCCATTGCTGGAGCGTGCGCCGAGAAATTATCGGCCACAAGCGTATCGACATCAAGAATGAGCGCTACTTTGCCATCACCCAAAATGGTCGCGCCAGCAACACCGGTAACCGGCTGATAATGCGCTTCCAGACTTTTGATAACAAACTGACGCTGGTCAACAATGCTATCCACCATAAGCACAGCCTGGCCGTTGCTTTCAGTATCAACAACAATCAACACTGCATCTTGAGGTGTTTTGGCTGCGCCGAGCGCGCCAACAGCCTGATCGAGCCGTACGATCGGCAAGAACTTGCCGCGATTGTTCAGCACGCTCAGATCCTTGCCGACATGCTCAACTTCCGCCTCTTCAGGGCGCAATCTTTCCAGCACATGAGTGAGCGGTACAACGATCGTCTGATCACCAACAGTCACAATCATGCCATCGGCAATGGCCAGAGTCAGTGGTAAGGCCAAGGTAAATACACACCCTTCACCCGGGTGCGATTCAATGGAAATGCGCCCGCCAAGATCCTTCACATTCTGGCGCACGACATCCATGCCAACACCGCGACCGGAAATATTTGATACGGACGCAGCAGTAGAGAAGCCCGGAGCGAAGATCAGGTTATCAATCTCTTCGTTCGACAGCTGTGTGCCAGCAGCAACCAGACCTTTATCAATCGCCTTCTGCAGCACAACCTCACGATTGATACCCGCACCATCGTCAGACAGTGAAATCACAATACGGCCAGAACGCTGCTCAGCAGAAAGATGAAGCTTGCCCTCGGCGGGTTTGCCATTGGCAATACGCACCTCTGGTTTTTCTATGCCATGATCGACCGCATTACGAATAAGATGGGTCAGTGGCTCGCCCAGACGTTCCACAACAGTCTTGTCCAGCTCAGTGCCTTCCCCGCTCATGGTCAGGACCACCTTCTTACCGGTGTCTGATTCCAGTTCACGCACGATGCGTGGAACGCGCGAGAAAACCGAACCGATCGGCTGCGCACGGATCGACATGGTGCTTTCCTGAATATCACGGGTCAGCAAGTCGAGCATGCCCATTTCGTCAATGGCGTCCAAGCCCTCGCCAGCGAGCCGTTGTGCCATCATCGCTTGCGCAATGACCAGTTCACCAACGGTGTCGATAAGTTTGTCGAGTTTGGCCAGGTCCACACGGACTGTCTGGCCAATAGAATTAGCGTTGCGTGGCTGCGCCGGTGCTGGTGCAGCTGCTGGTTTAGGTGCCTCTGCTTTCTTAGCCACCTCTGCTTTTGCAGCAGGCTGCTCAGCAACAGGTGCCTTAACCTGTGTCTCGGCTTTAGCCTCTTCCTTCGGCGCTTCGGCAGCAGCCGGAGTATCAACTGCCTGCGCTGCGGCTGCCGCCTTGGCAGATGCAGCCACTTGGTCAGCCATGATTTCAGCCAGCGTTACCTTAACGCCTTCACGTGACATCGGCGTGGTGAGAACCTCAATTTTGAGATCGCACTCATTGTCGATGAAATCGAAAATCTCTTCTATTTCGCTTTTGGCGACATGGTCCGGCGCCTGAAAAACCCAAGCGAGATAGGCTTTCTCAGAGTCCAGATCTTGAAGCAAAGGCAAAGCTGTTGCATCAACCGAGACGCAGATTGCGCCCAATTCTTCCAGCTCGCGCAACATCAACAGTGGCTCAGTGCCATTAGCAAGCGCGCCTTCCAGAAAACGCACTGAAATTTTCCAGCCATGATTGGCCGGCTCGGCAGACGCGTCGGCCACATCTGCGGCAGCTTCGCCTGCGGCAGCTTCAAGAGTGTCCTGAGCTACTGACGCATCTTCCATCGTGCGTTCGACTTCCGCTGCGGCAGCTTCGAAAGCGGCAGCTTCTTCTTCACCGACCGTCAGATCACCCATCAACCCATCAAGGTCAAAGTCCAACCCTATGTCATCAGCCGGGGCAGAGGCTTCTTCTGCAACTGGAGCTGAGTCAGCGTCTTCCGCTGCTGCAGCTTCAGGAACCGCTGCGTCAGCATCAGATATTGGTGCAGCAGCAGGTGCTGCATCATCTTCACCTTCAAATGCAGATTTTCCTGCAGCTGCGCGTTCCGCTACTTCTTCCAGTTGTGCACTCACTGCCTCATCATCAGGCGTATCGGCTTCACCGCGTACGGCAGCAACATGGTCAGACAACACATCGAAAGCACGAAGCATCAAGGTATTGAGCTTATCACTCAGGCCCATCTCGCCATCACGCACATAAGAGAGCACAGTCTCAAATTTATGCGTGAAAGCCTGAAGCAAAGTGAAGCTGAATGCTCCGGCGCCGCCCTTTATCGAGTGAACTGCACGGAAAATACTATTGACGGTATCTGCATCGGCGGTTCCCGCCTGACAGGCCATCAAACCTTCTTCGGCCCCCACCAATGCTTCTTCACATTCTAGGAAGAAGATATTCTGGATTTCATCATTGGTCATTGCTCTGCCCTACCCATTTGAGTGCACCCGACAGGCCTGCGACTTGCGCCGCACTGATCATGGCCTGTGAGGGGTGAACGTCCAACGTAACCGAACGCGTGATTGCTGTTTGCTGCGCACTCAACAATAGCTGCAAGCCTGATTGGCCAATCCGCGTGACGTCACGCCCTTCAACCGTCACAGCTTTGCCAGGCTGGAGACTCTGATCGAGATGCGATATCAGAGCCCCCGCTGTTGTCCTGTCGATTACATTTGGAAGAGTTATCATCGTCATTACATACAGTCCCTCGACCGGTTATTAGAATTCCGACCAATCGTCCTGATCTACTGCCAGAGCGAGATTTCCATGTGTTGTCGGCGCCGCCTGCACTGCCACCGGAGCCGGTTGGCTCTGGGCAGGCATTGATGGTGTCACGCTGGGTGCCGGAGCGGCAGCCGACGCTGTACCATTCATCTTGAAACGAGTGACAAGGCGCGACAGTTCATCAGCTTCATTGGCGAGGCTGCGTGCTGCTGCGGTCGATTCCTCAACCATCGCGGCATTTTGCTGCGTCACCTTATCCATTTCGCTGACCGTCGCATTGACCTGCTGCAAACCAGCAGCCTGTGTCTCAGCAGATTCAGAGATGGACGAAATAAGTCCACTAATCTCGCCAACACGGGCAACGATGCTGCCCAGCATTGTGCCGGTTTCGCCTACCAGGCCAACGCCTTGCTCAACCTGCTCTGCGCTGGTTGTGATAAGCGCCTTAATGTCCTTCGCGGCCTCGGCACTACGCTGCGCCAATGCTCGCACTTCGTTAGCGACAACTGCAAAGCCCTTGCCAGCATCACCCGCACGTGCGGCTTCAACACCAGCATTCAGTGCAAGTAGATTGGTCTGGAAAGCGATGCCATCGATCACATTGATGATGTTGCTGATTTCCTGAGCCGATTTTTCAATCGCACCCATTGCATTAACAGCCTTTTCAACGACAACGCCGCCTTCAGTGGCTTCACGGTGTGCATTGGTAATCGCTGTCGTGACCTGACCCGCACTCTGTGCAGTCTCTTTCACCATACCCGTGATATCATTCATCGCGGTGGCAGATTCTTCGAGCGAAGCAGCCTGCTGCTCAGTGCGCAGCGAAAGGTCATGTGTTGCGGTGCGGATTTCGCTGGCACCTGCATGAATGGTACGCGACGTTTGTGTCACAGAGCCAATCGCTTCGGCCATGCTGTCCATAGCACGGTTAAAGTCGCCACGCAGACGCTCATATTCGCCAGGGAATGTCTCAGTGATATGATAGCCAAGATCGCCATCGGCCAACTTCGCCAAGCCCTCGCCCAGTGCAGATACAATCTGCTCCTGGCTCTGCGTACTTTCATTCACCAGACGCGCATTATCGCGGAAAGCACCCATTGCTACCACCATGCGCCCCACACAGTCATGATGGTCCGAATATTCAATCGGAGTGTCCAGATCACCGGCAGCAAGTGCCTCCATACGGACAACCGTATCAACATAAGGGTCGCAAATCAGGCGCCCAGAAATGATCACGGTTGCTATCGTTGCCGCAAGAGCGACACCGCCTAGACCAAAACCAGCGATAACCATGCCCTGAGACGCTAAAATGATTCCAGCAATCCCCACTACAGCCCAGACGGAATGCACCATCAGCAAAGCTTTAAATTTGGCCCGAATCGGGGCCTCTTTTTTGAACCAGTCGAACATATTCGCTCCCCAGAACTCTCTGCCACGCACAGCACATGGCCCAAGGTTCCTTTTCTTATTCTGAAGTTGCTATATGAAATTGGTTAATGGACCGTATCATCTTGCATAAAACGCACAGTAGGGATGATATTTGGTATAAAAAGCAACGGCCTGCCGCGACAATATAGTCGGGCAGGCCGTGCATTCATTATAGCAGCGAGAACTATGTTCTCGCGTGATTATCAGGCGGCCCGCGCAGTCTCCTGCACTGCCTCTAAATGCGGAGTAGCTTCGATCTGAAAGCGCGAAACAAGCTCTTTCAGCTCTTGAGCCTCATTGGCAAGGCTGCGAGCGGCGGCCGTCGTTTCCTCAACCATTGCGGCGTTTTGCTGGGTGGCTCCGTCCATTTCGCTGACAGCGCCATTAACCTGCTCCATATTCACCGCCTGAGTATCGCTGGAATTAGCAATATCCGTGATAAGCTCACCAACCTCATTCACCCGCAAGACGATCCGGCCAAGGACTGAGCCTGTCTCGCCCACAAGGCTGACGCCAGATTCAACCTGCTCAGCGCTGGTAGTAATAAGGTCTTTAATGTCCTTCGCGGCCTCGGCACTACGTTGTGCAAGAGCACGCACCTCACTGGCCACAACAGCAAAGCCCTTACCAGCATCGCCCGCCCGCGCGGCTTCAACGCCAGCGTTAAGGGCCAACAGGTTGGTCTGGAAGGCAATGCCATCAATCACATTGATGATATTGCTTATTTCCTGAGCGCTATGCTCGATAGCCCCCATAGCCTCTACGGCCTGCTGAACAACTTCACCACCAGTGCTGGCTTCGCCCTGCGCTTCCTTGATAGAATGGCGCACGCTCGTGCTCGCTTTGGTCGTCGACAGAACCATAGCCGTGACCTGGTTTATAGACGCAGCGGTTTCTTCCAACGAAGCCGCCTGCTGCTCGGTACGAACTGACAGGTCGTCAGCAGCGATACGAATTTCGCGCGCACCTGTATCAACATTGGCTGCAGAAGATGTGACCCGCGCCAATATACCGCCCAGATCATTCATCGTGCTATTAAAGCTGGTGCGCAGCCGCTCATATTCACTCGAGAAAGCTGTAGTGATACGATAAGCAAGGTTTCCAGCCGCGAGCTGCTCCAGCCCATTACCCAGGTCCTCAACAACACGCTGCTGCTTAGCTTCAGCGGACGCCTTAGCCATGCCAGCTTCACGGAACACTTCCATAGCCTGCGCCATCTGGCCGATTTCGTCATTACGGCCAAGGCCAGAAATGCGAACATCAAAATTGCCCTCAGCCATAAGGCGCATTTCTTCTGCCGTAGCATCCACCGGATCAATAACAGCGCGGCGCAACTTCCTGCCAGCAAAATAGAGTGATGAAATCAATGCTGCGGCGATAATGAGCAGAGCACCGACAGACAGAGCTGTCAGCAGCTGAGTTTCGCCATCAATCTCGGATTGGGCCTCACCCGTAGCAATGACCAGAGCGTCAATATCAGCGCGATGCGCGGCATAGAGCGGCATCAAACTGTTTGTATGTATATCATTAGCCGCATCGAAATCACCCCGTTGCATCGCCGGAATGAATGAAGCTTCCAGCTCCGCCCAAAAAGCATCGGCAGATGCATTAGCAACCACCATCTGCTGCTTAACCTGCTCGTGCAAGTCAGATGTCTGCCAATGAGCCTTGCGTGCCTCATACTCTTTACGGAGAATTTCCAGCCGTGCCACATGCTTCTCAACATGATGGTCCTTGGCGGCAATAGTCGCCTCAAGATAGGGCTCAATAATATATACTGGCGGCGGTAAAATATCCGCGAGCAGATCACTTTTTTGTGTCTTGATATAATCCAGAGGGCCACCAAGGCTTATTTCCCTGATCGAAATGGCCCCCACCAGAATTGCAAAAAGGACAAGGCCAATCAGTGTGACCGTTCCACGTTGCGTTTGCTGCTTAATACTCACTTGTTCCCCACTTATATTATTTGAGTAAGGGAAGCGCCTCTAGAACAAACTGGTCAACAAGCCGTTAAACAAAACACAAATGGCATCACGCAGTGTTATATTATTCTATGACTGTCGGCGCTTGTTCACCAAAAGCATTTTTGGTTTTTTTGACGAGGAAAGCCAATGGCACAACGGCAAAACTCAGCCACATGAACAAATAATAATCGTTGAGGAAGGCAATCATCGTCGCCTGCCGTATCACTTCCAGATCCATCAAAGCCATAGCACTCTGTACCCTGTCCCCGGCCATCGCCAACACCTTCGGGTCAATCCACATATTATAAGGCGTTATATACTCTGTGAGGTTAGCATGGCTGGTCGCCGTATTGCGTGCAAGCAATGTGATCGAAAGAGAAATCCCGATTGAAGCGCCTATAGAGCGTGTCAGATTGAGTACCCCTGATGCGTCCGTGCGCAATCTGACAGGCAGAGTCGAGAAGGCTATAATAGTCACCGGCACAAAGATCATACCTATCCCAATGCCTTGGACGAAACCGTTTATCGCCATAGCCGATTGGCTAATTTCAAGATTCCAGAACGTCATTTCACGAAAGCATATGGCAATAATGACAAAGCCCGTGGCAATCATGATACGCGGGTTAATGTAATGAACCAGCCGGCCGGACAGACCCATCATAATCAGCACGCCTGCCCCGCGAGACGCCATCAAAAACCCTGCATCCATAATCGGATAGCCGAATACACTCTGCAACATGATCGGCAACAACGCCATCATCGCCGTCAGAACCACACCCATTGCGAGCATTATTACAGCACCGATAATCAAATTACGGTCGGCCAACATCACGCGCGAAAAAAGACCATCCTTGGCAGTGGCCAGATGTACACCAAACATCCAGAATGCGGCAAGCGCCACCACAAGTTCCAGCCATATTTCTGTGCTTTGAAACCAGTCTACATGTTGGCCCCGGTCGAGCATTAGCTGCAAAGCTGCCAAGCCCACCGCCAACAACAAAAACCCTCGGAAATCGAAAGAACGCGCAGGTCGCTTGACCTCAGGAAGTAAAAACCACAGGCAAGCGAATGACAATGCACCAAGCGGTACATTAACAAAAAAGACCCAACGCCAGTTTAAACTCTCTGTCAGCCAAGCGCCCAATATAGGGCCAATTATCGGGCCCAGAACGACGCCCATGCCAAAAAAAGCCATGGCCTGACCACGTTTTTCAGGTGGGGTGGTATCCAGCAATACCGTTTGCCCCAAAGGGCTAAGAAATGCGCCCGAGACGCCTTGGAATATACGGAAAGCTACCATTTCCTCTAGATTAGCAGCAATGCCACACAAGATAGAGGACAGCACGAAAGCCCCCACAGACCATAAATAGAGGGTTCTTCGCCCCATTCTGTCTGACAGCCAGCCGGTTGCGGGGAGCGTAATGGCTGAAGCCACAATATAGCTAGTGAGCACCCAACTGATAGTGTCCTGGTTGGCCCCCAGAGCTGATCGCATATGCGGCAAAGCCACATTGGCAATCGTCATATCGAGCACCTGCATCACTGTCGCAAGGACAATAGCTATCTTGAGCAATACACCATAGCGAGGAACAGGCGTATAGTCCGCCACTGCATGAGAAACGGCAGGGTCACTTTCCGACATCGACTGTAACCTTGCTGCTTAGCCCGGTTATCAACGATCTTGGCGAGGCTTCATCAATAGCGATGCGCACCGGAATGCGCTGCGTTACCTTGACCCAATTGCCGTTAGCATTTTGGGCAGGCAGCACTGAAAACTCCGAGCCTGTACCACCGCCAATGCTGGCAACATGCCCTTCAAGTTCAACGTCAGCATAGGCATCAAAAGTGATGATAGCGGCTTGGCCGGGCCGTAAGCGTTCCAGTTGTGTTTCCTTGAAATTAGCGACAACCCAGGTTTTGTCATTGGCCACAATACTAACTGCGGGAAGCCCTGTAACCAACATCTGCCCTATCTGCAGTCGCTCCGCCTGGCTTATCATGCCGCTGACAGGGGCGCGAACCTCTGTGCGTTCGAGATCGAGCAGGGCCTTATCGCGCGCAGCACGCGCCTGCGCCAATTCAGGGTTTACACCGGGCACCTGCCCGCCCGTAGCAAGCGCGCTTCGCGCTTCGGCTGCCTCGGCTTGCGCCGTACGCAGGCTGGCTTTGGCAATATCCAATTCATGACGTGCCGCATCCAGCCGCGTTCTTGTCGTAAACCCTTTAGCGACAAGGGCGTTCTGCCTCTCATATTCGGTCTGCGCGAAAACAATGTCATTCCGCGCTTTTGCAATATCGACATTCGTACTGCGATATTGGGTTTGTAGCTCAACAACTTTGACCTGTGCCGCCGCAATCTGCGCATCAGCCTGAGCAAGGGCCACTCGATATGGTTCTGGATCAACACGGAACAAAAGGTCACCAGCCTTCACCTGCTGGTTCTCACGCACCGCAACCTCAACGATCTTGCCAGCCACATCAGAGCTCACCGAGACAATATCCTGACGCACATAAGCATTATCCGTGCTGATGTGGCCACGCGACACATACCAATAGCCACCACCGAGCAGCGCGATTAAAACTGGCACGGAAAACATCAAGAGCAAGCGTTTGCGATTACTCCCGTCATGATTTTTTGTTGCAGAGGTCCTTTCCTCCACCGGCTCAGCTGTGCCGTGCTGAATCATCGCGTCCGCTTCAGCCATGACCTGCGCCCTTACCCGTATAAGTCTCGTCCATCTGGATAATATTATCGCGTATCGTCATAAGATAATTTTCGACCTGCTTGACCTCTTCATCGGTCAAAGAGCCCGTAGCCTGATCCAGCATATTATACCCAATTTCACGAAGTTCATCTATGATCGGCCCTGCCGCTTCCGTCAGGAAGAGCTGCCATACACGCCTGTCAGCAGGGTCACGCTCACGCTTGACCAAGCCAGCCTGCTCCAGCCTGTCAACCATGCGGCAGACAGTGATTGGCTCAACATCGAGATATTCAGCCAAAACGCCCTGCGTGATACCGGGAAATTGCTGCAGAGCGAGCATCGCGCGCCATTGCGCACCTGTGCTCCCTGTACTGCGCGCCGCATCTGTAAACTTCTTGCGGAACTGGCGCGAGATATCCGCGCACAAAAAGGCGATATTGATTTCCATATCATCCTTATTATAACTATGCTTATGTTTATCAATTGCAAAAGTTGCAACTGATATAGCTGCAGTCGAAACAGCTATATTCAGGCACACCGGAGCATAGCCCGGGCTTGTCAGCGATCAGACAGCTTGGCGTGGTGGGTTTCGAGAACCGGAAGCGCAGAAAAGCGCCATTTTCAGGCCCGAATGGGCTGAATCTCAACAGCTCCTATATTCAGGCCACCAGTCAGTCGTAATACAATTTATGCGGATTGCGCCTCTTTTACTGGCGCTTCACTCGTGCCGCCGCTCTTATGCGACAGGGCATCGACAAATTTGCCAAGCCACCACATGACATCTTCACTGCTGATCTTATCCATCATTGCCTGCCAACGCTCGATGCGCTCTTCCTTGCTCATCGTAAGCGCTTTCGCAATAGCATCTGACAGATCCTCAGCACTATGTGGATTGACCAAAAGCGCTTGGCTGAGCTGGTGGGCGGCACCAGCAAAAGAAGAAAGGATCAACACGCCCGGATCTTCAGGGTTTTGCGCGGCGACATATTCCTTGGCCACAAGATTCATACCATCGCGCAGAGGCGTGACAAGGCACACACGGGCAGCGCGATACATGCCGGCCAACTGTCCGCGAGGATAGCCTTTGTTCACATAACGGATCGGCACCCATTCAGCACTGGAGAATTCGCCATTGATGCGCCCGGAAAGCGTATCAAGCTGCCCTCGAATTTCCTGATAACTCTTCACATCCTCACGCGAAGGCGGCGCGATCTGCAACATAAACACCTTTTCCTGCATATCCTCATGATCGCTGAGAAAGCGCTCATACCCCAGGAAACGCTCCTGCATGCCTTTGGAATAATCGAGGCGATCCACGCCCAATATCATAGCGCGACCTTCAGCACTGCGTAACATGCCCTCTGCTGTGGTTAATGCAGGCTCTTGTCCGGCCATGTCCTGAAAAGCCTGTGCATCAATGCCTATCGGGCAGGCAATCGCATGCAGCACATGCCCCTTATAATGGATGCGGCCATCCTCCTTAACCTCCGCGCCTAATTGATGCTGTACATAATGGAGGAAAGAATCGAGCCACTCCTGTGTTTGCAGCCCAACCACATCATATGAGAACAGCGATTCCACCAACTGGCGATGATGCGGCAGCGAAAGCAGCAACCGTGTAGGTGGCCACGGGATATGCAGGAAAAAACCGATGCGGTTCTTAATCCCCGCATTACGAAGCTCACGCCCCAAAGGGATCAGGTGATAATCATGCACCCAGACCAAGTCGTCCTGTTCAATCAACGGGCCAAGCGTATCCGCGAAGCGCGCGTTCACCCGTTCATACCCGCCCTCAAATCCGCGCTCAAACTCAGCCAGATCTATACGGTCATGAAATAGCGGCCAGAGCGTGCGATTTGCATAACCATTATAATATTCGTCGGTATCCTGGGGTTCCAGATCGATAGTTGCCGTGGTGACGCCATGACTGCGCTGAAAATTGAGATGCCCCGTAAAGCTCTCTGTTTCCTTGCCCGACCAGCCAAACCAGATGCCGTTGCTCTGGCGCAGCGCCGAGGACAGGGCGACAGCAAGCCCGCCCTGATTGGCCGAACCCTCACTGACAGGTGGCTGAACACGGTTTGAAACAATAACCAGACGGCTCATCTCACATTACTCCAAGGTTTGCTCAGCATAACGGCACAGTTGATTGTACCGACCAACGAATAGGTTTGCGGATAGTTGCCCCATAGTTCGCCGCTATGCGGGTCAATATCTTCTGACAAAAGCCCGGCGCCGGTGCGGCGGCTGAGCATTTCTTCGAAAAGGATACGCGCGTCTTCATCGCGGCCGGTGGCATGCAATGCCTCGATCAACCAAAAGGTGCAGACGTTAAATGCGGTTTCCGGCAAACCAAAATCATCTTCTGTTGCGTAGCGCAACATATGGCTGCCCCGGCGCAACCCTTCTTCCACAGCCTGCAATGTGCTGAGGAAGCGCGGATCATCAGGCGGCAGGAAGCGCATATCGAGCAACTGGATCAGGCTGGCATCAAGATCGTCGCCACTGAATGTCGCGGAAATACGCTGCGTGTCCTCGCGCCATGCCTGCGTCTCTATATGCTCACGGATCCTGTTGGCGCGGCCTTTCCAGAATTGCACGCGATCATCGAGTTTCAGCTCGCCAGCGACTGTCGCCAAACGATCGCACGCTGCCCAACACATAGCCACCGAGTAGGTATGCACCGAACTGCGCGTGCGCAGCTCCCACAAACCAGCATCAGGTTTATCGTGCATAGCCCATGCACGCTCACCAATGGATTCAAGGGCATGAAAATCCTCCACGCCACACATGCGGAACAGGCGCTGGTCGAAAAATGCCTGCGCGTTGGAAAGGACAATCTGGCCATAAGCATCATGTTGTATCTGCTCATAAGCCTGATTACCGACGCGCACCGGCCCCATGCCGCGATAGCCGGAAAGGCCATGAGCGACCCATTCCTCCAGCTTCGCTTCGCCACCTACGCCATAGAGCGGCTGAATGTGCCCGCCTTTCGCATTATCGACGATATTGCGCAGATATTGGAGGTATCCCTCCAGCACATCGAGCGCACCGAGGCGGTTAAGTGCCTGCACTGTATAATAAGCATCACGAATCCAGCAGTAGCGATAGTCCCAGTTGCGCCCTGAATCGGCATGTTCGGGAATAGAGGTGGTCAATGCTGCAACAATCGCACCGGTTTCTTCATGCTGGCACAGCTTGAGCGCGATAGCAGACCGGATTACCGCGTCCTGCCATTCCACAGGCGTGGCCAGGCTACGCACCCAGTGCCGCCATTCATTTACCGTGCGATCGAGCATGGTCTCCAGCGTCTGGCGCACATCGCCCTGAAAGCTCTCATCAGGCCCAAGGAAGAAATAGATCGGGTTTTCCACCCGAAACATCTGTTCATCTTCAACCCAGCCGACCGGGGCACTGGTTGTGAGGCGCAGTGTCATCTCGTTAGTGATATAACGAATATGATTGGAGCCACGCGTGCGTGGGCAATCTTCGCTCCCCCAATGGCGCGACGGACGCAGCCGCACGCGAATACGCGGAGACCCTTCAATCGGGCGAACAATGCGCGCAAAAGCGACAGGCCGGTACATACGCCCTTCCCCCGTATAACGGGGGCAAAAGTCGATTACCTCAATGGCATTGCCGTCATCATCACGATGTTCCGTAACCAGTACCGGCGTATTGCGCCGATAATATTGGCGGGTCTCCACACAATTTTCGAGATCAATTTCCCAAAAGCCACGCGCACCATCCGCGCCACGCGGCGCAGCATCCAGTAGCGAGGAGAAAACCGGCTCACCATCCACACGCGGCACACAGCCCCAGACAAATCGTCCAGCCCTGTCCACCAGAGCCGATACCTGACAATTGCCAATCGGCCAGAGGTCAAGCGTTGCGGTCATATAAGCAATTCCTTCAACCAATTCCTGACTGCCTGCGGATGCGGCAGATGATAATGCGCAGCGCTAGGCCGGGTGGCGCCCACCAATATGCCATAGCCGCCCAATTGCGCCACAGCCTCAAAACCCGATTCATCAGTAATGTCGTCACCAGCGAAAACAGGGCGGGCAGCAGAAAGTCCGCTATGCTCCATCAAATGGCGGATAGCCACGCCTTTATCATGACCACCGGGGCGCAGCTCCACCATCATTTTACCCTCCTGTAAAAACAGGCCCAGCTCACCGGAGAGCCGCTGCGCCAACGCACGGGCCTCCGGCTCAATGCTCGGCATAAGACGGTAATGCAGCGCAACGCCAAAGCTTTTTTCTTCCAGAAGCACATCATCATGAGCCTGCGCAAAACGATGCATTTCCTCCGTGGCAGCATCCAACGCAACCGGGCGCTCCGGGCTATGGCTCTGCCCACTCCAGCGATATTCACTGCCATGGCTGCCTGAAAGTACCAGTTGTTCAGTCGTATCCGCGCCCAATATTACTTCCATCTGCGCAATCGAGCGCCCGCTCACAATTGCTAACCGCCCTTCCAGCCTGGCATGTACATCAAGCAAGGTAGCACGCAACCGCGTGTCGGCGCGCACTTCATCAGGCTTGTCGATTAACTCAAGAAGCGTACCATCGAGATCGAGGAATAAACTGGTGCCATCATCCAGCCGCGGTGGGAGAGCCTGTGTGCTCGCAGTCATATCGGCGGACGTGATGGCTTCCTCCTTATATGGTTCATCCGGTTTCAATAACCGAAGATGCCTTACTATGTTGCAATGCACAAGACATTGTGTGTCAGACTATTAGGGTCAGGCCCCTAAGCTATTGCTTCCCGAATTGCATAATTAGTCTATATCTCGCTAGTTCCGGCGCAAACCCGGTGTGCTGAAGAAAGAATGATGCGATGACCACGCCGCTCCCTACCCCCTCAAAACCTTTTCTCCGTGATCATTGGATGATTAGCCCTGTCCTGAACTGGTGGCATCATAATGTGGTCGAAACCGTCGATCATGCCCATATTATAAAGCGTGTTTTTGCAGAGAATGACTGGTCGCCCAATTATCTGTTCCTGACATTAATGTCAGCGGGCATCGCCGTATTGGGCCTGCTGCTGTCTTCGCCTGCGGTTGTCATTGGCGCAATGTTGCTCTCCCCGCTGATGAACCCGATCATCGGCCTGGGCTTCAGCCTCGCCTTGTTCGATTATACCGAAATGCGACAGTCGATGATAACATTGCTGTCAGGCGCAGGCGCCGCCGTCTTATTCACAGCATTCATTGTCCTTATATCCCCTCTACAAGCCCCGACAGAAGAGATTATCGCACGCACCCGCCCTAATCTCTTTGATCTGGGGGTCGCCATGTTTGCCGCACTGGCCGGTGCCTTTGCACTCATCCGGGGCAAAGGAGAAACCATTGTCGGCGTGGCAATCGCTACGGCGCTCATGCCGCCTCTCGCAGTCGTCGGATACGGGTTGGCAACCTGGAACGTACCTGTATTGGGAGGGGCATTCGCACTATTTGTTACTAACTTCGTGACCATTGCCTTGTCTGCAATGGTGATGGCACGATTGTACGGCTTCGGCTTCAGGCTTTCCAGCCAGCAAAGCTGGACCCAAACATGGCTGCTACTCGGCGTATTTCTGGCAATGGCAGTGCCGCTCGGTATCTCGCTGAAGCAGATCGCAGAAGAAGCCGTCACGGTTAATCAGGTACGGTCCGTTCTCACAAATCGCTACGGGAATACATCACGCGTAACCCAACTTGATGTGGATTTCGCTGTGACCCCCCTTGTCGTGCGCGCTGTTGTCATCACCCCTGCCGATCAGGAGCAAAAGCCGACAGACATTGAGGGCGAGCTGGCTCGCAGGCTGGACCGTCCGGTCACGCTGCAAATGGATCAGGTGGTGCTACAGGCAGGCGCAAGCGCACGGGAGGCCCAACGTGAAGAACTGCGACAAGCTACTGAGAATGCAAACCGACAGAATATAGCGGTTAACACACTCGCCCATACGCTTGGGTTGGCTGCCGGGGTTGATGCCGAACAAGTAACGGTAGACAGAGAGCATCGCCGCGCAACCGCGCATGCAGCTCCCCTGCCCGGAGCCAGCCTGGCCACTTATCGGGCGCTCGAACAGCGTGTTGCGCAGGATAACAAGGACTGGGGCATCATTATCATCCCGCCAACCGCCATCTTACCACTGATTGAGTTTCAGGGTGATACTGACACCATTAGCGAATCGACTCGCAATGCTGTGCTGACCTCGGCATGGGCCGCCAAACGCTGGAACCGCAAGAGTCTCTCTGTACCAGGGCTGATCGACCCAATCGCCGAAGAGCCTAATCTCGCGCAACGCCGGGCTCTGGCAATTGCCATGATGCTGCGGCAGGAAGGCATTGAGCCGATTCCGGCGCCAGCGCCCAACCGAGCACAAGACAATGCCTATCGGCTCGGGCAACCGCTGACGGCACAAGAATAGGCCTGATCACGCATTTTCATTCCCTGCCCCTGTGCGTATAGGGAGTGACATGGATATGCTATTTCTCATTCTTGTCTATCTCGCAACGGTGGTTGCTATGGAAGGCTTCGCTTATGGCATGCACCGCTGGGTAATGCATGGTCCTGGCTGGTTTCTTCATGCCAGCCACCACCGCCCGCGCACTGGCAACTGGGAGTGGAATGACCTGTATTTCGTCATCTTCGCTCTGCCGTCCATCCTGCTGCTGGCTGGTGGTGTACGCTGGGAGTGGGGGCATTGGGCGACAGCCTGCGGCGCGGGTATTGCTACTTATGGCGCGATCTATCTGATATTTCATGACGTCATGGTGCATCGGCGCATCTCGCACCGCTATGTACCGCGCAGCCCCTATATGAAGCGCATCATGCAAGCCCATCGTCTGCATCATGCAGTAGAGACAAAACATGGCACAGTCAGTTTCGGTTTCCTCGTGTCGCCTACACCTGAAGCGCTCAAGGCGCAGCTTGCAGCTAACGGCAAAGCAGGATTGCGCGCGCCCAAGGGCTGATGACAGGCCAGCACCACTGAAACATGGTGACAACCGCTCACTCCCCTTCCCATCACGCACATGCTGCGATATGCAGGCGCAAATTACCGGGGACTGGCTTTGATAGATACAATATTAGCCGCAGCAACCAGCAGCGGCCCGATCCGTTTCGAGAATCTGGGGCTGGACCCTGTCGCCGTCGATTTCGGAATCCTCAATATCAAATGGTATAGTCTCGCCTATCTCTCAGGCATTCTCATTGGTTATTGGTATTTGCTGCGGCTGATCCGCGAGCCGGGCGCACCACTCGCACGGCGCCATGCCGATGATCTGATTTTCTATGCAACGCTGGGCATCATCATCGGTGGTCGCCTCGCTTATGTGCTGTTTTACCAGCCGGATATCCTCAAGAACCCAATGGATATATTGAAGCTCTGGAATGGCGGCATGTCCTTCCACGGCGGCGTAATCGGCGTGACATGCGGCCTGTTGTGGATGGCGCGCAGAGAAGGGCTGAACTGGCTGCGTGTGCATGATTATGTCGCCTGCACCGTGCCTTTCGGCCTGTTTTTCGGGCGTATCGCCAATTTCATCAATGGCGAGCTATGGGGCAAGACAACCGACGTATCATGGGCCATCATCTTCCCCACCGGCGGTCCTGACCCACGCCACCCCAGCCAGTTGTATGAAGCCGGGCTGGAAGGGCTGCTGCTCGGCATCATTCTCTGGTTCGCCTTCTGGAAGACACAGGCGCGCTATGAACCGGGTAAGCTGGTCGGTATTTTCCTGCTCGGCTATGGGGTAGCGCGCTTTGGGGTCGAATATGTCCGCGAGGCCGATGCGCAATTTGAGGGCACATTCCTGTATGACGTCATCCATATGGGGCAGATCCTGACCATCCCGATGATATTGGGGGGAATTTACCTCATCGCGACCGCGAAAAAGCGGCGCCTCCGTGTCGAACCGGCGGCAGGCACCGCCAGCATAAGCTAATAATAGTGGCCGCTAAAGAATTTGGCCGCAAGGAAATTGGCCTTTCCGAGCGCCTTGCCCGCAGCATAGCGACCGGCGGCCCCATATCGCTCGCGCAATATATGGCGCAGGCCAATGCGCATTATTATGCCACGCGCGATCCATTGGGCGCAGCGGGTGACTTCACCACTGCCCCGGAAATCAGCCAGATGTTTGGCGAGATGATCGGCCTGTGCCTCGCCGACGTCTGGCATCGCGCAGGCCAAACGCTGCCACCTTATTATGTGGAGCTAGGCCCGGGACGCGGCACGCTGGCCGTAGACGCCTTGCGCGCCATGCAGCAGGCGGGGCTTGCGCCGCTTGTGCATTGTGTCGAAACCAGCCCAGTGCTGCGCGAGGCGCAGAGGGAGCGCATACCCCATGCGCAATTTCATGATGATATAGACAGCCTGCCCACGGACAGGCCATTGCTCATTGTCGCTAATGAATTTTTCGATGCCCTGCCTATTCAACAGGCGGTGAAAACCGAGGCAGGGTGGCGCGAGATGATGGTAGGGTTAGGCGCAGACGATACGCCATTCGCTCCAATACCCGGCGAACGCTCCGTTGACACCCGTATACCCGAAGCCTTGCGCAACACGGCAGACAATGGCTCAATTCACGAGACTTGTCCCGCTGGCGCAGCAATTATGCTCGGTCTGGCAAGCCGTATTGCTCAGCAGGGCGGCATCATGATCACCGTGGATTATGGCTATGAAGGCCCGGCGCTGGGTGACACGCTTCAGGCATTATGTAATCATCAATATACTAATGTTTTTGCACAAACAGGCGATGTCGATTTAACCGCGCATGTCGATTTCACTATGCTGGCTCAGGCGGCGCGACAACAAGGGTTGAATGTCTCCGGGCCTGTCGGGCAAGGTGCCTTTCTCATGAAACTTGGGATCGGCCCGCGTGCGCAAATGCTGGCGCGTACTACACCGGAAAAAACCTCCGAAGTACAATCCGCGCTTGATCGTCTGGTTGGTGAGGACCAAATGGGTATCCTGTTCAAAGCAATGGCCACCACGCACGCAGCATGGCCTGCACCGGAAGGTTTTGCATGAAAATCGCAGATAATGGCGTAGCACTGTGGGAAAGCGCGGCACTGGCGGGCGTGGCGCACGGCTTTTTAGGGCGCATCGGAGGCGTTTCAACCGGTATACACGCGGGCCTGAATGTCGGCCTTGGCTCTGACGATGACCGCGCAGCAATCTATGAGAACCGTGCTCGCGCTATGGAAGCGGTACTCCCCGGTGCCCAACTCGTAACGCTACATCAGGTGCATTCGCCCGATGTCATCACTGTGACCGCAGCTTTTGCAGACGATCAACGCCCCCATGCTGATGCACTGGTCACCGCAACACCGGGGCTTTTACTCGGCATATTGACGGCCGATTGTGTGCCCGTGCTCTTTTCTGACCGGGAAGCTGGCGTGATCGGCGCCGCACATGCCGGCTGGAAAGGCGCGATTGCAGGCGTGACCGACCGCACGATTGAAGCAATGGTCCAGATCGGCGCACGTATCGATCATATTGCCTGCGCTATCGGCCCATGCATCGCCCGCGCTTCTTATGAGGTCGATACGGACTTCGTAGCCCGCTTCCTCGATGCCGCACCGGAGAATGAGCATTTCTTCACCGATGGTCGCCCCGGCCATGCACAATTCGACATCGAAGCCTATGTCGCCGCGCGCCTTGCGGCAGCAGGCGTAAAGCGCATCGAAGCCTTAGGGGAAGACACCTATGCCCAAAGCGACCGCTTCTTCAGCTATCGCCGCTCCTGCCATAAAAAAGAGCCGGGCTATGGCCGACAGATCTCACTGATAGGTTTGAGATAAAAGAACCGTTCGTGTCGAGCGAAGTCGAGACAAAGCCCAAACATGACATCGCGCCTCTCGACTACGCTCGAAGCGAACGGAATACAGCTATATCATCCACGCAATGCGAAAAGTTGCGCCGCGCAACTTTCGCGTCCCTCTCTCAAGTCCAGTCAAACCGCTGCCAACCCTTTTCTTTTGCCAACTTTGCCAAGGGCGCATGTGGGTTGGTCGCATAAGCCTCATCGGCAAATTCCAGCATCGGCGCATCGGATACATGGTCAGAATAAGCGCGAACATGAGCCTGCGCACGATCAATACCTTCACCCGCCATCCACGCACGGATCATCGTCAGCTTAGCTTCATCATAGCAATTATCGCCCGCTATCTTCGCGCGAACATAGTCCATGTCCTGCCCCAGATGGTCGGTCGCAATCACCGCATCAAAGCCCACCCGGCGCGCTATCGCCTCAACATATAATCGGTAGGATGCTGTCGCCATCACCAGCCGATAGCCCTCAGCGCGATCCTGTTCGATCCGGGCAAGCGCACCAGCGCGTGCGTTGCTGCGCATCACCTTATCTGCAAAGCTCTCGATATACGGCGCAAGCCTGTCACGGCGCACTTGTCCACCTATCATCAGCCGTTGGTTGATTTCTTTAAGCCGTTTGCGCGGGATCAGCTTCACCACATAAGCCAGCATCGCCAACAATATAAAGGGCGCCAACAGCAAGCGCCAGGGCGCCATTGCCATTGCAACATGCAACAGAAAGGGCGTGTACGTTCCGCTAAAAGTGATGGTGCGATCCATGTCATAAATGGCGATCTTGACCGGATTTTCCTCTTTCATCACCCTTATAATCCTGTGATATTTCCATCTTTATGCCATGCCGATGGGCCGTTTCGGCTTGCCGCGCAACCGATAATGGACCAGTAATCTCCATAATATGACCCAAATGGCAGAATTTTCTCTTGAAACCGGGCAAGATGACAGCGCTACACTGCGCTTTGCGGGTTCGCTTGCTATCAGCAAGATGGGAGATCTGCCCAACGCTCTGGAAGACATCGCCGGACCAATCCACGCCATCGACATCAGCGCCATCGACCATATCGATACGATCGGCGCATGGATTGTGCACAGTCAATCGATCAAATGGGGCTGCGACATCAAGGGAGCTGACGCCGATGCACAGCGCCTGATCGATGCTGTACGAGCGGGCGAAGATAGCGAAGCAGGCATGGGCTTGCATGCAGAACCGTTACCGCCGTTAAAACGCATAGTAGGTCAAGTCGGTGAATCCGTCACCATCGCCGGGCAAACCTTGCTCGGTCTCATTGATTTTCTTGGCTTAACACTGATTACCTTATGGGGCCTGATCCGCCATCCTTCACGCATGCGCTGGAATGCGGTCATCCAGCGTTTTGAAATGGTCGGTGTCGCAGCGTTGGGCATTATCGGCCTGATGAGCTTCCTCATCGGCATCGTAATCGCGCAACAAGGCGCGGTGCAGCTGCGCCAGTTCGGCATGGAGGTGCTCACCGTCAATCTTGTTGGTCGCCTGACGTTCCGCGAACTCGGCGTATTGATGACCGCAATCATGGTCGCCGGGCGCTCTGGTTCTGCTTTTGCTGCGCAGATCGGTACGATGAAGCTGACCGAAGAAATTGATGCGATGCGCACGATCGGCGTCTCGCCAATGGAAGCGCTCATCATGCCGCGCATCATGGCGGTGGTCATCATGATGCCGCTGCTGGGCTTTTATGCCTCGATCCTCTCGATCATCGGCGGCGGCTTTCTCTGTGCGATTGCACTCGACATTCCACCTGTCACTTTCATTCAGCGATTGCGCGAAGTCGTGCCCCTTACGGACCTTTGGGTCGGCCTCATCAAAGCTCCGGTTTTTGGCCTCATCATCGGCATGACCGGCTGTTTTCAAGGACTTCAGGTCAAAGCCAATGCTGAAGAAGTGGGCCTGCGGACGACCGCAGCCGTCGTGCAAGCCATCTTCATGGTAATCGTACTTGATGCGATTTTTGCCGTCCTCTTTACATGGATAGGGTGGACATGAGCGAAGAGACAGAGACGACGACAGGCCACAGCTCTGTCTCCGATGACAGCATCGCCATTCAGGTCCGTGGGCTGCGTACCAGCTTTGGCACCCATGTCGTGCACGAGAATCTCGACCTTGATGTCCGCAGAGGCGAGATTTTAGGCGTGGTTGGCGGCTCAGGCACGGGTAAATCCGTGCTCATGCGCGCCATCATTGGCCTGCAAACCCCAGCAGCCGGCGACATTTCGGTCTTCGGCGAGTCTATGATCGACCGCGATGACGCAGAGACATTGGAGTTGCGCAAGCGCTGGGGTGTATTGTTTCAGGGCGGCGCCCTCTTCTCAACGCTCACCGTTGCGGAAAATATCGAAGTGCCGATCCGCGAATTCTATCCGCAAATTAGTCAGGAATTGCGGGACGAAATAGCCGCCTATAAAATCCGCATGACTGGCCTGCCCGCCAATGCTGGCCCCAAATTCCCTGCCGAACTCTCCGGCGGCATGAAAAAACGCGCAGGGCTGGCCCGCGCTCTTGCCATAGACCCGGACCTGCTCTTCCTTGACGAACCCACAGCCGGGCTAGACCCAATCGGCGCCGCTTCTTTCGACGCACAAACGCGTCAGCTGCAGCAAACCCTTGGGCTGACGATCTTTCTCATCACCCATGACCTCGACACGCTCTACACCATATGCGACCGTGTCGCTGTGATTGCCGACAAGCAGGTGATTGCTGTTGGCACTATTGACGAGTTGCTGGCAACCGAGCATCCGTGGATACAGGAATATTTCAATGGCCCACGTGGGCGCGCTGCTCTTTCATCCAAGGGCGCTATGGGGCAAAGAGGGGCTAGCCCGGCCACAAAGGACGAGAGTTAGATATGGAAACCCGATCCAATCATATATTGGTGGGCAGCATCACCCTGGCCCTGCTGTTGGCGATAATATTGGGCGCCTTCTGGTTCTCGCGCCTGTCTGATGGGCAAGACGCATTATATGATATTTATTTCAAGCAAAGCGTAAGCGGTTTGGCCAAAGGGTCAGGCGTTTCCTATGCGGGCGTCCCATCAGGCCAGGTCAAGGAAATTGAGCTATGGAAAGGCGACCCCGGCTTTGTGCGTGTGCGGATCGCGCTCAAAGAGGATACGCCCATATTGCAGGGCACGACCGCGACCATACAGGGTGTCGGCTTTACCGGCGTCTCTGAAATCGTTCTGGATGGTGCCGTGAAAGGCGCGCCACCGCTGAGCTGCCCTAAAGAAAATGCGACAAATGTCTGCCCGGATGGCGTACCGGTCATCCCGACCAAGCCCGGCGCACTGGGCGAACTGCTCAACAATGCGCCACAATTGCTCCAAAGACTTACGACCCTGACCGAGCGCCTGACCGAATTGCTCAATGATGATAATCAGGCGAGCATCGGCGGGATATTGAAGAATACCGAACAGCTCACCGCTGCTCTGGCGAAGCGTGGGCCAGAAATGGCAGCGGCCATTGCCGAAACACGCGTAACTCTTCAGAAAGTTGGCGACACAGCAGAAGGCGTTACCCGGCTTGTCAGCACAACCAACGCGCTGCTCGATGAACAGGGCAAGCCACTGCTCAAAGATTTGCGCGCGACCATGCAATCCGCCAATCGTAGCCTGGACACGCTCGACCAGACCATTGCCGCAGCCAAGCCGGGCGTACAAACTTTCTCGCAGGATACGGTGCCGGAAATCGGCCTGTTGGTGCGCGATCTGCGCGAAATGAGCCACAGCCTGCGCGCCATTTCGGAAAAACTGGACCAGCAAGGTGCAGGATCACTGCTCGGTGACCCACCTCTGCCGGATTATAAGAACTGAGGGATGACCATGTTGCATTCTCAACTCGTAAAGCTTTTCGCGCTTAGCGTAGCCAGCCTGTCGCTTTCCGCCTGCGTCAGCTTCGGCTCAAAACCACCGCCGCAGCTGCTCACTCTGTCGGCCAATAGTCAGCCGGGCACAGGTACAGACTTGTCGAGCGAAAGCCTGCCAAGCCTTATCGTGCTCACGCCCAGCGTACCGCGCAAGCTTGCTAATGTACGTGTGCCGGTGCAGGTTGATGACACCACCGTCGCTTATGTGAAAGATGCGCAATGGACGGAAGCCCCGCGCACTCTGTTCCAGCGCTTATTGTCAGAAACCGTCGCAGCCGATGGCACGATGTTCGTGCTGGGTAACGGGCAATATGCCGTAAAGCCGGGCCAGCGGCTCATGGGCGAGCTCCATGAATTCGGCATTGATGCACAAACGCAGGAAGCCGTCGTCACCTATGATGCAATTTTGACCGGCAACCCAGACGCCCCTGCCCGTCGCCAACGCTTCACCGCCCGCGTGCCCGTGCGCAGCATCAAGGCAAAATATGTTGCAGCACCGATTAATGAAGCGGCCAATAATGTGGCGGCGCAGGTGTCGGAATGGGTAAAGGGGAGCTGAAGTAGCTATCGGTTTTTGGCTAAAACCACGATAATTTATGCTCTGCTTGTAACCATATACGGCCCGCCTTCGAATAAGAATAATCAATACAATCAGGAGCGGCTTCATGACCAAAAAGAAAATCGCATTGTCCATTGCAGGAGCACTGCTTCTCATCATCGGTGGCGCTGCCATATGGATGTTTGGTCCTGCATTGTTGCCGCCGAAGAATGTTGATGTGGGGGTCGCACTGAATACCAAGGCCCCTGTCGGGATGCCTTTACGCGATAGTGATGGCAAGCCTGCATCGCTCGCACAGAAAATGGGACCGAAAGGTATGGTTCTCATCCTTGTGCGCTCTGCCGACTGGTGCCCTTTTTGCAAAACGCAGCTGATACGGACAAATGATATCCGCGAAGACATAGCCCACAAAGGATATGCGCTCGCCAGCCTGTCTTATGATAAGCCAGAAACACTCGCCAGCTTCGCGCAATCGAAGGGGCTTGGGTATATAATGCTCAGCGATGAAGGCAGCAAAATGATTGATGCGCTGGGGCTGCGTGACCCACAATATGAGCCAGACAGTTTTGCTTATGGCGTACCACGGGCGAGCATCCTCATTTTGTCTAATGACGGCACGGTGCAAGCCAAATATGTGTCTGCCGATTTCCGCTCGCGCCCATCAAATGATGACATACTGGCGATGTTGGATGATGTGAAAGGCTGAGCCACTTATAGCTGATTTTATCATTCCTGCGAACGTGGGGCCCCGACATCTCAAACAGTGTTTTGAGTGGCTCTGACCCCGGGGCAAACCCGGGTAACGAAGCAGGCTATAGTCAATTCATGTTGCAGGCACGTCTCAACTCAAAGTTCGGCGTACGTTTCCCTTTGGTTCGACTGGTCAGGTGGAACTGGCAACAACGGTCACAGCGATACGGCCGAAGCGGATAGTCAGCGCGATACACGACAGCCAACGCTTCCTGCTCAGTTGGGAAACGCGCCTTCTTTATACAAACGCTAAGCTTCGTCCGCACATAGCCTCCAACTGATTACTATCAATGATATGTCCGCGATTGGCTCAGGGTGACTCTGCCACCTCCTAACCCGCCAAACTTTTACTCACCTGCTCGGTCACATCTTTCGATAGCCCCGGCTTCGCGGCGATGCGTTCCAGCTCAGCGCGCATCATTGTCGCGCGTTTTTCACCGAAGCGGCGCCAGCGGCCCAGCGGGGGCACCATACGTGCGGCTGTTTGGGCGTTGATCGGGTCGAGCGCAAGGATCGCATCTGCGAGCAAACGATAGCCTTCACCAGACGCGACATGCAGTGCCCATTGGTTCGCTCCAAAGGCGGCATAAAGCGAGCGCGCCCTATTGGGATTATGCAGCGTAAAATCCTTATGCTTTGCCAGTCCGGTCACAATGTTGAGCGTATCAGGGTGGAAAGAGAGCGCCTGCGTCTGGAACCATTTGTCGAGCACCAGCGCATTGTCCTGATACCGCTGATAAAATTGCGTGAGTGCAGCATCGCGCTCCTCACATTCCATATTGGCCAGCACAGCGAGCGCGCCCTGTCGCTCCGTCATATTATGCGCGGTCTCAAACTGCGTCAGTGCAATGCGCGCAGCATCATCCGCGCCACTTGCCGCCAGATAAGACAGCGCAACAGTGTGCAACTTGCGCGCACCCTTCGCCTCTGGTGAAAGTTCAAACTCATTACGCGCCGTTCGCACATGCAGGTCACGCCATATTGGCTCCAGCGCGCTGCCTATTGCAGCCTGCAACTCTTCACGTGCGGCATGGATCGCATCAGGATCGACCACCAGCATCTGGTCGCCAATATAGGCTTCGCTCGGCAGGCGAATGCTCTCAGAGATGAAAGCATCGTCAAGATTAGCATTGGTCGCGCTATTGCGCACTGCTTCCACCACAGCCTTGCTTTCCAACACGCCAGTGACAACTGCATTGGTGAGCGCACCAACCATGAGTTGCTGCATCGCTTCATAGCGCGCAAACGGGTCATCATCATGCGCCGAAAGAAAGGCCAGTTCTTCCGCGCTACGTGGCACATCAAGCGTCACCGGCGCAGAAAAACCGCGATTGATTGACAGAACCGCCGGACCATTCACGCCTTCAAAACGAAAGCTCTGCTCTTTCTGTGTGAGCATCAACAGCTGTTCTTCCTGCCGCTCACCCGATTGCCGGTCGAACAAGGCTGTGCGCAGTGGCAACACCATTGGCTGCTTGTCCTGCTGCCCTGGCGTGTCTGCAAATGCCTGTCGCAGAGTGAGCGTCGCGGATTTGCTGTCAGCATCCTGTGACAATTCCGCCGTTACGCGCGGTGTCCCCGCCTGACTATACCACAGGCGAAACTGGCCGAGATCTGCGCCTCCGCCCGTTTCCATAGCGCTGACAAAATCTTCACACGTCACGGCCTGCCCGTCATGCCGTTGGAAATAGAGGTCTGTGCCTTTACGATAGGCATCTGGGCCCAAGATTTCGGCCATCATACGAATAACTTCTGCGCCCTTATTATAGACAGTCGCGGTATAGAAATTGCCTATTTCCATATAGGATTCCGGGCGCACCGGGTGCGCGAGCGGCCCGCTGTCTTCAGGGAATTGTGCAGCCCGCAAAACCCGCACATCTTCGATGCGCTTAACCGGCGGGCTGCCCATGTCAGCCGAAAAGCATTGGTCGCGGTAAACAGTCAGTCCCTCTTTCAAGGAAAGCTGGAACCAGTCACGACAGGTCACCCGATTGCCGGACCAGTTGTGAAAATATTCATGGGCGACAACACCTTCGACATTATCATAGTCGAGATCGGTCGCGGTGTCCGGATCAACGAGGATATATCGGCTGTTGAAGATATTCAGCCCCTTATTCTCCATCGCACCGAAGTTAAAATCAGCCACCGCAACGATGTTAAACACATCAAGATCATATTCGCGGCCATAGACGCGTTCGTCCCACGCCATACTGTCCTTGAGCGCCTTCATTGCATGGCCAGTGCGCGGCAAATCATCCTCGCGCACCCATATACCAAGATCCACCTTGCGCCCGCTCATCGTCGTGAAGCTATCCGTATTGCAGGCGAGATCACCCGCAACCAGCGCGAAAAGATAGCAAGGCTTAGGGAATGGGTCATTCCACTGCGCCCAATGTCGTCCGTTGGCCGCGTCGCCGCTCTCAATCGGGTCACCATTGGCCAACAATACAGGGTATAGCGCCTTGTCAGCCTCCATCCGCACCGAATAGCGGCTCAATATATCGGGCCGGTCAGGGAACCAGGTGATGCGGCGAAAGCCTTCCGCCTCACATTGCGTGCACAACAAACCGCCGCTGGCATAAAGCCCCATGAGCTGGCTGTTCTTCTCCGGCGCTATGGCAACGCGGGTTTCAATCACATGGCGCGCGCCGTCCAAAGCAATTTTCAGAGGTCCGTCATGCGTCTCTTCGCCCTGGTCATCGCTCTGAGGCCATTGATCCGCAGGCCAATCAACGCCATCCACAATGATTGAGAGTGTTTCCAGCCCTTCGCCATCCAACACCAATGGCCGGTCATGCAATCCATTGCGCTCGACCACAAGGCGGGCACTGACCTGGGTGCGACCGGCATCAAGCTGAAAATCCAGCGCAATCTCAGGCACAAGCCAATCAGGCGGGCGATAGTCCTCACGATGGACAATATTTGGCGAAGCGGTGGAAAGGGCATCTAGCATATCCCGCTTCTACGCATGGACCGCACCGCGCACAATCACCTTGCAGTGTTTGGCATATAGCTTTTTAACACCATTATGACGAAACATATGTTGATATTGGGAATGGGCTATACTGGTGGGCGATTGGCTGAGGCTCTTCGCGCACTGGGCTGGCGGGTTACAGGTGTTAAGCGCGAAGCCACTGGTCCGGAAATGTTGGCTTTCGATAATGAGCATGCAGTGCGCGACCATATTTCTAGTGCACATTACATAATCTCATCTGTTCCGCCAAACCGGGAAGGTGATGACCCAGTGCTGATACGCTATGGCGATGCGATAACCGCCAGCGCCTCGCATTGGGTCGGCTATTTTTCTTCAACGGGCGTCTATGGAGATACAGGCGGCGCATGGGTCGATGAAAGCGCTCCGATTGGATCAGGCCGACGCACAGCGCGCGCGCAAGCAGATCTGGCATGGCAAAAATTACGTGCCGACATGCGCATATTCCGTCTGCCGGGCATCTATGGCCCGGGCCGCAGTCCACTCGATCGTGTGCGCGATAACAAGGCACATCGCATTGATATACCTGGACAAATTTTCAGTCGTATTCATGTCGATGATATTATAGCATGTATTATAAAAAGCTTTAATGGGCCGGAGGGGGTCTATAATATTGCGGATAATCTTCCCTGCTCTCAGAATCAGGTGATAACCCATGCTTGTGCATTGCTCGGCGTAGAACCACCGCCGTATCAGACATTGGATGAAGCCAATATCTCTCCGCAAGCGCGGGCGTTTTATGCTGAAAATCGCCGAGTTGCGAATGGCAAAGCGAAACGCCTATTGGGCTGGCGCCCGCAGTATCCTACCTATCATGAAGGCCTGAAAGCCTGCGAAGAATCGCCACGCGGATATCCACACGTGAATAACAGTTCAAGCAAGCAAGCCTGACCCGCGCCAGACAACAAAAAACCCCGCCGAAGCGGGGTTCTTTTTGGTTGCGGGGGTTGGATTTGAACCAACGACCTTCAGGTTATGAGCCTGACGAGCTACCGGGCTGCTCCACCCCGCGTCACCAGTGTGCAAATAAATTGCAGCACAAACGAAAAAGGCGGCCTATTGGCCGCCCTTAAACATGTGAATGGGTTAAACCGAAGTTTTATATATGCGCCGGCTTCAATGCCTGGCGACGACCTACTCTTCCAGTGCTTGAGCAATAGTACCATCGGCGCAGTCAGGTTTCACGGCCGAGTTCGGGATGGGATCGGGTGGGTCACTGACGCTATGATCACCAAGCAATGAAGCAGGCGCATATACAAGTATTCGGGTTTTAAATCGGTGCACCAAATGCGGACCTAATATATTTCGGGCTGCGATTAATTATCCAACCACAACAATGACTGAGAAAGCATTCTCAATGCTGTCATTGATGGTGGGACTCTTAAGCGCGAAAAGAGCAATTAGGACTGGTTAGCTTCATGCGTTACCGCACTTCCACACCCAGCCTATCAACGTGGTGGTCTTCCACGGCTCGATGAAATCTTATCTCGAGGGAGGCTTCCCGCTTAGATGCTTTCAGCGGTTATCCCGTCCATACATAGCTACCCTGCTGCACTCCTGGCGGAATGACAGGTACACCAGAGGTATGTTCAACCCGGTCCTCTCGTACTAGGGTCAACTCCTCTCAAATTTCGACGCCCACGGCAGATAGGGACCAAACTGTCTCGCGACGTTCTGAACCCAGCTCACGTACCACTTTAATTGGCGAACAGCCAAACCCTTGGGACCTGCTCCAGCCCCAGGATGTGATGAGCCGACATCGAGGTGCCAAACGATTCCGTCGATATGAGCTCTTGGGAATCATCAGCCTGTTATCCCCGGCGTACCTTTTATCCGTTGAGCGATGGCCCTTCCACGAGGGACCACCGGATCACTATGACCGACTTTCGTCTCTGCTCGACTTGTCAGTCTCGCAGTCAGGCGGGCTTATGCCATTGCACTCTAACAGCCGGTTTCCAACCGGCCTGAGCCCACCATCGCGCGCCTC
>Ga0316207_10000469_pt1 | contig 65684 bp, 59 predicted proteins | sample 6weekpyrite_MG_FD_204943 | JGI IMG/M metagenome (GOLD analysis project Ga0316207, IMG submission 204943) | Microbial mat bacterial communities from mineral coupon in-situ incubated in ocean water Damariscotta River, Maine, United States -... | ecosystem: Environmental > Aquatic > Marine >... | reverse complement strand
TGCTTCTGCTTCTGCTTCTGCTTCTGCTTCTGCTTCTGCTTCTGCTTCTGCTTCTGCTTCTGCTTCTGCTTCTGCTTCTGCTTCTGCTTCTGCTTCTGCTTCAATTATATGTTGATCTACTATTTCAAAACTATCAATGGATTTTGTATCATATGTTTCATCATTTGTTTCATCATTTGTTTGGAAATTTGATTTTTCGACAGATACTATTGGTTCTTTCTCATTAATTTTCCATTCTGCGATTTCGCTATAAACTTCTACTGCACTTGTTATTGCATCATCATCTAACACATTAGATGAAATGAATACGCTATTTTGTGCTTGAGTATTCTTCTCATCTTCACTATGGCATATTGCAAACGGTATTACGTATTTTTCACTCGACAAGTTGGTTTTATATTGTTTCCCACTCTCTTTCTGTACCTCCACATTTTCTGAAGTTTCTTCTAAGTTCAAAAATTCATTATTTTCTTCTTCTAGATGTTCTGGATTCTCTCCTTGCACTATATTTTTCAAGTTGGACAAATCTAATCCCTGTTTTATTGCATTATCAATTTCATTTTCACTAATCTCGGCATTATCAGAAAATAAATCATCTCCCATTGGTTCTTTGGTTTTCAAATCCGAATTAGCATTGTCATCTATTATAATATTAGTATTCGTTAAAATATCTTCTTGATCGTTAATGCCTGAAACACGATTTATTATCTGATCCTCTTTTGACGCATCTACATTTTCTTCTTTAAACTCCGCTTCATTTGTAAATAGATCAGATTCATTGCTAATTATATTTTGAACCTCATTCTCTTGTTCTTTTCTACAAGTACTAAATTCCTCATTACTTTCTTGTGTGTAATCTAACGTGCTCTCTACTTTCTTATTAGCGATAGCAACAACTTCACCGTGCTCTGGTTCATTATTATTCGCATCATTAAATAACAAATTTGATTTATCTTTTTCGTTTTCATTTTTTAATTTTTTAAGTAATGTTTTTATGTCAATTTCTACATCATTATCCAATAATTTATTAAAATCAGTTTCGAGTATAATTTTGTCCTCTGACAAAAGCATGCGATTAAACAATTGCCCCTGTAAATAAGGTGATCCATTTCGCCATTCACCATCATTGATATTACAGATTTCTACAATCTCACTTACCCAAAATGCTGTCGTTCCCGTCTTGGTGTATGCAACAATAAATTTCCCATTCAAAATCGAAGTAGGCTCTTCTACGGAAAACTTTTTAAATACATTTAGGACCGATATTATTTTTGATCTATGTTGATAAATACCAGCAATGTGTTTTTCTTGATGCGGTAACTTGTGGAGGTTTTGCGGATTAACAACAGAATCAATATTTTCAGCCGGTGCACAGCAATAAATATCTCCCACTCGGAAAATAAGAATGTCATGACTATTACTTAGCAACGATTCCACTTAACCACTCATAACCATTTATTGGTTTCCCCGATTGCTTATCGAAAAGCAAAAGTGACACATTTAGAATTACTCCAATGTGTTTATCGGCCTTGAAATCATTTGGTTAAGTAAAAACGTTAGAATGAATTTAGTGTGTGAAAACTCAATTCATATTAGAAAAAATGAAGATAATTTACTCAGGAGAATCGTATTTTAGGATATCTTTTGACCACTCTAAAACACTTCTTACGCGAGGGGATACAATTTGCAGTGCTTCTTCATAGTTTAACCAGAGAAACTCTTCATGCTCAGGCATACCAATCGCTGGATTAATGGGTAGTTCGACATTGTCTTGTTGGGTTTCAGCTAAATAATAACGCGCTACTTTTCCCTGACCATAGGGCCCGGTTTCTTTGTATGAATGCCCCCAATGAAAGACCAAATCCTCAATAGTTGATTCTTCGCGAACTTCCCGAAGTGCCCCATCAAATGCGTCTTCGCCTTTTTCAACAACACCTTTAGGAAAGTCCCAATGGTTAAATGCCCTCAAAAGCAAGTATTTAAATCCTTCATCGTATCGTTTTACCACCACGACACCAGCGGACAAAATTTTGGCTTTCATTGCCTATTCCTAGAATTCCTTATATTACTTATCTTACGACAAAACTTATCATAACTTTAATCATGCACTTTATTTACATTAGCCCAATGCAAAATCCTAAAGAATCGATTGCAACCAATCGTTAATAAGTGATGTTTCACTTTTTGATTAAAGCCACAAATTTATGCAAATAAGCAACAAAGTAAAACTTATATTGCGGCCAATCCTAATCATTGGCCTAGTTTCCATCGTCATTTCAGCCCTACATATTTCGGAACAACTGCAATTTACCGAAGGCTTAACATACGATTGGAGAATGAAAAATATTCGTGCAGATAAAGCGCTAAGTCCAGATGTTGCTGTCATATTAATTGATGACGTATCACTTGATGCCTTAGATAATTTTGCGGGCCAATGGCCTTGGCCAAGATACGTTTATGCTGAGTTTATGGATTTTTTTTCATACACTCAACCAAAAGGTCTGTTATTTGATATCACCTTTACTGAAAAACGTCAATTTGATCCAGATAAAGGTGAAACAATTAACCCATCCGATTTGGAATTGGTTGAAGCAACTGCCGCTTATCCTTTTGCATACCATGCTATTAGATTTTTAGTTGACTCAATTAGTTCAGATGAATCTAAAAATGTCACGTTAAACCGACCATTACCAGATCAATTCGAAGAAAAATTCTCCCTAGAAAAACGAAAAAAATTTCCAGACCAACAAACTCGAATTTTAGAAAATATTCAATCACCTTCAAACAATGAATATTATTTACCGTTTGATGAACTACTTTCAACAACACAAAATATTGGAGTGGTTGAAACACAAGCAGATTCCGATAGTGTAAACCGTCGCGTTAGGTTGTTCCATAAATACAACCAACATCATTTTGCATCATTGTCTAGTACTGCAATATTTGACCAAAACCGATACAAATCCATTGTTCGAAATGAGAATGTAATCCAACTTGATGATTTAAATATTCCAGTAGACAAAGATGAAAAAGTGCTAATCAATTATTATGGAAAAACAAATTTTTATTCTTTCTCAGGTATAATTCAATCCCTCTCTGCTATTCAACGGGGAGAATTGGAAGAAATTATAATCCACCCCGATGAATTCAAAGATAAGTATATTTTTGTTGGCGGAAGCGCTGCTGGATTAAATGATCTAAAAAACACGCCGATGGATGCACAATTACCCGGGGTATTCATTCATGCTGCCATGGCAAACAATATAATACATAACGATTTCTTAACTCCTCCCAATGCCCATCTAACATTATTTCTGATTTTTATATTTTCTCTAATTACTGCTATTTCAGTGTTATTCATTAAAAAAGTCCTATTACAAAATAGTATTCCAATATTAACCGGAGTTGCTTTCGCTTATATTGCATATTATCTTTTTGAACAAAACATTGTGATTGATATGGTTCCACCAGTGTTGTCACTGTTAGCAACCTGGATTTTATCTTTCACAGCACTTGTGTTAATGGAAGGCAAAGAAAAACGAAAATTTAAACGTATGATGGGGCAATATCTATCACCTGCCGTATTAAATACATTAGTTGCGAATCAAGATGATTTCGCAAAAGCAGAAGTCGGTAGTAAGGAAAACATCACTATCTTATTTTCAGATATTCGAAGTTTTACTAATATCTCTGAAAAACTCAATGCAGAAAATGTGGTTGAAATGCTAAACCATTATTTTTCGTCTATGACAGACTCGATTTTTAGTCATCAAGGCACTATCGACAAATTCATCGGCGATGCAATAATGGCCTTTTGGGGAGCACCGATTCAATCGAGCAATCATGCGGATAGCGCGACACTGTCAGCTTTGGATATGATTAATCGACTGGATGTTGTCAATGAGTGGCTGAAAGAAAAAAACTTAGAACCCATTAGTATAGGAATAGGAATTCATACCGGTGACGCCATTCTCGGTAATATCGGATCAGAAAATAAGTTAGATTACACCATCATTGGAGACAATGTAAATTTAGCATCCAGAATTGAAGGCCTAACCAAACAATACGGTACTCCCGTCCTTATTACAGAAGATACGTATAATCAATTAACGGTGCCTATTCCCTGTATGACAGTTGATTTAGTGCGTGTAAAGGGGAAAGTCCATCCGATTAAAATTATGCAACCGCTTGTTGTACCCGACCAAGTCGATCCAGAAACACTGGTTGCCGCAAATGATTTGGCGAAAGAAACTGACAAAGTATTTGAACACTACCTCAATCAAGAATGGCAAGCCGCATTGGATTTATTGGATCGATTACCAAAAGATACATTACATGAAACCATGCGAAGTAGATGCTTAGATTATCAAAAAACACCACCTCCTGATGAGTGGGACGGCGTGTTAACTATGAATACAAAATAAACACCTGTACTCATTCCAAACTTATTGAATTTTCTTTATAAACCATAACCATTCTCTCTGATTAAGTTCGCATAAACTACTGATTTTATTGGTAAATGCATCGCCGGTGATAACACAGTTCCTATCGCCGATGCCACTAAAGAATTACTCAATTTGGCCGTTAGTGGGGTATATGTTTTACTTTGCCCACGAGGGGATACGAGAATGAAAAAATTCAGTTGGTTGCTAGCGTTGCTATTTATTGTTCCTTCAATAACTCAAGCAGAAGAGTTCCTTTATGTCATGAGTGCGCGCGCCAAATTGTTAGAAAGCCCTAAATTTGGATCCACAACAATTGAAAATATTTCAAAAGGCGTAAAAGTCAGTGCCGTCGAGAAGAAAGAAAATTGGTATAAAGTAAAACACAACGATAAAACCGGATGGTTATCCAGACTTTCTGTGTCATCTCACCCACCTATTAAACGATCAAGACGATTGGCTAAAGTGGATGAAAAAATGAAATCTCGATCCAGGAGAAGAGCCAGTGCTGTGTCAACCACTGCTGCGGTGCGTGGCTTGACTGATATCAATCGTACACGCGTAAACAATCAAGATAGAATGGATTTTGTTGCATTGGAAAAATTAGACTCACAGGTTTATAGTGAAGATGAAATCTTTGCATTCATGGAACAAATCAAGGACTAGTCAAATGATGTCGAGCGAATGGATTCGCAAACCGCTTCGTTTTGTACCGTTACTATTTATTCTAATACTATCCACTTCCTTTTCTCAATTGTGGGCAGAGGAAGCAAATTTTAGAGCACGTGCCCATCACGATTTATCAACAGTGAATTCCGTTGAAGATGTCGAAGCAGAAATAAAATTTGGAAAAACCATTGCTGCGAGAATTCTAGGTCAATTTTCTTTATACGAAGATAAATCCCTGCACCATTATGTCAATTTAGTGGGTAACTCCTTAGCCATTAATTCCAGTAGAGACGATATTCAATTTCATTTTGCTGTGCTTGACTCTGAGTTAATCAACGCTTACTCCACGCCAGGTGGTTACGTATTTATCACAAAAGCAGCGATTCGAGCCATGCAAGATGAATCTGAGCTAGCAGCAGTGTTAGCACATGAAATTGCACACATTAGTCAAAAACATATTGTGAAAGAATTTAAGATCAAAGGATCAGAAAAAAGTGCGACAGCGGGTGTCACTCGTTTATTAGGTAGTTCGCAAAGTTCCACGAAAGTACTGTTTACAAAAGCTGTCGACAATGCGGTGAAAAAATTATTATCGGTTGGATTTAAGGAAATTGATGAATTAGAAGCTGATAAAACCGCCCTATTATTACTCGCATCAACTGGATATGACCCAAATTCTCTTAGCCGATATTTGGGTCGCATTAAAAAGTTAAAAACTAGCTCGCATGGAAAGCACAAGCCTACTCATCCACCGACCAATACAAGAATTAATACATTAGCTCATATAGCTAGGTCAGAACAATTGGATAATCTTAAATTTCCTCGAGTTGCCATACGATTTGCTAAATACTCTTTGAAGTAGAATTTATATGCGCGATTCATCCTTGTTTTTGAAACAATTATTGTTTGTTTGCACGTCTATCATTTTCTTTCATTCTGCACAAGCAGACGAATTTCATTACAATAACATATTGGTTGGCGATCGCGCTTCAGGTCTTGCAGGCGCTTACGTCGCGGTATCTGATGATCCATCAGGCTTGTTTTACAATCCCGCGGGAGTTGTATACGCACAAACTGCCAATATCTCTGCCAATATGAACGCTTATACCTACTCTCGTACAAAATACAAAAGTGTTCTTGGCGGACAAGACTGGATCAGAACATCTTCAGCATTGGTGCCCAACTTTTTTGGTATTACGCAACCATTGGGACCAGGCACGTTAGGTTTCTCTTATGCTGTAACAGACACAATTCTTGAAGACCAAGATCAAACTTTTAATGATATTCCCCGTGCTGGAACAAAATATACAATCAATTTTAATAATCAAGATGCCACCAATAATGTTGGTCCGAGCTATGCCGTAGCCATTGGTAATAAATTTTCCATCGGATTAACCTTATACGGACACTTTCGAAATCAACAACAGATATTTAATCAGAGTTTCGATTTTGCAGAGGAATCACCTGATGTCTATCATTGGGAAAATACTTACGTTTCTCTTTCAGAAAAGGGCATAAAACCTATTTTAGGAATGATATTTACACCGTTTGATAAAATATCTATTGGATTATCCATTCAAAAAACATTTTTGTTTAGCTCAAAATTAGAAGCACAGAGCAGTTGTGCCGGTACTTTTTTAACAGAATCAACTGCCGGCTCAACCTGTCAACCCAGTGAATTCAATCGAAGTGAATTTTCGAACGAAGAGGAACGAGAATTTCCTTATATTATAAACACGGGTTTTGCCTGGTTTGCAACCAATAAACTAATGTTGACCTGGAGCTTGTGGATTTACGAACCAATACACGAAACTAAAAATCCCTTATTTAACACAGCTGGCGCAATTGAATACTATTTCTCTACCTCATTTGCAATTCGAATTGGTGGATATACGAATTTAGCGAATACACCTGATATTAAGGAAAATGCCGTTAACTTATATAATGAGCACGTTGATATTTATGGCGCAACATTGAGTTTTAGTCATTTCACTCGAACCTCAGCAATTACATTTGGCGCAGCTGGAACCTATGGTTCAGGCAAAGCACAAGTGATATCAGGTAATAGCTTAACCCAAGATGTAGAGTATCAAGGTTTAACAGTCTTTCTCTCCGCATCCAATTCCTTTTAGTTTCCTGTCTTAGATTTAGCCTTTTTATCAGCCCGCATTTCTCACAGGAATCACGAATTCTCACTTGATCTTTGATCCCACAAGGGATTATCTTCCTTCGGAAATACAGTCCGTATTCCACTCAGTCAGATAATCCCTTGTGGGATCAAATCTCTGCGCGATAATTTCGCGATCCTGTGAGAAATGCGGGCTAGCTAATATTTTCCGACAACCCTCCCATCTTGCTTTTTTTTACTTCATCCTATACAGTCGATTTCAAATGATAAATTAGCATTTTAGGCTGATTTTATATCTGACTAAAATACAAACGCCTATTCAAGGATGAATAATGACAGAAAAAAATGGCAATGATTCTGTTGAAGAATCAAGTGCGGCGATTACTGAAATATCCTTATCTCAAGCCATCCTGGCACCACTTGACGCAGTCTTTAAAGCGCAAATTCATTCAGCTAGATCATTTTTAAATTTAGTTTTGCAATTAGGTTATCCTCATAAAAGTCAACACGATGAAAAAAAAGATAACGACAATGAAAATTCGGATGACAAACCTTATACACTTGAATTTATTAACGACCTAGTTGTTGACGGGGAAAAACGACGACAAAAAATTAGTATTCCCGCCTTAGCGGCTGTTCCGATAACGCCACTTGCGGTGGAGTCCGCAGAATTTGATTTCACTATGCAAGTTGCTGCAACACGGAAACATGGTCAAACACAAAAGTCTCGTATTGATGACGACGCTGATTACGATAGACATAAACGACCCTGGTTTTTAGTAGACCAACCCATTAGCGTTAGGGGTACGTTTGCACCTGAAAAAAGTTCTCAAAACCAGAGCACATCGACAATTCATGTATCCGTAAAAGTTGGGCAAGCAAAAGTGCCGTCTGGCTTAAATAAATTCATCACTTCTTTAAGTGAGTTTGGTTCAATTGAAGAGATCCCTCTTAAAACCTCCTCTGAGGACAAAACCTGATAAGCTGGGTGAATCAATCTACTATTAATGTAAATCTCGAATTAGGAGCAAAACAATGAGTGACGACAAAACTGTAGGGCAAATCCAACCCGCTGCTGCGTTTCAAGCCTTACCTTTAAATCATATGATTGCGGAACCATTGAAAGCAGCAGTGCAGGCACAGCAATCTTCCGCAATTGCGCTTGAGAATTACATTAGAAGTTTCATAGATGAAAACGGCAAACCAATTACAATTGATTTCAAATCGAGAATAAAAGACACTGACGGTACAGATCGGACAGTTAGCATCAGTGCTCCATTATTGTCCATAGTACCCATACCACATCTCAGTATTAACGAAATTAACACCCACTTTAGCTTTGAAGTCTCCCACGTTAGAAAAGAAGCTTCACGAAATGATGGAAAATTAGAAGGCAATGTCGCATCGCAAGGCATCGTCAGCAAATTTGTTGATTTATCCTTGAGTGGCAATGTATCAACCACAAGCGAATCACAACAAACCTCTAATCAAAGTGGCAAATTGGATATTAGTGTAAAAGCGAGCCAAGCCCCGGTGCCAGCTGGTTTGCAAAAAATTATGGATATTATGGCCCAATCAATTGTGACAGAATGATGTCATGTCTGCGCAGATTCCTCTGAATGAATTAATTCATCAATTGTCATTAGATGTTGCAAGAGCAAACAGTGAAATGCAATTGTTGCAACAAGCTGCTTGGAATGACTGCATTTCCTACAATGAAAACTCAATTGATGAAAATAGCGATGAATTTTTTCAATTAAAAGCGAATGCATTAAATGAATTAAAAGATCAAATTAATTTAAATTTGAATGAGGTTAAAATTCAATTTGAAATTGAAAAAGTGAGTTGGTTTAAAAAAATGTTAATTAATATCATGAATCCAAAAACGAATAATATTTCAGATTACAGACTAGTACCGATTAAAAACAAATCTACACCAAGAAATAATGTCGAACTCATATTTCGACGAAATAACAATGATAGCTGGCAAGTGATCACAAACGGAATCAATGAAGATCAATACGAACAAACCACGGTCGGAAAAATATAGCGATCTTAACGAGGAGTAAAAAAATGGCTGATTTTGATTTAGCATTTTCCATTACATCAGATCATGAAGGCGGATACGTAAGTGATCCTGACGATGCCGGTGGTGAAACGTATCGCGGCATTGCCCGACGCTATCACCCAAGTTGGTCTGGTTGGAAAATCATTGATGACTTAAAAAAAATCAATCCCAGCAATCTTAATAACACACTTAAATCGAATGATGGATTAAATGAAGCGGTGAAGCGTTATTACAAACAATTCTATTGGGATCGATTCTGGGGAGACAGCATTCCACTACAATCCATAGCCAACGAATTGTTCGACACAAGCGTGAATTTAGGCGTAAGAAGATCGGTTAAGTATTTACAAGAGGGGCTGAATCTACTTAATCGTAACCAAGAAATATACACTGACATTTCCGTGGACGGCTTTTTTGGTCCTGGCACATTAAAAGCGTTAAATCGTTACCTTGCATTGGATGATGATACGCCACTCATTAAATTGATGAATACATTACAGGGAATGCATTACATTAAATATATGCGTCAAAATCCGACCCAAGAAAAGTATGCACGTGGTTGGTTAAAACGTGCTTGATATTGTGAATTGAGCCAGCCTAATCAGAGTATTTTTTAAACATATTGATAGAAATTATATTATCCTAAAGTAACGTCCACATTATTTCGATAATAGGTCATCAACCTAGTCCTTTATCAAATGAGCACAACTACTCTTACTTTCGTCATTATTTTAGGCATTCTGCTAGTAGGCGCATGGATTGTGTCTGAAGTAATATCTCACAAGACCAAAAAAAATAATCGACAATATTCAAAACGACTAAGTGAATTGGAAAAAGAAAACAGACACTTAGAAAATAACTTACAACGTCAAAGCGCAAGATTGAATGCGATTAAAGAAGATTTTGAAAAAATTAAAGAAGCAAAAGCGCAAATATCAACGTTAGAGAAAGAGTTCAAAAAGTTATCCAATCGATCCAATGAGGTATCAAAAGGACTCCTAGAAATGCGGCTAAAAGTTGGTAGTAAAAAGTACAGTAGCAATTCATTGGCAAAAGAAGTGTTAGAACATTTACACGAACATTGCCCAGATGAACAACAACTGGAAGAAATGAGGGAAAACAGTACTCGCGCAGCGTTTACTAGAATAAAAAATGCCATTAGCTAATGTAATTATTTATCTCATTAAACGTCTTTATATATTACGCGTCACATCACAGATAAATTAGACTATTTTTTGGCAGAATACCTTGGAAAACTTACTGTGTTAAAAAACAAGTTATTTCCCCAATATCGTGTATTACTATTCTGCTTGTCAATTCTATACTCACCGATTATTTTCTCCTCTTCAATGGACGTCATAGGAAAAAGCGCAGAAAATTTTAACTTCCCTGATTTAAACAATAAAATGCACTCGCTTAACGGATTGAACAACAAGTTTATAATAATCAATTTTTGGGCAACTTGGTGTGTACCATGTCGAAAAGAAATTCCTTTATTGAATAGTATTTACACTAATCATAAGTCGGACGGAATCGAGGTAATTGGAATTGCAATTGATAATTCAGGTGCGGTAAAAAAATTCGTCAATATGATACCCATTAACTATCTGAATCTGATTGGTGGTACACAAGCCAGTGAAACAATTTTATCCTACGGTAATATAAGTGGCGTACTGCCTTATACTGTCTTCATTAACCGACAAAATAAAATTGTCGTTGTTGCCAAGGGTGAATTAACAAAATCGTTTTTGCTCCGAACAATAAAAAAATACCGATAAATATCCATTCCCCTACGTAAAATCACCTTACTCGATTTAAATAATTTCCAAATGGTCGATTATTGATACTTTAATTGCTTTGGAACACTTATTGATTAATGATTGATATAATCTAGAAGTTTATAAAAATACTAAGCTATACTCTGTAAAGTAATTTACATTACCCAATATTCAATTCATTATTATGCTTGTAATATAAATGAGAAATAATCACTAAGGAGAGAAAAATGAGTGCACGTCTAATTGCTACATGTGTTTTACTGGCAGGATTTATTATTACCTCTCAGCATGTTTTAGCTGGTGGAAATGGGAATGTCGCGACAATGGCTAAAATCATAATGCACCTAAATCATTTTCCCAGTAGTTCAGAGAAAAATGACCTTAAAAAAATTGTTAGCTCGTCCAGTTCAGAACATGAAAAAACCATTGCTCAGGCAATGATTAATTTACATCATTCCGCTTCTTCAGCGGACAAGAAAAAACTTAAGATGATAATGAGTGATGGAAGTGCTTCAGCTGCGTTAAAAGACCTGGCAGGCATAATCTATAACTTAAACCATAAACCTAGCAGTTCCGATAAACAAAAATTGGCTGCCATTGCTAATTAAAGATTGTCATAAAAAAAGGCGAGTTAGATGCTCGCCTTTTTAACCTTATAGAATTTCTTCTATCTATGCCATCATGCACTCGCCTCTAGTGCATGCTCTAACTCAGCAAACGTTAACGGTTTCTTGCTGAATATAATTTTTTCACCAATTTGTTTTGATACTTGAGTTTTTGAAAACATACCGCGAATTAAAATTTCGTTTCCATTTTCTTCAACGACTAAAACATGATGTCGGCCTGACTGTTTAATCGTTTCAACGATATCTCCAACTTTTGATCCCGCAACTTCACTTATATTTACGGCATCCAAATTTGCATTTCTTGTCATGATATCTGACACCAAAATGTCATACCGATGACCACCATGCTCTTTAATATATTGAACGGGTTTCTCACCTAAAATATCGTTCGTAGTAATTAAACCAATGGTTGCACCTTCGGGATTTGTGACAAACAACAGTCTTACACCACAGTTAATCATTTTTTGATTAGCCATTTCAATATTGCTATTTGAGCCTATTGATAATGGTCTGATTCGACGAAAATCCGTCATCACCATAATTGCAGGTTCATCAGTGGAAACGCTAGATTCTCTCATATGCGCGGGTTCGTTTAACACGATTTGCTTATGTAAAAGATTAAAGGCTAAAGATTGGTATGTATTGCTCATTGTCATGACTCCCCTTGTGATGAACTCATTCGATTATCCACGTTAATTACCCCAACACATTTAAACCACCAATAAAGTCCATTAATTGAGAAACTTAAGCAAATGCAAATGTCAGATCAAACTCCAATCGCAACTATCCTTGTCATAAATTACTCAATCAAAAAACAATAACCAGCTAACTTCAATATTCGCCCCTGTCAAAGAGCCAATTTATCGAAAGTTCACACCCTTCGAAAATAACATTAGTCGCGCAAAGGATTTACGCTTTTGTGTACGGTATGTTTTATCAGTTTGCACCTACTGCGGTTATTACTATTATATGGTTTAAAAAAATGCAATTTGGCTCTCGTTCATTACAATTTTTTATTCCATCAATAAAGTAAATTTCGAGTAAACTTGCATTACATGTACTCAATGTTATTATCCATAGCCTGAAACGAAAATGAACGCTAATTTATTTATTTTACTTATTAAATTCCTCAATATGTCTAAACGCTTATTTTCTTGCTCAAATTCTGCCACTGAAGAATTAGATTATTATGCTGATTTAATGTCAGACAATAATATTCAATATTACATCACCCCCGGATCAGCATTTGGCATAAGTAAGCCCAGTTTTTGGATAAAAGAGGATGAGGATTTCAAAAAAGCAAAAGAGTTGTTTGTTTCGCATCAAGAAACGTATGCTCAACTGGCGCGAGAAAAATACCAACAGGAAAGTGGTTACAATCCAAACGCCAGTGGAAAGGAATATTACAAATTCTTGTTACGTCATTTGTATCAACGCCGATTTACATTACCATGGATTTTTCTTGGTTTCTTATTAGTGTATTTATATTTTTCAAGTTTTTTTAAATCATTTTTTTCACTAGGTTAATTTCCAACAATTTGTCAATAAATTAGGACAAACACCACAACCGAGAGTGTGCTACCTTCTCTCCAATATTGATGTCTTCAAGCAAATGACCATCGATGTCCATAACCGCTACCTTCCCAGAAGCGGCCAATGATGCAAACACTAAGCTAGTTTTCCCCAAATTATCAGTAACAAAATCCAATGTACCCGCACTAGCCCCTAACCTAACCTCATTAATCATATTAAGTCTCGGTAACGAAGTCATATCAAATATTAACAACGCATCTGTTTTGAGATTTTCTTGTTGCTTATCACTACCTGAACTTGAGGTTGTTAAATACAAACGAGTTCCTTCGGGATTAAAGAAATATTTACTGATGTAGATATCGGGAATATCGATGCTATCTACTACAGTATTATCGGTAACATCCAAGACGGATAACTTAGCAAGGACATGCTCGTTATTCGATTTACGATCCGCACCACGTCCGATAACATACTGCCCGTTTATAGACAAAAATAAGTTACTGTGCCCCTTAAATTCAATCCGAGATTCAATGTCATGTGTTTTTGGATTAATTATTGTGACCGTACCATAACCATTATTTAGATTGTACACTTTGCCTGACACAGGCGAAAAAACGAGACCATGAGGAAAGGCATTATTTGGAATTGTGGTTTCGATAGAATCTTCTTTATCAGGCTCACACAAATCAATCGTTTTGATCACATTCAAATAGGATTGTGTATTAGAGGGATCGTTTGCAATAACAGAAATGGTTCCGTCTTTCAAATTACTGATATAAGTTTGATTTGGTGTATCTGGACACGCATCACTCGGAAAAGAATAATTTGCTTGATGATGCCCTCTACCAACACAAATCGTTTTTAGAAATTCTGCTTTGCTGGAATCTGCGTTTTTGATAACAGTAACTGATGATCCAGAATCACCACAATTTAATGTATCATTACCTGTCTGCTTATCACCATCATTCATGTACCAATCCACATTTTGTTTTTCATCAGTATATTTATGCGCAGCAAATGCATTGGCAGGAAATTCAGATGAAAGTTTAATTTCTTTACCGATTGGTTCTAATAAAACAACTTGGTTGGTTTCAGAAACACCGAGCAAAATATCTGGCAACTCATTTTCAGACTTATCATTTGCTTGGGAAATCTCATGAATTTTAGTGTCACCATTTTTTCGTTCTACAATATTTATATTGCCGGTTTTTCGGTCACCTGAATAATAAGCGAATTTGAAATCTATTTGGCGACTATCAATTTTACTCACGTTCGGTTCCTTATTTATTTAGCACGAATTGATATTATGCTAAAAAATGCTGGGGATTGCGATGGAAATTCAAAATTCGCTAGCCTGCATTTCTCACAGGATTCACGAATTCTCACTTGATCCTAGATCCCAAATTGAATTTTCTTCAGTGGGATCACATCTCTGAGCGATAATCCCGCTATCCTGTGAGAAATGCGGACTAGATATTCGCTTTGAGTAACAATTTTTCAATAACCCGCGCAGTGAGAACAAATCCAAATGTTGCCGTGACAAAACTCGCTGCACCATATCCAAACCGACAATCCAACGATACGCCATGGATACCGGGTTTTTGAAAACTCACTGTGCCGTCGGGTTTGGGGAATCGTTGTTGCTGAGACGAAAAAACACACTCAACACCAAAACGCCTTTTACCATTTTTTGGGAAATTAAAATCTTTACGTAATCGCGTGCGAACTTTCGCCGCTAACGGATCATTATAAGTTTTGCTCAAATCCGCAACCAAAATCGCGGTAGGATCGGTTAACCCACCAGCGCCTCCTGTCATAATGACGGCTTTTTTATTTCGTTTGCAGTGATTAATGATCAAACTTTTAAATTTTATACTGTCAATTGCGTCGATGATGTAGTCAAACGATGGGGATAGATACCGCTCAAAATTTTGTTGTGTTATGTAATCATCGATGACGTTTACAGAGATATCTGGATTGATTTGTTTCAATCTTTCAGCCATACATAACACTTTTTGTTGGCCAAGCGTGTCACTTAAGGTGTGAATTTGCCGGTTCATATTGCTCTCGGCGATATCATCATTGTCAATCAATGTAATATTCCCGACACCACTGCGCGCCAAACTTTCAGCAACCCAGGAGCCGACTCCACCTATGCCAATGACGCACACGTGAAATGATTGTATTAATTCCACTGCTTTTACGCCGTATAATCGTTGTATACCGCCAAATCGAGTTTGGTATTGATTATCAAGCATAGTTAAATAGAATTATTTCTCAGGTGTAGTGAGAGAAGTGAGATCGGCTATGGCTTTGTCAAACTTGGATAAAATCTCGGGAATTTCAATTTCAATCACTTGTTGCGCAATCCACTGTTTATCTTTTTCTAAAACCAGTTTTTCAATATAACTGCCCAATAAACGAGATAACGCATAGCGTAACCCTTCTCCTGTTCCACTCACTTCTGAATAAGACGGTAAACGCTGATTCAGTAGATCGATAAACTGTGACGCATGGTCTGAGGGTCCTAACGCATCCAATGCATTATCTGCATATGTAACAGAAATATTTTTTGCCATAAGTTGTAATAATTGATTACGATCATTTAATTCCAGTTTTTCGTGAAATTCTCGGTCAGCTAAATGCACCAGGAAACAAGCCATTTCCGCCAAGACATCCACAGTCAATTGTGGTGTAAAAACTTGGAATTGATTGGTACGCAAATGCCGCAAGCGATCGATTGCTATTTGCCAAAATATAAATGCCAGAGCGCTAGCATTTTGTTCAGGTCCTTTATTGTGGTTTTTAAACCACTTTGTTCTCATTCTCATAATTTAACTTATCGATTTATATGGCACGAAAATTCCGCAGCCCAATTTTTGAAAATTACCCAATCCCTTATTTTGTAATTTCACAGAATCTTCCTTTGATAAATCGTTTAACATTAAACTACGGGTTAATTTTTTTTCGTTATTTATAATCAATTCTCGAGTCTTGCCACAGAGTATTTTTTTACACACAATGCCCAATGAATCCAATTCAAGCGTCACTATTTCTAAAAAGCGCAATTCGTCATCTTCGTCAGATAATACGTGTTGTGAATATAAAGTCGCAGAATGATTAATAGACTTATCATGCTTAAAAACCAACTCTATATCATGTTCCCCAAGATTCAGTTTTGCATTATGTAAGTTTTTAATTTGCGCATACATTTGCTTTGGAGTTCGTAAAACCAAACGACTACGGCGGGATAAATACAAAATCGCATTGGGTGTTTGGTCCCGAAACCAACCATTGCCTTCTTCGCCCGCAATCAAAACCTGAAGACCGATATCATCCAATTCATCCCACCAATCAAATTGAAGCGACATTTGACTTGCGATCAATGAAAGGTAATTAGACGGTAATGTTTTTCCTTTTATTTGATAAGTAACATCTACAACATCGCTAATCGGTTTATTTTCAGTTGTTTCTTCCTCTTCTTCCCAGAACACGTTATTTTTCCACTTGATCCGGTTGCCATTGAGAAAACACATCCAACAAGGATTTTACAGTTTGAGGATCTAAATCCATATCTGTAATACGTTTGCCCTCTTTTATTCTGATCCGTAGCATTTCAAAACCATTATCATACGCGACTTTTTTAATCGTAATTTGCTTCCCGTAAGGGGCTGCAATATCAGCGACTTCTGTAATTTCTTCCATTTATTATTCACTCATCATTATTGAAGTTTCATTCGTTCATAATATCGAATGCGATAAATTAAACGCTGGTAATTTTCGTTGCTACTCTCTTCAAAAGATTGGCGGGTATGTAAAACATTGTTGCTGATCACACCTTGGCCTGGCAATAACTTATACTCAACTTTATATTGGGTATCATCATTGAGTATTTCAAGAATCCTAAATGTAGCTTGTTTGACCAAATCGTTTTGCTTCCAATTGATACTGTGCCGCCTTGCGGTGTATCGCATGTGCATACCCCATTTTCCAAACGAAAAAACAGGTCCGGTTTGCTCTGGCCTAATGAGTTTGCCTTGTTGTCTATTTTCCGGAATTGTTAATACCGTGGCATCAGTCAAAACACGAATGAAGTCCGGATTTTCGTCTCTCAATAAAATATACAGAATATCAGGATCAAAAAACGCATTGCCACCACCCACTTCTGCGTTTCGAACACAAAAAAGAATCATACTCATAATTTTATGTTCTAGTGTGTTGTAATAACCGTCGGTGTGCCAGTTAATTCCTTTGCTGGTATAGGGTATATAATCTCCTAATTCAAAGATTTTATTCACTTTTATTGCACTTACGCCGATATTATCTCCACATAAATGCTTGTCTGAAAGATGTAAGCCAAGCTGCTCTGAGACACGAATGGGTATCTGTTGATCAAGGTCGGAATTACTTACGGAGTAAAAAACGAAATTATAGGATTCACAAGTTTGAACTATTTTGTTTTTTTCTTTAAATGTTAGTAACTTATGATCCATCACTGGCACGTTCAATGCTTTAAATGTGACCGGGTATTGATTTAGCTTTTGAGTTCTCCATTGCGCATAATCAGTGTCATTTTCCAAATTGAAATGCGCTGGAAAAGTTGAAAATGACGGATCAGGTTGGCTTGATTGCTTTGAGTGAAGACTCATGAATGGTCCAAATGTGAATAATACAAATGTGTCCTAACAGATTAAATCGCCATCGGCAATCTCGATATACCCCATAAGAGATAGCTTAGCAGCCAATTAACATCTCTAATGACAGATTTTCGTTGCAACCCATTCGCAACTAAACTTGTTAGATAAATTTTCAATACTAAACTTTTGTGAAACGTACCGAACTTGATGTTCATTTAATTACGCAATATTGTTAATTACCTTACACAAGATCCACCAAATCAGGAGACAAAAATGGCTAAGAAACAGCACGACACACCCAATCTTGATCAACTTGAGAGCGGCCCATGGCCAAGTTTTGTTACTGGAATTAAACGTCTTGCAGAAAAAAACGACATGGCGGTTGACTTACTAGGCCAATTAGAAACTTCATATAAAACAAAAGAAGGTTATTGGAAAGGTGGAACCGTCGGTGTACGTGGTTATGGTGGCGGCATCATTCCCCGTTTCACAGAATTAAAAGATGATAACGGCAAACCGATTTACCCCGATGCAGCGGAATTTCACACATTACGTGTAATGCCACCAGCCGGTATGCACTATGACACTAAAACCCTACGAGACATGTGTAACATATGGGAAAAACACGGATCTGGATTAATTGCATTCCATGGCCAATCTGGTGACATAATGTTCCAAGGTGCTACAACAGAAAAAGTACAAGAAGCATTTGACGATCTAAATGATATCGGTTTTGACTTGGGTGGCGCCGGGCCCGCAGTACGCACCGGGATGTCATGCGTCGGAGCAGCAAGATGTGAACACTCTTGCGCAAACGAACAACAAATTCATCGTAGCTTAGTCAATAACTTCCTAGATGATATGCACCGCCCTTCCCTTCCATATAAATTCAAATTCAAAGTATCCGGTTGTCCCAATGATTGTATGAATTCAATTCATCGATCTGACTTTGCCGTTATTGGAACATGGCGTGATGATATGAAAGTAGACCAAGAAGAAGTGGTCAACTTTGTAAAAGAACGTGGTAGAAAATATACAATTGATAATATTGTTGGACGTTGCCCAACAAATGCGCTTTCGCTAAACGATGATGACACACTTGAAGTTGATAACAGAAACTGCGTACGCTGTATGCATTGCATCAATGTTATGACAAAAGCCCTTTCACCGGGTGATGATAAAGGCGTTACCTTACTTATTGGTGGTAAGCGCACTTTGAAAATTGGTGACACCATGGGAACCGTCATCAAGCCATTCATGAAAATGGAAACAGAAGAAGATTACGAAGCCATTGTCGAAATCGCCGAAGAAGTTATCGACTTTTTTGCTGAAAATGCGTTAGAGCATGAGCGTACTGGTGAAATGATCGAACGAATTGGATTGGTTAACTTTCTCGAAGGTGTGGGAATTGACGTTGATCCAAACATGGTTTCAGAACCGAGACAAAGTTCTTATGTTCGTATGGATACCTGGGCTGAAGAAGCGGAAAAATGGGAAGAGCGTAAAGCTTCTGGTGAGTAAAACGACTATTTCGCGAAATAATATTTGGAGTTAAATATGGCCGAACAACTAAGAATGCCAATTGAAAGCGGTGTACCAGATCCAATGCCTTTGATGCACCCAACGTTAAAAGCCAATTTTGGGCAATGGAAATATCATGACAGACCCCGTCCAGGTGTTTTGCGTCATGTTGCCAAAGGTGGCGATCAAGTCTGGACAGTTAGGGCAGGTACACAACGCCAAATGGACCTGCATACTATTCGATTGTTATGTGATATTGCAGATGAATTCGCAGACGGACATGTGCGTTTTACCATTCGTTCCAATATTGAGTACATGGTATCCGATCAAAGTAAAGTTGATCCATTAATCAAAAAATTAACGGATGAAGGATTTCCTGTTGGTGGAACAGGTAACTCAGTCACCATGATTGCGCATACACAAGGTTGGTTGCACTGCGACATTCCCGGTACAGACGCATCCGGTGTTGTAAAAGCACTAATGGATGAATTACACGACGAGTTTGTGAACGAACGCATGCCTAACCGCGTTCACATGACAACATCTTGCTGCCAAATCAATTGTGGTGGACAAGGCGATATCGCAATCAATATTCAACATACCAAACCACCTAAAATCAACCATGACTTAGTTGCCAATGCATGTGAGCGACCATCAGTTGTTGCACGCTGTCCGGTTGCTGCAATCCGACCAGCAATGGTAAATGGCAAACCATCACTCGAAGTTGATGAGAAAAAATGTATCTGTTGTGGTGCATGTTATCCTCCCTGTCCGCCAATGCAAATCAATGATCCAGAACATTCCAAGTTGGCTATTTGGGTAGGTGGAAAACATTCCAATGCGCGAAGCAAACCAATGTTTCATAAATTGGTAGCAGCAGATATTCCAAACAATCCACCTCGTTGGCCTGAAGTGTCCGTTGTGGTGAAGAAAATTTTGCGTTGTTACCAAAATGATGCAAAAGATTGGGAAAGAATGGGTGATTGGATTGAAAGAATTGGTTGGCCCCGATTTTTTGAACTAACTGAATTGCCATTCACTAAGTTCCATATAGACGATTGGCGTGGTGCGCGGCAAAGCTTGAATTCCTCAACACACATTCGTTTCTGATTTGGGATTACTGTTATGAAGTTTGCAATATTGGTTAATGAAGGACCTTATACTCACCAAGCTGCTGATACCGCGTATCAATTTACAAAAGCAGCATTGGAAAATGGCCACGAAATTTTTCGTATATTCTTTTACCATTCCGGGGTGAATAACGGCACTCGATTTACACGCCCACCGCAAGATGATCGTGATCTGGTGCAAAACTGGAGCAGTTTAGCGAAAGATCACAACCTTGATCTTGTCGTTTGTGTCGCAGCAGCTCAACGTCGGGGAATTATTGACAAAGATGAAGCTCAGCGTCATGGAAAAGACTGCGACAACCTCGCTGATGGATTTCGTATTTCTGGTCTCGGTCAATTAATTGAAGCATCAATTCAAGCTGATCGAACTATGGTATTTGGCGACTAGATAAGGCAGGAGTTAAAACATGTCGGAAGAAATGTACGATGAAGACGAGTACCAAGGTGAAATTAAGAAATTGATGTATGTCAATCGTAAGGCACCATATGGGACTATTTACGCACTTGAATCTTTGGAAGTCGTATTAATAGGCGCGGCATTTGATCAAGATGTAAGTTTGGTATTCATGGATGATGGTGTATATCAACTTAAAAAGGGACAGGATACAAAGGCGACGGAAATGAAAAATTTTTCCCCCACCTATCGTGCTTTAGAGATGTATGACGTAGAAAAACTTTTCGTTAGTAAAGACTCTCTAGAAGAACGCGGTCTAAAAGTAGATGACTTGATTGTACCTGTGGAAATTCTTGATGCTGATCAAATGGCAGATCTCATGGAAGATCAAGATGTCATTTTAAGTTTTTAGCCATATTGGAGCAGAAAGAATGATATTACATACTGTAAACAAATCACCCTTTGAAAAAAACTCATTGGAGAGTTGTTTGAAACACTGTAAAAAAGGCAGTTCACTATTACTCATTGAAGATGGTGTATACGCCAGTTTAAAAGATACTAAATACAGTGATGCTATAACTACTGCAATGAATGATATCTCTATTTATGTTTTAGAACCTGATCTCACCGCTCGCGGTGTACAAGACCAGCTAATAGATGGTATCAAATCGGTCGACTATGCAGGTTTTGTTGACCTAACTGTGGAGCATGACAAGGTCGAGGCCTGGTTGTAAATTTTAAAAGCTATCGTGCGTAAAGGAGCTGTATTATGAGTATTGAAGTAGCTGGTCAAACACTTGAAACTGATGAAGAAGGTTATTTAATAAATTTGGCAGATTGGACAGAAGAAGCAGCTAATGAAATTGCCAAAACAGAAGAAATTGACCTAACTGAAAATCATTGGGAAGTCGTCAATTTTCTTCGCGAATATTATGACGAATTTCAAATCGCACCAGCGGTTCGCGTTTTAACAAAAGCAATTGGCAAAAAATTTGGTAAAGAAAAAGGTAATAGCAAATATTTGTACGAGCTATTCCCTTATGGTCCTGCAAAACAAGCTTGTAAAATTGCAGGCTTGCCAAAACCAACTGGTTGCGTGTAATTTCTTTACGATATATCACCCTTCTTATACTGAAGGGTGATATAAAGTTGATTTTGATTAAATTGTTGAATTATTAAAGCGGCTTAATCAAAATTTACTGAGGTAGTCGCATGACGTTTTTAACTTTTGTATTTACATTATTAATGTACTTAGCCTCGTCTGTATTCATTATCGGACTTGGTTATAGAATTTATATTCTCGCTAAAACCCCTGCTCCATTAAAGATCCCCACTATGCCCGCTCCTATCAATATCAAGGGCGTACACATTCGAATGTTAAAAGAAGTTTTTCTGTTTAGTAGTTTATTCAAAGCCAACAAATGGATTTGGTTATTCGGATGGTTATTTCACTTAGGCATGTTTGTCGTTCTATTTCGTCATTTACGTTATTTCACCGAACCTGTTTGGTCGATTGTAGCCATCATGCAGCCTATCGGTGTTTACATGGGCTTTGCAATGATGATTGGATTAGCAGGACTATGGATTAGACGAATCTTTGTAGAGAGAATTCGATATATTACAAATCCATCAGACCATCTTATGTTAGGTCTATTAGTTGGCATTGCAGGAACCGGTTTAATCATGAAATATATTGCACATAGCGACATTGTTGCTGTAAAAGCCTACATGTTAGGTTTAATGTATTTCGATTGGCAGACCATACCAGCAGATTTCTTTTTCATGCTGCATTTACTATTAGTTGCTTCACTCATGATTGTATTTCCATTTAGTAAATTATTACATGCACCTGGAATTTTCTTTAGTCCAACCCGAAACCAAGTTGACAATTCGCGAGAAAAAAGACATTTGTCACCCTGGGCTGCAAAACTCGATAAGTAAGTAAAAAGGATTTATTTTGGCAAAAGCAAAGTTTGATACTCCTAAAATTCGTGCCTATCCAATCATTCCAATTTTGGAAGAAGGTAGCATGGATCACAGTCAACCTTTTGTTGCCAAACCTGAACACCAAGAAGCGCTTGGTTTTCCCGGTGAGTTAGTCGATAACTGGCAAGAAAAAGCCATCGAAAAAATGGGAGAGTTGCTTACAAAATACCGTGGACTCAAAGTATTTATGGACAGCTGCATAAAATGCGGCGCATGTACCGATAAGTGCCACTATTTTCAAGGCACATCAGATCCAAAGAATATGCCCGTTGCAAGACAAGACCTTTTTCGAAAAGTGTATCGCCGATACTTTACGTTTGCGGGGAAACACTTTCCAAAACTGGTTGGTGCAGTAGATTTGACTGAAGATGTGTTAGATGAATGGTACAAATATTTTCATCAATGCTCTCAATGTCGTCGTTGTTCTGTGTATTGCCCCATTGGGATCGATACAGCAGAAATTTCCATGGCAGCTCGAGATATTATGGACCACGTTGGAAAAGGCCAAAAATATTGTAATGAAATTATTGGCAAGGTTCACAAAATTGGCAACAATCTGGGTTTACCAAAGCCCGCCCTTGTAGACACATTAGAGGGGCTTGAAGAAGATGTTGAAGAAGAAACTGGTGTAACGGTACGATTCCCAGTTGATGTCCAAGGAGCTGATGTTTTATTAGTGACGCCATCCGCTGATTTTTTTGCTGAACCACATATTGATGGATTAATTGGATACGCAAAAGTATTTCACCAAGCCGGTATCAGTTGGACAGTTAGCTCTTACGCATCCGAAGCAGGCAATTTTGGAATGTTCATTGGTAGTTACGAACAAATGCAAGAAATTTCTCGCCGAGTATTAAAAATCGCAAGAGAACTTGGGGTAAAAAGAATAATTATTGGCGAATGCGGACATGCTTGGCGTGTTGCATACAGCTTTTGGAACACATTAATCGGGCCTTTTGATTTTCTCGATCCAAAATACCCTGCTCCACAACACATATGTGAATTCACATTAGACCTCGTCAACCAAGGTGCAATTACCTTAGATAAAGAAGCAAATGATCATCGAATACTAACGTTCCATGATTCCTGTAACGTTGCCAGAGCAACAAGAATGGGATTTGAGGAAGGTGGTCAGTTCACCGTTCCACGTGCAGTCATTAAAGCAGCTTGTAATCATTTTGTTGAAATGGATGCAGATGCCATTCACGAAAAGACTTATTGCTGCGGCGGTGGTGGCGGACTCTTAACAGATGACTTAATGGAGCTACGTGTAAAAGGTGCTCTACCTCGAATGGAAGCATTAAAATATGTAGTTGAAGAACATGGGGTAACAAATATGGCAGCAATTTGCGCCATTTGTAAAAGCCAATTTTCTAAAGTATTACCCTATTATGATTTACCGATGGATATGATTGTTAGTGTGCACCAGTTGGTGAGTGATGCAATTGTATTGGGTGATAAACACTAAAAACAGGAGATTTTCCGATGGCAACATCTCGCGATGATATGAGTAAAAAGATTTCATATAGACGATATAAAGATGGAGATAGCGCACCAGTCGCGTGGGACCAACAAATATTCCAAGCGAGCTGGACGCATAAATGTCCTACCTATATTCATCGTACTCCTCCCTGCCAAGGAAGTTGTCCTGCAGGTGAAGATATTCGTGGCTGGTTGGACATCGTACGTGGTATGGAAAAACCACCTGCTGAAACCTCAATGCAAGAATATGCATTTCGACGCTCAACCAATGCAAATCCTTTCCCCTCAATCATGGGTCGAGTTTGTCCTGCTCCCTGCGAAGACGGCTGTAACCGAAATGAAGTCGAAGATCGTGTTGGTATCAACGCAGTTGAACAATATATCGGTGATACCGCACTAGAAAGCGGATATACATTTGAATCTGGCGAATCAACCGGTAAAAAAATCGCGATAATTGGCGGCGGCCCAGCAGGGCTCGCTGCAGCATATCAGTTAAAACGGCTTGGTCATGATTCAGTTATATTTGACGATCATGAAGAACTCGGCGGAATGATGCGTTACGGCATCCCGGGTTATAGAACACCTCGAAACGTATTAGACGGAGAAATAAATAGAATTTTGGACATGGGAATCGAAGCTCGATTAAATACACGAGTGGGTAAAGATGTTCCCATGGACGAAATTAAAAAGGAATTTGATGCTATCCTCTGGGCGCTTGGTGCGCAATCAGGTCGTCCACTTCCCATTTCTGGTGCCGAAGCAACAAACTGTATAACTGGTGTTGCTTTTCTTGAAGCATTTAACCAAGGTAGATTGCAACATGTTTCTGGTAAGGTCTTGGTAATAGGTGGTGGTGATACTTCTATTGACGTTGCATCTGTTGCTAGACGAATTGGGCATATTACAACAACAAATCCAAATGAAAGAGCAGAATATGTTGTTCTTGGACAAACTGCCCATGATGTTGCCACAGCGGCAAACAAACAAGGTGCAGACGTTACATTGATTTCTCGTCATGGCGTTGACGATATGACAGCGGCGCAACATGAAGTTGATGATGCATTAAGAGAAGGGGTTGAGATTATAGGTCAACTCAATCCAATTGAAGTAGTATTGGGCGACGATGGTCGAGCGATCGGTTTAAAAGTCCAAAAATTAGAAGATGATTGCAAAACACCAATCGATGGGTCTGAATTTGTCATAGAAGCTGAGTTGATTGTGTCAGCAATCGGTCAAAAAGGTGATTTCGCGGGTATTGAAGATCTCGATAATGGTAAGGGCCTAATTGACGCAAGTAAAAATTATGAAGTACCTGACATGCCTGGCCATTTTGTTGCGGGTGACATCGTAAGGCCTCATTTATTAACAACCGCAATTGGTCAAGCATCTATTGCTGTGCAAAGTATTGATCATTTCCTAAAAAGTGAATCACTTGGTAAAAGACCAAAAGTTGATGTACATCATTTTAATTTATTAGAAAAATTACGTGAAGCAGAATTGGAACCAGAAGAATATGAGCCAGCTGAAGTTCGTGGCACGGCAGAAGAAAACTTTGCGGTTCATAATTATGAAGACAGATCTAATAAAGAAATAATTAACTCTGAAATGCTTTATCTCGGGCATTTTGAATACACACCACGCATCAAACGCGATCACAAAGATATTGAAGCAGAAGAAGTATTAGGCAACTTTGAAGAGCGAATTATCGCACTTAATGAAGAACAAGCGGTAGAAGAAGCAAAACGATGCATGAGTTGCGGAATGTGTTTTGAATGCGATAACTGTATTATTTATTGTCCGCAGGAAGCTGTTAAAAAGACACCGAAAAAAGAGTCTACAACAGGTCGTTACGTTTACACCGACTACAGCAAATGTATTGGTTGTCACATCTGTAAAGATGTTTGCCCAACAGGTTATATAGAAATGGGTCTAGGCGAATAAAATGAATCCGGTTGCGTTTTTTCGCTCCTTAAGTATGACGTCCAAATTGGGTGTTGCCTTTGCAGTCATTTTATTACTGATTATGGTCACACCCATTTTTGCTGAAGTACCTAAGCCCCACATTCCCACCGCTAAAGGGGATCAATGTGTGGAAGAAACAGAATTTATGCGACGCAATCACATGGATTTGTTAAAACATAAACGTGACTTAACCATGCGAAATGGTATTCGTACAAAAAAACACAGCTTACATAGTTGTTTAGATTGCCATGCCGTATTTGACAAACAACAAAAAGTCGTATCAATAAAAGATGATCGACACTTTTGCAATAGTTGCCATGTATACGCATCGGTTTCGATTGATTGTTTTGATTGTCACTCTTCCACCCCCATTGCAAAAGACAAAAATTCAGGCATTTAACAATGACACAGGCCAAGGACTTATCTGATAACTCAAGACGAAAATTTATTGGTATCGCTGCAGGTGTTGCTGGTAGTGCGTTAATTGCACCAGGTGTTTTCCTCAACCAAGTGAAAGCAAAAACCGATTCAGACGCCGTAACCAATAAAGTCCGTTGGGGAATGTTAATCGATACCAACAAATGCCAAAAAGGTTGTGACGATTGCGTGAATGCTTGCGCCAAAGAAAATGGCTGGGCACATGAAACCGGTCCAGAAGAAGTCAAAGTACAGTGGATACGAAAACTTGATTTAAAAAATAAATCAACCGGAAGAGAAGTTTCCTTGCCGGTCATGTGTCAACATTGTGAAAACCCACCATGCGTTGATGTTTGCCCTACTGGCGCCTCGTTTAAACGGGATGATGGCATTGTCCTCGTTGATAAACACACATGCATTGGCTGTCGATATTGCATGATGGCATGCCCTTATAAAGCCAGATCATTTGTTCATAGCCCAGTTGAAAATCATGATGATTATATGCCTCGAGGAATGGGTGTGGTTGAGAGCTGCACTTTTTGCGTTCATTTAGTCGACAAAGACAAATCACCTGCTTGTGTCACATCTTGCAAAGAAAACGCATTAACTTTTGGCGATTTAAATGACAAACAATCTGACATATCGAAACGTGTCGCAAAAGAAGCTAGCCGACAAATTCGCGCAGATCTACGCACCAATCCTGGCGTTCGCTATCAAGGAGTGTAAAACGTGAAAAACGTGGTCTACCAGGAAATCGAAGGCAAAAGCCAAATCTATATTAAATTTTTTATCGGATTAGCCATCACATTAACTGTCGGTTTACTCTCTGCCTATTACATGGAACACAATGGTCACATCGTTACCGGCATGAACAACCAAATCGTCTGGGGTTTACCTCACGTTTTTGCTATCTTTCTCATCGTCGCAGCGTCCGGCGCCTTGAATATTGCCTCAATTGCATCCGTGTTTGGCAAAACTTCCTATAAACCCCTCGCACCATTATCCGGATTACTCGCAATTTCATTATTACTTGGTGGATTAACCATATTAGTACTGGATTTAGGAAGACCAGACCGTTTAATTGTCGCAATGACTAATTACAATTTTAAATCCATATTTGCATGGAACATAATATTGTATAACGGATTTTTAGTTATCGTAGCCGCATACCTATGGATGATGATGGAAAAGCGCTTTAATAAATATTCACATCATGTCGGCTTAGTCGCATTTGTTTGGCGACTCATACTAACCACTGGTACTGGATCTATTTTCGGATTTTTAGTGGCTAGAGAAGCGTATGACGCAGCAGTGCTTGCACCTATGTTCATTGTCATGTCCTTTTCTTTTGGATTAGCCATTTTCATCCTGGTTTTATATGGTGCTTACCATTGGACTGGACGCCCCATTGGCAACTACACAATTCGAAAGTTGAAAAACCTGCTAGGTGTTTTTGTTGCTGGTGTAGTATTACTCGTAATGATATTTCATATCACCAATTTATACGCAGCGGAACACGGCAGCGTCGAAGAATTCATGTTAAGTGGAAGCGGTTACGCGGTTCTGTTTTGGTTATTTCAAATCCTACTTGGCAGTGTTTTACCACTGATATTTTTCTACCACCCTAATTTTTGTTGCCAAATTAAATATACACTCTATGGTGCAGGGTTAGTCATCTTAGGTGGAATGACCCAAGTCTACATTATTGTTATTGGTGGACAAGCGTTTCCATTACAACTCTTTCCAGAATATGACGTTATTTCCAGTTCCTTTTTTGATGGACAAATCGCAAGTTATACACCCACATTGCCAGAATTGTTGTTAGGAATTGGTGGTGTTTCATTAGCAGGGTTAATCGTATTAATCGCTGTAAAAATATTAAAATTCTTACCCAACAGCCTTGCAGACAAAGATATCAACCCACATTATAAAGCGGTAGAATAACGAACCAAGTTCGTATTTTGGGCTTTCTTAAATCTTTAACGAGAATCAAATCATGTATGAAGAACATCCATTCGCGCAATACATTCGCATTTTAGGTAAAGGCAAACGCGGCTCACGTGGCCTAACTGAAGAAGAAGCCTTCGACTCGATGTCCATGATCTTGCGAGATGAAATCGAAGAATGTCAATTAGGTGCTTTTTTAATGTTAATGCGCGTTAAAGAAGAAACACCTGAGGAAGTGGCAGGATTTGTTCGAGCAATTAAACAAACACTTTCATTGCCTGCTAATGCGCCGACGGTAAATTTGGATTGGTCATCCTATGCTGGAAAACGACGACACCTTCCTTGGTTTTTATTATCTGCACTTTTACTGAGTGAAAATAATGTCACTGTGTTCATGCACGGCGCGGAAGGTCACACCGCAGGTCGCGTTTACACGAGAGACATACTTGGTAATTTAGGCATTCCGGTATGTTCAACATTAGATCAGTGCAATGCAGAGCTCACTAACAATCGATTCGCTTACCTCCCATTGGAATATATGTCGCCAATAATGCATACCATTATACAAATGCGTCCTTTGTTGGGTTTACGTTCGCCAGTGCATACCATTGCGAGAATGTTAAATCCGTATAACGCAGATTATGAAATCCAAGGCATATTTCACCCGACATATCGTGACACACACCAGCACGCAGCAATGTTACTCGATCAAAAACACCTTGCCGTATTAAAAGGCGAAGGTGGTGAAATCGAAAGAAATCCAGATCAAAAATGTTTAGTCAAAAGTGTTCACAACGGTGAACTAAGCGAAGAAGAATGGCCCGCCCTCTTTAATGGTCCAAGACATTTAAAAGATGAAACCATGGATCCAAATCGATTACTGAATGTGTGGCAAGGCAATGATAACGATGAATATGCCATTGCAAGTATTACTGGTACAGCGGCACTTGCGATTAAACTCATGGGGTTGGCAGATAGTATTGAATCGTCTCAAGCCCTCGCTGAAAAAATGTGGTCTGAAAGACTCAAAAACAAGTTTCAAAGTGTGGCGTAAGTCATGTCACATTTAATGATATCCGCAGGGCATAAATCGTCTGGCAAAACTACCATTAGTTTAGGTCTTTGCGCTGCGTTAAGTAAAAAAGGATTCAACGTACAACCCTTCAAAAAAGGGCCAGATTACATCGATCCCATGTGGCTAGGGCTAGCCGCTGATAATGATTGCCACAACCTTGATTTTCATTCCATGTCAAAGGATGAAATCAGAGGGACGTTTCGCCAATTCGGCCACGGTGCAGATATATCATTAATTGAAGGTAACAAAGGACTGTATGATGGCCTAGACCTAGAGGGCCGCAATAGTAACGCCGCTTTAGCACGATTAATTAAAGCCCCTGTCGTATTAGTTATCGATGCACAAGGCATGACACGTGGAATAGCACCATTAATTTTAGGTTATCAAGCGTTTGATAAGCGCATTAATATTGCGGGTGTCATATTAAATAAACTCGGCGGTAGACGTCACGAAGGCAAGTTACGTGCGGTTATCGAACACTATACCGATGTACCCGTTATTGGTGCAGTACACAAAGATCCGCAACTTGTTATTGATGAACAACATCTCGGCTTAATGCCGACACATACATTGGATGAAACAAAGCAACGCATCAACGCCATTGCAACACAAATAGAAGATCAGGTAGACCTAGAAAAACTCAAAGACATTGCAGACTTAGCACCAGCCATTAAACAAGGCCGTGTACTAAACCTAGTAACAAATAAAAAAACCGATGTGACTATTGGCATCGCAAAAGATAACGCGTTTGGTTTTTACTACCCAAGTGATCTAATGGCATTAGAGTCCGCAGGTGCTAAGCTTGTTAACATCAATACATTAACTGATAAAAAATTACCTGAAATTGACGGCTTATTTATCGGCGGTGGATTTCCTGAAAGCTTCATGGCTGAACTATCTCACAATGAATCATTAAAATCCGATATCGCCCTCGCCATCGAAAATGAGTTACCCGTTTATGCAGAATGCGGTGGGTTGATGTATCTTACTCGCAACATCAATTGGAAAGAAAAAAATTATCCCATGGTAGGTGTGATTCCAGCAGACTCTGAAATGTGTGAAAAACCTCAAGGTCGAGGATATGTACGACTAAAAGAAACTGAAGATTTCTTATGGAAAACCCCAAAAAACAATACCGATAGCAAAGAATTTTGTGCTCACGAATTTCACTATTCCAGACTTACCAATATCGATAACAGCGTAAAGTTTGCATACAAAGTATTACGCGGTACCGGCATCACAGGTTTTGAAGACGGTATCGTTTATAAAAACGTATTAGCCAGTTACACCCATTTACGCGATGTTACCCACAATCGATGGGCAAAACGATTTGTTGATTTTGTCAAACAGATAAAATCAGAAAGAAGTTTATCATCCAAAAATCGTCAAATTCAGTAACTATCAGCATTTTTCTAACCATTTGCTGGTCTTAAAGAGAATCGAATGGAACAGCAAAATCAATTTGATCTTATTATCATAGGTAGTGGACCAGGTGGTTATAAAGCTGCGGTAATTGCCTGCCAACTCGGCGCCAAAGTTGCGTTGATCGAAAAAGCGCAAGCTGGTGGTACTTGTTTAAATCGCGGGTGCGTCCCAAAAGAAGCACTGGTTCGCATTGCAAAATTAATTGACGATATAAAAGCATTTGAAGGGCTAGGCTTAAAAAGCGAAGTTTATCCGGATTTTCAAGCAGCCATGGCTCACAAAAGCCAATTAGTCTCCTCCATAAGAGAAACTGTTCCTCCCTGGTTACGACGATTAGGCATTAAATTTTTTGAGGGCGAAGGAAACTTCGTAAACCCCAAAACAATCAATATTGTTGGTAATGATGGTACAAAGCACATAATCCAATCCGATCGAATTATTATTGCAACCGGCTCCAAATCAAAAAACCACCCCACTCTTCCTTTGGAAAATTCACGCATCATCAACTCAACCCAATTTATGGAAAACCCAACAACATTACCAAAAAAAGTCCTTTGTGTTGGCGGGGGTGCAATCAGTACAGAAATCGGTTTTGTGTTACATCAGTTCGGATCCGAGGTAACCATTTTAGAAAAATCCAATCGCCTGTTAAACAAATTTAATATACCGGAACGCGCAAGTGAAATGTTAATGCGACGATTCAAACAATTAAACATAAACGTCAAAACCAATACCAATATCAAATCATATTCAAGCACAGACGACAATATTGCCATAACCTTTAACGATGACACACGGGACGAATATGATACGGTATTAGTTGCAATAGGCAGAAAACCCAATACCGATAAATTACAACTTGAAAATGCCAATGTACAAACAGATGAGATGGGAAGTATAAAAACAAATGAGTATTTAGAAACATCCACACCAGGAATCTACGCCATTGGCGATGTAAAAGTCGGACCAATGACAGCCAATGCAGCATTCCACGATGCAAAAATTGCCGCTAACAACGCGCTAAATGGAAACACAAGTGCCACGAACTATAACCGAGTCCCCATCGTCATCGATTCCGCATTACAAATTGCCTGTGTCGGATTAACCGAAGAACGCGCTGAAGAAGCCGGATTCGAACCCGATGTTGCTAGAATTAATCTAGCCGGCACCACAAAAGCCCGCCTCACTCAAGACGTACAGGGTTATATTGAAGTCGTTCATGATGAAGAAACCGCACAACTGCTGGGCGGATCAATTGTCGGCCCACAAGCGAGAGAAATGATCCATACAATGACCGCTGCTTGCCAATCCAAACGCGGCTTATGGTTTTTCACAGACTTAAATTACTCCCATCCGTCATGGAATGAAGAATTAGAAAATGCCATATATCAGTACGTCAATGAATTCAACAAATCCGGTGATCCAATCTTCAGACCAGGGATTTATGCATTATACCCGTAGCATTATGGATTAAACTTTTTCCAATTTTGCCGATAAAAGTAGTAATAGAAGTGCTACATTTTGGATTCTGATGTGAAAAAAGTTTTAAAATATTCCCTATTTGCCGTATTTACAGTTGGTTTTGGATTTCTTCTAATGCTTGAACCTGACAATAGCTATTTTTATAAAATGGGTGAGTTAGTACAGAAAAAACATCAAACCGCAGAAAAGAAAGCATCAAAGAAATACAACAGTCAACACAGTTTAGATTTAGAAAAACGACGACCTAAGTTCGTACCCAAGGGTTAATCAGTTTAACTTATTGCCTCGTTGTAAATTGCCATACATCGCTTTCCGTTGTTGACTTACCATCACCCACAGATACTTTCCAATAATACGTTGTATTCGGTGTGAGATTACTAACCTCAAAAATAAGCGATGATACTGTCGGATCGTCTGTCGTTGGCTGACAAGCGCTGATGTTTAACGTGGCCAATGCAATGAAAGCATAAAACAAAAATCGTTTGTTTCGAAACAAACCGATTCCCGAAAGGAGTCCGACAACCAGAAAATTTAAATGTAACAAACTCACATCAAACGTTGGCAGCAAGCCTTTTGCCACTGCATTGGCGGTGCAACCAGAAAAATCTTCATTATCACAGTAATAAACCTGATATGTTAACTCATCTCCATCTAAATCTGAGGAAATTTGCCAGCGCAAATCCACATCAATCGTGACATCTGTTTCATTATCATTCGGCGAAATTAATTGTGGTTTTGACGGCGCCGTGTTGTTTATTACTGGAATGCCTGAACCAAGCAAGGAAATACTTACCGTTTCCACATTAGAATTACTACTGGGAATATCAATTGAAAACGAAACTTCGCCTTCTTTTTCAGGGGAGAACTGTAACGTCACAGTACAAGATTCACCGGGTATTATGGCACTCTCAATACAAGAATCATTTGCAACAATAAAGGAGGAACTGTTTTCGTTAGACGCACCCGGCACTAAAGACTGCAAATTTAAATCAGCATTACCATCGTTTGTAATTGTGATAGTTTGATCCAGAGAAGAATTAATTTCCACTGCACCAAAATCGATTTCTAAATCGTCAGTGGGCGAAACACTGTCAGTAATTGTCATTAGCGCTTGTGTTGTCCCGCGGCCAAAAACAGTGACCATAACTGACGGATTATTTGCATCATCGGTGGGCACATCAAATGTATCAGACACATCATCTGTACTGCTTGGCGTAAACCCAACAGTAAAATCACATGTTTCATCTTTTGCTAATGTCTTGTCGGAACAGTTATCCGCAGATAAACTAAATGGGGCTTCCAACACATCCACCGCAGCAAGACTGCCAATCGTTAAAGATGAATCTTCATCGTTAATTAATACAATGGTTTTTTCAAGCAAGGTGTCCTTTGCAACATCGCCAAAATTCACATTATTATTTGGCAATACACCCTCACCGTCATTTACCTTAATTTTATTTCGAGTTGAAGACGTAAGGTTTCCATCGGGAGAAGTAATTGACACTAATCGAAATGCGCTTTGTTTTTCATTGGCTGCGACAATGTGAAAACTACTTGATAATATGCTACCAATTAACGCGAGTAATAAAATGATTCTCATGCAAAATCCCACTAATTAATCAATGATTCTATTTGACTTCAATAATAGCGAATAATCTCAAAAAAATCCCTTTGTTTGATGATGAATTTGTCGTCATAATGAAACCAGGATTGATTGGTAAGATAATCGCATTTCAGAATATCTCGTACCAACCTTATTGAAAAAGGATTTCGGTCAATAGACAAACAGTTTTAATTAAAATTAATGAAAAAGTTAAAAAACACAATCAAAGACATCTTGAATTCATCAACACTCTCACGATGGTTGATTCCGCCGGCAGATGGTTGGCATCGAAAATCAAAAAATGCATTCGTGAGCAGTAATATTTACTGGCCAATTATCTTTCTCGCCAGTTGTTTGGCTACCTCAGTATTGATGATTTCCCTGGATTGGTTATTTCCCAAATGGCATCAATTGTTTTATACCATCTTATTTTTGATCTCCCTGTCTGCCATCCTATTCCTCATCATATTAGTCGCAAAAATAGAAAAAAACCTATTAGTCCCACTCACACACATCCGACATTGGGCTGGTCGCATGCGTGGCGGCAACCTGGTTGCTCATATTCCATTACCCAAGGAAAAAAATGAATTCTATGAACTTGCATTTGACATAAACAATTTGGGTGCATCACTAAAAAACTTAACCCATGACATGCGCCAACAAGTCAAAGAACAAACGGACCGAGTCGCCCAACAATCCAACTCTCTCGCCATATTATATGAAATCGCAACAAGCATAAATCAATCCAAAGACCTCAATGATTTACTATCTCAATTCCTCAATACCCTAAAAAAAACCACCAACGCCGAAGCGGCTAGCATTCGAATTGCAACAGTTGATGACCAACTAAGTTTAATTTCCCACACTGGTTTACTCAATCCCGTCCTACAAAAAGAAAAAAATATTCCCATCGACTTATGTCATTGCGGCAAAACATTTCGGGAAAAAATCATATCCACCCAAGATATCTCTGTCTGCGGAAAAATAATGGGCACAAACCTATGCCACAACGCTGAACTAAAAATGATAGCCGTGCCAGTGATGTATCGAGGAAAATGTATCGGTGTGTATAACCTATTTGTCAAAGATTCAGAACTTATCGATCGCGAAGAGTTTACCAGTTTATTAACCAGCATAGGACAGCACCTTGGTGTAGCCATCGCAAAAAACCAACTGGAAAATCAAACCAATCGCAATGCATTAATGGAAGAACGCTTATTTCTCTCACACGAACTACATGACTCCTTAGCACAAACCTTAGTAAGTTTAAAATACCAACTCAATTTATTAACAGATAGCATTCAACACCGTGACATCACATCCATAGAAAAGGAACTCAACAATATGGGAGAAAGCCTTGATAAAGCCAACTCCGACCTGCGCGACTTGTTAGATCACTTTCGCACACAAATGGATGATCGCGGATTAATTCCCGCAATCCGTGAACTCGTGCATAATTTCCAAACGGATACCGGTATGTCATGCTACTTTCAAGATGAAACAAAAGGACACAAATTGCTTCCAAACTATGAGATTCAAGTGTTACATATTGTGCAAGAAGCATTAAGTAATATTCGCAAACACAGTAAAGCACAAAACGCGCGAGTCATAATTCGTACAGACGATGAAAATTGGAACGTCATTATTGAAGATGATGGATTAGGCATAAATACCGAAAACAAAAAATCCAAACCAGGCGAAAATGTTGGATTAAACATCATGCAAGAACGGGCTGCTCACATTGAAGGCACATTGCAAATTGAAAGCGAGATAGACGAAGGAACCCGAATTGAACTAAACTTTGTCGTGAAAAACACGCCCGAATTACTAGTAAATAGTTTACGATAGTCAAATGAGTGAAAATAACCAAAGTTTACGCGTTTTATTGATCGATGATCATAATTTGTTTCGCGCAGGATTGGCAGAATTATTGTCACGAAAAAACATTGAAGTGGTAGATTCACTTTCCGATGGCCTACAAGGCATAGAAAAAATCGTCGAATTAAAACCAGATATTGTATTGCTAGACATAAGAATGCCAAATCCAAGTGGCTTGGAAATCCTCGACAGAATTAAAAAACGCGGCCTACCCACTGCCGTTGTTATGGTCACAACTAGCCGAGATGATACCGATATCGCAAAAGCACTAAAGTTAGGCGCACAAGGCTATTTGCTAAAAGACATGGAACCAGAGGACTTGATTAAATCCCTACAATCTGTCTACCAAGGTGAAGTGGTCGTCGCGCCCGCACTCACCGGTGTATTAGCTCGGGTGGTACAAGGAAAAGACGAGCCACCTGCAAAAGACATATTATCAAGCCTGACACCCAGAGAGCGGGAAATTTTATCCTATCTTGCAAAAGGAGGTAGTAACAAGGCCATTGCAAGAGAATTGGATATATCTGACGGCACTGTCAAATTACATGTTAAAGCCATCTTACGAAAACTCAACGTTGGATCTCGCGTCGCAGCCGCCGTAATCGCAGTAGAATATGGATTAAAATAAAGCTCATGCAAACATTTAGCGAACTCATTGCAGCATGTCGAACAGTCGTAAAAGAAATAATGCCATGGGACCTAATCGAACAACTCAATTCGCAACCCAACACAATATTACTCGATGTAAGAGAAGAAAGTGAATTCAACACAATGCACTTAGACAATTCCTTACATGTCCCGCGTGGTATTTTAGAAACCTCTTGCGAATATGGCTTTGACGAAACCATCCCAATGTTAGTTGAAGCAAAGAAAAAACCCATTGTTATTGTATGCCGTTCTGGCAATCGCAGCTTATTGGCAGCCAAAACGATGATGGATATGGGCTACCAAAATGTTGTCTCGCTCAACACCGGCTTAAGAGGTTGGAATGATTATGAACAGCCTTTGGTTAACAACTTTGGAGAAACCATCGATATCGATGATGCCGACGAATTTTTCACATCAAAAGTCTCACCAGAACAAATGAATCCCAGCGCTTGAACCTAGAAAAAGCAGTTGAACACGAATTTAGAGTGCAAGAAATTGATTCATTAGTGCTTTTAAAAAATCTTAGCTTCACCCTTAGGTTAAGCGAGCATTTTTTGAAAGTGCTAATGGATCAAGAGCTTGTGCTATAAATCGTTTTCAACCGCTTTTTCTAGGTTTAATCTTACTTAGCATTACCGGGTTGAAACCAAGACAACTTCTCATGCAAACTCACCACACTACCCACGATGATTAACGTCGGTGGTTTGATTTCCAGTTTATCAATTTCATCTGGCAATTTTTTCAAAGTAGAAATATACACTTTTTGATCTGGCGTGGTGCCTTGTTGAATTAATGCAACATTGGTATGGTCCGACATACCATGGCCAACCAACTCGCTGCAAATAATACGCACACCTGTTAAACCCATGTAAAACACAATAGTTTGGTTTTTTTGTACCAATGCATCCCAATTTAAATCAATGCTATTATCTTTTAAATGTCCTGTTGCAAACACAACGGACTGCGCATGATCTCGATGCGTTAATGGAATACCAGAATAAGACGCACAACCCGCTGCGGCAGTCACACCAGGCACAACCTGGAATGCAATACCCGCGTCCATTAGTCGTTCAATTTCCTCCCCACCACGGCCAAAAATAAACGGATCACCGCCCTTCAACCGCAACACCCGTTTGCCTTGTTTCGCATACGTTACCAATAACTCATTGATATCCTCTTGGGGAACAGTATGATCTTTTTTCTGCTTACCAACATAAACACGATCAGCATCCTTTCTCGCCATTTCGAGAATGGGTTCAGACACCAATCGATCGTAAACGATAACATCGGCTTGTTGTAATAATCGCAATGCACGAAACGTTAATAAATCTGGATCACCCGGCCCAGCGCCCACCAAATAAACTTCGCCCTGCCCGTCAACCAGGCTTTTGCCTTGGGAAACCATTTTCTCCAACATAGCTTCCGCTTGTTTCTCCTGGCCAGCAAACATTAGTTCGGTAACAGGACCTTGCAAAACTTTTTCCCAAAATCGTCGACGTTCATTGGTATTATCAAACGAATTTTTCACACGATTGCGAAAACCTTCAACCAATTGCGCCAATCGGCCATAGGCTGATGGAATCAAGGTTTCCAATCTTGCTCGTAACAAACGTGCCAATACTGGCGATGAACCACCGGAAGATACAGCAACCACAACCGGCGAACGATCCACAATGGAAGGCACAATAAAGCTACACAAATTTGGCGAATCCACCACATTAACAGGAATATTTGCCGCATTCGCCAAACCAGAAACCTCAACATTCACCGCATTATCATCCGTCGCTGAAATCACAAGTTTTGAATGTTGAATGTCGTTTTTTTCAAACTGCCGTTTAACAAATTTGACTTTGTTCTCGTTAACTAATTTTTGAACAGCTTCACACACATCAGGTGAAACAACGGTAATCTCACCACCCGCCTTAAGTAACAATTGAATCTTTCGAAACGCAATATCACCACCACCAACAACCAAACAAGGTTGTTGTTTAATGTTAAAAAAAACTGGGAAAAAATCCATAATAAGCAAGCCCTATAGTCCTAATGGTATGGCTATAGTATAACGTATCTTTACGAGTAGGAAAAAAATGAAAAAGGCAAAAAAGATTGGATTAGAAATTCATCAATATTTGATGATATAGCAACGTCATTATTCCTCATCAAAACGACGAGTAAAACGCATATCCTTGCGAAACATCAACTCCTTATTTTGTGCAGAAACATCCGTATAAACATTGGTATTAATCGATCGAAACAAATAAAACACACCAATTGCCAAAACAAACGAAACCAGATAACTCACCATCACCACTTTTAAACGGGTCTTATGCCGTTGAGGCAGTGAAATATTACCAGCCACTTTTGGCAAAAACTTAAATTTTTGCTTCCTACGACGGAGTTCATGCTTAGCATTTGCATCACGATTCAATCGCTGTGATTTCCTGCGCTGAATGACTTTGGTCTCCACCAATTCCTTAGAATGATGAATCACTTCAACCAAATCCTTATTTATTGACGGCAACTCATTAACCGTTAAAATATGTTGATCCTTTTCCATTATTGTCATTAATGCTTGCTCAATAACAGAGTTAATATAACCTGGAATGCCACTCGTTAAATCAAATACTCTGTCATAAACATCATCCTCAATCACCGGATCACCCTTCCAACCGGATTTTACTAATTGATAAACGATGTATTTTTTCACATCTTTTTTGTTTAAAGGATACAAGGTACAAACCATAAAAATTTCATTTTTGAGTGCTGCGTGTTTTCCGTAAAGCAACTTTTTTTGCAACGCATTTTCACCGACCAATAATATCGTTAATGGCGCTACGCCCTTATATCGAATGGAAGAAAATAATCTAAGCAAACTCAAATTATCCAGAGACAAACACTCTGCATCATCCACCATTAAAATACAGCGCTTACCCTCATCCACTTTATGAAGTAAAAACTTTTTAAACTGATAAACCAGGGTTTTTGGGTCTTGATCAATGACATGAGAATCAAAGCTATCCAATGCCAACGGTAATACTGAATCATTGGGAATATAAGGGCCTTGTAAACGTGCGATCACAGTATCGCTGGTATTACATTCCTTAACCAAACGTCGCAACATGAGAGATTTACCACACCCCTGCAGGCCAGTGAGCAGTATCCACCCTTTCGCGCGCAAAATACCATTACTCACCCTCACCAACGCTTGCTTATGCATAGGGCTTAAATAATGCAATTTATCTTCTAACGAAGATTGAAACGGCCTAGTATGAAAACCATAGAAAAGATGATACATCTTTCCTCCCACAATGAATTTGATTAGCAAAAACACCCCAGGTCAATATACATACACCTTTGTCAATTGGTTAACGATATAATTATTCTCGTCTACATCCTTCAGTTGACAAGTATTTGACTGATATACTTCGGAATCTTGATAGCTGTTTTATTAACTACGAAAAATCGGTTGCGTTACAATCCCTTGCTTTTTCTAGATTCAAGTTTGATTATTAAACAACGCGTCAATCAAGTTAACTAATTTGATGCATAAAAGACATTATTGAGACAGTGTCATTCGGCAATTGCATACAAATACACATTGGCTTGATAATCAATTGAAAATAACTGTTATACCTTGAATATAAATGAAATTTTAAAACCCGTATCGAGAAGTTTCTATTTATCGATACGAATCCTACCTGCGACAATGCGTCCCAGTATTGCCATAGCGTATCTGCTTGCACGCGCTGCAGATACCCTATGTGATTCAGCGAATTTGGATACCCACACTAAAACCAATTATTTACATCGACTGCAACAATTGTTACAGGATAATTCAGTAAATACTGAATCCTTAAACGCGGTTATTCCACATATTCTGCATCCAGGGGAAAAACACCTGATATCCCAACTCGACAAAATCCATCAGCTTTACCTTGAGCTAGATGAGCTAGACCACAGCTTAGTCAAAAAGGTGGTCATGACCTTAACATCCGGCATGGAAAAAGACTTAACACTCACACCAAACGAAAAAGGCATCGCTACCATAAAAACCCATTCACAACTCGAAGAATATATTTACTTGGTTGCAGGTTGTGTCGGTGAATTTTGGACGAAAATATCAATAAAACACACGCCTGAACTATCACATTGGGATGAAAAACGCATGTCGCAATTGGGGATAGAATTTGGCAAAGCCTTGCAACTCACAAACATCCTAAAGGATATTGAAGAAGACTTCCAAAACGAGCGATGTTATTTACCGGAAGAAAAATTAAGAGAACAAAAACAGGAAGTCGTTGTTGAAAATTACGTAACACTCGCTAAACAATACTATCAGTCCGCCTCAGAATATACCTTGAAAATCCCGCGTCGATGCATTCGATTAAGACTTGCAGCCATTTGGCCCATCATGATTGGGATAAAAACCTTAAATCAATTATCGGCAACAAAAGCCAACGCGGTAACGCATAGAAATAAAATCAAACGATCTGATGTGTATAAAATAATATTGGTATCGGGGATAACTGTTTTTTCTAATTTCTTGTTAAAAAGCTGGATTATAAGAAATTTGCAGACATAAAATGAAATTATTCAGTTGTCTAATAAATTCCTTGATCCATATCAGAACCTATATAAAAGGGCTTATTTCATGACACGCTGTAAATACATCCATGTAAGCTTCGCGGCAGCGTCCTTGCTGCCAAGAGTCATGAAATAAGCCCTTTTATATAGATTCTTTGTTAGTGAATTTTGTAATATCTCAAATGCTAACATTGAAATAAATAGGAAAATTTGACCGACTGAATTATTGCCAATTATATAAAGATTACTAGAGTTTAGAGTTTCAGAACCCAAAAAAGGGAAAAATATTAAAATATAACTTGACAAAACGACGCCATCGCGCGCCGCACACTAATTAATTTTGAAGTTATAAATTAATTAGTGTGCGGCCTTCAGAAAGAAATCAAATTTTTCTGGAGGCCGCGATGAACACAAAAGAATATAGCAGTATCCCCTGTGAACTGTTTAATTGGATCACATTTTTAACGCAAGCTCTACCTGTTCGATCAGTAAAAACATTTATTGAGTTGCTGATTGGTTCAATATTAACGCCTTCCGGGTTTGTTTGTTCGACATATCTAAAGGTCAACATGCGAAACCAATGGTCAAGTTATCATAAGTGGCTACAAGAGGGTAAATGGTCTTGGGTGAAACTGGGGCAACGTTTTACTGAGTTAGCGTTACAACTAAATACAGGTTCAATCGTGTATTTGGTGGTTGATGACACACTGACATTGCGAGCATCAAAGAAAGCACCCGCTTGTAAAATTCATCATCAACATGGCAACAAACCAAATTTGTCAACTTACGTGCTTGGTCAATGCTGGGTCAGTTTAGCAATGATTGTGACTCGACAAGACCGACAATCAATTGCAATACCATTACTCATGCGATTGATGCCTAGTAGCGGGAATACAGGCAAATTGGTGGCGGCGAAAACATTGATTCGCGCGTTAAAAAGGCCATTAAATGGAGTAAAGGAAGTCAATATTCTACTAGATAGTTGGTTTATGCGGGCGACATTAATCCACAATTATTTAGCGCAAGGATTTACCGTGATTGGTCAAGTTCGACGAGACACGCGCTTATATGAAGAACCCGTTAAGATCCATAAACCTGGAAGAGGAAGGCCAAGAAAATACGGTAAATTAATCAACTGGAAAAGCATAAAGTATGCAAGCTCAGAAAAACTAAGATTAACGATGTACGGAAAAGAACAGGCAATACATTGTCGATCAAGAATATTAAAAGCAAGATTTTTAGAGGGCGAGCTTGTTAAAGTAGTTTGGGCACAAATGGAAGACAATCAAAATAACAAACGCCCCTATTGCTTGATACTTTGCACTGACACAACATTAAGTACCGAGGAAATATTATTGCGATATGCGAAACGTTGGTCAATAGAATCGATGTTTCACCAATTGAAGCATCATTGGGGTATGAAAGATATGTGGCAACAAACAAGACAGGTGTTACATCGTTGGATACAAATAAAACAAGTAGCCTATGGCTTAACACAACTGCTGAGCACATTAAATGAATCGTTAACTGAAAAATTAACAGACCATTCACCTTGGAGAGCCTCAATGGTAATTACCGCCGGTCGAATTCGAGAAGGATTGGTTCGCGAATTAATGCATGTTAGGGTGGTGGATTGGTGGGATAGTAAAATGAAAATATTCTCTCCGAAAAATGTGTACGAAAAAACGAATATGAATAGAGAGCCTTGTTATACAGTGTAATCGTAACTAGCAAGATTCATTACTAGGTAAATGAAGGGTATTGTTTGGTCTAAAAGTAGCTGTTAGAACTCCAAACTCTAGTAAAGATTACAATGACGGAATTATTGTATCGCCACTTACCAAGATCACACTAAAAATATAATTAGTTAAACCGCATTTTTTATTATGATCTTGCATATTTCCGTTATAAAAATGAAATGCAAAAGCTCTCTCTGGTCTTGTCAAATTAGATTGACTACTCCAGTAATCAAAATACTCTATGTTGGGAAAATATTTCATACTTACCAAACCGTTAGTCTGTGTTTTCCGCGGAATACTGTAATCTATAATGGAACGAATTTCATTTGTTGTTGGTAAGCGCCAATTTGTTAAACCACACCAAGCCTGCTGATTAGCATTTTGTACATGATCATAAGTATTATGAGGTTCACATCTTCTTTGGGCACCTTCATCACCTCCATTCGACTCTGGATTTGGGTCATACCATTCAAATACAGTTTCAGAATATCGTATAGAGTTCCTAACACGATTCTTATGTTCCCAAACCAATCCAGTCACATTATCTCGAACACAAGTCCAAACTTCCCCATCCGAGTAATCTCCAGATAAAGCATTACCATTCACATCTAACTTGGTGAAATTAAACCCAGCAATCCCACCCAAATCAGGATCACTAGCAACCGTATCCCTACCAAAACTCCCATCTTGTCCAGGGAATGATTCGGGCTCCTCAGAATAAAACGTAGGAGCACCATCTAACAAACCATCATTTGCATCAGAAATAAAGTCACGCATACCCGTATCATTCAACGGACGAAAAGCTTCGACACCAAAATACCTGGATTGCACTAAAGCCTTATCCGACGGCATGCTCTCCCCTGCACTATTTTTTGCAACGATCCAATACGCGACTCTTTCTCCAGGTTTAATTGTGACATCCTCAAATTCCCTTATCATTGAATTTCCTAGTAACGATGCATTATTAAACTCTTCATCATACTTAGCGCGATAAACATCAAAGTTAGTTTCACTAACAAATGCATCCCAAGTTAAACTATTTTTTCCTTCTGAGCTCAGAATTTTTAGATTTGATGGTGCAATAGGTAGAAAGATAAATTTCGAAAAATCAGATGACAAAATAATTTCTTCACTAACGCCTTGTTCAATTCGTTTTATTGCTGTCACTTTTACAAAAACAACGTCACTAAAATTATTTTCGATGATAAATTCTGGTTCAGTTATATTTTTGATCACTTGACTTTCAGCAGAAAACATACTGTCAGTAGACCAAGCAACACGATAATGCGTCGCAGTCTCAACGTCATTCCAAGCAATTTTTATAAAATTGTCATCTTGGTTTTGTGTCGAATTAATTTTAATTGTTGAATCAGGTCCGACATCGGCAATTTCGGGTTTATCTCCACCACCACAGGAGGAAGTTAGCATAACAAGCCAAGTAACTAAAAAAAACACCAAATAGCGGTAGTCAGAATCAGAGAGTTTTTTTATATTTTTCATTTTTTTGATCGGTACTTTATAAATATTCAGCAGATTTTATATCAACATGACAATTTTTACCATTATCAATAACGACCCAATTAAACTGCCCATATGATTGATCAATAGTTGCCCCACAAATTCATTTGAATATTGAAACAACAAAACCCAAGGCTTGTAATTACATAATGACTTTGTCATTATCCTAATAAGGGAATTAAAGGGGGAAGAAATAAATGCACGAAAGACGGCATTCAGGAAACATTATCGCGTTTGTTATGGCAGGCGGAGAAGGCAGTCGATTACGACCACTCACAACCGACCGAAGCAAACCATCCGTGCCATTTGGCGCACGATATCGATTGGTGGACTTTGTATTAAGCAATCTCATTAATTCTCAAATCACATCCATTTATTTATTAGTACAATACAAATCACAAGAACTCATCGAACATATTCGACGCTCCTGGGTCGTATCGCCACTGCTACCCAATCAATTCGTTACCGTCGTACCACCGCAAATGCACGAAGGCTCCGAATCATTTAAAGGCACTGCCGATGCGGTATATCAAAGTCTTCGTTTAATCGAAACCTATCAACCAGAATATGTTGTAGTATTTGGTGCTGATCATATTTATCGAATGGACATCCGACAAATGATCCGATTCCATTGCGAAAACAAAGCCGATGCAACCATCGCTGCACTCCCAGTACCTTTATCACAAGCCTCCAGCTTTGGCGTCATAAAAACGCAAGCAAACGGACAAATATCAGAGTTTCAAGAAAAGCCTGAAAATCCCAGCCCCATGCCATCGGACCCAACACGCGCCTTTGCCTCAATGGGTAATTATGTATTCAACACAAATATATTAGTCAACGCCTTAAAAGATGCGCATGACCGAGGTGAAACAGATTTTGGCCAACATGTCTTACCCAAATTGCTCACAGAACATAATTTGTATGCCTACAATTTTTTAGAAAACAAAATTCCAGGCATAAAACCCTACGAAGAAGTCGGCTACTGGCGAGACGTCGGCACCATCGACGCCTACTTTGATGCACACAAAGATGTCCTCGGTGCTGAACCCAGTTTTGACGCCTTCAATCCACAATGGCCAATATACTCCAGCAATTACCAAGGCCCGGTCGCCAAAATATTAGGTGGCCAATTAGAAAATAGCCTAATAGGCGCAGCAGCACTCATTGAAAATGGCACATCAATAAAAAATAGTATCATCCGTCGAGAAGCAGTAATTGAAAAAAATGTCACCCTAGAAAATTGCATCATAATGGATTATGTGCGAATTGGCGCAGGTTCTCGATTACGCAACGTCATCATTGATCGCCATAACATCATCCAACCAAACACCATAATCGGATTTGACGAAAGCGAACCCAATCCAAATTACACCACATCCGCATCCGGTATTACCGTAATACCAAGAGGATTAGAAACGTTTTTTGCTCGCGACTCCCGCGGCACAGGCCCAGGATACGCCGAATAATCGATCGTTTTTTCAGAATAATCAAGTCAACATTACTAAAAATTGACAGCTTAATCTGCAAATCCTACAAGAAATGCAGATTATTTATAAAAATCTCAAGGACACGCTGACATTGCCGTTTAATAGGTAACATAAATTGTTGGTGCCTATTCCTCAACTTACGCTGTAATTAATTAAATGCCAAATACTGACAAAAGTAATGTAAAAGCCTTTGAAGAAGCCATGGCCGGCATGCGCATGGACTATGTTAGCTCTCTGCCAGATAAATTGGACAACATAGAATCAAATGCACTTCGAATAGCAAAATCCGAGTTTCCAATCGAAGAAATAAACGAACTATTTAGAGACGTACATAGCTTAAAAGGCTCTGCCGGTACTTTCGAATTACCCATCATATCTACCATTTGTCACCAATTAGAAGACCACCTGGAACAATTCAGTGACAAAACAGTGGAAATATGCCTACAATTTGTAGACCTAATGCGCTCAGCTGTCGATGTAGTCACCACCTCTGACAATCCAAATTTCAATGAAATTGAACGCAAATTATACGAATATCAGAAAAAAATCTCCGACAACCAACTGCTCGGTGTTGTGATTGATCCCTCGCGTACAAATACAAACTTAATCAAAGGCATTTTAGAGCAATATCCCATCAAGCTTAGCTTTATGAATGATGGCTTAGTCGCCCTCACACGATTGTTATTCGTAAAATATGATTTCATAATCGCAAGCAGAGAACTCCCCTCAATAAGCGGCCCCGGCATGATAGCAGCCCTTCAAGCAACCAACTGCCCCAATAGAGATACACAATCCATCATTGTGAGTAGCTCGACCATACAAATGGAAAAAATCAACATTTCTAAAATACACACCATCGCAAGAAACCAGGAATTTATTGCCGCGCTGCCCAATAAATTGGAAAATTTGTTTCCGGAGATAACTGTATAGCACTCGTTTACCCTTTTTAATTCCCATAATCTCAATCCCAATGAGTAAATCAATTCATTTTTTAGAATTAGTCAGAATAAGACTTTTGTTATATTAGAAAACTATGAATTTTTTAGTTTGATACCAACAATAATTTTTTAAATACCTTTCGTAGTAATTATTTTTTCACGCACCAATTTTTATTTAAGTTTATTTTGTATTAATTCCATAAAAACGTCATCACAAAGTTATGTTACAAAATATTTAAAATAATATATTTCAAAAAAAAAACAAAATAAAAGTTGCACAATGAATACATATTGAATTATATTGACCCACAGAATAAATAATAAAAATAAAAAGGGGGGATAAAATTAGAAGAAAAATAATTTCAATACCACGATGTTTGTAACAATTACTACATAATTAGTCACAATCGCCGTTAGCAACCCACTCTCTCCCTTGTATTCCTAATAGCAGCTTGTATCTTATAAATTAATTGCGACATTTCGTCACTTATTTGGCGTCAAAATTTATTGCATAACTAAAAACAACAAAATAGTAATTTGCATAAACACCATTGCATTTATTAAGTGACTTATAAATTAATTTATCCAATCTTGTGATAATTATCGTCTAACATAACTACCATACAATTTTTTAATTTTATTTTGGCTGATTAAAAAAAGGATGCGGAAATGAAAAACGAAATTTTTATTGGAAAGTGGGATTGTTGATCTACGTTGTTTTAACAAAACTACAACAAAATATTAATTTCCCTTTTCAAAGAACAAACAAATCAACACTAGATTAAACTTTATTGACTTTAGCCCTAACTAAAATCGATAAAATCAAACCCAGAGAAAATCCGATGAAACAAAGAATTGCAATCATAAGCATGGCGTGTGTATTTCCTGGCGCGCTAAATCCTCAAGAGCTTTGGCAAAATGTATTAGCTGGTCGTCGGGCTTTTAGAAAAGCTCCTTCTGAGCGTTTGCCAAAAGAATATTTCAGTACAGATAAAACTGCGCCAGATAAATCTTACGCAGATCAAATGGCAGTAATAGATGGCTGGGAATTCGATCCAATTGCGTTTCGTATTCCCCCAGTTTCTGCTAATGCTTCTGATATTTCTCATTGGCTTGCACTTTCTACCGCTAAGCAAGCAATAGATACACTAGGAATAGATTTAAATTCAATTGATCGTACCCGTGCGGGTGTAATATTGGGCAATACTTTGGCCGGTGAGTTTTCGCGATCACATAACCTTAGATTGCGCTATCCTTTTGCTGAACGTTCGTTGTTAAAATCGCTAGAATTACTTGGTATTCAAAAGTCAATGAGCGAACAGATAGTTTCGACATTCGAACATTATTATAAATCCCCACTGCCAGCTGCTTCTGAAGACTCATTGGCTGGCAACATGTCAAATACCATTGCGGGTCGCATTACGAATTATTTTGACCTAGGAGGATGTGGTTATACTGTTGATGGCGCATGTTCTTCTTCTTTGCTGGCAATTTCACATGCTTGTAATACATTACAAAATAACGAAGCAGATATGATGATTAGCGGTGGAGTGGATATTAGTTTGGATGCATTCGAGGTTGTGGGATTTGCGAAAGCACAGGCTCTAGCAAAAGATGACATTCGACCCTATGACACACAAGCCGAGGGAATGTTGCCCGGCGAAGGCTGCGGTATTTTTGTGTTAATGCGAGAAGAAGATGCTAAAGCACAAGGACTACCTATTGAAGCATTTATTAAGGGTTGGGGTTATTCCACGGATGGTGCTGGTGGAATTACTGCGCCTGCTGTGGACGGCCAGGCGAGAGCATTAGAGCGGGCCTATCAATGTGCAGGTTATCCAATATCTACTGTTGATTTAATTGAAGGCCATGGCACAGGCACTGTGTTAGGCGATAAGGTAGAGATTCAGGCGATTAAAAAAGTCTTGGATAATGCCCCGCAAACACCAGAGCATATCTGGTTAGGAAGTATTAAGGGTAATATAGGGCATTGTAAAGCTGCGGCAGGATCTGCGGGTTTAACCAATGTTATAATGGCATTGAAAAACAAAATCCTGCCACCAACAGGTAATTGCCATCAACCTAATGAAGAATTTGGTCGACCATTTAAATATTTACGCCCGAGTACTCGTGGTACAATTTGGCCAAAACCAAAAGATCATCCACGACGCGCTAGCGTAAGTTCCATGGGATTTGGTGGAGCCAATTCCCACGTTACGCTAGAAGAAGCAAATCCAAATGATGATGTCGTGTCAACAGATCTAGATTTGTTAGATTCAAATCAACGTTTTGAAGTAATTTTGCTAAGTGCTAATTCCAAGCAAGCTCTAATAAAACTACTCCAAGATCTTATCCCAACCGTAAAACGCATTTCTCGCGCCGAATTGACAGATTTTAGCGCAGCTTTATGTAACAAACAAGATGAGGGGATATGGCGAGTTGGTGTTGTCACTGAATCTCCATGGCAATTAGTAACACAACTTGAACGAATAATAATTTGGTTGTTGGATAACAATGAATCCGGTTGGCAACAAATTGATGACAAAATATTTGTTGGTCAAGCTAAAGAGAATCCAAAATGTGTGGCATTGTACCCAGGGCAAGCCTCACAACGTGTCAACATGAGTGAATTTGCTTACAGACATTTCCCAAAAGTTCGTGAACTGTATAATCATGTCGATGTTGCATTGCAAGAATTAATGCCAGATAGCTTAATTTCGAAAATATTAGTTAATCCATACACTGTTGATGACAATGATTTTCAACAAGCCGTGAGTGACTTAAAAAATACCAACATAGCTCAACCCGGAATTGTTTTCTCTTCAATTAGTACGCTTGCTATTTTACGCCAAGTAGGTATAGAGCCAAATTTTAATATAGGCCACAGTCTTGGAGAAATATCAGCGCTACACGCTGCTGGCGTGTTTAGCGATATTGATGCTGTTCGTTTTGCCGCTTTGCGTGGCAATACGATGATGGATGCTGAAGAAGGAGGTATGGCTGCCATCGCGACAAATGCGGAAGAGGTCCAAAAGTTACTAAAAGATAATGATGTTAATTTAACAATTGCCAATTACAATAGCCCAAGACAAACCGTAGTATCTGGTAATTTGTTGGAAATTGAAAAACTTCAGAAGATTCAGAATTGTGAGAATCTGACTATCCAGCCTCTGGCAGTATCAAATGCTTTTCATTCAGCTAGCATGGTAGAAGCTGGAATTAAACTCGGCACTCACTTAGAAGAGTTTAATCTTTTAGAATCTGATGATTCAGTTATTTCCACAGTCACTGGTAAGCGATTAAATAAAAATTCGAATATAAAGGAATTGTTGACACAACAAGTTTCTTCTACTGTATTTTTCACTGATGCTGTTCAACAGGCTCTTGAGGAGCAACCCGACATCTGGATAGAAGTAGGACCAAGTCAAGTGCTCTCAAACTTGGTAAGGGATATTGCCACAGATAAAATACTTTGTCTGCCTACAGATATTGCAAAAGAAGAAAGTTCAGCGAGCTTTGGTCGAGTGCTTGCTTGTGCATATGTCATAGGTTTTCCAATCACTAAACGGACGTTGTTTGAAAATCGGTTTTATCGCAAGCTCGATATTGATAATTATTCCCCAAAATTTATTGTTAGCCCCACTGAAAATCCGGTTGATGATCCCAACACAATTCCAATCGTTAACGATATAGGTGTAAGAGAAATGCAACCAGTAGGAGTTGATGCTGCAGAATTTCGACATTATCTCGATAATCGATCGAACTATCTAAAAAATTTTATAGAGTTTGATTTCCAACAATTTCAAGAAAATCATGAGAATATTTCGAAACAAGAAATACAACATCAATCAATTAATTCAAGTGAAGAACAAGAAACTAATTCTGAAGATATAGAGCTAGATATAATGTCTCGCGCTATTAACTGGATTTCAAATAGAACAGGATTTTCGGTATCAGATATTCAACCACACATGAAATTACGAGATGACCTTAACTTGGATTCAATAAAGACCGGTGAATTAATTGTTGAAATGCACAAGGCATTAGATACAAATTCCAATATTAGTAGAGCAACCCTAGCCAATGTAACCGTTTCAGAATTAATCCGACAACTTAGTGAAGAAACAGATCAGCCTACGGTATCGCCGATGGCACTAGATAGCACAATTGAATTTCAACCGATGACCTATCAGGTGCAATTGATTGACATGCCTATAAAATCTGCGCATGACTTTATGCTTACCAATGAAAAAATATGTATTATCTCCGAACAAAATAATCAGACTGCTAATAGTTTTTCTAGCTATGTAAAAAATTGCACTAAAGTTAATTTTGATGAATTTCTAAATGGCAGTTTAAGCAAAAGTGCATCAGCTATATTTTTATTTTTACCAGAACGATTATCTAATAATTATTTGAATCTTGTCGGTAATAAATCGCACATTAATGAATTTGCTGAATTTAGCTTTTCTCTTTTTAAGAGAATATCCGAAATTGATTCTCGAATAATTATTATTCGATCTTGTGATAAAGATGAACCTTCTATCGTGGATATGTTATCAGTAGGAGTTAAGTCCTTACAATGGGAAAAAGGAAGTAAAAGCAGTAAATACCTTACTCTCCCAGCTAGCTTGGATACAAATAAAATTTTGTTGGACGAGTATGAGTGTGACGAACCGGCCATTGCAGTTTATTATTCTAAAAAAGGTAATCGCCAGGTTCCGGTTTCGAAATCATCATTTACGAAAAAAGAGGAAATGGGTGCACTAAATCTTAATAATAACGACGTTGTTTTAATAACTGGTGGAGGTAAGGGAATTACCTTTGAGCTTGCCTATGTACTTGCAAAAAAATTCGATGTTAAGCTGGCACTACTCGGCTCATCAAAATTTAATTCCGATATAAATGATGAGTTGTCAATCAATCTTAAGAAACTCGAAAAAGAAAATATTGAATTCAAATATTTCCAGTGTGATGTGGCAGATGAAACAGGAGTTCGAAATGCATGCCAAGCAATTTGCGACTCTCTTGGCCAAATCACTGGAATATTACATGGAGCAGGGATCAATAATCCGGAACGGTTTGAATCAGTTACTAAACAAGATTATTTTAATTGCATAAATGTTAAAGCTCTAGGTTTACATAATATCCTTCAATCAACAAAAATTAAAAATATAAAATTCTTTCATGTTATTTCTTCCGTGTTAGCAAAATCAGGAATGGAAGGGAATGTTGATTACACCTTTGCTAACGCATGGCTAGATGGAGCAATTAACAAAATCGCTATTGAAAATCCAAAACTCCACTGCATATCAATTGGATATTCAGTATGGGCACAAACGGGTATGGGGATAAAACTAGGTGCCGTGGACTCATTGCAGAAAGTTGGTGTTTCAACATTATCTACTGAAGCAGGATCTGCAGCCTACGTTGAACTGTTTAATCACTTTTGGTCTAATCCGTTATTCACTACTACTGGTCGTATTACACAAGAACTAGAAAGAACAATGTTTCTAGATTTACCAGAGAAACGGAGTAGATTTTTGCAGGATATTATACGATATATTCCAGGTCGAGAAATTATTACTGATTGTACATATAACACTACTAAAGACTTATATCTTAAAGACCATATTTTCAATGGAACAATTATTTTGCCAGGGGTAATCGGAATTGAGGCAATGGTAGCGGTAGCAAAAGCTTGTGTTGAGCTAGAGATTAAAACTCCCATTATTAGTAAGATAAATTTTGTCTCTCCAATTATTGTTCCCAAAGAAGGTGACCTAAAGGTACGCGTTCACGCAATAGTGATGGATAAAAATATTGTAAAAATCAAAGTAAGCTCTAACGGGAAGATGCATTACGAAGCGGAAGCAGATTTTTCTGAAATAGATTATATTGAAGACAAAATCAATATAGAAAAATATCAAAATAAAGCGGGTGTGAATCCTGATTTATTTGTTCCGACTCCTCTGTTTCAGGGGAAACTCTTTAGAAATATTGAATCGGTATTGGAGCTAGAACCCGAAATAACAAGCACGGCTCAAGTACGAGTTCCAAATGGGGAACAATATTTCTCTGATCAAGAAAAATATTCAAAATTTACTACTTGTCCAGCTGTAAATGATTCTTTCTTACAAGTTGGAGCGCTTTTATTACCACATGGGTTTTTGCCGGAAAGTATCGCAAGCTGGTCTCAACATAAATCTCTACCCAGAGGTGAGTTAGTTTTTTGCCAAGCTAAAGGAAATAAAATTGACCAAAATACCTATAGCGCGAATATTAAAGTGTTTGATAAAAAAGGGACTTTAATTCAATCAATAACAGAGCTATTGTTGAAGCGTAGTAATAATTCTGTGAGCAACTCAAATTTAATTAACAGCGCCAAAAGGCTTGGGACAGAATCAGGTTTGTTTATAGAAATAGATTGGTATGAAAAACCATTAATTAAGCGCGAAGACATTTCTCTTCGGAACAAAAACTTGGTTCAATCACTGGTAAAAAACTATCTGATTGAAAAAAAGATAAGTGTAAAAAATATAGAGATTTCTCATGACTTAAATGGAAAACCATATATAAACCTAGATAGCAGTGAATTAAATTTGAATGTTAGTATTGCTGACACTACCTCATTGTCAATTGCTGCTATACACGCTGACCAGCAAGTTGGAATTGATGCTGAATGGGTAGAAGAAAAACCAATCGATGTATGGCAGCAACTACTTGGAGAGCATCTTTATTCAATAGCTAAAAATATATCGGAATTCAATTTGGATGTAGCATGTACTATATGCTGGACAGTACACGAAGCCTTGATAAAGTTGGGCAGAGATCATACTACACCAGAATTTGTTAACGCATATGGCAATACTGTTCTAATGAGTGCAGAAAAGGGAAATATACAAATTCGAAGTAAAGTTTGTACCGAAAATCCTAAGATTTGTCTGACTGTAGCGAATATTTCACCGTATTTGCAAAATTAACCTGAATTTTTTCCACATTATGATCGATACATGGGTAGGATTTAAACGTACGTATCTTACTCATGTTAAACAAAACTATACTTGCAACACTTTTTGATAAATTAATTACTATTAATCCTTGGCATTTCACCTGGATATCGATCATTATTTCTGAGATTATGACAGGTGCATTGTCTAGCCTAGTTGCATTTCTTTTATTAGGTCAAGTACCTTTGCACGTTCTTATTATAGGGGCTATTGACGCTCTAATAGTTTCATTTGTAATAGTCGGATTAATTGTATATTTTATACACAACTCTAAAAGATTATCTTTATTGCTAGATGAGAAAACTCATGAACTTCGCGAAGTAAACAAATGTTTATCGGAAGCTAACAAAAACAAAGATATTTTCTTAACGAACATCAGCCACGAACTCCGCACCCCGCTCACCCTGGTATTAACACCTCTGGAAGAAATGCTTCAAGATCCTGCACGATTCGATGAACATGACTACATAACCATGGAAAAAATGCACACCAATGGTTTGTCATTGTTACGTCAAATAAACGACTTACTAGATTTAACCCGCTTACAAGATGGACGCATGAGTTTGCGTTTCAAACAAGCCGATATTGTTGGTTTGATTGAAACCATTATTGCGCGGGTAACGGCAACTGCTGAACAAAAAGATATTCAAATAACTTTACAAACCAGTGGTAATTTTAACGATTTGTATCTAGACCCGGATAAGTTTGAAAAAGTCATTATTAACCTCGTCTCCAACGCGCTGAAGTTTACTCCGCATAGTGGCCAGATTGCTATTAACTTGACAGGCAAAAATAGTGAAATAAACATAGACGTTAGCGATACCGGCATCGGTATTCCCCAGGATAGACTTGAAGCCGTATTTGAACGTTTTGTACAAGTGGATGGTTCCAATTCTCGACGTTATGGTGGAACCGGTATTGGCTTGTCTCTGGTAAAAGACATTGTGGAATTGCATGGCGGTAAAGTATCTGTGAGTAGTGAGGAAGGTAAAGGTTCGACCTTCCATCTTCAGTTACGCAAAGGTAGCCAACATATTCAGCCCGAAGATATTGTCGATCAGGATCTGGATACTGGAGATGAAATAGAAGCGTTAAAATACAGTAATTTGGTAAAAAGTTCAGATTTGGTAGTAGATGCCGATCAAGATATTAGCGAGCTGGTGGCCCGGCTACAACAATGCAGTACAGCATCCACCAAAGTGTTGATAGTTGAAGACAAACCCGAGATGTATCAGTTGCTTGGGGATGTTTTGCATAAAGATTATAAAATTGAAATTGCTCACAATGGTGAGCAGGGATTAGAGAAAGCACACGTGTTTAAACCGGATTTGATAGTTTCCGATGTCATGATGCCAGTAAAAACCGGCATCGAAATGTTGTCTGATATTCGTCATGACGATGGACTCAAGCACACGCCAGTAATTTTGTTAAGTGCGAAAGCGGAAGTCAGTAATAAAATTTCTGGCCTTGAAGTGGGCGCCAATGATTATATTGCTAAACCGTTTAATCCCCGAGAATTGAAAGCCAGAATTCAAGCGCTTATTAACCAGAAAAAACTCCAAGCCGAAGTCATGCAATCAGCCAAATTGGCGTCCCTAGGCACGTTATCAGCTGGAATCGCCCATGAAATCAAAAACAGTTTGAATTACATTAAAGGTACCATCAAACCCTTTGAACGTTTATCGAAAAAATTTGAAAATGAGCAGGATCGCAAGAAAGCAGATAAGCTCATTGAAGTAATGAATCAGGGTATGAACTTAACGCTGGATATTATTGAAAGTATCGCGACCTTTACTGGAGTAGATAATCGCGCGAAACAGCAGGATGTAAACATCAAAAAATTGATATCGGGTGTTTTGAATATACTGAAACACAAGTTGCATAGTCAAATTCAAGTAAACGTTGAGGTTGATGAAAATTTGGAGTGTTTTGTTGATACGGTTGCACTAAGTCAGGTGCTAATGAATTTATGTGGTAACGCAGCGGATGCCATGGAAACCGGGATCATTAATATCAAGGCAGAAAAACAACAAGAAAATTTACACATTCAAGTTGCTGACAATGGTTGTGGAATGGATCAGGCAACACTGGATAGAATTTTTGATCCGTTTTATACCACCAAAAGTGTTGGATCAGGGACCGGCCTTGGTTTACACATAGTAAAAAGTGAAATTGAAAAACGCAATGGAACCATTAAAGTTGAATCTACTGAAGGAGTAGGTACAACGTTTACCATTAATTTACCATTAGAAACCTATAAATCAGAAGACGATACAGAAATTAGACAAGCATCATGAAACCTATAATTGCCTACATAGATGACGAACCCGTCAATTTGACGGTATTTGAAATTGCCACAGAAGAAACTGATTGGGAAATATTAACATTTGATAACCCCCAAACCGCAATTGACACCTTAAAGAACAAAAAGCCTTGGGTTGTTATTACTGACCAACGCATGCCCCAAATTGCAGGTGTAGAACTACTGGAAAAAATTCAAGAACACTGTCCCGAAGCAGTTAGAATTATCACCACAGCTTATTCCGATGAAAATTTATTACTAGATTCCGTACGCCGTGCTCACATTTTTGATTACATTAAAAAACCCTGGGATGAAGACTTACTCATCGCCTCACTTGAACGCGCTATTAACGTTTACCAACTCAACAAAGAGTTACAACAACATCGGGAAAACTTGGAAGATCTGGTAAAAGAGCGAACAGCTGAATTGGCCATTGCACGGGATGAAGCGGATAAGGCAAATGAATTCAAAAGTGCGTTCCTGGCAAACATGAGCCATGAGATTAGAACACCACTAACTGCAATTCTTGGCTTTTCCGAAACGGCATTGGATAAATCACAAACAGAAGAAGAACACGATCAAGCAATAAATACGATTATTCGAAGTGGCAAACATCTGCTTGAACTCATAAATGATATTTTAGATTTAAGTAAAGTCGAAGCGGGTAAATTGGATGTTGAAAAAATTCCAACATCAGTAGTTGATGTTTTAACGGAAATAGCAACGTTACAACAAAAAAGCGCTGCATCTAAGAACCTAGAATTTGAATTAAGTTGTGACACTCCCATACCAGAAAAAATAACCAGTGACCCAACTCGCCTTAAACAAATCGTTCTCAATTTGTGCAGCAATGCGATAAAATTTACAGAATCCGGCTTTGTGAAAATACATGTCGCATGTGATTGGCAATCGGAAACTCTCGCCATAAGCGTGAGTGATTCAGGCATCGGTATGACAGCTGAACAAATGGAAAAAGTTTTTGATGCATTTGGCCAGGCAGAATCAAGCACTACGCGTAAATATGGCGGCACTGGCTTGGGCTTGTCATTATCTAAACAGTTGACAAAAAAGCTTGGTGGCAATCTCATCGCCACGTCGGAGTTTAATAAAGGCAGCAAATTTACCGTTTCGATTCCAACTGGATTTTTGTCTCAAGTGGATAAAATCGAGCAAATAGATGCTTTTCAAAAACCAAAGAATAAACAAACTGAAGAGTCAAATAAGAGTATTCAAGGCCACGTATTACTAGCAGAAGATACATTGGACAACCAACGATTGATTAGCTGGCATCTTAAAAAGTGGGGATTAACAAGAGATATCGCTAACAATGGAAAAGAAGCCATAGATTTGGCCCTTAACAACACCTATGACGTTGTATTAATGGATATGCAAATGGAAGTCATGGATGGATTAGAAGCGGTTAGGTGTTTGCGAGACAAAGGTTATACGGTACCGGTTGTTGCACTTACTGCTAATGCGTCTGAACGGGATAAGGAAGATTGTTTGCAAGCGGGTTGTGACAAATACATTTCCAAACCCATCGATCTCAGTGCATTTCAAGCCACTGTTACTCAATTGTTGCCTTCTACTAAAGATGCAAAATCAATATCAGATAAACCATTTGTCTCGTATGAAGCAGCTAATGATGCATCAGTCGATTTTAATCCAATCGTGTCTACTTTAGCTCAAGCAAACGATCCAGATCTTTCTAGAATCATTCAAACTTTTGTCGATAGCTTGCCAGATAAGCTAGATCACATTCACCAAGCAGTAAAAGAACAAGATTGGAAGAAAGTAAAAGAACAAGCACATGTCTTAAAAGGCATTGGTGGTGGATTTGGTTACGCCATTGTGACCCAAGTCGCTGGCCAACTAGAATCTCAAATCTTAAGTGAAAACTACAACGCGGTTAATCCTCTGGTTGGTGAACTCACCAACATCTTCAAACGCATCCGCGTCGCCTAATCCTTAGTAGGGGACAAATCCTTAATAGGGGACAGACCACGGTTTTCAGAAACCGGGGACAGACTACTATTTTTTAACTTTAGACTTCGGTCTGCCAGGAACCCCTTTTGTTACCCGCTTGCCGAGACTTTTTGCGATATATGATTGAAAGTTTTTACTACCGAGAACAAAATTACCATTAGTCGCCTCCCGAATCTTATTCTCATTTTCTGTTTCTAAATAATTTTTGAACAATGCTCTATAACCTTTTCTTCTTGATAATTCTTCCTTAGAAATTTTTAAATATTGATCGTGCGGTGTGAGCAATGCATTCTTTCTACCTTCTGCATTCGCTCGATAACTTGACCACTGGTATTGACGAGGATGATCCACCATTTTGGCCCTCACCGGATTCATTTCAATGTAACGATAACACGCTAAGACATAGGTATCGCTTTGGGTTAAACAGGATCGAAATCGACCCTCCCATAATGTTCCACTTCGTTTGTATTTTTTATTAACGTACTGAACATAGCACTGGCCTAAATTTTTCATAAGCAGTGCTGCACTATTTTCTTGTTCGGGTGTTAACAATAGGTGTACATGATTGGTCATTAAAACGTAGGCGTGAACATCACAACCATGTTTATTGGCTTGTTTCTCCAGGGTGTCGAGATAAAACAGGTAATCCGTTTCAGAAAAAAAACAATTTGATCGATTATTTCCACGCTGAATAATATGCCAAGGCACTCCTGCTACTGCTAATCTTGCGCGACGTGGCATGATTTACCCTTCTTATTAATTAAAGCGGGGACTATAGCAAATTAAACGTGGTCTGTCCCCGATTTCTTTGATATGATGCGTTTTAAAATTAAATGTGGTCTGTCCCCGATTAATGAAAATATTATTGTTGCTGTTAATTTTTTTGGCAAATGGTTTGATTCATGCGTTTCCACTTTGGATTTTTTACCAATTAAAAACCCGTTTTCTCTCCTACCTCAACGTGTCACATGTTTATATTGTTTATCACAATATTGATTTTTTGTTATTGCCGTATGTGCTTTGGTTTGTTTTAAATTTGTTTGATACCACACGTAAAACGTATTTGGGTTTTATTTATCCTGAAACAGTTTTTATTAGCCTATCAATGGTGATTTTGATTTTCATTCAAATTAAGTTGTTCGACTTTTTCCCAATTAAGCGTGTAATACAAATTTCTACCGTTATCGCTTGCTTGATTGCGCTATTCGTTTGGTATTTGGTGACCTTGCCACAAAACGCACCAGTTTAAATCATAATTAACAATAACTATATTAATCAATAAGATAGAACCGCCCCCCCCCAAAAACCCTCAAATTCATTCTGCGACCTCCATCACTTTATTCAACCAAATGGTTGACTTTCTAAATGATAGCGCCTATATTCAACCATATGGTTGAGAAAAGTGAAAATGAACAATTAACAGATGTGTTAAAAGCCACGAGCGATCCAACGCGCAGGGCATTGCTAACGCAACTCGTTCAGCAGGGGCCGACCAAGGTAACGGACTTAGCCGGTTATTACGAAATGTCACTTAACGCGATTTCCAAACACATAAAAGTATTGGAATCCGCAGGATTAGTGACGCGTAAAACCATAGGACGTACTCATTGGATTGAAGCGAATTTAACGGTTTTAACTGAAGTAGAAAATTGGTTTAGACAACTGAAGTCCATATGGGAACTACGAATGGATCAGCTTGAAAACCTCTTAACAAAAGGAGATGACAACGATGACTGACTTAATGGTAAACGTATCCAGAGAAATTAACGCCCCTATCGAAAAAGTATTTGATGCTTGGTTAGATGCAAAAACATTATCTCGTTTTATGTTACCCATGCCTGGCATGCCTGAACCCAGAACAGAATGTGATGGCAAGCAAGGTGGACGCTTTAGTATTTTCATGAAAGTTGGTGACGATGAAATCCCACATAGTGGCACTTTTCTCGAAGTGGATCGTCCCAACAAATTAGTGTTTTCTTGGGAGTCACCCTTTTCTACCGATGGTAGTACTGTGACGCTTTTATTAAATTCAATTAGCGAAAATCGCACTAAAATAGATTTAACACACATTAAATTTCCGGACGAAGAGTCTCGATCTAACCATGAAGGCGGTTGGGGATGCATTCTCGAAAAACTTGATGAGATTTCAACTACTGCACTTGCGTAGCTTGATATCGTCAATTGTTTGGCAGACAAGATCACAAATAGTCATTTGTGATCTTGTCATTTATTTATTCATTTAAAAACACATTGTTTTTATCAATTATTATTCGTCTTGTTAATTTCCGTCACTTTATCCGAATTTTCCATTTTTCTATCCACAATAAGAAATTTCTAATTTTTTGGTGATGAATGTCACCCAAATGATTAAACACCCCACCCCCAATCTGTACGTATAGTGCGCATTATTTATCAATTGCGATGCTTCAAATATAATACTTAACATGGTGCTTAATTTGCTTTAATCGTATTAATCTTAAAAATCAACGTAATTAAGATAGATTTTCCCTATGTTCAATTTAGGAATTTGAATCAAAGTTAGTTTTAACTGTTGAGGTAAGTAATTCTAATGGTTTTTAGTAGATTTGTTAGCATAACGCTGTTGCTAATCTATTTTGTTCCTTCGAGCACATTTGCTGCGAAACAAAATCCTTATATCTTTAGTATCGTTCCGCAACAAACTGCAATAAAAACAGTGAAAATATGGAAGCCGATTTTAAAACGTCTGGAAATGGAAACAGGATACAAGTTTCAATTACACACATCAAAAGATATTCCAACATTTGAAAAAGGATTAGAAAATTCTCTTGTAGATTTTTCTTATATGAATCCCTATCACTATACGGTATTTCATGAAAAATCAGGATACAATGCCATTTGCAAAGCAAAAGATAAAAAAATAAAGGGCATCATTGTCGTTAAAAAAGACAGCCCTATAACAAGTGTTGAAATGTTAAAAGCGCAAAAACTCACATTTCCATCTGCAGCATTTGCTGCAAACATTTTACCTCGTGAATATCTTACAAAAATCAATTTGCCATTTGAATCAAAATATGTAAATTCACACGATACTGTCTATCGAACTGTTGCCCATGGTTTTACTGATGCTGGCGGTGGTGTAATGCGCACCTTTAAAAATGCAGATCCTGGAGTTAAAAAACGATTACGCATTTTATGGACCAGCGAAGGATATACCCCCCACGCGATTGCCGCACATAAGCGTGTGCCTGATGATCTCGTTAAAAAAGTACAACAAGAGCTGATGGCATTAGATGGCGATATGGAAGGTAAAATCATGCTACAACGAATGAAAATTAAAGGTTTTGTTAGTGCAGAAAATAAAGACTGGGATGATGTGCGCGCACTTAATTTAACTGAATTGAAATAAAAAAGAATTTTTCTTATCCAAATCTATAAAGATCGTTATCCGTTTTTCTGACTCCCTTGGCCACACTATTAAGTTTGCTTATCCCTTATTAATAAATGCATTATTTGCTTGTGCCAAAAATACATAGTACCAATTCTCCAAACTTGATAGGAAGCTCAATGAAATTTAACCGAATTTAAAATATTTTAAAAAAATGCTAATTTTAGTTGAACGCTTAGAAAAATAGGCTATAACTGTGACACTAGGTTATGAAATCCTGATTCACGCTCACTTTCCATTTGCAAGGATAAATAACTATCAATTATTCTACGCTATTAATAAAAGGAAATGCTGTAAATGGCCAAGACTATCTCCCGTACCAAGAAAGCCAAGCCAAGAAAGGCAACAGTTACAAAACCAAAACAAGCACCCGCTTCGTTAGCAGTAAATGAAGAATTAACGGAATCACTGATATCGGAGGAAGAACGATTTAACATGATTTCTGAAGCCGCATATTATCGTGCGGAAGCGCGGGGATTTGATCCGAGTGAACAAGACAATGATTGGCTCGAAGCAGAAGTGTTAATTGATAAGATGTTAAATGAAGCCGTTAAGGAAGCAAAATATTAATTTATTACCTGTTTAAAAAACTTACTCTCTCTCGACGTTCAACACAACTATGTGCTTAAACTAAGCACATTAGCCACACTAATTTTAATTATTTTCTAATACAATAACGCTAACAAGCTTCTTTCTGCACATTTTCGAACTGAACACCTATGCCATATAAATCTCGGTGAACCACTTTTGCAAAAGCATGCCGTGTCACATTGTTTTCGTCATCAAATGTTATTTCTAATTGACTACCCTTTGGATAAATTAAGCTATTTGTGACAACATACATGCCTTGATCTGAATAATTTTTTGCGTAGGTATTGCAATCCAGCATGCCATTTTTGTGTACACTGACCTTTTGATAATTATCCGATCTTTTGCGATTCCTGTTATCCATAAATTAATACCCTCCACTTGAGCATTAGTTGATGATATGGCGCTTGTATCTTAAATCAAAACGTTTGACCGACACCCCAGCATTTTGATCCCTAAAATTTTATCTTTAGTATGTGAGCCTTATGTTACTTTGCGTCTGTTTTATAAATTTTTTCGTTGGAGATTTTTTTACTGTGGGCAACAGAACCAAGCAAGGTATGAATATAAACATCACTCTCACTTAAAATTTTTTTAAACTGTAACCCGATTCCATCGTGCTTATAATAAATAACCTCAACTGGTAACTTGTAGGCTTTCATTTTTCCATTGACTTGATAATCAAACCCAATTTTCAGATTTGTCTTTCGTAGCAAAATCACCGAACCGGATTTAATAAACATGCCGTCACTTGAAATATTAACTGTATTGCAAATCAATATTTTAGAATCCTGCTGAAACAATGTGACAAAAAAATCTGAATTATGTCGTCGCAATAACCTTCTTTGCATACTCATCCCTTACTAAACCTGGATTCCGAAGTTAGATCTCGATATGACATGCACTGAAAACACATCTGCCGATTCTGGATAAAGTTAATCAATATAATTTTTTAATTCTTAGGGACATTTTATGATATTTGGGAATAGGTAAAAATTCGTATAATTACTTATATTTATTACGTTTATAGGAGGGGGCAAATAATTGAGGACTAACGCGTTAAAATGCGGATTAAAGCTCAAGATAGTTGTGAATAAATGCTCAATTTCACAAGATCGGATAATGAGTGGGCATCTAATTTTTCCATGATATTGGCACGATGCGCCTCAACGGTCCGCACGCTTAAGTTTAATTTTGTCGCAATCGTTTTGTTTATTAATCCATCTACGAGCAAATCAAACACCTGTCGTTCGCGCCCAGTCAAGACGGACAGTTTTTCCATACAATGTTGTTTTACTTTTCCAACAGGTGATTGTTCACTGACATCGACACATTTCTTGATAGTTTTGATCAACTTTTCATGATCAAATGGTTTTTCAACAAAATCAATTGCACCAGCTTTCATCGATCGAACTGCTGTGGGAATGTCACCATAACCCGTCATCATTATCACTGGGATATTAATATTATTTTTTGGTAATATTTCTTGTAATTCTGATCCGCTCAATCCCGGCATCCTCACATCCACTAACGCACAGCATCGTTTACCTGGTTTATATTCATCCAGAAATTCTTCAGCAGAGGCATAACTCTTGACGTCGTAATCAATGGATTTCATTAACATACTCAATGATTTTCGAATCGCTTCGTCATCATCAACAATGTGAATTGTGGGATTCGATTGCATAGTATCAATACTCATTTTCGTTAATTGCATAATGTAATAAAATAGGCAGCTGTATGTAAAAGGTGGTGCCTTGATCGGAATTATGTTTTGCCCAAAGTTTACCGGAGTGTGATTCAACAATGGATTTACAAATCGACAAACCTAATCCAACACCCGTTTTTTTTGTACTGTAAAAAGGCGCAAATATTGATTCTAGTTTATCGAAACGAATGCCAGGACCATTATCCGCTATGGAAATCAATACGTTGTCGCCTTGAAATTTAGTTTTTACTAAAATGCTCGGCTCTAAGAGTTTAACATCACATTGCGCCTCAATGGCATTTCTTAAAATATTAATTAATACTTGTTCTATTAATATTCCATCCAATTGCATAACTGGTATGGCATCATCTAAAATTGAATTGACTTTTACACCATGCCAAGAACCATCAGTGAGCATTAAATTAAATACGTCGTTTACAATATTATTAATATTGTTGTTTACAAAATTCAACTCCCGTTTGGAACTGAATTTTTTTAAATGATGAATAATATTACTGGCACGATGAACCTGATTATCAATTTCCATTAAAATTTCTTGTAATGATTCACTTTCCAGTTTTCCATTTTCCTGCATGTGTATGCCAGCAATGGAATAGTTTGCTATTGCGGAAAGCGGTTGATTAATTTCATGCGCAATTTCTGCTGTCATTTGGCCAATCAAATTGATACGATCAACATGCGCCAAATTTGACAATTGTTCTTTCACATTCATCTCATTTTGTTTGAAAGAACTAATATCTGTCATAATGATAATAATTCCATTTACCTTACCATTCTGCAAACTCTGCGGTAATAAATTTATTCGAAAAGCGAATGAAGCATTGAGTAAATTGATGTTGGTTTCAAAAATAACATCCTCACCCTGGAATGCAGTTTGAATAAAAGGTTGAAACACATTATAAACCTCTTCACCAAACACACCAGTGAGTTCATCGTTAATGTGACTTTGATTTTTCAATTAAAAAAAATTGTCATGTGCCGTATTTGAATACAAATAACGACCATTATTATCGATTATAAAAACAAAAGCGGGTAATGCCTCAATGATTGCGCGCATTTGTCTATCTGCTTCTTTTTTTTCTTGCTCAGCATTAACACGTTCGCTAATGTCAATTATTGCTGATTGAATGACTTTTTTGTTTTCAAGACTTTCATGCAAAATACTTTCTAACTGAATATGCAACATCTGTTTGTTTTTAGATTGGACTTGTAAATAGACCGATTCTTTTTTTAAACTGGATAACACCGACTTGATATGCCCAAAGAAAGACAGACTGTGTTCCAAGGACATAAAAACACTCATTGGTTTGTTAATGATTGACGCTCTTTCCCCACCAAACATTTTGCAGGCCGTGAGATTGATTTCAGTTATACAACCTTGTTCATTTAAACTAACGTATCCAATAGGAGAAAAATCATAAAGATTCGTGTATTTATCTCTTGTTTTTTCTAAATCTGACTGCGATTCCCGCAGTTGTCTGTTCTTCATTTCCAATTCAATTTGATGCAAATGTAATTCATCCAACAAGTTTTTTAGCTCGACAT
>Ga0316207_10000468_pt1 | contig 65684 bp, 53 predicted proteins | sample 6weekpyrite_MG_FD_204943 | JGI IMG/M metagenome (GOLD analysis project Ga0316207, IMG submission 204943) | Microbial mat bacterial communities from mineral coupon in-situ incubated in ocean water Damariscotta River, Maine, United States -... | ecosystem: Environmental > Aquatic > Marine >... | reverse complement strand
AAGGACGTTTGACATTATCCATGTCAGCAAATGCAGCTGCTGAAAATGAATTGTTGCATTTTTTGGATGCGATTGATAAAGCCGCATAGATAAATTCGCTCATTTTTATGCAACACTAGGGTTTATATCACAACATCAAGCAAGAATTATACTAGTGATGCATAAACTGCAGCTCGATGAACAAATTTTTTCAATGTCGGCTTTATCATTATATGATCACAAAATATTTCTCCTATAATTAAGATTATTAGGCTTTTGACTGAGCAGGAACTTTTCGTCATCCTGAATCACGTAGAATATTTGTTTGTGTAGTAAACAAAAAAACAACAGCGAACGGAATTCGATCATGCAGAAACTTACTCAGAAACAAAAAGTTAATCAACAAAGCACATCGAATCATTCGGCTACTCCCCAAAACACTTTTCAGACTCCTGACCGCTCACTGCTCGAAACGCATCACCTCCAACAGCCTGTATACCAAATAACTCAAGCTGGAATAAATATCACAGATGAGGATAACACCACAAATGGCACCTCATCTAACTTAGCATACGATTTTAAACAGCTACCCTTATTTCACCCATTATCGAAACAGATACAACCCAAATTAAAAGTGAATATCCCAAACGACAGATACGAACAGGAAGCCGACCTAATCGCAGATAAAATTATGCGTAAAACCGAAGCGCAACCACCAAACATATACAATGATGAAGGGAAACACCCGAACAACCAACAAAGGCAATCGACACAAATTCTGGCACAATACAAAGCTCCAAAAAATACATACCAAACCGTACTGCCCAGCGACAATACATTGCTACGATCGCCCGGGCAAACTTTGCAACCCGGCACGCGCAGGTTTATGGAACAACGTTTCGGAACAAATTTCAGCAATGTACGAACGCATACTGACAGCCACGCCGCTGAAATGAATCGGTCACTCAATGCACAAGCATTTACATTCGGAAATAATATTTATTATGGAAGAGGTAAAACTCCCGCGAGTAACAAATTGACTGCACACGAGTTGACACATGTGTTGCAACAGAACACCGCTGGCGCTGCTAGCATTCAGCGCACCGCAGATCAGGAAGATCCGAACCGCTATCGAACAATACACGAAAATCTTTTTGTGCGTGCACCCAGTGGTGGCACCTTACAGCAATGGGTTGATCCAGCGACAGGCACACCAGGCACTGCACAGGCAATCATTACTCAGTTTAAAAACAGACTACAGACGTTGATGGCTGCAAACCCCGGCGCTGTGGGCGGCACTATTCGCACCAATACCACAGAGTCTGCCGCTGAAACAGATGCGATCAGTGTTGATCAAACCATTCGAAATCATTTTTCACATATCACTACGCAGCTTTCCGAGTCACAAATTCGCTCAGCAATTGGTATTCTAAGCTCATCACAAACATCAGACCCCGACTTTTTACGCGAGTGGTTATCCAATCGTTTGAGCATGTGGACAAACGTAGATGATTTTAATATTCAGGAAACCGACACTCGTTTTCAACAAATGCTAAACACATTACTCGCAGACAGTTTTGCCGGGCCTCATATCCGCACACTGGCCAGTCGTCAGGCGGCTTTTGTGGAAACATCGGGATCAACACGAAATGTATTTATTCACCGCGGTGCACCGGCAAGCCTACGAAGACTCATTCTTATGCATGAGCTCACTCATTTTTACGCACACCAGGGTTTCAAAAACTGGGTTGCTGCGACTAATGCCCCTCGACTTTACAATGAAGGGTTCACCGAGTTTTTGGCCCGACAAGTAATGACATCAGCACAACGGCAAGGGAGACGAAGTTATAACAACCACGTACAGAAGATTGAAAACCAGGTAGCACGTTTTGTTTCTGTGGATGATATCGCGAATGCCTATTTCAAAGGTCAAGTCTGGCGACTTGAAGGACAATCTGCTGTTGCCAGGCAGTTGTTTGAAAGCCAGGTAGGTTTGCGGGAAGGTGCACCTCGAAATACAGAGCGCTCACAGTCACAAACAAGTCAAGGTATTGTTCAGACAGTTGAATCCGGCAGACACTACCGTTTTATGAATCTAGGTGTTGCGCAAAGCCAACCGAAAGCTGAACATGTGGCATTTTTCCAGAACATATTCAGTCAAATTATCCAGGGGCATCCGAATGTTCAAATTAGATTTATTGGCCATAGTTCATCGCCCGGTTCTTTAAGTTTTAATTTACAACTTTCTGAAAATCGCGCGCGAGAGTTTTATCAAATGGCGCGTAATGCCGGGGTAACTACAAGTCAATTGCTTGATGAGAACAATCCTCCTCATCAAGGCGAAGTCAGCCCAACTGCTGAAAATGCCAATGTGCATGGCAGGTCTTTTAACCGCCGGGTTGAGCTTTTTATTACCTAGCCCACTTTCCTCAAAAGTGCGCACTAATATCACGCAGAATTTGTTTTTCCAGAGTGTGCCGTACAGACCAAAAAAAACGTAACGTACTGACAACCACAATTGATTGCGGCTATCAGACACTCATCACGTTATTTTGAAATTTTTGCCCAGGTATCACGTAAAGTAACAGTGCGATTGAAGATGGGATTGTCATCTGCAGTGCGCATGGCGTCCATGCTGTAATAACCTTCCCGTTCAAACTGAAAACTGTCACCCGATTTTGCATCAGCGAGATTGGATTCCAAATAGCATTGCGTTAAGGTGCGTAGAGAATCCGGATTGATATGATCCTTATAGTCTTTGCCATCTTTGGTATTGTCTGGCGTCGGATGATTAAATAAACGATCATACAATCGCACTTCGGCTTCAATCGCATGACGTGCAGACACCCAGTGAACGACACCTTTAACTTTTCTACCTTCCGGCTTTTTACCTAAGGTGTTTTCATCGTAGCTACAGTGGAGTTCGACAATTTCGCCCTGCTCGTTTTTGATCACTTCATCACAACGAATCACATAACTGCTACGTAAGCGAACTTCGCCGCCGGGAATCAAACGTTTGAATTTAGGTGGTGGCACTTCTTCAAAATCACTGCGATCAATATAAATCTCACGACAAAAAGGTAACTCACGTTTGCCTAACTCTTCTTGTTGCGGATGATTAGGTGATAAAACATTTTCCGTTTGGTCTTCCGGATAATTAGTGATAATGACTTTTAAGGGGTGTAGCACTGCCATGCGTCGTAAAGCATTGTCGTTAAGATCGTTGCGAATACAATCCTCCAGCACACCCATTTCGATGATGTTATCGGATTTGGTCACACCGATGCGTGAACAAAATTCACGAACAGCTACGGGCGTATATCCACGTCTACGTAGTCCGGCGATGGTCGGCATACGTGGATCATCCCAACCTTCCACCAAACCTTGTTCTACTAATTCGGTGAGTTTCCGTTTGCTGGTCACGGTGTGTTCCAGATTCAAACGGGAAAATTCAATTTGTTGTGGATGACAAGGCACTTCCAGCGTATCCAGAAACCAGTCATACAAGGGACGATGGTCTTCAAATTCCAGGGTGCAAATAGAATGGGTTATGCCTTCAATGGAATCAGATAAGCAATGAGTAAAATCATACATGGGATACAAACACCATTCCGCACCGGTTTGATGATGAATTACTCCATGACGGATTCGGTAAATGGTCGGATCACGCAAGTTGATATTAGGCGAAGCCATGTCAATTTTTGCACGTAGAACCTTTTCTCCGTCCTTGAATTCACCTTTACGCATGCACTCAAATAAATCCAGATTTTCTTCCACACTTCGATCGCGATAAGGACTGTTTTTACCCGGCTCGGTCAGTGTCCCACGGTACTCTCGCACTTCGTCAGCATTTAAATCGCAAACATAAGCTGCATTTTTTTTAATCAGTTGAACAGCGAATTCATACAACGCTTCGAAATAATCCGAGGCAAAATACGTTTTATCACCCCAGGAATAACCTAGCCATTGCACATCGGCTTTTATGGCTTCGACAAATTGAATGTTCTCTTTGTGTGGATTGGTATCATCAAAACGAAGATTGCAAGCGCCTTCGTAATCCTCAGCAATACTGAAATTCAGGACAATGGATTTAGCATGACCGATATGTAAAAAACCATTGGGTTCTGGCGGAAACCGGGTTGCGACCTGGCCCTGGTTTTTACCCGCTTTTATGTCTTCATCAATTATTTGGCGAATAAAATTTGTGGTTTTTTTAATATCTGCGTCACTCATTAGGTGCTGTTTCCTGTTGTCACGATGAGGGTTATTTTTTTGGATGCAAACAAATAGCCAACCAATTGGTTAATTATTAACCAATTGATACGTATATATTATCTGGCAGCGAATATGATTACAAAGGCGGAGATTTTACACGATTTACAAAGCCAACTGAAAGGAAAAAGCAACACTATTAAAGTTTTGAATAAACCCCGGAAACAGCTACATTTCCGGGGAAGCATTTCATTGAGAATTTCAGCCTTATGGCTGCACTAAAATAGATGTGTTAGAAACATTTAAATTTGCTCCGCCATTTTTTAGGAAGCCAGGAGCCATTTTTTGCATTTCATCGAAAACTGCCTTTGCATCGTCATTTTCGTTTCCTGCATCATCAGAACTTGTCAGAAGTGAGCCATGATGACCTACGTTAAATTTCAACCAAAGCTTATGTGGCTCGCCTGTTGTAAATTGATTAACTGACACATGCCTTAATCCCATATATGCCGCTAAAGGAGTAGTTCCTGACAGAGGCGCGCCAGTCACGGAGTTTGGAATTACCTGATCTGGCAAAGAATCATTTTCTCCACCCACTATTTCAAAGAGAAGAACGCCTCGATTTGCACCCATTCCAGCTGTATAGTTAATCGGGTCAGATGAATCCAACGCAGTTTGCATAACACCCATAAAACTTTCGTAGTCTGCTGTACCTCTAATCAACCCTTCCGCAGCTAATCCGGCATGAATAGTCGGACCAAATTCTGGAGAACCATCCAGCATTTTGGCAATTCCACCGCCAGGTGAAGATAACACTGCCGTTTTTACGCTTTCACTGGGATCTTCCGCATCGTTAACTGCGAGATATGTCGCCCCAACGATACTACCCAACGATTGCCCCAATAAATAAACTCTGTTGGTATCAAAATCAGGCCCGTTATCCACACCATCATAATCCATAGTAGCAATGGATTTTCTTAAAACCATTAGATCTGCCACTGCTTGTCGAACATTATCCCGTGAAGTTAATGGGCTTCTTAAATTGATAAAATTTAATTCAAACGCGTCCAACACACCATCTGGGCCAGGTGCAAAGGTTGTATTGTCCACCAAATCCATTTCAAAATGACGCTCCACCACATTAGGATCAACTGCTTCAGTTGCCGCTTTGAATGCGCCAACAACTTCTTCATCACCAGATAGACCGTGCAGAGGTAAATCAATGGCAACAGCTGCAAATCCCTCATCAGCGAGTGCATTTGCAACCGCTAATAAATCTGTTCTGTTACGTCGAATACCATGCTGAAAAATAACCACGGGCCATGGTGCAACACCATTCTTAGGAACAGTCACAAGCAATGGAATAGTTTGCGTACTGGTAACGCCAGGAGTGCTATTTAACCAGGTTAAATGCCCGCCATTTTCTGCGCGCCAATATTCGGTGAGTGGAGCAGTAGGGTTGTTAGCGCTAAATGCTGTTAAGTAATAAGGTACCTCAAGTGTACCCACATATACATTACCCCTTGAATCATTTTCATTTCCAGACGCTGCAAGTGTGGATGAAATCACAGCAGGTGAAATGGAACTCACAACTTCAAACGCATCATCGTTAACCATTGCTTTAATGGTTTGAAAAACATCTTCTGTTGATTGCGTCGTAAAATTCCAGCTAATCACGATATCTGAAGCAGTTACATCAGCGATCGTCTCACTCAAGTCATCATCAACGGTATACGCGATAGCAGCTGCTTCGGCAACTCGAGTTAATTGTTGTAAACCAGCCAGCCTAAGCGCAGTTTCCGGAATACCTTTAAAAGCATTAATATTTATCGATCCATTGCTTGCCAGAATATCATCTTCACCACTTAATGTTTCATACATCAGATCAGGTTTGGCAGCAATTCCATTTGTACTTTTTACACCATTGGTGACAACAACCATATATGTCGTTTTTGGTTTTAAAGGTTTTATGGGTAAAACCACCAAGGTAGTATCTCCACTTACTGTAGCAACAAAGTCCGTTTGACCAAGCTCTTCGTTAACTGCCACTACGGCATTTTGTGGAGGTGGCGATAGTGTCACTTCAAACACTCGCACGGTTGATCCTGCTATCACAGTACTTGGATCGATGGGAATATTAAACGTTGTATTGATGGGTGCGGTAGTAGAAAAACCATCCAAGGTATTTAATACTGTTTTTAATGTGGCTTGCCCTTCCGTATCACAATCTTCAATTTCTATATTTAAGGTGCCATCATCCGAGTTAGCAAACAGCACATTATTGGGATAAGGAATGACATTGGCACATTCTACGGAAGACAATTTAAAATTTGCTGTAAATAAAGGGATATCGTCAGACTCAACACTTTCAACAATGCTGTCTTGCAAGGTTGTTTCCTTGCCTTCATTGTCTACACAAGCTGATAATGCACCCATACTCACAGCCAGTAATAAATATCGCAATGCAGTTGGAATTCTGTTTTTACTTTGCCCTGGCATATTCTTTTTTTCAATTTTCATTTTGATGTGATCTCCTCGAATTCTGGAATTTTTCCCTGTACAACACAAAACAGATTAAAATTTCCAAACTATCTGGGCACTAAAAATATCAACTGAGGATTGATAATCTCCGATTAATGTATGTTCGATGTTTGGTCTCGGGTCTTCAGGGTCAGTTTCATAGGTGTTTTTGGTTGAAACATCCTGACCAAATAAATGCGCATACCCCATATCAAGGTGTAATGTAGGGGTGATGTCGACTCCTACACCAGCGCTTAACCAAACGCGATCAGTACCTGGAATTCGTGGCGTTCGGTGCTCTTCATCAGGAACGGGGGTTTGATCAAATGCTGCCCCCACACGTACTTTATATTTATTATTCAGTTGATGGTTCGCTGCAAAAGATATCCGATAGACATCATTCCATTTTGTTGTAGTGGCAGAATCGGGCTGTTCGGTATCTGAACCGGGATAGCGAATGCGTAATTCGTCGAACGAGGACCAACCTGTCCAAGTTAAATCAGCCAGTAAAGTGGTTTTTTCATTCACATCGTGTACAGCGCTAATGGAAGCACTAGCGGGTAAGGTAACAGATGCTTTTGCATCAGTGTCGTGAAACACTTTTTGTGTTTCGAAGTCGATGGTTTGCGCCACTGCGCCGGGCACTGTAAAATCCACATCACCACTTAACTCATGTGAAACACTGGATCGGTAAGCAATACCCAGCCGGCTTTGTTCGCTAAGCTGAATCAACGCTCCAAAATTTATACCAGTTCCCCAACCATCACCTTTTACTTTTGCAAATCCATCACTTTCTTGTGGCGCAATACCCGCAGAAGAACATATTCCATTATTGAATTCTGATGCACAGATACCACCAAAATCCACCGCAGAGGTCAGTTCAACATCAATGTATTGAATATTAAAACCTGCACCAATTGACACCTTGTCGGTGAGTTTTAAAGAAAGGCTAGGATTTATGTTTACCGTTAACATGTGGGATCTAACAGCATGATAACGCCCCACCCAGTCATCATCATATTCGGTGGTTAAACCAAATGGCACGTTAATTCCCAAACCCAAAGATAAATCTGAATTGACAGCAGTACTTAAATAAAAATTGGGTACCAGTGCGCTAATATCACCGGTTGTATTTTTTCTCCCTGGCATCGCCGTTCCATCAGCTGTTAGCGATCCATCATCTTCATAATCCACATGCGGAAAAATCAAATGCCCGCTCAGTAAAAGTTGCGAATCTTCTAGCTTAGATAAACCGGCGGGATTAAAATATATGGTAGAAGCATCTTCAGCCACCGCTGCAGCACCTGCATATGAATTTCCCATACCGGAAGCAGAGTGTTCAATCAGTGCGAAACCAGCTGAAAAAGCGTTAACTGGTAGGAAACAAAGTAAGCCGCTTGCAATGACGGTCGAATGAAGAAACTGATGAGTTTTTCGACGCATATTATTATTCCTTTTCCATCCTCAAAACATCAATAAACAGAGATGCTTTTCCCAAAGGAATGGATTAACTCAGAACAGCAAGATAACAGCCCCTGGAAAAAGACGAAATTTTAAACAGCCTTAGACCCTCCCAGGCCAATCTGTCTGATTTGATTATGCCGGCTAAGTATAACTGCTATTCTATGTTTACAAAAATAAGCTTTCACTTATATGCAAACGAGATGGATAGAAATTGTGTAAGAAATTATGTGCGTTAAATTGCCGAGTCGGCTGTCTCTTCTTCTAACTCAAGATATTTGCCCACTACAGTTTGCAATTCATTTTCGTCGATGGGCTTGAGAATAATATTATCGAAACCATTGTTTTTATATTTATCGATATCGGTAATATCAGAACGATTTATTACTGCAACGATGGGTACGTGAGTTTCCACACCACTGGGATGGCTTATGGAATTGGAAAAGGTTTCTTCATCATGTCGAAAATTGTTGGTAAAGTCTAAAACATCCATTCCTGGTAAACGGCCATCCAACAAAATCATGTCATAAAATTTCTGTTTCATAGCCGCTTCTGTGGCATCACCATTGGCAGCCACGTCGATTTGCAGACCCAGCTTATTAAGGTATTTCACCAGCAGTTTTTGTGCATCCACATCTGCTTCTGCCGCGAGTATGCGATAGGAAGATTTAATTCCCGCTTCTTTCAAGGTATGTCGCGTAACAATATCCGGCATTTGTTCCACAGATTGATCCATTACCTGTAGCAACATTTGATGCATGGTTTCGCGATTAATGGGTTTAGTAAGATAGCCTTGCACTAAATGTTGCTTGGCTATGCGCGCATCACCTGCACTACCCTGGGCAGTTAAAATGATAATTGCCAATTCACCTTCGGCAAATTCCTTACGAATTTCTTTTGCCACCTTAAAGGCTTTTTCACTGGAAGAACTCAGCGAAACATCAATCAAACAAACATGATATTCATTTCCGGCAAGTTTCGCTTCGCGCAATACATTATTAACCCGGTTAAAGTCCTCCATGGTCGCACCAGACATTCCCCAACCACTAAGTGCTTTGGAAAGTGATAGGCGATTTTTTTCAACCTCACCAATAATAAGCACTTTTTTACGCGCCAGGTTGTCTCGCGGTTTAGGTGGTGAAGTCGCCTGACCAATTCGCATGGGTAGCTGAACAGAAAAAGTATTGCCGCCGGTATTATTTTCTTCCACGGTGATTTGACCTTTCATCAAACCCAGTATTTGTGTAGATAAAGCCAGCCCTAAACCTTTACTACCGAAACTGTCTTCACTATAACTGTTCACGTCCGTAAACATACGAAAATGTTCCAGCATGGTATCCTGATCAACCACATTACCGGTATCACTAACATCAATACTGACCAAACTATTACCTTGCTTTTTATCCTTAGCTGAAACGTGCAAGGATATTTCACCATGATCAGTATACTTCACCGCAAAGCTGATTAAATTAATCAACACCTGACGTAGCCTGGTAACATCCGCAATAACGCGTAACGGTACATTTGAACTGACTAAACAGGAAACTTCCAAACCTTTTTTATAAGCCTGCGCCGACATAAGCTCAGCAATATCATGCACAGTGGTACGAATATCAAACTCAATTTCTTCCAGCTGCAAATCGCCCTTATTGATTTTGGAAAAATCATGAAATTCGTTGACCAACTCCAATAAACAATCAGCAGATTTTTTTGCCTCATCAACATAGCGTTTCTGCTTATCATCAAGTTTTGTGGTTTCTAACACCGTTGAGAGCGAACCCAACAAGGTATTAATTGGTGGCCGAATTTCATCACTAATGGATGAAAAGTGAAATGAACGCTGGCTATCAATTACCTTACGAGACTCCACCTGACCTTGCTGACGTTGCATATTTCTCGCTGAAATAAACACAAATAACACCAGAATAAAACTGCTTGCGGCAAAAACAATGCTGAGTTTTTTATATTCCTCATTAATTTGCGCTGTTATATTCTCACCACTGGATTTGAATAAAACATAAAAATTAAAGTTATCGTTTTTGAGATAACTCCAGACATTTTTTTGATATTCAAGAATGGGATTTTTTGAGGAGGTTTGTTTTATGGTTTCATACACATGCTTCAGCTCTTTTTTATCAAATGCTGTAGGTGGTGTGTGATAAACAGCCTTGCCCTGGCGACTCAACACAAAAATTTGATGGGTAATATCGGCAGCCACCAGGTATTGATATTTACTTAACAGAGATTCAATATCAACACTGAGAATCAGTAAACCGGCTATTTTACCATTGGCAATTATCGGCAGACTTTTATGTATATAAGCTTTGTCTTGCGTGGTTTCAAACTGGGTTTTGGAAATTTCGCCAACGGCTTGGTTCATCGCAGTGATAAAATAGGATTTATCAGCAAGATTACGGTATTCGCGTAATGCTTTACCTCGCTCTGAAACCACTTTTTCCATACCATTGGCATCAATATATCGTAGGGAATCAATATGCTTTAACTGAAAATAACCTGTTTCGCTAAACACATTTTCCAGTTTTTCCTGCTGCCGAAGCAGGCTTTTTGCAGATTGTTTTTCCTGATTGGCTTTGATATAGGCACGAAACTGCGGATTTACCGCCAGCATGTGTAAAATATTTGTCCATTCGGTAGTGACTTGATCAAAGTAGCCAATCTCGCTTTCGATAAGACTGCGATTACTGTCTTTGATTTTTAAGTAGACTTGTTCGCGCTGCAATAAATATAAAAATGCAACCGTAATCGCCATTATAATAATGACGACCAGGCTTAAACGCGTAATTTTTAAAAATTTAATACCCATTCTTTCAAGAAATCCAGTTTAATACGCTGCAATTACGCACGAATATAAATGCATTAAATCCGTGACTCACTTTCCTTAACTTGTCTTGAAACCGGGTGATTCAGGCGATTGTCGAAATCTGCAGTGGAAACATTTTTATTCGCCAGATCTCGATCACGTTGTCGCGCGAGACGTGTATTAGGCGGTGGGCTCTTTTTAAAATAGGCTTTTACACCTTTAATAATTGCCTTGGCCAGTTTTCGCTGGTACAGATCATCCTTCAATCGACGTTCTTCACTGGGATTGGAAATAAATGCAGTTTCCACCAATAGTGAAGGAATATCCGGCGATTTTAATACAACAAATCGCGCGCTTTGTACTGAATTTTTGTGCACCGGCCCAATTTTTCCAATTTCTGATAATACATTTTTCGCCACATGTGTACTCGCTTCAATCGTCGCAGTTTGTGACAAATCGAGCAAGACTTTTGCCAGAATGGTATCTTTATCGTCTAAACTGACACCACCAATTAAATCTGCGGCGTTTTCTTTATCTGCAATCCACTTGGCATTTTCATCACTGGCACCTTTTTCGGATAATACGAATACGGAAGAACCTTTCACATTTCGGTTTCGAAATGCATCAGCATGAATTGAAATAAACATATCTGCACGTGCATTTCTGGCGATTTCCATACGATTCCTCAAGCTGATGTAGTAATCACCTTTACGAACCAACACTGCTCGCATGCCTTTTTGCTTGTCGATCAATTTTTTCAGTTTTTTTGCGATGGATAAGGCAATGTGTTTTTCTTGTGTGCCTCTTTTACCAATGGCGCCGGGATCTTCACCACCATGCCCCGCATCAATCGCCACAATTATATCCCTAAGCTGCCCTTCGCTACGTGCTGGTTTTTTCTGCGAAAGTTTTGCCATTGCCACTGGCATGGGCGACTCATCATTTAATTCAATGACCAAACGATGACCATAAGTGGCGTTAGGTAATAATGCATAACTTCGATACTTAGTTTTTTCTTTTGTATCGATAACCAATCGTTGCGCTCTGTTTTTTCGTGCAGCAGTGCGTAGGTTTTTTATCAAAGCGTGGCTGCGTTTGATATAGGGAATTTTCCCTTTCAATTTTGTATTGTTTAAATCAATGATGATGCGATGGGGATTTTCCAGTCGAAACGTATCATATTTAGGGGCTTTTTTTAAATCAATAACAATGCGTGTGCCTTGGGGTGAATCCCAAAAGCGCAAACCGTTAATGCTGTTACCACTCCAGACATTACTGGAAAAAACTAACAACATCACACTAAAAGTAATAAATAAAACGTTCCGGTTCTGCATTCTTTTGATTGTTTTACTATGTCAAATATTCGACAGATTACCGTATTTCGCAGGATCACTACAGCCCATTAAAACACAGTTTCCACTAAAAACCACAATAACAGCAATTGTATTCCGCAATATGTGAAGCGCTTCACACCTTGATGACGCACTTTATGAGTCTATGTCGCTAATTTTATTTCTAATTCACGAAGATAGAAAGAGTTTAGCGGCTAGCCTGAGGATGATGCAGAATACAGACCAGCCTTTTCCTGTATATGCTCATATAAACGTCGACCACGGGGAGTACCTGGCTGAAGATTTATCAGGCGATGGCCTGGATCATAATAACGAATGGAAATTTCCAGATCTGGACGCGGTAAATAGCCGTGTCCTTTTTCAGCCCACTCAATTAAACAGGTGGCGTGACGATGAAAATAATCACGCCCTCCCATGTATTCCAGTTCTTCCGGATCACCCAAACGATAAAGATCAAAATGATAAATGGTTTTATCGTTATATCGATAATGTTCAACCAGCGTATAGGTAGGACTTTTTACGGCACCATCATGACCTAAAGCCTGCAGAAAACCACGCACCAGGGTTGTTTTCCCCGCGCCGAGTTGACCATGCAGATAAATAATTTCACCATTTTCACAGGCATTGGCCAATTCAACACCAAACCTGACCATATTATCTTCACCTTCAATCAACATCTGCTTAGCGCTCATTGATTATACGTCTTAAAAAAGGAAATAAATCGGAAGCCAGTAAACCTTTTTCCCCTTCGACACGACTGGCTTTATCACCTGCCAGCGCATGCAAACACACAGCAAAACTGCTCAATTCCATCAAGGGTGTTTTTTGTTTTTTCGCCTGAGCAATGACGCTGCCCAATACGCCACTTAATACATCACCCATGCCAGCACTGGCCATTCCTGGATTACCAAAATTGCAAACCTCCGTGTTTTCGCCATCGCAAATTAAGCTGCCCGCACCTTTTAACACACAAACACCGCCATATTTTTTTTGCAATTCCATTACCGCTTTGAAGCGATCTTGCTGAATTTCAGCAGTGGATTTATTTAATAATCGGCCTGCTTCGCCCGGATGTGGCGTTAATACCCAGTGCGTTTGTTGTTGTGGATTTCTGGCCAGCAAATTTAATCCATCAGCATCAATCACCAATAGTTTTTTGCATGTCATAACGATCGAAAATAAATCTTGTGACCATTCATCCACACCCAAACCCGGTCCAATAACAATCACATCCGCACGGTCAATCAGTGATGTCAGGTCTGAAGAATGCTCAATGCCGTGACTCATAATTTCCGGGCGCTGATTATTAATATACATCGCATGTTGCGGATGGGTAGCAACTGAAACAAGTCCCACGCCGCTACGCAACGCCGCATGTGCAGCCAACTGTATAGCGCCAGACATGCCGGGTGCACCGCCAACAATTAATACGTGGCCGAAATCACCTTTGTGTGAATTTTTGTTTCGAGTTACTAATAATGAACTCGGTAATTGATTTAATAACGCAGATGATGGACTAATTTGCTGATAAATCTCAGCCGCTACTTCCAGGTCATTAAACTCAATCTGTCCGCAACAAGTTTTACCATCTGCGGTATACATTCCCTGCTTACGGCCAATGAAGGTCATTGTTACCTGAGCATAAACGGATGCACCTAAAATACAGCCCGTATCCGCATGCAAACCCGAAGGAATATCCACCGCCAACACAGGTGCTTGAGAAGCATTGATGGCCTCAATAGCAGCGAGCCAATCGCCGGTGACTTCACGCTCCAAACCAGTCCCAAAAATCGCATCCACCATAACATCTGCTTCGAATATTTTTTGTCCGGCATAAACCTGGCATTGAATGTTTTCCGCTTCCATATCCAAACGGGCGGTTAATGCATCGCCTTGTTGTTTTTCTAAAGATCCCAACTGAATGAGCTGAACATAAATACCCTGCACCTGGGCAAGTTTCGCGATGACATATCCATCACCACCGTTATTACCCGTGCCACAAAAAATACAAATGCTTTTTACATCTGGCCATTGTGATAACAAATAGTCAAACGCAGCGGCGCCGGCACGTTGCATTAACGCATAACCCTTCACGCCTGTCGCGATAGTCAGTTGATCCAGTTCCTGGGTCTGTTCGGCGATATATAGTGGAATTGTTGCATTTTCCATAAACTAACTATATCAAGTCTGTTGTTAAGAACTCAACGTGGAAATCGTAGGGGATTATACGGAGACGATATCACACTGTTTCAGTCATAAAACTTGTTATTACTGGTAAGATGCAAATTCTTTGTTAGAAAATTTGGCGTATAATCAATATAAACTTCGAACCACACTAGGAGCCTGCCGGACATAGGATTAATCTACTGCGGAAATGTTCTTTTGATCAGATTTTTTGTTCCTTTTCGGCGAATAGCTACGACTATTAACCTCAAACGATCAAAAAATTCGATTCAAAATAACTTTCCCTCGCGACGATCACCTAAGTCCGACAGGCTCCTAGATTACTCAACTGACCATTATCATGCCTGCAGAATTTTCCCAAGAACAACTCCAACAACTGACGGTCAAGATCAAACGATGGGGAGAATCCCTGGGGTTTCAGGCCGTGGGTATTTGTGACACAGATTTGGGTGAAGCAGAGAATCATTTATTTAACTGGCTTAATAAAAATCATCATGGCTCTATGCAGTATATGCAAACACATGGTACTAAACGTAGCCGACCACAGGAATTACAAGCCGGAACCTTACGTATTATCAGCGTGCGCATGGATTACTTCCCCGAACCTAGCCAAGATGCCTGGCAAGTGCTAAACAATAAGCAGCAGGCATATGTTTCCCGTTATGCGCTGGGGCGGGATTACCACAAAGTTTTACGTAAACGGCTGCAGCAGTTAGCTAATCTGATAGAAAAAGAAGTTGGTGACTTTGCTTATCGCGTATTTGTGGATAGCGCACCGGTTCTGGAAAAAGCTATTGCAGAAAAATCCGGCTTGGGCTGGATAGGTAAACACTCTAATCTATTAAACCGAGAAGCGGGTTCCTGGTTTTTTTTGGGAGAAATTTATGTGGACATCCCTTTGCCTGTGGATTCTGCACTGACATCACATTGTGGCAAATGTTCCGCGTGTATCGATGAATGTCCGACTCAAGCAATTATTGACAATTATGTTGTTGATGCACGACGTTGTATTTCTTATCTCACCATTGAAAACAAACAAGCCATCCCCGTCGAGTTTCGCAAAGCCATGGGTAACCGAATATATGGCTGTGATGATTGCCAACTGGTTTGCCCCTGGAACCGTTTTAGTGAAGCGAGCAAAGAAACTGACTTTAGTGTGCGCCACCAGTTGGATTCTGCGTCTTTACTAACTTTATTCCAATGGGATGAAGCCACCTTTCTGAAAAATACTGAAGGTACAGCCATACGACGAATCGGCTATGAACGCTGGTTACGAAATATCGCTGTCGCATTAGGTAATGCTGATTATGATGAAAGCATTGTAAAATTTTTACGTTTTAAACGTGATTCGGTTTCCGAACTGGTTCGCGAACATATTGACTGGGCTTTGCGAGAGCAAATTAAAACTTAATAAAATGCTCTCGATAATGTTTTAGTTCATCAATGGATTCACGAATATCATCCATGGCCAGGTGTGAGCCTTGTTTATCAAATGTTTTATACACTTCCGGTGCCCAGCGACGACTTAACTCTTTTAAGGTGCTGACGTCCAGATTGCGATAGTGAAAATATTTTTCCAGTGCTGGCATACAGCGATACATGAACCGGCGATCCTGACAGATGGAATTACCGCACATCGGTGAGCTGTTTTCTGGCACATATTGCTGTAAAAACTCAAGGGTTTCCTGTTCGGCTTGGGCCTCGGTATAGTTGCTTTGTTTTACCCGCTCGGTAAGCCCAGACTTGCCGTGTTGCTTGGTATTCCATTCATCCATGGCTGCCAATGCTTCATCGCTTTGATGTACGGCAATGATCGGTCCTTCAGCTAAAATGTTCAACTGACTGTCGGTGACAATGGTGGCTATTTCAATAATCAGATCGTTGTCCGGGTCAAGGCCAGTCATTTCCAGGTCAATCCAGATTAAATTATTTTCATTCTGCGCCATTTGGTTTCCTTTTAGCTTACCGAATCTACTTTTTGCTAGATATAAAAAAAGTGAGGAATAAAGAATACCCATGAACATAATCTTTATTTCCACTTCCTTAATATGTAAAGCATTATAGCTTGAATTAATCCAGGTTAAAGTAGCCCATACCGATTCAATTGCCATATAACTCACCGAAATACCGTTATTTTCAGTGCAATACTTTACCAATATTATTGATGAACTGCTTTTTATGGGGATTTGTTATAATTAATCCATGAGTAAACGTAAACTTTCCCGCAAACAAGCCTGGCGTGCGCAAAAAATTCAGGAAGAACGTATTAAGCGCGCAAAAAACAAACAACAAAAGATCGAAGAAAATGCATCTTCACTGGGTAATGCAATAAATGGCCGGGTGATTGCCGGATTTGGTGTACGTTATCTGATAGAAGATGAAAATCAGCAACGAGTTCAATGTATAGCTCGTCAAAATCTCGGTAGTATTGTGGTTGGTGACAATATTATATGGCAATCGGTGGACGAGCATGATGGCGTGATTAGCGCAGTTCTGCCACGCAAATCCTTACTGGAACGTCCTAACTTTCACGGTAACACTAAACCCGTCGCTGCTAACATTGATCAGATTTTAATAGTCAACTCACCCATTCCTGCACTGCAAACCGCTTTGATTGACCGTTATCTGGTGGCCGTGGAAATGACCGGTATCAAACCTGTTATTGTGATTAACAAGATAGATTTACTCAGTGCTGATCAGTTGCAAACAATGCAGTCAGAGTTACAACACTATTCAGAAATCGGTTACGAATTATTGTTTGTTACCACCAAAACCCGTAAAGGATTGCACTTATTGGAAAGTGTATTATCGGACAAAGTATCAGTGCTTGTGGGTCAGTCTGGCGTAGGCAAATCATCCACAATCAAAGCATTGTTACCCGACATTGAAATTCAGATTGGCGAAATTTCAGCTTCTTCGCAACTCGGCAAACATACCACCAGTGCTGCACATTGGTATCACCTTCCCTACCAGGGAGCGATAATTGATTCCCCTGGTGTTCGCGACTTTGGTTTATGGCATATTCCGAAAGAAAAAATTGATTGGGGTTTCGTGGAATTCAGACCATATCTAGGGAGATGTAAATTTAGTAATTGCACACATTTAAATGAACCTGGGTGTGCAATCATGGACGCAAAAAGCAATAATAAAATTCCAGAACAACGCTGGAACAATTATAAAAGTATCTTTAACGCTTTAGCTGCACGTTAGTTTAATCACATTCTTTTTTGTATTTTTACTTTAGGAAACTTTAGACAATCTGTGCCTAAAGTATTTGGAATTTCGGTATTTTATTTCAACAAGCGTTGTAGTTCTGCAATCTCATCTTGAGATTCCATGAGTAATTCGCGATGCGCATATTTACCTAGCGTAAATACTGGAAATTTACGAAATACAGGTAAAGATTCGAAATCTGAAATCTCTTCCGGTAATTTATTTTTAACCAGGTTTTCCAAAACATGCGAAACCATCACAACATCTGCAATGTCAGCCTTTTCTTCAGGATTACGATACCAATTTTCAGACTCTAAAGAAACAGTAACCATATCCGCATCAAAGCGCCAGTGTTTTAAAATAACAGCACCTAATTTGTGTTTATAATTTTGTATCAAGTTTTGCATAACTTGTTCATCTAATAACAAATCTGTATTGTTTTCTGAATATTGGAAAATGAGTAATGCACCAATATCATGAGTGAGCCCCGCCAACATGGCTTTCTCAGGGTCAAATCCGGGCGTTACCCTTGCCAAGGTAAAACAAATAGCACCAATTTTTACGCTATGCTTCCAAAGCTCTTCGATGTTTTTTCGTGTTTGAGAATTTTTGCCGGTATACAAACGCTTAACGGCAAAACTCATCACTAAACTACGAATCACTTTCATACCAAGGCGCGACACTGCTGAATAACAGTTATCTGCTGGAACCACAGCACGATATAACGGACTATTGGCTATTTGGATGATTCTCCCCGATAAAGGGATATCGGATTGAATGATATGCGCCACGTCGTTCACATTAAAATCCGGATTAGCAATAGCGCGCTGTACTCTCTGGGCGATATCAGGCAGGCCAGGCATCTTTAAACGCCCGTCCAGGAGTTGATTTTTGAGATCAATATAAAGTGATTTACAGTCCTTTTCCACGTAAATATTTAACTTTGCTGGGTATTTCAGAAGATATCGGCAGCAGTGGAAAGAAAATCAAATATAAATCACGCATATGTTTTATCAATGCGAAATTTAAAAATATGTAATTGGTTGTTTTAGCGATAAAACACAGAATTCAACAGAATCATTTATTTGCCTCTACATAAAACTCGACAAACCTAGTGACAATGTTTTGATCACGTATTCAAAGATGTCTTAACTTACCATAGTCTTGATGTACCCTCTCCATGCGCGCAACACTTTGAAAACGTGAGCAGGACTTCTACAATTTTTTAATTAGATAATTTTTTTATAGAGACAAGTTCATTTATTAAGCAACAAGCGGAAATGATGCCAATAAATCCTGCACTTAGCAGATTAATTAATTTCTTATTTAGAACGAGATGGGAACACCGCTGATGTCCAAAGAGGTGAATTTCACTTATAACCATATGTAATCCCATTGAATTTGAGTCCAGCGGCAAACTCCTAAAAATGAAAGGTCAAGTAATTGTAAATAGCCTATTTAAAATATCAGATCTTAGAAACAAAAAAACCGGGTACTAATGACCCGGTCTTTTAATTTTCGCAATACTAAGCAGATTACATAATTGCGTTTGTGCAAATTGCCATCAATGCGCCAGGGAAAATCCCAAGAAATAAGATAGTTAGTCCATTTAAACTGAGTATCGCCCGCATATCTGGCGCGGCCTGTATCGGCTGCATATCTTCTGCTTTATCAAAGTACATAATTTTTATCAGTCGTAAGTAGTAAAATGCACCAACGATTGAGAACACAACTGCAATGATGGCCACCCAAATTAGCTCGATATTAATGACTGCTTCCAGCACTGCCAGCTTGGCATAAAAACCTAGCGTTGGAGGTACGCCAGCCATAGAAAACAGAATAATCAGCATGATAAACGCATACCATGGGTTCCGATCATTAAGGCCTTTAAAGTCATTCAAATTGTCCGCTTCAAAGCCAGAACGACTCAGTAAAATAATCATACCGAATCCACCGAGGCCCATAATTGCATAGGCAATGGTATAGAACATAGCCGCCGAATAGCCTTCCTGCGTGCCAGAAAGAATACCCAGGAAAAGAAAGCCCATATGTGCAATGGTTGAGTACGCAAACATACGTTTGATATTGCTTTGTGCAATCGCAACCACATTACCGATAACCATGGATAAAACAGCAAGAACCACCAAAAAGTCTTGCCAGTAAAAATGCAACTCACCCATCCCTTCCACAAGTAATCGCATCACCATGGCGAAGCCAGCAATTTTGGGCGCAGTACCAATGAACAAAGTCATTGCGGTTGGAGCACCGTGGTACACATCTGGCACCCACATATGAAATGGCACAACACCCAGTTTGAAGGCGAGACCTACAATAATGAATACCACACCCAATAACAGTACTAAGTCTTTTTCCTGAACCTGTGCGATATGCGATGCGATAGTTTTTAGATCCAATGATCCTGTTGCACCATAAATCATGGACATACCATATAACAACATACCGGAAGCGAGTGCACCCAAAATAAAATACTTCATCGCGGCTTCAACTGATTGAGAAGAATCGCGCTGCAATGCAACCAAGGCATAAAGTGAGAGTGATAACAATTCCAGGCCGAGATAAATTGTTAGCATATTGTGGGCAGAGATCATCACCATCATGCCCAATACCGCAAACAACACCAGCACATAAAATTCACCGCGGAACAATCCGCGCTCAGCCAGATACTGTCGCGAATAAACCAAAACACCTGCTGTAATTAAAAAGGTAAACATCTTCAGCACGACAGCCATCTGATCGTTAACATACGTACCAGATAGTACGACTTCACGTTCCATTGGCATACCAAGAAAAGTGATAAGACCTGCTACCGCCATACTGGTCAAAGTAATCAGATAACCGATATAGCGATTCTTGTCATTCAGGTACAAATCAACGATCAGTACCACACAAGCCATGATCAAAACGAAGATTTCTGGCAATAAAGGCGCAAATTCAGATAATGCTACTGTCATTTGTTAATCTCTAGTGTTTTATATTTTGGGGTCAGCAATATGGACAACCAAGTTGTCAACTGTTGCATGCATCACTTCCAATAAAGGATTTGGCCACACACCCAGTAACAACACAAAAAATGCCAATGAACCTAAAATCAAAAATTCACGTGGGTTAATGTCTTTCAATTTAGCAACGCCATCATTTGCTACTTCACCAAAAATGACGCGTTTAATCATCCACAACGTATAAGCCGCACCGATAATCAAGGTAGTTGCAGCCAGGAATGCGATCCAAAAATTCGCTTTCACAGCAGCGAGTATTACCATGAACTCACCAACAAAACCTGATGTTCCTGGTAATCCTGTGTTTGCCATGGCAAATAAAACGATAAATCCTGCGAACATAGGCATTGTATTGGCAACACCGCCATAGGCGCTGATTTCTCGACTATGTAGTCGGTCATATAGAACACCAACACACAGGAATAATGCACCGGAAACAAATCCGTGGGAAATCATTTGTACCATCGCACCTTCAATACCCAAAGCTGCTCCCTGTGCACTACCGGTGTTTTCATAAATACTGAAGAACAAGAAAAAGCCTAAGGTAACAAAACCCATATGTGAAATGGATGAGTAAGCGATGAGCTTCTTCATATCTTTTTGTGCCAGTGCAACAAAGCCGATATAAACAACTGCTATCAAAGACAACAGAATAATCAGCCAATCAAGCTCACCACTGGCGCCTGGTGTAATCGGTAAACTGAAACGTAAAAATCCGTATGCACCCATTTTCAACATTATTGCCGCAAGTATTACTGAACCACCTGTTGGCGCTTCAACGTGTGCGTCCGGTAACCAGGTATGTACCGGCCACATGGGTACTTTTACAGCGAAGGCAATGAGAAATGCTAGGAAAATCAGAATCTGTTCATCCATACTGAGTTTCAGCATGTGAAAATCCAGAATTCCAAAACTACTGGATTGCGTATACATATAAATCAACGCAACCAACATGAATACAGAACCTAGAAACGTATAAAGGAAAAACTTAATTGTTGCATATACTCTGTTTGCCCCGCCCCAGATACCAATAATAATAAACATGGGGATCAACATGGCTTCCCAGAACACATAAAACAGAATGGAATCCAACGCCGAAAATACGCCTACCATCAAACCTTCCATAATCAGGAAGGCTGCCATATATTGGGCAGTTTTATTCTGAATAACTTGCCAGCCAGCAATAACAACCAAAATGGTAGTGAAAGTCGTCAGCAGAATTAATGGCATAGAGATACCATCAATACCTAAATGATAATGAATATTAAAAGCACTAATCCAAGATGCTTTTTCAACAAACTGCATATTAGCAGTCGTTATATCAAACGAGGTATAAAGTGGTATTGAGAGCAAAAACGTAACAATAGCAAATACCAATGAGATCAGTTTAGCCAATGACGGGTTCTTATCAGCCCCTGTTGCCAATACTGCGACACCGCCAATAATTGGCAGCCAGATAAGAATACTCAATAACGATAAATCCGAGAACATTCAGTTAATTCCTCTAAGACCTTGCTTTATACGATAAATATCCAAGTTACCAATGCGGTCAAGCCGATGATCATTGCGAACGCATAGTGATACAGAAAACCAGATTGCATATGTCTGGAAACACTGGACCACCAGGCGACTGATCTAGCTGAGCCGTTTACCACAAGGCCATCTATTAATTTGGCATCGCAAGTTTGCGATAAAAATCCGCCCAGACGACGCGAACCGCCAGCGAACCATTTGTCATTGAAATCGTCGCAGCCATAAGCACGATCGAGCATGTTATAAATTCCGCTGTACTTCTCTTTAAAGTTCGCGGCAATCTCTGGTTTTTTCATGTAGATGTACCAAGCTGTAATTAATCCCGCCATGGAAAGAACAAAAGCTGGAGACATCATGCCATGCAGCATGAATCCAATCGCACCAGTGAAATGTTCACCCATTTCTGCCAGCACATCATGTTCGTTAAATACAACTAGCGCTGATCCAAAATAGTCACCAAACAACATGGGGCCGATCGTCATTCCACCAATTAACATTGAAGGAATTGCTAGGAGTATTAACGGTACTGTCACGACTAAAGGACTTTCTTTAAGATGCGAACGGGCGTGTTCATCCATACGTTCTTTACCGTGGAACACTAAAAAGAACATACGGAAACTATATAAAGCAGTTACAAATACACCAATCACCACACAAATGTAGGCGAAGCCAGAACCAGCAAGCTCAGAGTGATTCACTGCTTCAATGATCGAGTCTTTAGAGAAAAAACCGGAAAGACCTGGAAAACCAATCAACGCCAGTGAGCCAATTAATGCCGTGACATAAGTAATTGGCATGTATTTGCGTAAACCACCCATTTTTCGAATATCCTGCTCATGGTGCATGGCTATAATTACCGAACCTGCTGCAAGGAATAACAAGGCTTTAAAAAATGCGTGAGTCATTAAATGGAACAAACCTGCTGCATATGCAGAAGCACCTAATGCCACAACCATGTAACCGAGTTGTGAAAGAGTCGAATAGGCAACAACACGTTTGATGTCGTTTTGAATAAGCCCAAGAAAACCCATGAACAACGCTGTAATCGCACCTATCACCAATATGACGCTCAACGCTGTTTCAGATAATTCATAAAGCGGTGACATACGAGCCACCATAAACACACCCGCAGTAACCATGGTTGCGGCATGAATCAATGCAGATATAGGTGTAGGACCTTCCATGGAGTCTGGTAACCAAACATGTAATGGTACTTGTGCTGATTTACCCATCGCACCAATAAACAACAGAATGCATATGAGTGACATAACATTCCAATCCCAACCAGGAATAACCTGAATGGTAACGTTGGCAAAATTACCAGACGCGCTGAAAACATCTTCATAATCAAGACTGTTAAAATACATTAAGACAACAGCAATACCTAACAGAAAACCAAAATCGCCTACTCGATTAACTAAAAAGGCTTTCAGATTTGCATAAATAGCCGTTTCTTTTTTATACCAGAAACCGATCAATAGATACGAAACCAGACCAACTGCTTCCCAACCAAAAAACAGCTGCATGAAGTTATTGGCCATAACCAACATCAACATGGAAAAGGTAAACAAGGAAATATAACTGAAAAAGCGTTGGTACCCGGGATCATCCTTCATGTAACCGATGGTATAAATATGCACCATCAAAGAAACGAAGGTTACGACTACCATCATCATGGCAGTTAAACGGTCAACTAAAAAACCCACCTCAAAGGTGATGCCGTCGCTCATAGCCCATGTATAAACAGCACCATTAAACGCGGCTGCACCATCAACTACAATGTCCTTGAAAACATAAAATGAGAGGGCACACGATATGGCTACACCAATAATCGTGACAAAATGAGCACCAGCACGCCCAATTTGTTTACCAAACAAGCCTGCGATTATAGAGCCGATTAACGGCGCCAATACGATTGCGAGATAGATGTTTTCCATTTTTATACTCGACCTTAACCTTTCAAGGTATCCAAATCATTAACATTAATGGTACGCCTGTTTCTAAACAGCACCACCAATATTGCAAGTCCAATAGCTGCTTCAGCTGCAGCTACGGTCAAAATAAAGAATACAAATACCTGCCCCGCTGTATCCCCAAGAAAATGAGAGAATGCAACGAAATTGATATTTACTGCCAGCAACATGAGCTCAATCGCCATGAGCAAAATAATGATGTTTTTCCGATTAAGAAAAATGCCCGCGATACTGATGCAGAACAGCACTGCGCCCAATATTAAGAAATGTGATAGCGATAACATCTATTCCCTCAACCTTTATAAAATGTAACTGATTATTTTTTCTTAGTGGCTGGCATCTTAACGAGCTTAACTCGATCAGCACGTTTAACATCCAACTGCTCTTCAACCTGAATAAACTTACTGTGTCGTTTAGGTCGCAAAGTCAATGCGATTGCAGCCACAATTGCAACCACTAATAAGACAGCAGCCAGCTCAAATGGATAAACATAATCAGTGTAGAGAATGCGTCCCAGTTCTTTGGTGTTACTATAATCTGCTGCATGCGGTACAGGCGCTGGAACTTGATCAAGACCAAATCGTTCAGGCCCCACTACAATAGCAATCTCAATCATAACAACAACCGAGATCAGCACACCGAGAGGTAAATATCGTGTAAATCCTTCTTTTAAAGGTGCCAGATTTATATCCAGCATCATTACGACAAAAAGAAATAACACCATTACCGCTCCGACATATACTAATACTAGTGTGATCGCCAAAAATTCCGCTTCAGCAAGAATCCAGACTCCAGCACAGGTAAAAAATGCCAACACTAAAAACAATGCCGCTTTCACCGGATTACGGATAGTAATTACCATCGTACTTGCAAACACAAGAATGGCAGAAAAAAGATAAAACAAAATCAGTTCAGTATTCATGGCCCGTAAAATGCTCCGAATTATCTGTATCGTGCGTCTGCAGCACGATCAGCAGCAATTTGTTCTTCATATTTATCACCGATGGCTAACAGCTTATCTTTTGTCATAATCTGTTCACCTCGTTTTTCAAATATGTATTCAAACTCTCGGGTTTCCACAATGGAATCCACTGGACAGGATTCTTCGCAAAATCCGCAATAAATGCATTTAAATAAATCTATATCGTAAGCTGTTGTGCGACGCGTTCCATCTTCACGTTGCTCTGAATCGATAGTAATCGCCAAAGCAGGACAAACCGCTTCACACAATTTACATGCAATACAACGTTCTTCACCATTAGGATAACGTCTTAATGCATGTAAGCCACGAAATCTCGGTGACATCGGTGTTTTTTCTTCCGGGTATTGCACGGTAATCTTTTTCGCAAACAAATATTTCCCGGTTAACTTTAAGCCTAATAATAATTCCCAAAGGAAAAGACTTTTGACGTATTTAACTGCTGCGCTCATTTCTCTCTCCCTTATTGTTTAATCGAACCATGGTCCAAGACCGGCAAGAATTGCCACACCCAACACCAGAATCCAAACAATAGTGAGTGGAATAAACACCTTCCAACCCAATCGCATAATTTGGTCATAACGATAACGGGGGAAAGTGGCGCGGAACCATAAAAACAGAAACAGGAATATGGATGTTTTTAATACCAACCAAACCAGCCCAGGCACCCAGGCAAATAATTCTTCTAGCAACGGGATGCCTTGAAAGGGTGACAACCAGCCACCCAGGAACATGATTGAAGTCAGTAATGAAATCAAAATCATCGCTGAATATTCAGCTAAGAAGAATACCGAAAATGTCATGGATGAGTATTCTACGTGGAAACCCGCAACGATTTCCGATTCACCCTCAGCAACATCAAAAGGTGCGCGATTGGTCTCAGCAGTACCTGATAAAAAGTAAACCACAAACATGGGAAATAAGGGAATCCAGAACCAATGTAAGAAGCTACCATTTTGCGCATTAACGATATCAACCAGGTTCAAGCTACCACCAGCCATCAATACGCAAACCAACGCAAAACCCATGGCAATTTCGTATGAAACGATTTGTGCAGCTGAACGCAAAGCACCTAATAACGCATACTTGGAGTTTGACGCCCAACCGGCAATGATGATGCCATAAACACCCATTGACGTCATCGCAAGAATGTACAACAAACCCGCATCAATATCAGAAAGTAGCAATCCTTCGTCGAAAGGTACAACCGCAAATGCTGCAATGGCTGGAATAAAAGCCAACACTGGCGCAACAAGAAACAAAAGCTTATTCGCATTAGTTGGAATAATGGTTTCTTTCATTATCAACTTTAAAGCATCAGCGATAGGCTGCAGCAATCCACGTGGGCCGACGCGGTTCGGGCCAATTCGCACCTGGATGTAACCAATCACTTTTCTTTCTGCAAGTGTAATATAGGCTACAGCGCCCATGATAGGCAGTGCAATTGCAAGGATTTTTAGCACAATCCAAATCAAGGTTTGAATTGTTTCAGGAAAAACTGAAAGCAAATTATCAATAAATTCAAGCATTGGAAGCTCTCACAATTTCTTCTGAGTTTTGTTCTGCTGAAGCAGACTTCTCAATAGACACATTAATTGCTGAAGAGCCTAAACCGGCGCTTAGCAATGTTCCAGAAGGAATAGCAACACACATATCAGCCAGTTCCTTATCGATTCTTACTATACCTGTAACCTGATTTTCTCCCTGCTTAATTACGGCTTCATCACCATCATACAGAGAAAACGAACTTGCTGTTGTTTCGGAAAGTCCGATTTGCGCATTCATCAATGCATCTTGTGTTGACTGCAAGGCTTCCGCACGACGAACAATTGCATCAGCACCGTGAATGGCTGTACCACCAACAATACGTAAGCCTTTTTGATCAGCCGATACTTGTGTATCAACACTGATTGGCTTGTTTGTTATATCCGTAATATTGATCATGCTCTCCATTTCTGAATAAACATCTTCAACACTCATATAATCAAAGCCATCGGCTTCGAAAAGATTCCCAATCACTCGCAGCACTTTCCAGGCAGGACGAGCCTCACCTTTTGGAGCAACAACACCATTGAAGCTTTGCGCTGTACCAGCAGTGTTAACAAAAGTACCTGCTGTTTCCCAAACACTTGCAACAGGAAGTATTACGTCGGCGTATTGCTTCAACTCTTCCGTCACGTAGGCGCTAAGTGAAACAACACAATCAGCGCTCGACAATGCATTCACACTAGCAACAGGATTTGCTGTGTCAAATTCAGCTTCAAGACCTAACAATAGGTAAGCACTCAACGGTTTGGAAAGCATTTCTAATGCATTCAAACCAGTTTTATCTGCTACCGCACCACCCGGAAGTCTATGAGGTAAAATACCTGCCAAGCTGGCACCAGCACAATTAGCACCTTCTGTTAAGTAACCATAATTGGACTTTGTTGCTTCAGCAATAGCTGAGGCGAGCGTTTCAATTGTTGATGCTTGAGCATGATTAATCGCTTCAGCACCAAGTATTAATGCACTACTTTCCCCTTTGCTCAGGGATTCAGCAATGGCTTTATGATCATCAGTTGCTTTAGCTTTACTCACCAACGCTTTAAGTGAAGTATTGAGTTTGGCATTTTTAATTGCTGCAAGCACTGCTGATAATTCCAATACAATATCGCCATCAGCGGCAGCAATATTTGCCTTAGTCGGAAAACGAAATCCATTTGCTTTGGAATTAATAAACGAAATAGCTGCACCTGACAAAGCAGCTTTGCGGATTCTGTTGCCAGCAATCGGTTGATCTTTTCTTACATTTGAACCGATAAATAATGCTGCATTGAGCTTATCCAATGCTTCGATAGATAACCCCAAAGAGCGATAAGCTGACTGTTGTGTTTGTGATGCAAAGTCCTGCTGTCTCAAACGATGATCTAGATTAGAAATACCCTGACTACGAGCCAGTTTCTGTAACAGGTAAAGTTCTTCAGTCGTCGAATTTGGTGACGCCAGAACACCAACCTGATCTACCGATTCGTTCAATGCTTTGTTCAAACCAGTGAAGGCTTTATTTAATCCAGTTTCCCAATCAACAGTTCGCCACTGACCGTTTTCTTTAATCATGGGCTGTAGCGCACGATCCGAACTGTTATTACCTTGATAACTGAATCTATCGCGATCAGACAACCAGGTTTCATTAACACTTTCATTATCTTTGGGTACGATTCGCATCACAGAACTGCTTTTGGTGTGCACATGGGTGTTAGAACCCAGGCAGTCATGTGCAGCAATGCTGTCGCTTTGTTTCATTTCCCAAGCGCGTGCTGAAAAACGGAAAGGTTTGGAAGTTAATGCACCAACTGGACATAAGTCGATCACGTTTCCGGACATTTCGGATTCAACAGCGTGTTCGATATAGGTACCGATTTGCATATGTTCACCGCGACCGGTCGCACCCAATTCTTTGATACCTGCTATTTCTTCACCAAACCTGACACAGCGAGTGCAATGAATGCAACGTGTCATATCAGTGGAAATTAAGGGTCCGATATTTTTGTCAGGCACTACGCGTTTGCGTTCTGTGTAACGGGAAACATCGCCGCCATAACCCATGGCAATATCCTGCAATTCACATTCGCCACCTTGGTCACATATTGGGCAATCCAATGGGTGATTGATTAACAGAAATTCCATGACACCTTTTTGTGCAGCCAAGGCGTTTTTTGACTTAGTAAGTACTTTCATGCCATCGGTGACCGGTGTTGAACAGGCAGGCAATGGCTTGCGTGCTTTTTCAACTTCTACCAAACACATACGGCAGTTGGCAGCGATAGACAATTTTTTGTGATAACAGAATCGAGGAATATAAATCCCGGCTGCATCAGCAGCTTCTATGACCATGTCACCATCACGTGCTTCAAATTGTTGACCGTCTATTTCGATTTTAACCATTGCTATCGTGTCCTGTTTATCGCGCTATACCATGCATTTGCCGTGGTCAATATGATATTGAAATTCATCACGGAAATGTTTGATAAAACTGGCTACTGGCATCGCAGCAGCGTCACCCAGGGCACAGATGGTGTGGCCCTCAATTTTTGATGAAACATCCACCAATAAATCCAGATCTTCTGGTTTACCTTTGCCGTGCTCAATTCGATGCACAACCCGAGATAACCAACCTGTTCCTTCACGGCATGGCGTACATTGTCCGCAGGATTCTTCAAAATAAAAATGTGAAATTCGAGCGAGTGTTTTCACCATGCAAGTGGTTTCATCCATGACAATTACTGAACCAGCACCCAGCATGGAACCCGCTTTAGCAATGGAGTCGTAATCCATGCAAACATCCATCATGGCATCGCCAGGGATAACTGGCGTTGATGAACCACCGGGAATAACAGCTTTTAGTTTATTACCGTTCAAAACCCCGCCTGCCATCTCCAATAATTCGGAAAATGGCGTACCCATGGGTACTTCGAAATTCCCCGGTTTGTTGACATGCCCAGATACGGAAAAGATTTTTGAACCGCCATTATTTGGCTTACCAATATCCAGAAACCATTGACCACCATTTCGCATAATGGCAGGCACTGAAGATAAAGTTTCGGTATTATTAATGGTTGTTGGTCTACCATATAAACCATAACTGGCTGGGAATGGTGGTTTAAATCGTGGCTGACCTTTCTTGCCTTCAATGGATTCCAGTAAGGCAGTTTCTTCACCACAAATATATGCGCCAGCACCAATTTGAGTATATAACTCAAAATCAATACCTGAACCCATAATATTTTTACCGATCAAACCAGCTTTTCGTGCTTCTTCAATGGCCGCTTCAAACCGCTCAATGGGTTCATAAAATTCGCCGCGAATATAATTGTATCCCGCTGTTGCACCAATGGTGTAAGCCGCTATGGCCATACCTTCAACCAAAGCGTGGGGGTTATACCGCAAAATATCACGATCTTTAAATGTACCTGGTTCGCCTTCGTCAGAGTTGCAAACAATATATTTTTGTCCGTCGGTATTTCGTGGCATAAAACTCCACTTCAAACCGGTTGGAAAGCCTGCACCTCCGCGGCCTCTCAATACTGATGTTTTCAGTTGATTGATAATTTCATCAGGCGGTGTTTTCTCTTTTAGAATTTTTTTCCATGCAACATATCCATCGTTTGCCATATAGGCATCTAATGTCCATGATTTATCTACATGTAAGGTACTAAAACAAACCTCATTAGCCATGAATGACCCCTAAGCCCTAATCTTTAAGTGCATCTAAAATCTCATCAACTTTTTCTGCCGTGAGATTTTCGTAATATTTTTTATTCAGTAGAAACATTGGAGCACCACCGCAGGCACCAAGACACTCAACTTCTTTGAGTGTGTACTTGCCATCTTCAGTTGTTTCACCCAAACCAATGCCCAGCTTACTTTTTATGTGGTCGACAATGTCGTCAGAACCACGAAGCTGACAGGATACATTAGTACAAATACAAATTTTGTTCTTGCCTACCGGACTCAACTCAAACATTGAGTAAAATGTCGCCACTTCATAAACAGACATGTATTGCATATCCAGGTGTTCAGCAACTGCATCCATCAATTCAGTTGTTAGACTGCCATCATAAGCATCCTGGACAATATGCAAAGCAGGAATAACTGCAGACTGTTTTTGATCTGATGGGTACTTGGCAATCCATTTATCTATTTCGCTGCAAACGTCAGCCGATAATGTTATTTTTTCACTCTGTGCCATTAACGATCGACCTCTCCAAATACAATATCTTGCGTTCCTATGATAGCAACCACATCAGCGAGCATATGGCCACGGGACATCGCATCTGTTGCTGCAATGTGAGTAAAACCCGGCGCCCGAATTTTTAATCGATAAGGTTTATTCGCACCATCGGATATCAAATAAATGCCAAACTCACCTTTTGGATGCTCAACCGCAGCATAAGCCTCACCCTCAGGTACACAATAACCTTCAGTAAACAATTTAAAGTGATGAATCAAACCTTCCATATCGTCTTTCATGGAAACACGTTTTGGTGGTACGACTTTTTGATCTTCAAGCATTACCGGGCCAGGATTTTTTCTGAGCCAATTAATACATTGTTTAATTATGCGATTGGATTGACGCATTTCCTCAATACGAACCAGATAACGATCGTAAGTGTCACCTGTTTTGCCTACAGGAATATCAAAATCCAGCTTGTCATAAACTTCGTAAGGTTGCTTCTTACGCAAATCCCACTCAATACCTGAGCCACGCAACATGGGTCCAGTAAAGCCTAGCTGTAGTGCTTCTTCAGGTGAAACCACAGCGATGCCAACTGTTCTCTGTTTCCAGATTCGGTTTTCAGTGAGTAATGTTTCATACTCATCAACATAAGTTGGGAATCGATTAGTGAAATCTTCAATGAAATCCAACAGTGAACCCTGTCGATTTTCATTTAATTTAGCCACCTGCTTAGCATTGTGCCATTTGGATGGTTTGTAATGTGGCATTTGCTCAGGTAAATCTCGATACACACCACCAGGTCGGTAATAGGTTGCGTGCATTCGTGCACCAGAAACTGCTTCATAACAGTCCAGTAAATCTTCACGTTCACGAAAGGCATAAAGAAATACTGTCATGGCACCAATGTCCATGGCGTGAGCACCTAACCACATTAAGTGATTTAATATGCGTGTTATCTCATCGAACATTACCCGAATATATTGGGCTCGAATTGGTGCTTCAATGCCCATAAGTTTTTCGATTGCCAATACATAGCCATGCTCGTTACACATCATGGATACGTAATCTAATCGATCCATATAACCAATAGACTGGTTAAATGGTTTGTTTTCTGCCAGTTTTTCGGTACCGCGATGCAGCAATCCAATATGTGGATCCGCTCGCTCGATAACCTCACCATCCATTTCCAGAACCAAACGCAAAACACCATGTGCGGAAGGATGCTGTGGACCAAAGTTCAAGGTGTAATTTTTAATCTCAGCCACGACCTTACTCCTTTTCTTCCGAGGATTTATAGCGATGGTCGTCACGAATTACACGGGGAACCAGCGTACGCTCTTCGATACTGACTGGCTCGTAAACCAGGCGGCTCTTTTCTTCATCATATCGAATTTCAACATGACCAATTAAAGGAAAGTCTTTTCTGAACGGATGACCGATAAAGCCATAATCCGTAAGAAGACGGCGCAAATCTGGATGACCCTCAAAAATTATTCCGTACATGTCGAAAGCTTCGCGTTCAAACCAGTTTGCGCATGCCCAAAGACTAACAACAGAGTCAATTCGGGGGAAACTTTCTTCCACAAATGCACGAACTCGCAAACGCCAATTATGCTTATAGGAAAGCAAATGGTAAACAACCGCAAATCGTGGTTGATCCCATTGATGGCGTTTATCTTTTTCGTTTACTCGGCCACGACTAAAGCCGGTTTCTGTTGCCGCCTCAGTACTCCATTCAGTGTCACCGTAAGCAATGTAATCAACACCACAAACATCGATGACCTGCTCAAACGAAAACTTATCTTCGTCACGCAGCGCTTTACAAACGGAAAGAATTTCTTTCGCTGGAACAACAATGGTGACTTCACCATTCTCAGAGAGAATCGCAGAAGTAACAACACCAGAAAAGCGTTCTTCCAGTTGATTTAGTAATTGTTGATTATCTTTTGCCATGAATACGTCTCACGTTCGGGCAATGGTATTAGTTTGTTTAATTTTATTCTGAAGCTGGATGATGCCATATAACAATGCTTCAGCGGTTGGTGGACAGCCCGGCACATAAATATCCACCGGCACAACGCGGTCACAACCACGAACAACGGAATAGGAATAGTGATAATAGCCACCACCATTTGCACATGAGCCCATGGAAATCACCCAACGTGGCTCTGACATTTGGTCATAAACTTTTCGTAAAGCAGGCGCCATTTTATTTACCAATGTACCAGCAACTACCATAACATCTGACTGACGCGGACTAGGTCGGAAAATCACACCAAATCTATCCAGGTCATAACGCGACGCGCCGGCGTGCATCATTTCCACCGCACAACAAGCCAAACCGAAAGTCATGGGCCACATCGAACCCGTACGCGCCCAATTAATTAAATAATCGGCAGAAGTTGTTACCACACCTTTTTGGAGAACACCTTCTATTCCCATTCTAAGGCTCCCTTCTTCCACTCATATATAAATCCAATCACCAGAATTGCTAAAAATACGACCATTGCGGCAAAACCAAACCAACCAATTTCAGTCAGTACGACAGCCCACGGAAACAAAAAGGCGATTTCCAGGTCAAAAATAATAAATAGGATTGCAACAAGGTAGAAACGAACATCAAATTTCAAACGCGAATCTTCAAACGGTTCGAAACCACATTCGTAGCTAGACAGCTTTTCAGCATCAGGATTTCTCGGTGCCGCAAGCATACTGATAATAATCGGTCCTGCGCCAAATAACGCACCGAGTATAATAAATACTAGAATTGGCAGGTAATTCTCTAACACAATCCCCCCCTTTTAGGGTGCGATGTAGTTAACCACATCGCTCTCTCATCCTTTCAATCGCCTTCGAATTATTATTATTCGTTAGGCCGTTTACGTTGTGCAAGCAGTCTAGGCTAGACCGTCATATTATGTCAAGTTATGACACCCAAATAAATACCCACAAAATCAATAGGTTATGATTTGACACAACGACAAGATAAAATTCATGGATAAATTTGAAATATGGTGCCGATGGCCGGAGTCGAACCGGCACAGCTTACGCCACTACCCCCTCAAGATAGCGTGTCTACCAATTCCACCACATCGGCTAAATAACAACCAGATTAAGTTATTCTGGCGGCAAATCACTCACAGGTGATTCATTTGGAACAGCAGGCATATCGCCTGGTACTGATACAGGTAAATCTGTATCTAATGTTGCGGGTGATTCAATCACATCAATCACACTTTCAGATGTATTGGATTGGCCGGAAAAATACGCTAGCGTTAAACTGGTCACAAAGAAAACCGTTGCCAGAATGGCTGTACTTCGAGTCATAAAAGAACCCGATCCTTGTGAGCCAAACACAGTTTGTGATGCGCCACTACCAAATGCGGCACCCATATCTGCGCCCTTACCTTGCTGTATTAAAACAAGTGCAATCAATGCAATGGCAATTGCCACATGAACAAATATTAAGATTGTATCCATTTCGTATTATCCTGCTGCCTGACAAATAGCGATAAACTCATCAGCTGCTAATGATGCACCACCGATCAATCCACCATCAATATCCGATTGTGAAAACAATTCTTTAGCGTTTGCAGCTTTTACGCTACCACCATATAGAATTCTGAGGTTTTCAGCAACATCGTTATCTTCTTTGCGAATCAAATTTCGGATGAATGCATGCACATCCTGAGCTTGTTGTGGAGTGGCTGTTTTACCGGTACCGATAGCCCAAACCGGCTCATAGGCAATCACTGCATTTTCCAACGCTTTAATGCCGGTATGAGCAACAACCCCTTGCAATTGCTCTTTAACAACCGCTTCTGTTTGTCCTGCTTCGCGCTCTTCCAATAATTCACCCACACAAAGTATCGGGATCATTCCCCCTTTTTGCGCAGCTATAAATTTCTCGGCTACCACTTCAGCTCTATCATGATAATACGGACGTCGCTCGGAATGACCAATAATGACATATTTACATCCCACATCAGTTAGCATAGAAACGGATATTTTACCAGTATGAGCTCCAGATTCTTCTTTCGCTACATCCTGACCACCAAGTGCAACAGTGCTACCCTCTAATAACTGAGCAACTTGAGAAATATAAACATAAGGCGGGCAAACAAGAACATCTACATCGCTTACTTGATTAATGCCTTCAAGAATACCGTTAATTAAACTTTGATTGCTTTCACTGGAACCATTCATTTTCCAGTTTCCGGCGACAAGTGGTTTACGCATTCTTTATTATTCCTAGAGTTCTAAAAAGCAGGCAAGCTTACCGGGCAATCCGATAAAAATCAAATTTAATCACGCACGGAAATTGCTTGAGATAAAACGATTAAAAGACAAGCATCATCAAAAAAGATTTATACCATCAGTACCGAAGCATTGATCATTGATTGAGCTCATTTTGAACAATTCCCGCCAACTCATTGGCCAGTAAATCCACTTCAACGGGATCCCGACCCTCAACCATAACGCGCACAACCGGCTCGGTGCCGGAAGGACGCAATAACACTCGCCCCTTTCCTTTTAATTGAACTTCAACATCTTTGATTGCATTCTGGATATTGTTGTTTTCGTCGATATTCACTTCCCGGGTTCGACTCACGTTAATCATGGATTGAGGATATTTGCGCATGCCGGTTTTCAGCTCATGCAGGCTGCGACCAGAATCGACCATAGCGGAGATTACCTGAAGTGCCGAAACAATGCCGTCTCCGGTTGTGGTTCGATCCAGGCAAATGATATGACCGGAAGATTCACCACCAATTTGCCAATTGTTTTCCTGCAGCAATTCCAACACATACCGATCACCGACTTTAGCTCGCTTAAAGGGTATATCATGCTCCTGTAGCGCCAGCTCCATACCGATATTTGTCATTACCGTGCCGACAACACCACCATTTAGCTGCCCCATTTTTTTACGCGCTTGGGCAATGATATAAATCAACTCGTCGCCATCCAGCACTTCACCTTTTTCGTCAACCATAACGACTCGATCGCCATCGCCATCGAAACCGACACCGAGATCAGCACCATGCTTTAATACTTTTTCCTGTAAAGCTTTTGGCGCAGTGGAACCGCATTGATCATTAATATTCAAGCCATCTGGATCAACACCAATGGCGATAACTTCTGCGCCCAACTCTTTAAATACACTTGGGCCGACGAAATACGTGGCACCATGTGCGCAATCGACAATTATTTTCATGCCTCGCAATTCCATTTGCATGGGCACAGTACTTTTACAGAATTCGATATAACGACCACCAGCATCAACAATTCGTACCGATTTACCCAGCTCACCAGACTCCACTGTTGTCATGGGATTGTCGATCATTTCTTCGATTTCATATTCAATTCTGTCAGGTAACTTACTACCCTCACCAGAGAAAAACTTGATGCCATTATCAAAGTACGGATTATGTGAAGCACTAATTACAATGCCTGCACTTGCGTGCAATGTGCGAGTTAAATAGGCAATGGCTGGCGTTGGCATGGGGCCCAATAAACGCACATCCACCCCCGCAGCGGATAAGCCTGCTTGTAATGCGGATTCAAACATATAACCCGAAATACGTGTATCCTTACCGATAACGACTTTTCTGCGACCGGTATTCGCAAGCACCTGACCAGCAGCCCAACCCAATTTCAATACAAATTCCGGATTGATCGGTGCTTCACCGACTTTCCCTCTCACCCCGTCAGTTCCAAAATACCTTCTCGTCACAGCCTACTCCTGTTGCACTTTTTCAAAAATTCGTGTTTTTTTAACCTAAGGATTTATTCAGCACTTTTTACTGCATGGCATACCTTGGCCACATGCACTGTCTCACTCACATCATGTGCGCGTATAATATTTGCGCCGTTCATAGCTGCTATGCTCGCCAATGCCAAACTGCCTGCCAAACGATCTTGCACTTCCGCATTCAGCAATGTAGCGAGCAGGGATTTGCGCGACAAACCAGCAAGCACTGGATACCCGGTTTCTACAAACACCGACAAATGTTTTAGCAAGGTTAAATTGTGTTGTACAGTCTTACCAAACCCAAAACCCGGATCAATCCAGATATTTTCTTTTTTTATACCCACTTGCAAACAAGCTTCTATCTTTTGCAATAAATAATTCAGCACGTCTTGCACTACATTGTCATAGCTGGGTGCGATTTGCATGCTACGCGGTTGTCCTTGCATATGCATCAAACACACCGGCACATCCAATTCACAAGCCACATTCAATGCGCCTTCAGCACTCAATGCACGCACATCATTGATGATATTTGCGCCAGCATTAATTGCTTCAGACATGACTTCAGGTTTACTGGTATCAATTGAAATCAGAATATCGCTCTGTTCTCGAATGGCATTAATAACGGGAATCACGCGTTGCAATTCATCTTCAATGGAGACTTCTGCAGCGCCAGGTCGGGTAGACTCCCCACCAATGTCTATAATATCAGCACCAGCAGATTGCATTGCCAAAGCCTGATCCACAGCCTGTTGAGCCAATTGATATTTTCCACCATCAAAAAAGGAATCCGGTGTGACATTCAACACACCCATGACAGAGATTTGTTTTTTTAACATGAGATTATGAGATTTTTTTAACAAACATTACCCAAAACAAAACCGCCGTGCACTTTTCAGTACACGGCGGTTTCATTATACGCGAGAAAAACGTTAAATCAGTTTTGATTTACGGGATCACCTACACCGGAGTCCGGTTTTTTCTTCTCTTCTTTATCCACTTTCTTCTCATCTTCTGAGGGACCTTGACCTGAATGACCATCCAGATCAGATTCATCCCAATTACTGGGATCACCAGGAGGCTTTCCTGCCATGATGTTGTCGATTTGACCCCGATCAATGGTTTCATATTTGATCAGTGCATCCGCCATGGCATGTAAGCATTCAAGGTTCTCATTAAGAATTTTAGTAGCGACTTCATAATTACGGTCGATGATTAAGCGCACTTCCTCATCAATGGCATGAGAAGTTTCATCGGAAACGTTTTTATGCTGTGTCACAGAACGGCCCAGAAAAACCTCACCTTCATCCTCGGCGTAAACTAGCGGACCTAGTTTTTCAGACAAACCCCATTTGGTGACCATATTTCTGGCAATATCGGTGGTGCGCTGAATATCATTCGAAGCACCAGTAGTGACATATTCAGGACCAAAAATAAGCTCTTCGGCAATCCGCCCACCAAATAAGCTACAGATAGAACTTTCCAGACGCTGTTTACTGTAACTGTAGCGATCTTCATCTGGCAGGAACATGGTGACACCCAATGCCCGACCACGTGGAATAATCGTTACTTTATAAACGGGATCATGCGCTGGGACGGTAAGACCAACGATGGCATGACCTGCTTCATGATACGCAGTGAGTTTTTTCTCATCATCACTCATGACCATGGATTTACGCTCAGCACCCATCATGATTTTGTCTTTAGCGCGTTCAAAATCCAGCATATCTACCAGTTTTTTGTTGCCACGAGCGGCAAACAAAGACGCTTCGTTAACCAGATTGGCCAGGTCCGCCCCAGAAAAACCAGGTGTACCACGTGCCAATACTCGCGGCTTAACATCATCAGACAATGGCACTTTACGCATATGAACACGGAGAATTTGATCACGACCTCGTACATCAGGTAAAGGTACCGTCACTTGACGATCAAATCTACCGGGGCGTAACAAAGCTGGGTCTAAAACGTCGGGGCGATTAGTCGCTGCGATAACGATTACACCTTCATTACCTTCGAAGCCGTCCATTTCGACTAATAATTGGTTTAATGTTTGCTCACGCTCATCATGACCACCGCCCAAGCCAGCGCCACGATGACGGCCAACGGCATCAATCTCGTCAATAAATATGATACAGGGCGAATGTTTTTTCGCTTGCTCAAACATGTCACGCACTCGGGAAGCACCCACACCCACAAACATTTCCACGAAATCCGAACCGGAAATGGTGAAGAACGGCACTTTGGCTTCGCCCGCGATAGCCTTCGCTAATAATGTTTTACCAGTACCTGGAGAACCCACCATCAAAACGCCGCGAGGAATCTTACCACCCAATTTTTGAAACTTGCTGGGTTCACGTAAGAACTCAACCAGCTCGCCCACTTCCTCTTTGGCCTCTTCAACACCGGCAACATCTGCAAACGTTATCTTGACCTGATCTTCACTCAGCATACGTGCTTTGCTTTTACCGAAAGACATGGCACCACGCCCACCAGCACCGCCCTGCATCTGGCGCATGAAAAATATCCAAACTGCAACCAGTAACAACATAGGGAACCAGGAAATGAAGATTTGCATTAACAAACCTTGTTGCTCTGGCGGCTTAACATCAACAGCAACAGAATTATTCAATAAATCACCAATCAACCCTGGATCACCGGGATTGTAGGTGGTGAAACGTTCGCCGGAGGATTTAATTCCGATAATGGAACGACCTTCGATAGTAACTTTAGGTACTTGTCCGGAATTAACTTCGCGAATAAATTCGGAGTATTCCACATGACGGGAACCGCCGTGCTGGGGAGCAAAATTATTGAATACAGACATCAATACGATGGCGATTACCACCCAAAGTATGATGTTTTTTACCATTTCATTCACTTGATCATCCCCGCTAGCTGAACATTTTCACTATTCAATCGGCTTAGAAATCGGCCAATACTCATGTTTTCTCCAAATAACTTACACATATTTTTATGTATGATAAATCTAATCTTAAAGTAAGACAAAAATTCGCTGTAGATATTACTATTACCCACCAAATTAATGGTCTTTTTTCTGGGCACACAATATTTAATTCTGCGACAATTCACTCCAATTTACACCAGATATAACCTACTTAACAACTCGGCTTTTCCCGATCAGGTAAAGTTCGCGACTTTCACTGCGCGAAGCATCAGGTTTTCTGGTTAACATTTTGGCAAATGACTGCCGAATTTGTTTGCGGTATTCATCCATACCCTCGCCCTCGAACACTTTCACCAGAAAATCACCACCCGGTTTGAGCACCTGCTTAGCAAAATCTAGTGCTAAATCCGCAAGATACATAGCTCGTGGCTGATCTACGACACGTAAACCGGTAATATTGGGGGCCATATCGCAAATTACAAGATCAACTTTGTCATCACCTAAAATTTTCAGCAATTTATCGTAAACTTCTTCTTCCTGAAAATCCCCTTGAATCAGCTCCACCTGGGCAAAACTATCCATGGGTAGTATATCGAGCGCAATAATTCGGCCTTTTTCACCCACCATTTGCGCGGCTACCTGCGTCCAGCCTCCTGGCGCTGCGCCAAGATCCACAACACACATATTCGGCTTAAATAATTTATCCCGCTCGTTGATTTCTAACAACTTATACGCGGCACGGGAGCGAAAACCATCAACTTGCGCTTTTTTAACAAAACTGTCCTGCAAATGGCGCCGCATCCAACTAGTACGCTTTTTTTGTTTACCCATCAGTTTTTTCATCCAGATTTTGCATGATTCGTCGCACACGAATAATCAGCCAGATCATGGAGATCAAACCATAGCTTAAAAGCACAGCAATTTGGGTAGCTTGAGACTCAAATATCGAACCAACACTAAATAACAGGAATATGCCAACAAACAAAATTAGCCCCAATTCCAGTTTAGCCGGATTTAAAGGGCTCGCAGCAACAGTGAATCTGCGTTTGTTCTGCGGTACACTACCGCCCTCTGAATCATTCACAAAGAAACTCCTATGGCAATAACTACCAAACAAAACCAACATCTTCGTCGTTTAGCACATCATTTAAAGCCGGTAATCATTATTGGCAATGCAGGTTTGAGCGAAGCGGTATTGGAAGAAATCAAACTCGCCCTGGCGCATCACGAACTGATCAAAGTGAAAATTAATGCAGGTGATCGATCCGAACGCCAGGAAATCAACGAGAATATTACCACAAACTGCGATTGCCATCATGTGCAATCTATTGGACGAGTAGCCGTTTATTATCGCCCGGGTGAAGACAAAAAAATAACCCTGCCTAAATAAATTCTGACTTCTTGGGTTGTCGCAAGCCAAAAAAGCTGAGCAGTACACCCGACAAAACAGTCACCAGATAAAGCAACGCAGATACGCCGTGCAGCATGCCAAATTTCTTCGCGGCGTCACTCCCCTCCACCAAACCTAAAGCTTTGGTTTCTGCAATCATCGGTTGCAGAACAAACATGCTGGTGGCAACCAGACCTAACATCAAAATTAACAACATCCCCCGCCACTGACGAAACATGGCAACGCTTTGATCACTGTAACGCAGCATCAACAGAACACCACCACAGATCAAACCAACAATAGTCACCAGATAAAACATTTCACCTGCCAGCGCACCAGCCAGTTTTCGGTCGTCCGACAACACTTTAAACAATACCGGTGCAGCGATATACCCAATGGCAATCATGATACCGGTCCAGATTGTTATCAACATATATTCCAGTCTTTGCAGCTTAGTCATGTGTTATTCCAGTTTTTATAATTTATTCAAACCGCTTTCCAGATCCGCTTTAATATCATCGATATCTTCCAGGCCAACAGCAATTCGCACCAGCCCATCATCAATACCCGCGTCTTTCCTTTCTTCATCAGACAAACGACCATGTGTGGTTGTGGCCGGATGCGTAATGGTCGTTTTCGTGTCCCCAAGATTAGCTGTAATAGACAACATACGCGTCTCATCAATAACAGACCAGGCCGCGGCTTTGCCACCTTTTAAGACAAAAGATAAAACACCACCGAAGCCACTTTGCTGCTGCAAAGCTAATTGATGCTGTGGGTGACTTTCCAGTCCTGGGTAATTAACTTTTTGTACTGCATTATGTGCTTCCAGCCATCGGGCCAATTCCAAAGCATTAGCGCTATGGGCTTGCATTCGTACGTTGAGCGTTTCCAGCCCTTTGAGAAATACCCAGGCATTAAACGGACTCATTGTAGGCCCAGCGGTACGTAAAAATCCATAAACTGACTGCCCGACAACTTCTTCACTACCTACCACCGCTCCGCCAATGCAACGCCCTTGGCCATCGATATATTTGGTTGCCGAATGGATGACGACATCTGCACCCAGCGCCAATGGTTTTTGTAAGGCTGGTGTACAAAAACAGTTATCAATAACAAGCAGACAATTTTTTCGTTTAGCCAATTCAGCCAAACGTTTAATATCGACTATTTCGGTTAAGGGATTGGAAGGTGTTTCCAAAAACAAAAATTTTGTTTTCTCTGTTATTGCTGCTTCCCAGGCGTCGTAATCCGTTAAATTGACATAACTGATATCTACGCCAAACTTATTCACAAAATTATTGAAAAGCATAACGGTTGAACCAAAAATTTCCCTGGCTGAAATAATGTGGTCGCCCTGCTCCAATAACGCGTAACACGTGGACATAATTGCCGCCATTCCGGAAGAAGTCGCGACACAACGCTCACCTCCCTCCATAGCTGCCAGGCGCTGTTCAAAAGTTCGCACGGTGGGGTTCGTAAAACGGGAATAAATATTACCTGGTTCTTCACCTGAAAATCGGGCCGCAGCTTGAGCAGCCGAGTCAAAAACATAACTGGAGGTGGTAAAAATAGGTTCCGAATGTTCGTATTCGTGAGTTCGCACCTGACCGGCACGCACCGCCTGGGTATTCAATCGATTTGTGTCTTTGCTCATAAATTCACCTTGATACTGAATAGTGGTAAGTCGGCACATTGCCGGAAATTCAGCAGGCATAAAAAAACCCGCTCAGCATTGACTAAAGCAGGTACTGCCGCTTTAGCTGTATTTTTTATAGCGCCCGCAAGCTGTGTCAAATCGGCGCTTGGTTTTAAAGTTAAACCATGTTTAGCGAGCAGTCAACTTGTTCCGCCCGCTTTTTTCAATTCACGGATTAAAAATCGCGCTGGATGTAGCTTTTCAATCACATTCTGAGCAAGCGTCAGCGCCTGGCCAGTAATTAATGCCGATATATATTGCGCTGATGGATAACAGGAAACCAGGCCGCGTGAGCCATGCGCTACATTAATGTACAAACCCGGCAAATAAGATGCTTGTGGATAAAAATTCGGGGTTTTGCCGTGACGAATATCAGCATAAGCATCGCGATAAAAAACTTCATCCATTACTGGACCAACAACAGGCAAGTGATCCAACGACGTCGTTCGAAAACTCACTCTACCCGCCATATTGTTACAATCGATTTCGTACTTTCCATCAAACATATTTTGCATGGCTGTTATGTTTTGCTGATGATCTGCTTTTGACAAGTCCACTGAATCATCAGTTGCGTAAGTTGCGCCAACGCAGTGCATTCCCTCGATTACGGGAATCACATAACCTTGATGACACACTGGTTTTTTTAGCTTTTCCATTTCAGCATTGGTCACCAAAAAACTCAGTTGACCTCGATTTTTTCCAACGGTGAATAACCCAGTATTCAAAAGCTGTGCAGCTGCAAATCCGTTAGCCAGTATTACCGAATTAGCACGGCTAATATGCTCACCATTGGTATTTAAGAGTAGCCATTGTTGATTTTGGTATTCCAACCTGGCGACATCTGTATTTAGCCGCAGCGTTATCATGTTTTCAGCTGAGTGATAAAGTAATTCGCAAAGCTGTTTTGGATTAACATATCCTCCGCTGGGATAATGAATAACATCGTTATTCAGCGCAATGCCAACATTCTTTTCTGTATATAACTGATCCATAATCTCCAACAACTCAGCAGGCATACCTAGTTTTTTTATCTTTTCCAAACGATGTGAAGATTCAATTTGCACAACACCTGATTTAAACCACTGCAATTCAGGAATTTTATCTTTCAAAAAATCAAACCAGGCCACCGACGATAGAAAACCACTCAGATAAAATTGCGATTCAACGTTCATATCCATAGTAAAACGGGGCAAAACAATACCGGCGGGATTTCCTGACGCACCTGCCGCCACGTTATTGTCTGCATCAATAACAACACTCTTAATGCCTTGCTGAGCCAGTACCCAGGCGCAGCTTAAACCAGCCAATCCAGCACCAATGATCACCACTGCCTGATCAGGTTTATTAGAAGCATTTTGCGGGAGTTCGAACCACGGATTCTTGCGTTTTTCGATATCAGGATTTGACAGCATCTCGCCGCATAACATTTCTCTTTTGCGACCAAATCCCACTTGTTTTTGCACATCAAAACCTGTCGCTATTAAATTTCTTCGTACAAAACCTGCCGCCGTAAATGTGGAGAAACGTGTGCCCTCACAGCTTTTACTGGCAATTGCCGCCATAACTTGCTCAGACCACATGTCAGGATTTTTAGCAGGCGCAAAACCATCCAGATACCAGCTATTCACCACACAATTCATTTGCGGGATCATATCAAGTACATCACCAATCATTAACACCAAGGTAATGCTTAGCTCTTCAAATTGTATGGTATGGAACCCTGGAATATTACCCGGATAAGCTTGTTGTAGATGATCAGCGATGCTGGAAAATTCAGGCCAATAAGTATTTGCCTTTTTAAGATCCGGCAAACTTAATGGAAATTTTTCTACAGAGTAAAACGTCAAATGACTGTCAGCCGTTTTCGTTTGCATCCAACGCTGAGCCGTTAACAGAAAATTCAGCCCTGTACCGAATCCCGTTTCCGCAATGACATAATGACGTTTATCACACCAGGATGTCGGCAAATGATTATGCTTTAGAAATACGTATTCCGATTCTTCGCAACCACTGTCTGTTGAAAAGTAAACATCATTAAAATTTGCATTATGCGGTGTATCCTCGGACCAGGATAATTCGGCGTGGTGAATTTCGTTTTTGCCTGGCATGAAAGTTTTTCCTCATAACTTTGTCGCGATACAAAAATGAAAATTTACTGAGTAGATGCAAAAAAAAAGGCTTAACATTTCTGTTAAGCCTTTTTCCTAATGTGGCGTCCCCTAGGGGACTCGAACCCCTGTTACCGCCGTGAAAGGGCGGTGTCCTAGGCCACTAGACGAAGGGGACGCAGAACCTTCGATTTTGTAGAGCTATAAAACCTGGTGGAGCTAGGCGGGATCGAACCGCCGACCTCTACACTGCCAGTGTAGCGCTCTCCCAGCTGAGCTATAGCCCCGAAAGGAGATGCGAATTCTACGGATCATGCTCGGAGTCGTCAAGTAAAAAATAAGAATTTTTTTATTATTTTATCGCACACAAGAAAGTGCGCAGCAAACGACCAAAATTTGCCGTGCACGAACATAATTCTTCTGGTTTTTCAAGGAATTACCCCTAATTTTCGAAAGACTTTTCGATAAAATGACTAGTCAGGCAGCAGACATTCTTTTCATATATTGTTGCGGTCGAATACCAATCAAACTATGAAATGTTGTACTGAATGCGCTAATGCTTTCATAACCCACCGCGTAAGCAACGGTGGAAACGTTGTGACCACTATCACCCAACAGATCCATTGCTTTGGCGATTCGGGAAATTCGCAAATACGCTCTAAAAGTCATGCCGATTTCTTGTTTAAATAGTCGTGTGATCGTACGTTTGGAAATGGCGAATCGATTAGCGATATCCGCGACGGTAATTTCGTTGTGTAAATTGCTCTGAATATAATTCAGAATCAGGGACAACTTGTGATGGTTAGAAGTTGGAATTGCCAACGTAACTGAATTATCCATCCATTGCGGGATGAGTAAAATAAATGCCTGAAAAAATAATTGCTCCAGTGGTGTGTAATCCTGAAATGAATTATTCCATTCCCGGGTTTTATAAATCATTTCTTGCCCGAGTTTATTTACCGGAAAAATATTTACTTTGTTTAATCGCGCATCTAACTTTCGATTTTCATCAAAATACAAGGTACGCATACAAAGTCTCGAAGCATTTGACGAAACTCGATGTAAGCATTGTGCAGGAATCCAGGCTGCATGATTAGCTGGCAACAAAAAACAATGCTGTCGGGTTTTCACATAAAGGAATCCGCCTTCAGCATAAAGCAATTGATGTTTATCATAGCAATGCCAATCAATATCAATCACACCGGTTTTCGAGTGAACAGCAAAAAATTGTTTTGCCGTGTGATTAATTTTCGGTTTATCTAGCGCGAATTGTTCTTCAATTATCATGATTTATAATACTAAAGTATTAGTTATGTAGTAAAAAACAGCAATTTAAAGCACTTCAAAACTTCTTAATCAATTAAATCAAAAAAACGAAAAATAACCTAGCATTTATTACTATTTCGATCACAAATTTTTAGGACACTTTATTTAAAACAAATCATCAACAAACTTTTTCATTGCCAGCATGACTCAATTTAACCTTGATATTTTGAAGCCAGAAAAAATAAAATCATCAAAAATTGATATGCTAAATAATTCAACTACCCCATAAACAAAACTCAGCTAATTTAAGAGCTGACGGACATCTTTGAAAACGTGACCAGGCGTCCGGCAATTGCGGTATCATTAATTTTTCTGCGTTTTGTTTTGAAGCAAGTTAATTAAAATGATGAACAAAGGGAATTTCGCAGTATTTTGTGGAAAGGAAAATTTAGTATGTACTTGCATCAAGAAAGTAGAAATCACTTTCTTGATGCAATATTTTAAAACAGTTCGAATAATGAAGTTTAGGGAACTTCTGAATAAATTAGCGTGTAAAATTCATTTTGACGCGACTATCACCCACTAAATGATTTAATCAGATATTGTTTAGCTCTTATTCGCTTGAATATATTCAATCGCTTTTTTCAAACGTTGCAGCACGCGAGGTTTACCGATGAGCTGTGCAGTAATATCAATTGACGGGGATACGGCTCCACCGGTGATGGCAACGCGAAAAGGTTGTGCGACCTTACCCATTTTTAGTTCAAGCATTTCTGAGACTTTGATAATCACTTCATGTATTGCTTCGGCCTGCCAGTTTTCCAACTGCTCCAGCTGTTCCAGCATTTTTTCCAAGGGTGCCAAAGCCGCCTGTTTAAAATTTTTCTTTGCCGCCTTTTCTTCAAACGCTTCAAAGTCCTTATAAAAGTAACCCAGGCTTTGAGCAAGCTCGACTAAGGTTTTAACTCTGTCCTGATGAATACGAATCACCTCAAGTATGTCGGGCCCTTCGACCGGGTCAATATCAATATTGGATAAGTGAAATGACAAGTGCCGTGCTATATGATCAGGCGAACTATTTTTAATGTATTCCTGATTAATCCATAAGAGTTTTTCAGGATTGAAAGTTGACGCAGATTTATTAACATTGCCAACTTCAAATAACTCAACCATTTCATCAACGGAAAAAATTTCCTGATCCCCATAAGACCAACCTAGTCTTACCAGGTAATTCAATAAGGCTTCAGGTAAAAAGCCCTCATCACGATACTGCATGACACTCACCGCGCCATGGCGTTTGGAAAGCCGCTTACCATCAGATCCTAAAATCATAGGCACGTGTGCGTATTCAGGCGGCTCAGCACCAAGCGCCTTTAAGATATTTATTTGCCGCGGAGTATTATTTAAATGATCATCACCACGAACAACACATTTGATGCCCATGTCCATGTCATCAACAACCACCGTAAGATTATAAGTCGGCGTACCATCAGAACGGGCGATGATTAAATCATCCAGCTCCTGGTTTTTAAACACGACTTTACCGCGCACAATATCGTTAACTTCGACTCCGCCATCCTGAGGATTTCTAAATCGGATGACCGGCTCTACACCTTCTCGTGGCTCAGTGCGCGCCCGACAGCGACCGTCATAACGTGGTTTCTGTTTAGCAGCCATTTGCGCTTCACGCATGCTTTCCAACTCATCCTTGGTGCAATAGCAATGATAGGCTTTATCTTCTTTGAGTAGTTGTTCCACAATCTGGTCATAGCGATCAAACTGGTGTGTTTGATAAAATGGGCCTTCGTCATATTCAAGATTCAACCAGGTCATGCCTTCCAAAATTGCATTGACTGAAGCCTGGGTTGAGCGCTCACGATCAGTATCTTCAATACGCAACACAAACTTACCGCCATGCCGTCGAGCATGTAACCAGGAAAATAAAGCGGTTCTGGCACCACCGATGTGTAAATAACCGGTTGGGCTGGGAGCAAAACGGGTTTTGGTTGTCATTTGATATACCTGCAAGCTAAGTTTAAGTGAGGCATATTCTAGCGACTCACTAAAAAAAGTACATAGATGAAAAAGCGAATTCGCTAAGTGTTAGTTAAAGTAAAAAACCCCTGCTGAACCTGAAATTTCGGAAATTTCGCAAGGTCAGGCAGAGGTTTTTTTCGGTTCTGTGACAGAATTTTTTATGAAATGACTAAAATCGATGTTTTATGCTGACTCCAGCAGTTCTTTCGCCTCGGATTTCTGTTGGCTATTGCCTTCACCAATAACTTCTGCGAGTAAGTCTTTGGCACCTTCATGATCACCCATTTCCATGTAGGCTTTGGCTAAATCCAGTTTGGTTCCCACTTCATCAGAAAGCAGAAACAAGGAGGTTTCACTAAAGCCAGTACCTTCATCAGACGTCTGAACGATTGACTCGGATTTCACTGGCGATTCATTTGACTCAAATACATCGTCAACCGTAACCTCGGTTTCATCAACTTCGTTAAAATCAGCTTTGGCAACCAATTTATCTTCAGTAAATTCGTCTGATAACTCTTTTAACTGATCATCAGAAATGATTTCTTCGTTAATGACCGTTGTTGCATCCAAGAATTGAGACTCAACGTCTAGTGTTTTTATTTCCTGAGCATCTAACGGTTTGGTCGTTTCAAAAAGACTTTCGGCTGGTTGCGTTTTTGTATCCAGTTTTTGAGGTGGTAATTCCATGTTTTTCCAGGAATCATCAAGCACTGTTGCATCTTCAGATTTTTCTTCAATTATGGTAGGTCTTTCATCCACCAAAGCGTCGAAATCAATATCGATTTCATCCAATGTTTCCGGTGGAATTTGAGTTTGTGTTGACGATGCAGCTTCTGGTGTCGCAAATTCTTCTGGAGAGCTAAAACTGATGGCCGACTCTTCCGCTGCAGTCGGATTGGTTAGCTGAATATCTGAGGGTAATTCAATTTCTGCTTGCTGCGTATCCTGCGCTTCCGATTTAAATGTATCTTTGAAAAGATCATCTTCATCATCAGCAAGGAAATCATTACTTACATTATCACCATCATCAAACAAGTGAAACAATGGGCTTAGCGATCCAATATCTTTTGCCAGACTCTCGGCATGCTGCCAGATCGGGTTGTTCTCATCGCCACCAATTGCGGCAAACAAAATATCCGCCATGTTATTAAAGCCATCCATATTGCTGGATAACACGTATACTTCCATTAACTTCAGTTTGAGCTCTTGTCGGTCAGGCTCAGCGTCTATGGATTTATTTAATAAGGTTTCGGCTTTATCGTATTTTTCATAGGTTAGATAAACATCAGCTTCTGCCAGTGGATCAAGCAATGCTTCTTTGCTTTCCAGTAGTTCATTTTCATTTTTTTCGAAACTGATATCCGTCATCGGTTCAAGTGAAATTTCCGAATCAGGTTCTGTTAACTCTTTTTCAGAAAGTGCTTCATTATATTTAATGACTTGCGTTTCATGCGACTGCCCCTCTGTTTCAGGAAACAATTCATCCAATGCCGCTTCGCGATTGAGATATGCAGCATCATCATCCGATGATTTGTTTTTGCGCCGAATCAGCACCCAACCTAACAAGGCGAGTAATAATCCTGAACCTGCAATGGTTGCCAACGTAATCGGGTCATCCAGCAAAGCACTGATTGATGTATCAGTAGGCGATTCTTCGATTTCTTCAGCCGGACTCATCGTCGCAGATATATCCGCTTCCTTATTGATATCCACTTCAAGACTCGGCATAAGCTGCTCAGCATCTTGCCCGGCTTGTTTATCAGCACCAATCGTCTGTAACTCATCATCTTTAAGTTGAATCAAATTCTGCATGGCAGACATTTGATTTTGAAGCGCAGACATCCGGCCTTGCAACTCTTCGTTTTCACGTTTGCTTGCTTCCATTGCCTCGTTAGCAACGGTTAGCTCGACATTGAGATCATTTATTTTTGCATCGGTTGCTGCTTCTTGCGTTGCATTTGATGTATCAGACTGACTGCGCTCATCAATGGGCGACACCAATTCAAGCAGGTTTCTATTTGAATCAAGTGCGGCAACTGTTTCCGGCTGCGACTCAGATCCCATAGGAACTGCATCAGCAGAATCTGCGGCAATGGCGTTTCTGGCTTGTCGCTCGCGTTTGTAAGCCAACCATTCCTGATTTTGGCGGGCCACTTCAGCCATTGCTTCGGCAACTGAAATATCGTTCAGTGAAGTAGAATCACTGATCCGTAAAACTGCGCCTGCTTTTAATTGGGAAATGGTTTCACCAAAAAATGCTGAAGGATTCTCTCGTTGTAGCGCCAACATCATTTGTTCCACTGTGACATTTTGTGGGCGCATTTCATTGGCAATTTTCCAAAGATACTCGCCACTTTGCACTGTGCGGGCCATGGATGTTTGACCAGATACTACAGATGAAAAGTCTGGCGACATATCGGATGACAGATCAGGTGTGGAAGCCGTTTGGCTTGCTTGTTCCTGTTCGATAGCATTTAAGCGGTTTTCGATACTTTCCTCAGTCTCGGCGGCAGCCAATTCTGGAGACTCCAGCATGGGGAATAGCGTATCTTCAGATTCAACCTCGGTTTCAGTCGTTACGCTGAATGAAGGAGGAAGTTCGGCTTCCGGCGTACTGACTGGCGCAGGTTCTTCTTCGGTTAATACTGGTGGATCCAGTAATACGGTAAACTCGCGTAATAAACGTCCGTTACGCCAGTTAACTTCAATGAGAAAATTTAGGAACGGTTCCGTTACCGATTTATCTGTGTTGATGTGAATGACATATTTTCCGTCATCCTGTTCACGTACAGCAAAGTTTAACTGGTTAATTAAGCTTGTACGCTCAATACCCATGCGCTCATAGATGGCGTTGGATGCCAGTTTGATTTCAATTTCCGAAACTTCTTCAGTGCTCACACCCAACAATTCGATATTAGCATCGAGTGGTTGGTCGAGCGTGGAGTTAAGTTTTATACCACCAACGCCCAATGCAAATACGTTTGGGCTCAAACATAAAACCAAAAACACAAAAACTGTTGTGCTGACTGTTGATATTATTTTTTTATAACAAGCGGAATTACGCCACATCATGATATATAAAACTCATTCAAGTATTTGATTCGTCATTATTCTCAAGCATTCTTAAAAAATAATTAGAGATACGGTCTAAATGCCTCACTAACCATTTTATCGCTTAATAATTACACAAAACAAACGTTGAAGTAATGGTAAACGTGGAAATTTGGGTATTTTTTAATATCAAATAACTTTTATGAATAAAAATCATTCAACACTTACCCGACTATTGTCATCAATGGACTGCAGTTTGTGTAAACTTTATAAAATCCATACCGCGATTGCAAATCACTTTAACATTGTAGGGGATGATTTTACCATCCCCTTAATTTAATCTAGCTGACTTACTCGCACAAATACTTTTCGATCAAAACTTCAGCAATTTGAACGCTGTTTAATGCCGCACCTTTACGGACATTGTCAGCAACAACCCAAAGATTTAAACCGTGGGAATGAGAAATATCCTCACGTATACGACCAACCCATACCGGATCTTTACCTGCGGATTCAGTCACTGCGGTAGGATATCCACCATCTTTTCGCTCATCCAACAACTGTACACCCGGTGCTTCTTCGAGCAAATCTTTAGCCATTAGTGTAGTAATTTTATCTTTGGTTTCAATATGTACCGCTTCTGAATGACCAAAAAATACCGGCACCCGTACGGCAGTAGGGTTAACCTGGATTGAAGGATCTTCAAATATTTTGACCGTTTCCCAGACCATTTTCATTTCTTCACGGGTATAGCCGTTATCCATAAATACATCAATTTGCGGTAAAACGTTAAACGCAATCTGTTTGGGATAAACTTCTGTTTTAATGTCTTTCAGATTCAACAACGCCGCGGTTTGCCCGGCTAATTCTTCAATGGCTTCTTTACCTGTGCCCGATACCGCCTGATAGGTGGCAACATTGATTCGGATGATACCCACCGCATCATGAATAGGTTTTAATGCCACTAGCATCTGAATTGTAGAACAATTGGGATTAGCGATAATATTACGGTTTTTATATTGCACAATTGCATGTGCGTTTACCTCAGGCACGACTAACGGGATATCATCGTCGTAACGAAATTCAGAGGTATTATCAATAACCACACAACCTGCGGCAGCCGCTTTGGGTGCGTATTCTTTGGAAATGCTGCCACCAGCAGAAAATAAACCGATTTCGACCTGACTGAAATCAAAGTCCGCCAAATTTTGTACGGTAACCTGCTTGCCGTTAAATTGAATACGCTTTCCTGCAGAACGCTCACTGGCCAAAGGGTACAAATTTTCTACCGGAAAACCGCGCTCTTCCAATATGGAGATCATGGTTTCGCCGACAGCGCCAGTGGCACCTACAACAGCTACATTATATTTTTTACTCATTGATTGTTCCTTGCTTAATCAATATCGTCGTTGCAAATACCGCCACTGCGGGTACATTCGTCATCTGGTTTTTTAGCGCCGCCCGCCTCATCCCACATATTTCGCATGATTGCAGCAACAATCGCGTCACCCATTTCCTGAGTGCCGACTTTTCGTGTACCTTCAGTATGTATATCGGCAGTACGTAATTTTTCATCTAATACAGTATTGACGGCGAGATCAATTTTATCCGCCATTTCCGGCGCATTTAACGAATAACGCAGCATCATGGATACTGATAAAATTGTCGCAATGGGATTAGCAATATCTTTACCGGCAATGTCAGGGGCAGACCCATGAATGGGCTCATACATACCTTTACTTTCAGCATTCAGCGAAGCCGAAGGCAGCATTCCGATGGAACCAGTGAGCATGGCAGCACAATCCGAGAGAATATCACCGAACATATTGGTGGTGACCATAACGTCAAATTGTTTCGGTGCACGCACCAATTGCATGGCAGCGTTATCCACGTACATATGGCTTAATTCCACATCTGGATAGTCTTTTGCGACTCTAGTCATGACTTCACGCCATAACTCAGTGCATTCCAACACATTGGCTTTATCAACCGAACAAACTTTTTTGCCACGTTTTTGCGCGATTCGGAAAGCTGAATGACCAATTCGCTCAATTTCGGATTCTCGATAGATCAGGGTGTTAAACCCTTGTTTTTCGCCATTATCCAGCGTGCGAACACCACGAGGTTGGCCAAAATAAATGCCGCCTGTCAATTCGCGTACAATCATTAAATCCAGACCCGATACCACTTCTGGTTTAAGTGTAGATGCTGACGCTAATTGAGGATACAAAATGGCTGGACGTAAATTGGAAAACAACTCTAGCTCAGAACGTAAACCTAATAGACCTTTTTCAGGTCGAATGGCAATATCCAAATCTTCCCATTTGTAACCACCCACAGCACCCAATAATATGGCGTCTGATTGTTTTGCTATATCCAGCGTTTCTTGGGGTAATGGCCCGCCGGTAGCATCAATGGCAGCACCACCAACCAACGCTTCTTCCATCTCTACCGTGAAATCATATTCACGATGTAAACATTCAAGCACTTTAACGGCTTCTGCGACTATTTCGGGACCAATTCCGTCACCGGGAAGTATGGCAATTTTTCTTGTCATTCATGTTTCCTGTATGTCTTTAAAGTAGTTCGATTTCAACATTTTCTCGAACTACCCGGCAAATAAAAAAGGACTTTGGCAGCATTCTACCAAAGTCCACAGATTTTTTAACTTAGATTACGAAATTATGCGTAATCAGGAAAACAACCAGGGCGCCTGTTGTTTACGCTTTTCTTCATAGGCCTTAATTTCATCCACATGCTGCAACGTTAAACCAATGTCATCCAGACCATTAAGTAAGCAGTGTTTGCGAAATGCATCGACTTCAAATGGGATTTGCTCACCATCCGGGATTTGAATGTACTGATTCTCCAGATTTACGGTTAACTCATAGCCTTCATTGGCCTCAACTTGCTGGAATAACTTATCCACTTGTGATTCGGACAAAACAATTGGCAACAAACCATTTTTAAAACAGTTATTGAAAAAAATGTCCGCAAAACTGGGGGCAATGATGACTTTAAAACCGTAATCTTCCAACGCCCATGGTGCATGTTCGCGACTGGAACCACAACCGAAATTGTCTCGGGCCAGCAAAACACTGGCACCTTGATAACGTGATTGATTCAAGACAAAGTCTTTATTAACCGGCCGGTTGCTGTTATCTATGTCTGGCTCACCTGGATCCAGATAACGCCATTCATCAAACAGATTAGGGCCAAAGCCTGAACGCTTAATGGATTTCAAAAATTGTTTGGGAATAATGGCATCAGTATCCACATTGGCTCTATCCAAAGGGGCAACGATACCGCTAAAAGTGTTAAATGCTCGCATCATGATGCTCCTTACAATTCATTCACGTTGACGAAATGGCCTGCCACAGCAGCAGCAGCGGCCATTGCCGGGCTCACCAAATGGGTTCGCCCACCCTGCCCCTGGCGCCCTTCAAAATTACGGTTTGATGTTGATGCGCAACGCTCACCAGACGCCAAACGATCGGCATTCATGGCCAAACACATGGAACAACCCGGTTGTCGCCACTCAAATCCAGCCTCGATAAAGATTTTATCCAAACCTTCCTGCTCCGCTTGTGCTTTTACCAAACCAGAGCCTGGAACGACCATAGCCAATTTAATGTTCGCAGCAACTTTTCTACCTTTGGCAACTTCCGCTGCGGCTCGCAAATCTTCGATACGGGAGTTTGTGCATGAACCAATGAAAACTTTATCAACATTGATTTCAGACATGGGAGTATTCGCGTTCAAACCCATATATTTCAGCGCGGCTTTCATGCCTTCTTTTTTCACCGAATCAGACTCTTTATCCGGATCAGGCACATTATCCGCCACCGAAACCACCATTTCTGGCGAAGTACCCCAGGTAATTTGAGGTTGTATATTTTCCGCGCGAAGCGTTACCACATGATCGAACTTGGCATCAGCATCGCTATGTAAATCTGCCCAGGCTTGAACGGCTTTATCCCAGTTTTCTCCTTTAGGTGAAAAAGGTCGATCCTTGAAATATTCTATGGTTTTGCCATCCACTGCGATCATACCTGAACGTGCACCGGCTTCGATAGCCATATTACAAACCGTCATACGACCTTCTATACTCAATGATTGAATCGCTTGTCCGGCAAACTCAATGGCATAGCCTGTACCGCCGGCAGTGCCAATTTCGCCAATGATTGCCAACACCACATCTTTGGCCGTTATGCCAGGATTCAATTCCCCATCCACTTTAACCAGCATGTTTTTAGATTTCTTCTGAATCAAACACTGGGTCGCCAACACATGTTCCACTTCCGAGGTACCAATACCATGCGCTAACGCACCAAATGCACCATGAGTGGATGTGTGTGAGTCACCGCAAACAACCGTCATGCCCGGCAAGGTCGCACCTTGCTCCGGCCCCATAACATGCACAATGCCTTGACGTACGTCACCCATACCGAATTCCTGAATGCCGAATTCCTGGCAGTTTTTATCCAGGGTTTCTACCTGAATTTTAGCCACTGGATCGGTAATGCCCTTTTCCTGGCCGGTTGTCGGTACATTATGGTCCGCAGTCGCCAGATTTGCATCAGTACGTCGAGGTTTGCGCCCGGTTAATCGCAAACCTTCAAATGCTTGTGGTGAAGTCACTTCATGTACTAATTGTCGGTCTATATAGAGTAAAGTCGTGCCATCGGCATCTTCCCGAACCACGTGCGCTTCCCATAATTTGTCGTATAAGGTTTTCCCAGCCATTTCTCTACTCCGGATTAATCTCAAATGATGCCTGTAGTTTAGACACTTGATTATCATTACACAAATTCATATCATTCATATTATTCATTCCAAATAGGAATACCATGTTCCAGTTAGACGATATCGCCAGTATTCGCGCATTCGTACGTATTGCAGAATGCGGCTCTTTCAGCATCGCTGCTGAAAAACTGCATATTACCCAACCTGCCATCAGCAAACGCATTGCAGCGCTGGAAAATGCCATTTCTGACAAGTTATTTGATCGTATTGGCAAGAAAATTCTGCTCACCGAAACCGGACAAACAATCTTACCCAAATGCCGAGCCATTCTGTACTCCATTGAAGATGCCGAACAATCTTTGCAGAATCTCTCCGGCGAAGTTAGCGGCATACTCAGATTAGGTACCAGCCATCATATTGGCCTACATCATTTGCCACCAGTGATTCGGGAATTCGGACAAAGCTACAAATCCGTGGAGCTGGATTTACACTTTCTTAGCTCTGAACAGGTCTGCCAGTTAGTCGAAAAGGGTGAGCTGGATTTGGGAATTATTACCTTGCCTCCAGAAATACCTGAAAAGCTCTATGCAAAAACGCTTTGGCTGGATGAAATGTTTGCGGTAACCGGCTGGGATCATGAATTAGCGAAAGTAGACAAGCCGACGCTGGAAACGTTAACTCATCACAATGTTTTATTACCGGACGTGAATACCTATACCCATAAAATTATCGACAAGCTTTTTAGCGATAATGGCTTGGCATTAAAAACCAGCTTGAGCACCAATTATTTGCAAACCATAAAAATGATGGTATCAGTGGGATTAGGGTGGAGTGTGTTACCGAGAACGATTATCGATCAGGATTTAAAGGTCATGGAGATTGCTGATTTTAACGTGCGGAGAAAACTTGGCTATGTGCAGCATGCCAGACGCACACTTCCGAATGCAGCAATTGCGATGATGGGATTATTAAACAAGTTAAGTATTCAGGAAAATATAAAAAATAGCGTATAGTTAATCATAACGAATTTGCGAATTAACTACACGCTATCTGAATTAAATATCATCTTCGCCTGAAGGAAAATTAATATCCTGATAATCATCGAAATCATCAAGAAAATCTTCCATCATCGTATCCCAGTCATCTGCAATATGCACAGAATTAGGTTCATGATAACTTTTATCATCCATCGATTTATATTCATCCCGAGATTCATTGGTAGATTCCTGATAGTAGATTCTGCCCATGATGTTGCTCCCCTTAAAATATTAGGATTTACGTCGCAGACGCAATTTGTTTTACGTCCTGTTTACATTTCTTTTAAGAGAAAACAGTATCTAAACTGAGAACGTGTTCACAGTTTTTGTGGGAATTAACGATGGAAACTTTGTTCTGTGAATAGCATTAAAACAAGCGAGGGAACCTATGAATAAGTCATGTGCCGAGTGATGGATATAAACGGGAATGTTAAGGTGGACATACGAGAGGGATGGTTCATCAATTTATATGAAATTAATCGTCGATTTCCATCGGCTGAGAAATATACGTTTTCATATATTTATCTTTACGACATAAGTTCAACATCTCAGCCAACAATCGATTACCTTGTCGTTTTTCATCTGGCAAATACATTTTTTCATTGGGGTACTTGTAACGAGGGTTCCGCATTTTTTGATTCTGAATTTTTAAAACCTCAGCAACTCTCGCATCATAATAAACGCGCACTTGAATTTTTGTACTTGGAATAAAATTAGACTTTGACGCATAGCGAGTGGTTAAATTAATGAGTGTTGTATATGGTGTGCGTTCCAACACATCCACACAAAGTTGCACGCGACGATCTTCACTCAGCAAAGTCACGTGTTCAAAACATTTAATATCAGGCAGCATAGAACTAATTTTATGAAAATTAGCTTCGTATAATGGCTGAGAGTTTTCTTTGTGTATGTTAATCATTTCACCGCTACAAAAATAAATTCATATATATAAATTATCGCATAAAAACCGAATTCGCTTTAATAAATCCTACGAAATCTTTTCCATTTTAATTTAAAAAATAAAAAAATGAAAACTTTAAATTTAACACTCACTATGCAGCAGGAATATCGATTAAACACTCAGTCATAGGAATAATAATTAGTCTTGTTTTTTTGCTTACAAACTTGACAAAGCATATTTTATGAACTCAAAAGGCAAGCCGCTACAATAACTAAACATTTATTAAACTAGCACAGGAATACACTAATTGAAACATCAACTACCAAACAGATAAATTGGAATATATTTTGTTTAGGAAGATTTGACTAAATGAAATTTTTCGTCTACGGAATTTTATAAATTGTTTGCGGATAAAAAAGCGCGTGTTTTTTTGATCGCGCCTTTATGAGAAGTGAATAAATTCAAAGATTAACTGAAGTGATTTAAATTACAACTGAAAAAGTATGGACTAATCTCCAACCCACTCTTTCATGCGCGCCCTTAAACGAATCATTGCTTGACTAAGCAGTTGACTAATTCTTGACTCACTCACACCTAATACCGAGCCAATTTCGCGCAAATTGAGTTCGGAATCATAGTAAAGTGTCACTACCATTTTTTCTCGCTCAGGTAATCCAGCAACCGCTTCGGATAATTTACCTTTAAAGCGTTCATGAGTCATTTCTTCAAATGGTCCATTTTTGCGATCTGTCAGACCCAGTTCAATTGCATCCTCATCAACACCCAGCTCTTCCAATCCATAAATTCGTGTATTACTGGAGTCCTGAAGAATTTTATAATATTCCTCAGTGGTAATACCCATTTCTTTGGCCACTTCATCATCGCGGGCATCGCGACCTGTTCTGGCTTCAATATCACGTACCACCTTTGCCATTTCGCGGGTTTTGCGATGCACCGATTTAGGTGCCCAATCATTGCGTCGCAACTCATCCAGCATTGCACCACGTATACGAATACCTGAATATGTTTCAAAACTCGCTCCCAAATCCGGCTGGTAATTACGCGAGGCTTCCAGCAACCCTACCATTCCTGCCTGAATCAAGTCATCCACCACAACAGATGATGGTAGCCTGGCCATTAAATGATAGGCAATCCGCTTTACCAATGCAGCATGCTTCACAACCAGCTGATTGGAAGCTTCATCACCATGTGCTTTTTTATACGGATTTGTTGCCATTCGTCCTGCCAATAAATGTCAAGTTCAATAACATTTCGACAGGCTTTGGAAATCCTTTAGTATTCTAATAGGTAAAGTGGGAATTATTAGTAATTAACATTGAAATGTTTGCATGGACAAATAGATCGAAACACATTTTAGAATCACTCTATTTGTCCATGATATGGAAATAATCAAAACGACGTCGTCAACCAGGTTGGAGTGTTGTAAATAAATTTGATTACAACGTTTGTGGCAGTCTACGATTAATTCGTCAATGGATCATCGAACTGATTAAAAAACGTTTGCTCTTGCTCCTGTTGAATGATTCTTTCCTGCTCCATGACATTATCTTTCAAAGATGAGGCGTGTCTTGGGCTATGTTTGCGACTGTAGTGTAGCAACTGTCGCCGAGCAGCTTCGAATGCATCACGAATAGCGACATAAATATCTTCATGCGCTTCGCGTTTTACTGCCAATTCACTGCCGGGAACTGACAAATCAATACTCACATTGAAAAGTGATCCTTGATTTTTATGTCTGTGCGGTGTTTCAACCACAACACGACAAGCGATGATTTTGTCATAAAAACGTTCGAGTTTTTTAGTTTTGGATTTAATTACATTGATTGCAGTTTTAGATAGAGATATTTTTCTTGTGGAAATTTGTAAAGGGATTTTCACTATTTTAGCCTCCTTGTAAATCTGGCTGTGACAATCATTTGACAGCAATGGAGAGAAAGAAGGAAATTTGTGTCAGTAAAATGAATGATGTAAATAATGATTTAAACTGAATTCAGAATAAACTAGATGATATTTACTGTAAGATAGGCACACAAATTTCGTTATTTCAGCCTGAAAAACACCGTGTTTCTCAATTCCTATTCAAACGAATTAATCATGCTTAAGCAAATATGATAATTCTATTGACTGTCATTAGTTTTTTTTAAGTGCGCTGCCAAGTTATACAACATGGTTATTTTTATTAAACAAATTATTTTTTTTGCATAACAAACACACGAATGGAAATTATTTATAAATTCTAAACTGGTGCCTGGTTAATATTAACTTGCTCTTCTTTTGTGCAAAATATTTTTCAACACAAGAGTTTGAACATTACTTCTATGAACTGGTCAAATCAATTGTAAATTTGCAATGAAATCAGCCACCTTGGTTTACGTTTAAGGCTAAAACATAAGCATTGCAACTGGCTTGGTTATTGCTCCCTAAATATTGAATCAAACTACATACTTTAGTCGTACATGCCGTACACTGAAAGCACAACGAGGTAGCTATTATGAGCATATTCAGTCAATACAAGGAGCGTTACGATGAAGCGCAGGAAGAAGTTTTAACGATTCAGGAGTATCTTGATTTATGCAAGTCTAATCCTGATGTGTATGCTTCAGCCTCAGAAAGAATGCTGAAAGCCATCGGTGAACCGGAGTATTTTGATACACGCAACGATCCCCGTTATAGCCGAATTTTTTCCAATCGCATTATCAAAATTTACCCAGCGTTTAAAGAATTTCATGGCATGGAGGAAACCATCGAAAAAATCGTTTCCTATTTCAAACATGCCGCTCAGGGATTAGAAGAGAAAAAACAAATTCTCTATCTTCTCGGGCCGGTAGGTGGTGGAAAATCATCTCTGGCTGAAAAATTAAAATCCTTAATGGAAAAAGAAGCGTTTTATGCCATTCAAGGATCACCCGTTCATGAATCACCTCTGGGATTATTCTCCCCGCAGGAAGATGCACAAATTCTCGAGGAAGATTATGGCATCCCCGGCCGTTACCTTACCGGGCTTATGTCCCCCTGGGCCGTCAAACGCCTGCACGAATTCAACGGCGATATAACCAAATTCAAAGTAATAAAAATTCGTCCTTCGGTATTAGAACAAGTTGCCGTTGCCAAAACCGAACCAGGCGACGAAAACAATCAAGACATCTCTTCACTGGTGGGTAAAATCGATATCCGCAAATTGGAAGAATATTCACAGGATGATCCTGATGCATATAGCTATTCCGGCGGTTTATGCCTGGCTAATCAGGGTTTGCTTGAATTTGTGGAAATGTTTAAAGCGCCTATCAAGGTATTGCACCCCTTATTAACAGCAACCCAGGAAGGTAATTACAAAGGTACCGAAGGATTGTCGGCGATTCCCTTTGAAGGTGTCATTCTTGCGCATTCCAATGAGTCTGAATGGGTAAGTTTCAAAAACAATAAAAATAATGAAGCTTTTCTTGATCGAATTTATATTGTTAAAGTGCCCTATTGCCTGCGGGTTTCTGAAGAAATTAAAATTTATGAAAAGCTGTTAATCAATAGCTCGCTTTCTAAAGCACCTTGTGCACCGGACACATTAAAAATGATGGCCGAGTTTGCCGTGCTTTCTCGTTTAAAAGAACCGGAAAATTCCAACATCACCTCTAAAATGCGAGTGTACGACGGTGAAAATCTGAAAGATACCGATCCTAACGCCAAGTCATATCAGGAATATCGTGATTATGCCGGTGTTGATGAAGGTATGAACGGTTTGTCCACACGTTTTGCATTCAAAATTTTGTCACGTGTATTTAACTATGATAACAAAGAAGTGGCTGCTAATCCGGTGCATTTGTTATACGTGTTAGAGCAACAAATCGAGCAAGAGCAATTTCCACCAGAAGTTGAAGAAAAGTATCTTTCTTTAATCAAAGGTTTTCTGGTGCCACAATATGTGGAATTTATTGGCAAGGAAATTCAAACCGCTTACCTGGAATCCTATTCTGAATACGGTCAAAACATTTTTGATCGTTATGTGACTTATGCCGATTACTGGATTCAGGATGAAGATTATCGTGATCCAGACACCGGTGAAATTTTTGATCGTTCTTCATTAAACGAAGAGCTGGAAAAAATCGAAAAACCGGCCGGTATTAGTAATCCCAAAGATTTTCGTAATGAAATCGTTAATTTTGTACTACGTGCAAGGGCAAATAACAAAGGTAAAAACCCTTCCTGGAGCAGTTACGAAAAATTACGCAACGTCATCGAAAAGAAAATGTTTTCCAATACGGAAGAGTTGTTACCGGTGATTTCATTTAACGCTAAATCATCCACCGATGACCGTAAAAAACATGAAGATTTTGTTAATCGAATGGAGGAAAAAGGCTATACCGCAAAACAAGTACGCTTGTTATGCGAATGGTATCTGCGCGTACGTAAATCTTCTTAATCGAGGGCCGAATTTTGACTCGAGTAATTGATAAAAGAATCAACGCAAAAAATAAAAGCGCTGTTAATCGGCAGCGCTTTTTAAAACGTTATCGTAATCAGATCAAAAGAGCGGTAACTGATGCCATTGCCAATCGCAGTATTACTGATATTGAAAGTGGTGAATCCGTTTCCATACCCAGTAAAGATATTTCAGAGCCGACTATCTATCACGGTCAAGGTGGCAAGCGACAAGTCGTACACCCGGGCAACAAAGAGTTTGTTGCCGGCGATCGTTTCCCCCGCCCCTCAGGGCAAAAAGGAGGCGGCGGTGGTGGCAAAGCCTCCAATCAGGGTGAAGGTGAAGACGAATTTGTGTTTGAGATTAGTAAAGAAGAATTCATGGATTTCTTTTTTGAAGACATGGAACTGCCTAATCTGATCAAACGCCAAATTACAACCGTATACGACAAAAAGAAAGCTCGCGCTGGTTTTAAATCTGACGGTATTCCGGCAAATATCAATGTTGTAAGATCCTTACGAAATGCTCAAGCTCGACGCATTGCACTAGGTGCACCCTATAAACGGGAATTAAAAGAATGCGAAGAAAAGCTTCAAGCATTGTTAAGCGATACTCAAGCGGACAAGCAGGAAATCATTCAACTTGAAGAGAGAATTGAGTATTTAAAAGAAAAAATCGCCAAAGTACCTTATATTGACGAGTTTGATTTACGTTACAACAACCATGTTGACGTTCCAAAACCCACAACCCAGGCCGTCATGTTCTGTGTTATGGACGTGTCCGGCTCTATGGATCAGAATCGCAAAGATATCGCAAAACGTTTTTTTATTTTGTTGTATTTATTTCTAACCCGCAACTACGAAAAAATCGAGCTAGTCTTTATCAGCCATCACACCACAGCCAAAGAAGTAAGCGAAGAAGAGTTTTTTTATTCCAGAGAAACCGGTGGCACCGTGGTTTCCAGCGCATTAAAACTCATGCATGAAATCGCAGTACAACGTTACCCCACCAACGATTGGAACATATACGTTGCTCAGGCTTCCGATGGTGATAACTGGTATGACGATTCACCAGCATGCGGAGAAATTCTAAGCGAAAAAATCATGCCACTGGTGCAATATTTTTCTTATGTTGAAATTACACCTGATAATCATCAAAGTTTATGGTTTGAATATGAAAAAATTGAACAATTTTTTCCGCATTTTGCCATGCAAAAAATTGACAAGGTTTCTGATATTTTTCCCGTCCTGCGCAACTTGTTTAAGAAAAAAGATGATGTAAGAGCTGCCTCCTGAACAAAGAGCGAAATATGAAAAAACGAGATTATTTATCCACCACCTCCGAGTGGACGTTTGAACTGCTTGATGTTTACGATCATGAGATCGCCAGAATTGCAAAAAATTTCAAACTCGATACTTATCCCAATCAAATTGAAGTAATCGGTGCCGAACAAATGATGGACGCCTATGCCTCTTCCGGCATGCCCATCGGTTATCATCATTGGTCTTACGGCAAACATTTTATGGAAACCGAAAAGCGCTACAGCCGCGGCCAAATGGGACTGGCTTACGAAATCGTCATTAATTCCAACCCCTGCATTTCCTATTTAATGGAAGAGAACACCATGCTCATGCAGGCCTTGGTTATTGCCCATGCAGCTTATGGTCACAATTCGTTTTTCAAAGGCAATTACCTGTTTGAGCAATGGACATCAGCGGATGCCATTATTGATTATTTACTGTTTGCTAAAAACTACATCAAAGATTGTGAAAAACGCTTTGGTGTGCGCGCCGTTGAAGACATCCTGGATTCCTGTCACGCGTTAATGAATTTTGGTGTTGATCGTTACAAACGACCACAACAACTGTCTTTAAAAAAGGAAGCGGTGCGGCAAAAAGAACGTGAAGCGTATCTACAGTCTCAAATTAATGAATTGTGGCGAACCATACCCAATTACTACGACAGTAAAGCTGAAGATATTGAAGCGCGTTTCCCGCTTGATCCACAGGAAAATATTCTCTATTTCATTGAAAAAAACGCCCCACTACTAGAGCCTTGGCAGCGGGAAATTGTGCGAATCGTACGTAAAATTTCTCAGTATTTTTACCCACAAAAACAAACCAAGGTGATGAACGAAGGCTGGGCAACATTTTGGCATTATACGATTCTTAATCAAATGTATGATGAAGGTTTGATTAATGATGGTTTTATGATGGAGTTTTTCCAAACTCACACCAATGTGATTAAACAACCTGATTTTGATAGCCCCTACTACAGTGGCATAAACCCCTACGCGTTAGGGTTTGCCATGATGAGTGATATTCGTCGCATTTGCGAAAAACCTGATGATGAAGATCGCGAATGGTTTCCAGAAATCGCTGGATCAGACTGGCTCGAAACCATGGATTTTGCCATGCGAAATTTTAAAGATGAAAGTTTCATTGCACAATATATGTCACCTAAAATCATTCGTAAAATGAAAATGTTCGCCATCGTTGATGATGACAAAGATTCACATATCGAAGTAGATTCCATTCACAACAGCATCGGTTACCAAAAAATTCGCAGCACATTAGCAGATCAATACAATTTAGGCAGCATTGAACCCAATATTCAAATATATAATGTAGATGTTCGAGGCGATCGCTCTCTAACACTCAGGCATTATCAATACAACCGTAAACCACTTGCTGGCACACTGGATGAAGTACTCAAACACATGGTAAGGCTGTGGGGCTTTAGTGTGCGCCTGGAAACGGTGGATCATAAAGGCGATGTTGTAAAAACTGCGGAGTCATTGATTAAATCCTAGGGACTCAACGACTATGGACTGAAAGTCCATAGGTTGCTTACGGGACTAAAGTCCCCTCTTCGTTCTCATTCCAAGATGATATTCCCAGTATCTGCATTTGATGGGTTGCGGTGATGTTCCAGGTATTCGTTCACCATCTCGTCAGTAATATTTCCTGTCGACCATGCCCCATATCCTATTGCCCAGAAATGTCGCCCCCAGTAGCGCTTCTTTAACTCAGGAAACTCATCCTGTAATCGTCGTGACGTTCGTCCCTTCAAACGCTTCACAAACTCGCTAACCGATAATCGAGCGGGATATTCTATGTGCATGTGAACATGATCTTTACTCACCACACCTTTCAATATTTGAACATCCTCTGCATCACAAATTTGGAGGATCAATTCTCGACATCTTTTCTGCAGCTCGCCTTTCAACACGGGATATCTATACTTTGTCACCCAAACTAGGTGAACCATCAATATGCTCGTTGTATGTCCATTTCGTCGCTGATCCGTCATCCCTCTAGCCTAACACAACTGTGTAGCAGCTAAAGCCTTGCACTAAAGTGCATAGTTTTGACTAACGGTTTGGGACAATAAA
>Ga0316207_10000467_pt1 | contig 65808 bp, 52 predicted proteins | sample 6weekpyrite_MG_FD_204943 | JGI IMG/M metagenome (GOLD analysis project Ga0316207, IMG submission 204943) | Microbial mat bacterial communities from mineral coupon in-situ incubated in ocean water Damariscotta River, Maine, United States -... | ecosystem: Environmental > Aquatic > Marine >... | reverse complement strand
GTAAATTATGCTCCTTTTTTCTTCGTATAATGCCTGGTCTTTAATAATCTATATCAAAAACAAGTTGAATATAAATGATAAGACGGGGAACAGATTAAGCTTTGTCCTGGCGATAAAGTAAGTCAATAAAAAACTAGCAGTAATTAAAGTCTAATTAAGTACTCTGCTTATTCAAATTTTAAAGGTGAATATTAAGGGTGGCGGCGTAATTTATTTTAAATTAAATTATTCCGACACCCTGTAATTCCAACGGCTAAACTCAGACCAGGACAAAAGTCGTCAAGCATTGGGGCCAGGCACTGTCATAATCCAGTTTCCTCACACTGCCCCTAATTTATATTGCATACCTACCACTAAGGGTTATAGTCACGGTCTCTTACAAATACGTCTTGTACACTGATCTTATTGACGGTGAGGTTACTGGCCCATGAGTGAAATGCCACAATACGCCCATCGGCGCTGATGACTGGAAAATCGCTATCATGATCGCCCTCAAAACCGTATCTATCCACACTGACGCGCTCGGTGGTATGGTTGGCTCGGACATGTACAAAGATATCCCTATTTTCGTTCGTGTCATTGTGAACCAGATTACTGGCGTCTGAGGAAAATGCCACAAAACGCCCATCGGCGCTGATGAATGACAGCCAGCTCTGACCATTGCCTTGATTTCCATTGCTGGCCACACTGATAAGCTCGGTAGTATGGTTGACCCGGTCATGAACAAAGATATCAATAAGTTCATTCGCGTCATTGGAGTCGAGGTTATCGGCTTGTGAGGTAAATGCCACAAAACGCCCATCCCTGCTGATAGATGGAACTTCGCTGTCACCATCAGCTTGATTGCCGTTGCTGGCCACACTGATGCGCTCGGTAGTATGGTTGGCCCGGTCATGAACAAAGATATCCCATGCTTCATTCGTGTCATTGTCAATCAGGTTACTGGCTTCTGAGGTAAATGCCACAAAACGCCCATCGGCACTGATGAATGGCTGATTGCTAGTAGAATTGCCTTGATTGCCACTGCTGTCCACACTGATGAGCTCATTGGTCTGGTTGATCCGGTCACGAACAAATACATCTTGCTTTTCGTTGTTGTCATTGGGAACCAGGTTATCGGCGCTTGAGGAAAAAGCCACAAAGCGCCCATCACCACTGATGGATGGCTGACTAGATTCGCCGTTGGCTGGTGTTTTTCCATCATTAGAAATGCTCACCAGCCAGCTATTGTGGCTTAGCCTGTTAATGACATAAATAAGATCATTTCCCTGTAAGACAGAAACTTCAAGTGCAATATATACACCACTGCCACTTATAGACGGTTGAATGTTGGTGTAGCTGGTTGGGAATATTCTTTCAGTGGTGAGGTTTTCTCGATCATGCACATAGACATCTTCGCGACCGTTAATGTCATTCTGATCGAAATTATCAGCCATTGATGCAAACGCGACAAAACGTCCATCGGCACTAATTGAAGGAGTATAACTACTGCTGTTTCCGGGCGCACCGCTGCTGGCCTTGCTCACTAACTGGGTGGCACCACAACCAACTGTTATCAAAGCGTACACACTAACTAGCAGTAGAACCGCCAAGTGGTGAAATCTTAATTTTTTTAACTGATTAATATTGTGCATGATCCTCTCCCTGTAAAATCACCAAAGCTATAAAGCAGGCAAGTTACATCACAACAACAAAATACTCCTATCAACTGCATTATTACAAAATTAACACCGACTAAAAAAGCCATGATAATTTGTGTAATAAAGAACCCAGCTTAAAATTTTAGATATATTACTAACAAATTATACTCCTTTTTTCTTCGTATAATGGTTGGTCTTTTATAATCTATATCAAAAACTAGATGAATATTTTAAAAGAGATTTAGTCTTTGAGATATTTACATTGAATTGATCATTCATTGATTTAATCACTCTTTAAATCGATCATCTGTGAACAATAAAAAAATTGATCTGCTAAGGTCACAAATCAGTTTTTACGCAGATAATGGATCTGCGCGATAGTGAAGAACATCCGTTTCTGGGTAAAGAATCAAAAGCGTTAAAAGAAAAAGAAAACACAAATGCACGCCAATAATTACTCCTACGCTTCCTGTCTCCGCAAAGTTAGTGTTTCCATGCACGACAAAGCAATAGCATTATGAAGGAGTGCGCCTCAGGCGAACAAATAAAACATTTGCGTGCATTTGCGTTTTCTTTTAATTTTTTGAAATTATTTTGCAGGGTGGATCAAACGCAGTGGATCCACCTGCTACGTAGACATGCTCGCGTTTATGACTTCAAAATATCACGAGCCGATTCAATTCAAAGATGGCTTACTACTATAATATAAACCTTATTTGACCCAGTTTTATTTTTGCATTTATTTTCTATCGTGGGACTTGCCAATTCGAAATTCGGCTGCACCAAATAACCAGGCAGATATAACCGCAAACAGGGCAAGCGTTGCAACACTTGCCAGGGTCGCTGCAATAAAAATAAAAATAAAGCTAGCCGTCAATGTCACCGCCACACCAATAATTGGCAACAGTACAAATATAACAATTGCCATAACCAGTGCCGCCATTATAATCGTGCCAAATATCAACAGCCCTTTAACAACCGGATTAGTCACTTCCCTGTCATTAATAATTATTCGAGTAGCCATAAGAATCCCCCCACCTTTTAAAAGACCTGATAATCATAAATCTGCTGCCGGTTTTTACACACGTTTTTTTCTACCTAATGGCTTGAATAAGTTAAGCAAAACCGGCAATAAGGTCAGATCAGCCAACAGTGCAACCAGAATGGCAAAACCGGTAAGTAATCCAAAGTAAATAATGGGCACAAAATTAGATAAAGCCAGAATGGAGAAACCCAGTGTCACCGTCACCGTTGTGAAATACATGGCACGGCCAATACTCGAATGGCAACGCTTAATCGCATTCTCGTAATGACTGTCTTTAACAAACTCTTCCTTAAAACGGTGCACATAATGGATCGTATCATCCACGGCGATACCGATGCAGATAGCTGCAATGGTAATTGTCATTATGTCCAGCGGAATACCGGCCAGCCCCATTAGCCCCAGCATCATCACCGCCGGTATCGTATTCGGAATAATGGCAACACAGGCAAGCGCTAGTGAACGAAACAAAATAGCAAACATGATCATAATAGCAATAAAAATTACACCAATAGTCATTATTTGTGAACGAAAAAGACTTTGCAGCATATTGTTATACAACACCGCCATACCGCTTAGCTTTATCTGTTCTGGTTGCAATTTAAACTGACTGATTAAATCCGTTCTGGTTTTTTCTATTAACTGGTTTCGCTGAAGTTGTTTGTCTGATTCAAATATACGAACACTGAAACGTAACTGGTTTCCATCTTGCAACATATAGGGCGTAAAGAGCACCTGTTTCATATCATCCGGTACACGCTTGTAAATAAGAGACAGGAAAAAATTATCGAGGTCCTGATTATTTTTAAGTTGTTCGAGCATCGACACCGATGTATATATTGACATGACCTTGCCGGTTTCGGGTAGCTTATCAAGGTAAAGATGTATGCCCTGAATTGTCTCCATCATGCCATAATTAAACCAGTAACTGGTGGCGGTAATACCACCGGTATCCTCATCATCTAGTTCGAAACCAAGTTCTTCTTCGAGGCTGTCCATGTAAAGTTCATCTGCTTCATCTTCTTTCTCAAAGAAAGATACGGGTGCTGAAACTACTACATCCATGGGTGTGGTCCCCCCCAGTTTTTGATCGATCAACTCCATACCCTGGTAAATTTCAGTTTCTTTCTTGTAATAATCAATAAATCTGTTTTCAACCGTCAGCAGGGAAATACCGAGTACACTCATGGCACAAAATACTGCAAACAGCACTACAATTGTTTTATTGTAGCGATTTATAATGCTGGCAATTTGACTGATGATGTAACTGGTAAGATCATCTAATTTGTCTACAGGTCCCGGTTTAAAAAACATTAACACCGCGGGGAAAAAAACAAAGCTCAGGGTAAACGCGATAGACACCCCCATCACCATCATCCAGCCAAAATCAATCACCGGTCGTATATCACTCACCAATAAAGAGGCAAAGGCAACCATGGTGGTAATTGCCGTATAAAAAGAAGGCGCAAACTTGGATCTAACGGTTTCGAAGATGAGTTCGTGTTGATCACTACTAAACGCATTGGCATGCAATTCACAATATCGAACAACAAGATGAATGGTAAGCGACAGGTTAATGATTAACATTAAGGATATAAAATTAGATGACACGACTGTTACACGCCATTCAAGCATACCAAGCAGACCGGTCATGATTATCCCGGACATGAAACAGGTCAGCATTGGCAAAATAATCCAACGGGGTTTGCGAAAGGCAACGGCGAGAATAACAAGAATGAAAATGACCACACCAACACCAAAGGTTCTCATATCATTCTGTATAAAATCGATAGAATCGGAAGCAATCATCGGCACCCCACCAAGATGCAAACGAGCCTCACTACGATGTTGATCCATCAATTTACGAATCGAATTGATTAACTGTGATTCCTGGTCCTGCAGTTTATAAGTGTAATCTTTGAAATCTTTACTAATCGCCTCAAGTTGTTGCTGCTGATGATCAGTAAGTTTACCTGTCAGTTGCTGCTCTCTTAGTTTATTACGTTTACTGAGCAAGCGGTGGTAGGTTTCATCTCGCTTGAAGTTAACCTGAATGGCGGTTGTGCTTGCATCAAGACTGATTAACATATTGCTATACAGGGGACTGGTCAAAAGCTCCTTACGGGCAAGCTGTCGATTAATGCCCTGTGTTTCCAGGGTACGGATTTCTTTGCTCAGTTCTGCCAGGGTTACCGGTGGACTTTGGGTAAGTGGCACATCCAGAATACTGACGACCGAATCGACCCGTGGCAGTTTTCTAATATCATCTCGCAATTTGGCAATATCACCCAGAACAGAATCGGAAAAAAGATCCTTTTCGGGTGAATAGGTGATAATTAAAAAATCATCAGAACCGTATCGGGCCTTAACCGAGCGGTAGTACTTAAGGTCACTATCATTTTCCAGAATCAAAGAATCGGCAGAGGCATCGAGTTTAAAGTCGGGTAGATAAAAGCTAAAAAGCAGTGTTAATAAAAGACAGACGAGAACCGGATAAACGGGACGTTTAAGTATCAAATCATCATATAGCTGCGTTAAAGCAGACAACATATAAGCGACTCTTTTTTAATTAAATATTTAAATTATTCGGGCTCTATCCCTGAGCTTTACCCACGAACTATATCAAAAGCAAAAAGCTTATTGTCCGCAAATAAACGCAAACACACGCAAATAAAAGAAAAAACGTTAATAGAGTGTAGTGCGCTGCAGGCGCACAAACAATATATTTGCGTTCATTTGCGGACAATATGCCTTTTGCTTAATTAAAATTTCAAGATAATAGCTCAAGGTCTATCCCCAATTATTTCCCGATTAATTCGAGATGTCTAGCTTCTTGAGGAAGTAAGTTTCACAATTACCATCGTCATTCCAGTAGCAAGCAATAAAATAAGTAATGCCACTGCAATATTACTCAGCAATTGCGGTGCAATAATTAACAAAGCACCTAACTGTAGCATCATAACTCCCGAGAGCAGTTTTAATACCATCCCTTCATGCTCGGTAAGTTTTCTTGAACCGAGTTTTATCGTAAATAAAACAACAATCACTAACAATGGTAGAACATAAACCAGGTTATACAACAGAAGATAGACGTAATAACTTGTAGTCGATATTGAACTCAAGGTGAGTATCCGGGTATAAATCATTGGGAAGCCCGCAGTGCATAATAATTCATAGCTATTTGCCACAATCGCCAGAAAGACAGTTGCCACTGCGGCTGTAAACAGAGACTCCAGCCTCAGTAAATGACGAACACGATCAAATAAAGCTGGCTTATTATCATTAGAAATACTGAGTGAAATGCCATTTTTAAACCAGAAATAGTCTTTAATATTTATTAACGCCATTAATACCGCAAAACTACCGGCTATAAAAGTAATGAAACCCAACTCACCCAGATAAACAAACAAATTCAACCAGGCGGCCATAAACAGAAAATACATTGCACCGGAGAAAAACACAAAAATACCACCTATTAACAGCATCCTTCCCCGGCTTCTACTGCGCACCATCATGCTCAGTAAAAATAACAACACAAAAAAAGCACAGGGATTAAAAGCATCCATACCCGCAATTAAAATTGTTAGCACAGGCAAGGAGTAATCATCTGCCGATAACTCACCTATAAAGGGAATTTCAACCGACCTTGAATCGCTTTTCTGAAAATTATAATCAAAAGATGCAGATGGTTGCGGGTTTGCTTCTCTGACAAATTGGTAACAGGCTTCTAAATGCTCTCTCAAGCTTTCACCCGTGGTTTGATGACTATCATAACCACTGAGCAGGTTGCCACAAAACATAAAAGTAGGCACACTACGCGCATCATTTCCAAAGCTAGCCGCCATAGAAATATAGGTTTGTACATTTTCCTTATTTTTACTCAACTCATATGAATGCAGTTTAAGCCAAGGATAAGTCGCATCCATTTCAAGAATATCAGGACGTGCGTTCATACAATGTGGGCATTTTTCAGACCAGAAAAAATACAGATGAACAATCGACTGGCCATGGGTATCTTTTCCATACCAGACCGGTGGATTAGACTCTGTAGCACTTGCTACGCAAGAAACAACAAACACAAGAATAACCAATAGATGGCTGGTAATACTTTTTATCATGCCTGGCTAACCGTTGATTATTTAAGACTATTAAAGCTTTATCAAGCGACGATTATCGAATATTAAAACACACTTTAAAGCATCAACAAACTCACTCTCGACTATAATTATAGTTTAAATCGGGGTACATTTACTGATAAACACCTTACAGACCTGCCTTTATTATTGAACTACTTAGCAAAGCGAAAACCAATTACTATACCCAGGCTACCACCATCTATATCTTGATTACTGTTAACTGGCTGATAATCAATAAAGGTTAACTTGAGGCCCAGGTAAGCGCGCTCATTCAATATGTAATCTAGTTCTATAACAAAACCGGTAGCATCTTCAAATTCTATGGTATTAGAATTAAAGAATCCATCACCTGAAAGCTCTACTCCCGTATGTTGAGTCAGGCCAACACCAAAATGTAGATCTTTTTGTTTCATGAAAAGCATGGCACTTAGAGGAAACCTTGTGAAATCAACATCACCATTTTCTGCGGAAACCAGGTCAAACTTAAAACCTGCGGAAAATTTCACAAACAAAGTTTCATTGATGTCAACCTCATAACCAACGGAAGCTGATATTCCTTCTCCTGCTTTGATTGAATCATCATAACCATTGGAAAAATTCACCTTAGCAAGTGAATCACCCCCAAAATGCTGGCCTGCTTGAACAAAAATGCCAGCTATTGATTGTGTAGAAAGACACATTAATGAAACAAAAAAAAGAACGTTTCTAAATGACATAACAACTCCCTTTATAGAGATAATTAAAATCCAGTTATCACTCAACGCTTCCTTGCTTGATAAAGACAATTGATGTGTAACGATAATTTTTGATTATAACTGAAGAAACCAGTAATTAGAATTTGTTTCTTTAAATAGTACTAGCTTAAGTGATTTTTTATAACAAAAATAATGCTTGAACTAAATTATGATTAATCAACACTATCTTTTACATACTGATCCCGTTTTCACTTCAGTCATTGACTGATATCAATGACACAGATTGTAATCAGGTAGAAGGTTTTATATGTATTTTTTCTCTTACTAACCCGGGTAAAAAATACGCAGATGGTAATCCATCAATCAACCACATCAAGGAGACGATGATGAAAAATGTCGAAAATCTCTTTAATACTACAATCACTGAAATCGAGCGCATGTTGAACACCAAGACCGTGGTTGGTGAACCAATTACAGTTGAAGGCAATACCATGATTCCACTAGTCAGTGTAGGCTTTGGTTTTGGCGCAGGCGGTGGTGAAGGAACAGATCCAAAACAGGGTGCAGGAACCGGAGGTGGCACAGGTGGTGGTGGTGGCGTTAAACCCGTGGCACTTATCATCATCAATAAGGACGGTGTGCGTGTGGAACCGATAAAAAGTGGTGCAGCTTCAGCAATGGAAAAACTGGCGGAATCGGTCGGTAAAGTAGCAACATCTAATTCGAAAAGTGAATAAACTGGATAATGCGTGGACAATGTACTGCTAAGCATTGCTTGCTTACTAGCACTGTTAATCGCCCTGCTAGCCATTCCCCTGTCGATAAGTTTTTCATTCACTCGTCACCGGTCGGTACAGGCCAGTGCTCATTTTCACTGGTTATTCGGGCTGGTGAATTTTCAGGCTCATTTTCCTGACGAGACGTCGTCGATAAAACGAGAAAAAACAACTCAAAAAGAAAACACGAAACCGCATAAAGAAATGAATAATGCACGGGATATTATTGCCTTATTTAAACAATCAACATTTCGTCAACACATCATAAAATTTATCAAAAATCTGTTACGCGCAAGCCATGCACAGGATCTTTATCTGTTGTTACGTATTGGTCTGGGCGACCCAGCAGATACGGGTATACTATGGGCTGTTATCGGACCTTTATCCGGGATGATGAAAAATTTGCAAAGTGCGAAAATTGAGATAGAGCCAGAATTTATTGATTCGGTATTAGAGATTGAAAGTCGCGGCCATTTCCACCTTGTACCCCTCCAGTTTATCGCATTGACAATTGGTTTTATATTTTCACCTACCACCATACGGGCATGGTATGTGATGCATCGGGGGAATTAATGATGGATCATGTCACTATAGAAACGCCCATCACCGTTGCAGAAATTACACTCATACCCATTGTGCGTAACAACCTCTTTAGTAATAAAGATGAAATGGGTTATTGGCTAACAGGATCTAAGGAACCCCTTGCAATAATCCTGTGCAATAAAGATGGAGTCCGTGCATTTGATATGAATTCGATCGAAATCGCCATTGCCCCATTGATACAGAAAGTTTCAGACCTCAATGAAGTTCTGAAACCTTATTGGTGAAAGCTTGATATTTAAACAGCACCGAACGGCACTGACTTAAACCTTAGTCAATATATTATATTTTTTTATAGAATTGATAAATGTATATTTCTATTTTTAATAAGATTTAAATGTGTACGGTTAGGGGTTTACCCTGATTATTTCCGGTTACTACTATAGAGAATAAACAAATGATTTAACAACTTTAGAATCAGTTTTCCTTGATTTATTGACAGAGGCATCTCGCTTACCCGCAGCTTTAGGCCACCCCATACAGTATTTAATAACCTCGTTTTGACTGGCAGAAGTTATTTTATAAGTATCAATAAGCTTCCAACCAAGCCTGATATGTATATTTACGTCGCGGATTAAATTAAGTTCTTTAACTTCTAGAATATCGTCAAGATTATTACATTTTTCATTTATTCTGTTCATTATGCCATTCCTTGATTATGGTAACGCCATAGAGTCATTTAATTAGTAGTAATTTCTGCTCATTATACTGGGCAATTGAAGTAATTTTGAGACACGCATCAAACATTCACATCTCCGGCAATGAGCAGGTAAAATAATGTGAATTTTCAGTTTTTAAGTTTGATTTAATTTTTCACAATAAATCAGATCGGGCGGCTATTATTCCATAGCCAATGGGAACACTTAATGTTGTACTACTTTTTACTCCAAGCAGGTACTTTCCAGGCAAGTATGTACCTGATAAAAACTTTGAATGATTAAACGACTCCATCGTAAAACTGTTACCCTCCCCCAGGTAAAGAAAACCGTAAACACTATTTTCTGGGGAAGTGTATATGAAGAAATCAAGTAACACATCAGTATCATTCCAGACTAGATAAAAATCAAAAGTAACATTCTCTTCACCGGGTAATATTTCAAACTCATACCAGTCCTGCATGGTAGCAGCCAGATCCATACCTACTGGAGCAGAATAGCCATTAATGTATCCCGATGCGGGATCGGTGTTACTAATATTAGCAACCATTGAAGTGATTGCTTTATTTATTGGGAAGTTTGTTGGTGTTGAATAGTTATTCGGTTCTTTCTCAATCAGCAGGTCATCAGGTAATGTAGCTGTTGAGCTAAAAGAAAATAAATCGATTCTTTTTTCCAGTTTCTTTTTAGTGCATGCGGTACCAAGACAATCTTCATAACTCTTATAATAGTGCATAACTGTTGGACCTTTGTCGGCACTCCAGTATTGAAATTCTGTTAATCCCGTTATAGGACCAGAGCTTGCCTCTGTACAGATGGTGCCATATCCAGAAAAATATTCACAACCTCCGCTACTAAAATCGTAGTCTGTACCTGAGCTACCAATTGCGGTTAATGTCATATTGTAAGACGGATATTCTCCTGCATAAAAAGACTGACTAGCCGGAAGTTTATTAGGAATGACAGATATGCTTGATGTAAAACTCTGGAAATAACCATTTGAAGGATTTTCATTCGACGCGGCATAAAGCCTTACCGGATTTGAGGCTAATGACTGCAAACCGTAAATATCATTATTACCATCAGCTCCAATAAAATTCCACTGACTCAGAAAACCACCATCATCACCACTTTTTATTAATGGATAGACGAGTAGATCATTAACCGGCTGCTCAACCCCAAGTGTGACAATAAAAAATCCCTCATCATAATCTCCACGGACATCAGTCCAGCTCTGATTTAAATCAGCAATAGACCACTGATATTTCCAGGTTGTTCCCTGTTGCAACCAGGCTATGGTGTGAGTTTTTGGTGGTTGAATCTGGGGAGTATCATCCGCAGGGTTAGTAGTGTCGTCAGCCGGAGTGCCACCTCCCCCTCCACCACATGAAATTATGAAACCCGTTAGAATCAGGATAATGAGAAAATTGATAAGTGCCTTCATGATCAACATCTTTTTCTATGTATTATTATCACCCTGTTAATTCACTGCTTTAGTCAACTGATATTTCCAGGCTTAACAGATCCAGATAGAAAATTAGTATTTTATAAGTTAGCTCTAAAAGCACTGGCAAGCCATGATGCAAGTCAAACAGATTGATTCTAATTTACCAGGTGCATAACGCATTATCTGAAGATATTTATCCCGTTGCTCTTTTCACCTGGCTAACCATTTAGTAACAATCAGGCAATTCTGGGCACAATCTGGTGGATCCGCTTCGCTTGATCCACCCTCCTACTAAATACATGTAAACCCTCTCTAACGTAGTGCCATTGAGGATAGAACCTGAGCTATCCCCACGAATATCAATTACAAAGTTTGAGAATCCTCATCCTGAAATTTTCATAAATAGGAATATTTTTTCTTAAGATATTGCTGAATTTTTTTATAGCCCTCTGATTAATAAACAAATTTTAAGTTGGCCCCAAAATTGCTGATGACATTATAGTTATAATTACAGGGACATTTATTTTGTGTTCAGGTAACCAGAAAACAATAATAAAGAAACACTTAAAATGCATATAAAAAAACGGACATATCTATCATTAACTTTTGCAGCTGTTCTCTTATTCCATAACTTACCAGGCATCGCTGATGTTAATTTGCCGACAAAGTTCAGTAACCAGGGCGGCATATCATACACTCGTCATAATCTTACCCAGTCAGGAATTGGTGCCGGTGCTATTAATATGAACCCTTACCGTAATGACTATGGTGAAGTTTGTGTTTATTGCCACACACCCCATGGTGCAAATACCACGGCTGATTTACCCTTATGGAACCGTACTACAAATGGTAATACCTATACGACCTATGACACACTAGGAACCTCTACTTTAACTTCAGACGTACAACAACCCGGCATTAACTCACTGGCCTGCCTCACCTGCCATGATGGCACCCTCGGTGTAGACTCTATTATTAATATGCCCGGCTCCGGGGGTTATAACCCGGCACAGCAGACATCGCAGAATGATGCCTTTCTTAATCAATGGAACAATGCAACCGGTGCAGATGCCAGTGTTCATATCGGACTCAATGGTGTTAATGAAGCCGCAGGTTGCCTTGCCTGCCACTCAGCAGATGCGGGCATTGTCGGCACCGGTGCAACAAACTTTCAGCCATATGCCATTGGTACAGACCTGACTAATGATCACCCTGTAGGAATTTCAATGCCAGCAACCGGTACAGGAACAGACTTCAACCCACCGTCTGGCATTCGCACTGATATTCGCTGGTTTGACAATGATGGGGACAATCGCCCTGACGCTAGCGAAATTCGTTTTTATGATACGGGCACAGGTCCACGGGTAGAATGTGCTTCCTGTCATGATCCACATGGTGTTTCTAGCACCGGATTTGGTGGAAAAATTAATAGCAGTTTTTTACGCATTAGTAACGAAAACAGCGCTGTCTGCCTGACTTGTCATGTTAAGTAGTGAGAGAGATTAAAGCTAAAGGACATGTAAATTAAAATAGTTAAATTATTCGACATCCGATATCAACAATGCAAGGAAGCACAGGCGAAACATTGGGGTATTAATATCATTGGGACATTATATTTACTAAATCCATTAATCAGTAGCTGTCATAAATTAATTAAATTAAGTTTATTGTGCCTGGTTGCAGGCCCAATAATTTCATGCACCTCTGTTCAAAAACCAGGCAATGAACCGGAGATACAAAAATACTGGCCTGCTCTGCCAGAAAAACCCCGCTACCAATATTTAATGAGCATTGAAAGCAGTGATGACTTCGTTAAAAAAACTCAGAATGAATTATTTAAAGAAGCCGTTACCGGTAAACCCAAACCACAATACATTCTTAAACGACCACTGGATATAGCAGCTGCTGACGGCCTGCTCTATATAATTGATTCTGTCGCCCCACATGTTCATGTTGTTGATCTGGTTCGACGCAGATATTTTAAATTTGGTTACCGCTTTGAAGGCAAGTTAGTTAATCCTGCTGGGCTTTGTGTTGATGAAAATGGACGAGTTTATGTCTCAGACCGGGGGCGTAATAGCATTATCATTTATGATGCTTTTGGTCTGTACCAATCAGAAATAAATCTACAGGGTATTACGACCCAACTTTCAGGCATTACCACAGACCCCAAAGGCGATTTTATATATGCACTTGATCGAGGTGGTATCGATAGCGACTTTCACCAGATCGTCAAATTAGATCAGCAGGGAAATGTGCTTAATCGCTTCGGAAAAAGAGGAAGCGAACCTGGGGAATTTAATCTGCCGATGGATATTGCGATGGGCACGGATGGATTACTTTATGTACTGGACACAGGAAATTTCAGGGTACAGGTGATTGATAACAACGGTATCGCACTGCATTCATGGGGCAGCGCAGGCAACGGTTTTGGCCAGTTTGGTTTACCCAGAAGTATAAGCCTGGACGGTGATAACAATATTTACATTAGCGATGCGCAATTTGGAAATATACAGATATTTAAAGCAGACGGTACTTTATTAATGCATATCGGTCGACTTTCTCAAACAGACAAGCCGGGTAATTACTCATTAATAACAGGCATCAGTACCGATAAACGAAATAATTTATACATACTCGATCAGTATTTGAATAAACTGGAAATATTTAAAAAACTAACGGATGCGGAACAACAGACACTGATTCAGACTCAGTAACATAAATAAAGAAAACAGTTGAACAGCATGAATATGGTCACTCAAATTTTCATGATGTTGAAAAATAATATTGAAAATAAAAAAAATAAAGGTGGTGTGTTACTTATCGTTATCAGGTCATAATCATTTTTCTTAACGTACAGTTATGCAAAGCAATATCTACATTGAGTAAAACAATTTCTTTAGCAGGAATTGAGGTTTTGATTTGAATCAAAAGCATCGCATACAACTACCAGGAAACTTCGAAAACAGTACTATTCTTTTGAGTGGATGCGTTAAAGTTATTTTATAAACAGTCCTTTTCACAGGGGCAGGCTTTAATGATGCAAACTTATCCAGTCGTGATGACCAATGAAGACGTGATCGTCCAGCAGGTGATTGATCGTCTCGGGCCTGTACTGAATGTCGCCACGCCGCTGGCATTAGGTAAGGCCAACCATGTGCTCAATGCTTTTTACCGGCGAGCCAAACAGGACCCCACCATCCAGCTTACCATCACAACTGCTCTGACCCTGGAGCGCCCCAAGGGTAAGAGCCTGCTCGAAAAACGCTTTTTAGAACCTTTTGTAGAACGGGTGTTCGGTGATTATCCCGATCTGGATTATGAACTGGATCGCACAAACAATGCCTTACCAGACAATGTTCGTATAGTTGAATTTTATTTCCCGGCCGGTAAGTTTCTCCATAATAAGCTCGCCCAACAGAATTACATCTGCAGTAACTACACCCATGTCGCAAGGGATATTATGGATCGGGGAGCCAATGTGATTGCCCAACTGATTGCCCCTGATGATGAAGAAAATACTGACCGTTACAGCCTGAGTAGTAATCCGGATATAGCCCTCGACCTGATGCAGTTGATGCGTAAGCGCGAACAACAACAGGGGGTGCCCTATGCACAGATCGGCCAGGTCAACCCAAACCTGCCCTTTATGTACGGTGATTCGGTTGTTGCTGCCGGTGATTTTCATTTTATCCTCGACCGACCCGATTATTATTATCAGTTGTTTGGCACACCCAAAATGTCGGTGCCGGAACGCGAGCATCTGGTCGGTTTTTATTTATCGACCCTGATTCGAGATGAAGGTGAATTGCAGGTGGGTATCGGTGCGCTGGGCGATGCCTTTGTAAATGCCCTGCTTCTGCGTCACAACAACAATGAACAATACCAGCAGGTATTACAGGCGTTGGAGGTAGAGGAAAAGTTTGCTCATATCGTACAAAAGATAGGCGATACCGGTACTTTTGAGAAGGGCTTGTTTGGTGCTTCCGAAATGGTTGTTGATGGTTTCCTGCATCTGTATAAGGCCGGTATTTTAAAGCGTGTGGTGTATGACGATCTACCTGTCCAGCGCCTGCTCAATGAGGGGCTCATTAACCATGAAGTGACTACAGAGACCCTTGAACTATTACTGAAGCGCAAAGCTGTCCATCTACACTTATCATCCGAGGATTTCCACTATCTGGTGAAATTTGGTGTGTTTAAACAGGGACTACAGTTTAATGACGGCGTGATTGTGACCCCGCAAGGCCAGTCTATCCCGGCAGATTTCAGTCAGGATAAAAACACGCAACAGATCATGCAGCATTGTCTTGGGGATCATCTAAAATGTGGCGCGGTTGTTCATGGTGGTTTTTTCCTTGGTCCACAGGATTTTTATCAGGCATTGAAGGCCATGCCAAAAGCCGAGCGCAAGCTTTTTAATATGCGCAGTGTGCGACGAATAAACCACCTGTACGGGCATGAAGCCATTGACCGCCTGCAACGTAAAAATGCCCGCTTTGTAAACACCTGTATGAAGGTGACCCTGAACGGCAATATAGTTTCGGATGCTCTTGAAGATGGCCGCATCGTTAGTGGGGTTGGTGGTCAGTACAATTTTGTCGCCATGGCCCATGCCCTGCCGGATGGTCGCTCCCTGATGAACCTGCGCGCGACTCGCGGTTTCGACAGCGCGGAGAAATCTAATATAGTGTGGAATTACGGGCATACCACCATCCCCCGTCATCTGCGTGACATTGTTGTCACCGAATATGGCATTGCCGAGTTACGCGGCAGAACCGATAGCGAGATCATCGAAGAACTGCTCAAGGTGACCGATTCACGCTTTCAGGAAAAATTGATGAAGCAGGCTATTCAGGCCGGAAAATTACGCAGCGATTACCAGATACCCGCAGCGTTTCAAAACAACTATCCTGATGTGATATTGCAAAAAATTCAGCCTTTTGTTGAAGCCGGCCTGTTCCCCCGCTTTCCGTTTGGCACAGAGTTTAACGAACAGGAACAGGTGGTGGGCAAGGCCCTTAAATCCCTGAAGGCAAAATCCCATTCAAAGGGTTTGTTAATTAAAACCTTACTTAAAGCTCTCTTTACCTTTAACGTACCCAAAACACAGTTACCCTATTTAGAAAGAATGGGTCTGCATCAGACTAAAGGTTTGCAGGAGAAACTGTTTCGTAATCTACTGGTGAATGAACTCAAAAATAATGCCGGATTACACTAAACCTCTGAAATTAGTAAAAGGTTTTATTTTAAAAAAAAGCCAGTACAATACAGGGCTTTTTTTCTGGTATTTATTGAACCTGCAAAACCGGTATAGAAAATGGACTAACAGCCGCAGCGGAGGAATTTCCAGCAGTAATTTCATAATAAGTATATTGCGCTGAAGATTTAGATGTATCTAAATAATATAGACTACTCGTATTCGATGGCGCAGCAACAAAAAAACTGATATATGGATAATAATCACCCACTGTTGTACCCGAAGCAACGGTTATTGATTCAGTCAGTAGTGATTGAGTCGGATTAAATACTACGACAGATCCAGCAGTAACACCAGAGGTTGTACTGCGTAAAGTTATATTCAGACTCGACAATTCTGTTAACTCACCCAATATTTTTATTGTGACATCAACCGTTCCACCCGTTGCACTAGACACAGCATTAGTGGAAATTATCGGCGCTACATCCATGCATGGCAATTCACACGAATATGTGACACTATCAGATGAATCATTCGCACAACCAAGCATCATCAAAAAGCTAAAAAGCACTACACCAAAAAACACAAAACTTATATTCATACACCTACCCTTTTATTTTTAAACAACCTTTTATATGATCATATTCATTTAGTTAATAACAGAGAAAAAACCAAAAAATCTTCAATACAATAGTTCTTACTCATACTCTCTGATATTGCTAAATATAAATAAATATTTTCTGAAAAATAAATGGCTTAGTTTGTACCGATGTAGATCAGTAATAAGTTTAAATACTAGCATAATATATGCTCCCAACAAATACAGTAAAGGACATCTTTGTTATGCTTAGCCACAGCAAATACCATGTTTATTGTGTGTAGCTGAAAATAAAGTTTATTCCTGGCCCTCCATTCATGATCGGGAATTTGATGTCAAAAATATCACCAATTTAACATTTACTGTGTATTTGCAAAATTTAAATCGATAATTTCATTCCATTACTTCAACACACCCCATGTCAGGTGGAGCCCAAGATCTGGTGTATTATCAAAGTTAAAAAAGTTCTCTGTCAAACCAAAACCGAAAACACCCAGGGAAGTGTGCCACTTTAAACCAGTTGTTAACTGAATCTCTAATTCGCTCAGTTCTGAATTAACCAGGTCGCGATAAGGATGTTCAGCAAGTAACGCTTGCAGAAAAAATCGGGTGTTTGTCCAGTGTTCATTCTGATGAAGCCAGCTAATATTCAGGAACGGTAGCGTTGGCGGATCAAAACTTGTCTGCTTGAATTGCCCTGGAAACACGGCACCAAGGTTAAAAATTAATGCATCTCTGGTAAAGCGCTTATCCATGACAAATTGAAGTCCTAAATCCCAACTTCCCGTAGATAAAAATTTGTTTTCATCTGCAAGTGGAACTTTAATCCCCGTGGTAAAATTAAAACGCCAACCATCTATTGCAGGTAATGCATAACGCAAGAAAATGTTTGGATCACTTAAACCACCAGAAACCGGTCGATCAAGTAACACCACGTCCTGCCCATCATCTCTTCCTAGAATAACCTGAACATTATCATCGTGTACGAAATCTCTTCCTTGTTGGCCTACACCGGCAGCATCATGCACATCGAAAATAAAACCATCAAGCAAGTCACCACCGTAATGAATATAGTTTACACTTATCCCCAGGTCGATCTGTTCTGTCAGACCCCAGTGAACCACAAACTCCATTATGCTGAACTCCCCATCGATATAATAACTCTGGCCCTGGGGAAGCCCTAAAATAAAGTCCACATCCCCATTGTCCAGTGGTCGACGTATGCCACCACGACTCTGTTTAAGGTATTCCTCTACTTCTGGACTCGCTTGAAAATCACTGATAACTGAATAATGAAACTCAACCGCCGAATGACCTCTACCGAGTGGTGCGGCTGGTGCCGGGGCAAAACCAAGCACAAGGAAACTGGGAAATGTATAGTCCCTTATACGAAATGGGGCGCCTAACGGATCGTCTAAAAGTTGGTCGTGTTGTGCATGGGCGCAGGGCACAAAGGCAAGCGAGCAAGCAATTAAGAAGAAAAAAAACATCTTCCAACACTCGATAATAATCCACTCCATTCTAATACTAGTATCGTGATTCATCACTGGGTATGCTGAAAAGTTTATTAATTTAGGTCATTGCTGTCCCGTTAACCACTAGAGACATGAGTTGGGGACACCTGTCTAAGACCGTCACCCGCATGGACGCGGGTGTCGAGCCACCAGGGAGGGTTTTACGGCGTGTCTTAGACAGGTGTCCCCAATTCATGTCTCGAACAGAATGACATGTTAAATAATCTAGCCACAATACGCTTTAAACATAAAGCTATTTCCGTTAACGGGACAGCAATGAATTTAGGCTAATAATACACAATAATTTTAAATAATTGAATGATTCAAATGCTGCGTCTTTACCTCAAAAGTTCGTTTCTTAAAATTCATTAATATTAAGTGTCGAATTAAAACTTCATCTGACTAATCACTGTTATCGACCTAATCTTTATACACTTAACTATGCAGTTATTTTGAATGACTCTTCAATTGCGCTATGACCTCACCAATTGTCTGGTACCTTTCCTGGGGATTTTTCGCCAGCATCTTTTGAACAAGATTATTAATGTTCTGGGAAATACCCTCTCGTTTTTCACAAAGACTGGGAGGTACCCTGGTAAGATGCTGGGCAATGATCGATTTAGTATCGCCATTAAAGGGACGTTCACCGCTAATCATCTGATAGAGAACGATACCTAACGAATAAATATCCGTACGCTCATCTGTGCTATCGCCATTCGCTTGCTCAGGGCTCATATATGCCGGAGACCCCATAACCGTATTTACCTGAGTAAGAATACTCGACTGGGCAAGCTTGGCAATTCCGAAGTCTGTGATCTTGGCTTCGCCACTTTTTGAAATGAGTACGTTGGCGGGTTTTAAGTCGCGATGAACAATGCCTCGCTCATGCGCGTAACGCAGCGCTTCAGCCATTTGTAAGGTTAATCTGATAATTTCGTTTATTGCGAGGGGCTCAGTTACTTTCAACATATCCTCAAGATCCCCCCCTTCCACCAGCTCAATAGCAATTAGAAAAAGATTATCCCATTCGATAAAATCATAAACCTGAACAATATTCGGATGACTCAAACGAGCCAATACTAGTGCCTCCTGACGAAAACGAGCCAGTTGATCAGCATCAGCTGATAATAGTGGAGAAAGCTGTTTAAGAGCCACATGCCGGTTAAGTCGTAAATCCTCTGCAAGATAGACTGTTCCCATCGCACCAGAACCTAACTCATTTATAATTTGATAACGATCAGCGATTAGGGCTTTTTCTGACACCTGCACCGCAGCAGATGAAACAAGTGTCGCTGCAACATCAGAAGTATTTGCAGGGATATGGCCAGACTTGTCACTTACCTGTCTCATTTTTGTGTTGAGGCTATTAAGTTTGCTACTTAGAGCTGATTCAGCCTGTTCATCAACACACCATTCACGCGCTGCGTCATACAGCAAAATACTCTGGGATGGATTAACAGCAATAAGTTGATCAGCTTGCACTTCTTTCTCATTAGCAATTTTTCTTACCTGTTCAAATGTTGTTGGCAGGTGACGAAGGTACAGGTAAATAGCCAACACGGCTGACATTAACCAGATCATCCAATGACTAAAAGTTTGAGCGCCTAATAAATTAGGATTCTCCTCTTGAGTTTTTATCAGACCAAAAAGACTTTCTTCAGTAACCGGAGAGAATATTTTCAATAAAAGTAAATCAACAAGCGGTGTGATGGCGAATGGAATCAATACTAAAAGAACTATTATGATAATTTGAGGTTTATGCGCAGCCAACAACCAGTGGCGTAAAACTTTTGGTTTACGTTTAACAACAGGAACCAGCCTGACACTATCTCGAACAGGGGTAATAATGTGTTGTTTTAATTGAGAAACGGTATCAAGAAACATAGTTAATATGCGGGTTACAAAGATGTTACGGTATTAGAGACTAAATAAATAGCTGATTAAAACTGGGTTAATTTTACACTCTATTGCAGAATGTTTCACGGGTTAATAGCTTTCAATGGCTGGTAGACCCGATTTATAGATGGAAAACAGAAGTGATAAATAATGAATTAAAAATTATTTTTTTAATCACTTCTATCCCGTTAACAGAATTGGTTTTATGTTTAAAGCCTATTATGGCCTAAAAAACTTGACCACTACAACTCCCATGTCTCTAGTGGTTAACGGGATAGCAGTACTTTTTAATATGCATTTTTTAGGACACTACTGCGCAGGATTTATTACTGATAAGTCCCAACTGGCCGACCAGACACGGTGGTCATATACATAATGTACTTCATCTTGATGTATAACTGACCTTTGATTATAGCCATAAGCATATCCCCTCACATTATCTGATGATACGGGTAACAATGAAGGCTCTATCAGCTCGGCAAGTCCATCCTCGATGTTCAAGTCAAACAGATATAAACCTGAGCTGGAGGCAGCATCCACCCAATTCTCAACAGGAAATGCAAACCGGTAATGGTTTGGTTGCGCTTCTATCATTGAAAAAGCATGGGGGTCCCAACGCAAAGGTGTTGAGGTGTTTTGCCAGATAAAGTTTTTAACTTCTATCGGCTCCTTGGGATTAGAAACATCAAATAGTGACATCTTGCTATCAGCCCAGTTTTGTTGACCAAATCCTAGAAGATAATTTTCATTTACTGGATGTAAATAAGAACTAAAGCCAGGAATTTCTAACTCACCTAAAATGTCAGGGGCCGTTGCATCTGAAACATCAATTACATACAAAGGATCTGTTTGCAGGAATGTCACTATATAAGCTCGATTCTGGAAAAAACGAACCGACTGAATGCCTTCACGCGGTTTACCGATTTTTTCAGGCTGTGATTCGTTAGGTAATTGACTGACCTGTTGCAAGTTCCCCTGATTGTTGTCCTGTAAAATGGTTAGAAAATGTTCAGGCTCCCATAACTCGTTTCGCTGGGTTGATACTACGCGTAAATGATCACCCGATTCACTCATACGATAAGCAGGATTGCGCCATCCTAAACCACCCGGTACTGAGCCACTTGCCAGATACAGGGGACGTGAAGTCTCAATAGAAAATTTATGAATTATCGTTTCGTTATAATCAGCAAAGGCCGTGATATAAAGTGACTGGGGGCTCGCATAAATCCCATGACTGGTGGCGTTAAAACAACTAGAGGTGAATTCATCTGGTGCGAGCAAATTGATAATACTAACAATGGTTAAATTCGCATAGCCTGCATTCTCAGGTAAATTTTGCGGAACATAGCAATCTGCTGCCTGCAACATAGGTGAGATATCACTGTTGACAGATTTTTGGGGTAATAAATCATCCAGGGTGGTGTTATCCAGAATGTCTTTATTATTGTTAAGCTCATCACTGGTTATCGGATAAGGAAGGAAGCCCGGTAAATTAGGTGTGTACTGGGTGATGAGCACCAGGTTATTTTCAACCCTGCGTGAACTGACTAAATGGCCATCCAGCACAATGGTATGAGTGGTGTTAATATTCGCTGGTGTAGAAACATCCATTAAATCCAGGCGTGTCTGAGGTTGTCCCCAATACCAGGTATCGTTATTCATTTCCAGGGTATCAACCGTGCCATAGGTTAAAGACAGAGCGGCCAATACATCCCCTGCTAGATACAAACCGTCAAAGCCATTTTGATTGTCAATTTTCAACCAGGCTATTTCATTCATTGAAGCATTTTCACCTCGCTGCATAACTCTCACACCAGGCAGGGAGACGTCACTGGGTGGTTCAATTGGGGGCGCAAATGACACTGAATTAGTCTCAATCGCGGTATCGACCGCAAATTCAGTACTAAAAGTAATTAAATCATCATACCAATAATAATCTGAGTGAGTTAATACATATAAAAACTCACCGTCGTATTCAATTTTATCCGCTTCATCTACACCTGCTTCCTGAGTATTGGTTGAAGTAAAGCTTGTGTTAATACTTTCAGCGTCGGCAAAAGTAGTTGTTCCATTAGTTAAAGGCGTGCCATCAAAAAATTCAAGATCACTAATCGCCATGTTATTTGTCAATTTAAGACCGTTTATTAAATAATTTTCCATCTCCAATTCAGATTCAACTTTCTTTAAGGGAGCGGAGGAAATATCGGGTAAAACCACATCAAATTTATCCTGTGGATTATCCGACGAATCACATGATGCAATGAATGTTGAAACAAGTAAAAATAAAAGACTGTGAATATAAAATTTCATGATTAACTCTTAATATTTTTCGAATTTTTTTATTTTATAAAATGACTAGTTATAAAATGACTAAGAATAAATAGTATATTGTTCAGCTTACTGAAACCGTTGTAAATATACTAGATATACTTCACAAATTGTTGCCAGCTATAATAGCTGTACTCAAAAAGTCAGTGTTTGATTGTGGTCCCTGAGCTATTCCCACGAATATTGCCTAAAAGAAAAAAGATAAAGCATATTGTCCGCAAATGAACGCAAAAAAACGCGAATGTTTTGTTTGTTCGCCTGCGGCGCACTGCACCTCGTATAAAGCTTTTGCTTTTATTTGCGTATATTAGCGTTCATTTGCGGACAATATGCTTTTTCTTTTTAGATTTTTAACCATGTCCTGGAAAATAGCTCAGGGTCTATCCCCCTATTGATCCTTCTGTTTATTCTCTGAAGACAACTTAATACCTGTTAAAGTTAACAAACCACTCAGCATCAGCCAGATAGATGCGGGAACTGGAACAGCTGATGCGTAAACAATATTATTAAGTAATGGATCATCACCACCTAGTGAATAACCTTCTGGTAATAATACCCGCAACTGAACAGTGTTGGAAAAATCAACTATACCGGCGGCGGCTAATATGGAAACGCCATCGGTTATATCCAGGTCTGCTGGATCAGGTGATGGTCCCGCCGTGCCGTTGACAAATCCATTTAGTAAAAAAGAATCACCCAGGGCCAGGGGAAAGGTCAGGCGCAGTATTGCATCAAGATTATCCGTTGTTAATCCGAGTATATCCGCAGTAGCACCAGCATAATCCATACTGCTACCACCAAAAAGCGGTGATTCAACACCAGTGAAGACGGTTGTTACTGGATCACTTGGCGTGTTAAGTGCGGTTGAGCTAAACCCCAGTAATGATTGATAGTTAGTGCCACCCAGGGGTAAAAAAGGATTAAACGTCGTTGCCGATAAGTCTCCAAATAATCCCAGTGTCGGTGTTCCATTATTTATCGTAAATGAACCATGAATTGCCATCTCAACGGTGACATCCACTGTATCCGGCGCATTCGGGTCTGCGGGTCCAACCAGAAAGGTATCCAGGGTTAATACACCCTGTGCAGCACTGCCCCCCGCCTCTTCTATGGTCTGATAGGTTTGGTCCTGATTTAAGTCATATTCAGCATAACCTTTAATTACCCCAGTTGTTGTATCAACACGAATACTGGTTACTGAGTCATAGCCGGCATTTGTAGAGACCACATCACGGTCTGGATTAAGATTGATAATCGAGCCATCATTGACGGTACTGACCTGCGCATCACCTGCAGGGTTTATAGGAGCCCGTGTAGCATTACCAAATGCATGTGCGTTGAAGCTAATTAAAAAAGTAGAAAAAGAGACAGAAACTGCGATGAAGGCTAAGTTTGATTTTTTCATTCCGACAACTCCCTGTTAAATACAAAAATAGTTAAATTAATATATTAGTATTATTTGAAATGGAATTTGAGGTTACCCATCCATTTCCTCAAGGCGTAATCTAACATAAGCCTTAAGTAGATGGCCATATGATTTTATTAAGATTTAGAAGATTTAGGACACCCACTTTAAAATTCACGAAACACCTCTTTAAAAACAAGAAGTTAATAGATAACCTTGAGATGGATGTCCATGTAAGTCATGTAAGCCTCTTCATAGATACTTAATCAGTTTATTTCGATATTTTTCGGGTAGTTTATCCAGCACAACAGGCGTTAATGGACTACTTTTGATACCCACATCTAAAGCAACTAAAACCACGGCTTTTGCCACCTCTTTACCAACATCTTTGCCTCCTTTCTTTACAGCTTGGGATACCCTGACAACACCCTTGCGTTCTTCTGCTGATAATTCAGGATTATTTTTTAGTTTATCCAAACGGGTAATTGCCTTTGAATGGGCTCCAGAATAAACATCCTGGGTCACATCACCTAGTTGTACAAGCCAGTCCCGTTTGGTTAACACACCTAAATCACGAACTTCACTGGCAACATATGGAATATTTCCTTCCTGTAGTGCCAATGCACTACCAACCACATGCACCAGCACAAGCATATTATTGTAACGGTTACTGAAATTATTTGATTTCACCAGAACACCGGCCTCTACAGACTGTTGTTTCGCCAGGTGGTGCCAACCTAGCCCATGCATCGTTAATGAATGAATAGTTAATGCCGCATAGCGATCTTCTGGATTAGTGGCCGCTTTAACAGCATATTCCGATTCAGCTAATGCATACTTAGGTTTGGCTGATGCCATCCAGATCAGGCTCAGTAAAGCATGAATCTGGGCTTCACCAGATTGAGTCTTATTCTCTTTGGCTAACTTTTTGTTATATTTCTTAGCAACTGGCCTCATCGCTTTAATCGAGGCTTTCTGGTAAGTTTTATAAACAATACCATTACGCATTTCTTTAAAACGATCGGCATCATTTTTTCGGGTGGTGGCACAAGCAGTAAGTTGAACAATAAAAATGACTAGAAATAGATTTTGAATTAATTGCTTCATTGACTTCCTTATAATTTTTGCGGTTAAGTACATCGACAGGAAGTATACCTGATTAAAAATAGCTGGCTACATAGCTTGAGTATAACCTGGTATGATAATTCGCTTCTACGAGCCTTAACACCCCTGAAACATAGTTGTAATACTAACTATATATCCTGACCACTACAGCCAGGAGATTATCAATGAAACCCCTTAAAATACTTTCAACAATAAGTCTGATGTTAATTATGTGTTTTAGCCATCAGGCCCAGTCAAAGACGTTTAAAATAGCGACTATTGCACCTAACGGTTCATTCTGGATGAACATGATGAAACAGGGTGCAAAGGAAATTAAGAAAGAAACGGGTGGCAGAGTGAAATTCAAGTTTTATCCTGGTGGGGTAATGGGAAGCCAGGGTATTGTTCTTAAAAAAATGAAAATTGGCCAATTACATGGCGGCGCACTAACCAGCGGTAGTCTTGGGGCTCTATACCCTGACAGTCAAATTTACAGCCTTCCTCTTATCTTTAAAACTTTTAAAGAAATAGATTTTGTTCGCCAGAAGATGGATAAACAGATAACTGAAGGGCTTGAAACAGCAGGCATTGTTACATTTGGCATTAGTGAAGGCGGCATGGCCTATACCATGTCCAATAAACCCGTCAGTAGAGTAAGTGATTTACCGAAACGAAAAATCTGGAGCCCAACTGATAATAAAAATGTTGCCCTTACTTTAGAAGCCATTGATGTTACACCCATTCCCTTATCAATTGGCGATGTCTTTGCAGGCTTACAAACAAACCTGATTGATACCGTCGCTACATCCCCCGCCGCTGCCATTGCATTAAACTGGCACACAAAAATTAATTACATTACAGACGTGCCACTTATTTATTTTTATACCGTACTGGCACTGGATAAAAAGGCCTTTAATAAAATTTCAACGGAAGACCAGCTAATTGTGCGTCGCGTAATGACAGATACCGTTAACAAAATTGACAAAAAAAGCCGTAAAGATAATTTTGCTGCATTAGATGCACTTCAAAACCAGGGAATAAAACTGATTAAACCGAACAATGAAGAACTGCGTGACTGGTATAAAAAAGGCAACAAAGCTACTGACTTAATTTTCAGCAAAGGTGCAATTACAGATAAAACAAAAAACGAGTTAATGATGCATATAAGTACGTTTCGTACACAACAGGCCGCTTTGTAATATTAGATAAACTTAATATCTTATAGACAATACAATGGCTAGCAAAAAATCTAGTTATAAAAACTGATACAGTAACTCAACAACTATGGACTAAAAGTCCATAGGTTGCTTTACAACGACTAAAAGTCGTTTCGGATTATTACAAACTGTTATTTGTCATCCCCGAGTGCTTTTAGCGGGGATCCAGCGTCCTTAAGTCATTCAAAGTCACTGGATTCCCGCTAAAAGCATGCGGGAATGACGAAATTTTCATCTTCATGTAATTCTTTGAAAACAATTTAAACAGAAATGCTAAAGCCTTGTACTAAAGTGCATAGTTTTTACTAGCAACCTAAAAAATAAAAGTTAGCACCACTCCCCTCAAGTTTAACAGACAAAAAAACCCGCACGATGGCGGGTTTTTCTACTCTTAATTAATCCACTAGCACTAAGCGCGGGCTTTGCGCTTAGCCATGGCGAATAAAGCAATAAGTCCAGACCCGAACAGCCACACTGCTGCGGGTACAGGCACAGCGGTTCCAGAAATAAAAATCTGGTATTCGTAATCATCAGCAATGCCGCTGAAAAATAAGCGCTGCATATTAAAATTGCTGCCATCAAAAGTTCCAGTTACCGTATCTTGAGGGCATATCCCCCCTGTAACAAGAACACAAACCAGGGAATTTTCAAAAATATTACCATTATATAAAGCACTCGCAGGAAGCGGTGAAGTAATGTCAGGTGACTGAAATCCCGGGGCACTGACCACAACATCGATATTCTCAAATATCAGTTGATCCCAGCCCGGCTGTGAAAAGGGAACCTGGGTGAGATTGAAGGAGCCAGAAATTGACAAATCACCATAACCACCACCAGTGATTCCCCCGGCCGTGTGCACTACACTGCCCGGGTTTATTTGAATAACAACGGCCGTTGAAATATTAGCCCAACCCAAAAACAATAAAAAACTACTGACCGCAAGTACCCGTTTAATGAATTTAAACATAGATATTCTCCTTTCCATTTTTTTATTATTAAAAAACCATTTTGCTTTATCCGCATCACTTTTTAAACTTACTTTTAGTATTTTGAAATTTTAACCCATAAATATTAACTGCATGCAATTAACAGAGACCATACATCCAGCCAGTGCTGCACTTGATTCGCCCTGCCAAAAGTATAACTACCTGACAGTTTAAAAAACATGATCTAGCACAACTAAATAACTAGTCATAGTGATCAGTCCCTGAGCTATCCCCACGAATATTATTTAAAAGCAAAAAAGCATATTGCCCGCAAATGGACATCAACCTTTCATTACAGAAGCTAAAATGATTAAACCACAGAGGATACAAAGGTACACAGAGATAAAGCTTATGTTTATGGGGTTGCGCGCAGCGCAAACCAGAAAAACCTCTGTGTACCTCCGTGTCCTCTGTGGTAAATAGTTTTATTTGCGTGTATTGGCGTTCATTTGCGGACAAAATGCTTTATCTTTTTGATTTTTAACCAAGATTTGTGGGGATACCTCAGGGTCAACCCCTAATTTTACCTTACATTATTCATGGTTGAATGAAAAATCAAACCTGACTATATTAATGAAAAACAGGCACGCTTTATAAACCATCTTCCCCCAGGATTTTGTTTATGTTGTTGTTATCCACTGGCCGGGCGATTGATATATCAACTGACCGATCTAAATATCATGCATTAAAACAACATGGTCCTGCACCCAATGCAGAGCACAGGGCGTTATATAGCCTGGTGGATGTAGTGTATCGTTTGTATGATGAGAATAATGCCCCCAAACGCGGCTGGACAGAATATGACTATCGCTTTACTGGCTATACCCTGGCAGACATACATCAGGCAGATGATTGGAGTGATAAGGAGAAAGCCGAGCTATTGTACTGGGCGAGCCAGCATCCTCAAAAACAACGCATTGAAACCGCGCGGAGACGCCTTGCTGATAATCAGCACCAGTTATCAGTCAAACATAACTCAGCCACACAATCCCTGTACAGCTCATTACATTACCGATTAAAAAAACTGACCCTGCAACGTGCCAATGTGGCACAGTGGCAGGCAACCATCAACAACCTGCGACAAAATGGTATTCGACAGGAAGAGATCATCTGGTCAGGCTTGCAGGCCTTTCTATCTAAACAAAAACAAGACGACAAACTCACTAAAAACCAGCTACTGGCCGCGATTAATTTACAGAACATACGTTTAGAATTAAGCAGTGAACAAGTCTGGGGCAACAATGGTGGTCTGTATTTTCAAGAAGTTGCCTGTCGCATGCCACATCAGGCGGTTTACCGTGCAGCACTAAAACTCGATGCGAGCTGTCAATGCATCTTACGTTATGTCGATAACAGCTTTAACTACCGAGTGGGTGTTATTAAAACCCTGACGTATGAACATCATATGGCCATGAATAAATTCTGGTTTGCCCTGGACCCTTATGGTCGCGCCATAATTAATAACAACAATAACAGTTTATATTTCAACGACAGTGAAGCCGCTAAAAAAGCGGCTGACAAACATGCACGCTTTAACATGGGCTTACATTATGGAACAAAATTTCACACCCGGTATGATCACCTCACCCTGTTTGGCGGAGATAATTACCGGGAATGGATTATCAGCCTGCCCGACTACCAGCGCATTTTTTTTGGCGCACATTATTTTGATCACAATGTACTGGCACATATAAGAACAACCACACGCCATGACAGCAAGGGTCACAAACTTCTCTTCATCGAAGAAGTGCAAAGTGACTGGCATCAAAAAGGACACAGTCATGGATACGATAATTCAAGCTGGGGGAAAATCGCCAACGCACCCTTTAAAAAAGAATGGCCAGCCCTGGCGATTAAATTAATGCTCATTCGTGCAAGTCAAAATGGCTTTGATGGCATCGCCTGGCCCGACGGTGACATTCAGGAAACCCGTTATAGCCAGAAATTGAACCCCATCAAACGCCATTACGACGAAGAAATTCCCCGTGCTTTAAACCGGCTCGGCAAACGCTTTAACTGCCAGGTCGAGAGAACAGAAATAAAAACCCGTGACCCCTGGCTTAATTTGATCAGGTCAAAAGACAAGTGGCGAGTATCAGATAACCGGGGAAAATTTAAAACACGTAACAAATACAAAAGCAGAAAAGAAGCAATGACCGTATTGCATCGACACTGCAAAAACATACAACTGGGTGTTTCCGTTTTCTTACTTAATAAAGCCTTACGTCAACAAATTGCTGAAACCGGTTTACCTTTATTTGGTGAAACCAGTTTTATAAAAAATAAAAAAACTAATCCATTATAAACTGTTCAGACTAGAGCAGGTTGATTTCAAAGCAATTTTTTCAAAGGGTCAGACTCGAATGGTACCAAGTTAACATGATTTAGCAAGCATAGCGTAGGGTGGATCAAGCGAAGCGGATCCACCAAATGGTGGCCCAAAAATGCCGGATCCGCTTCGCTTGATCCAGCCTACAAAGCTATATCGCCTATTTTTTCTATTAATTTTTTAATAATACTGAAGCTTAGCAAGAACAAGCCAAATCAGTTATCAACTGCGCTAAACAGACTTAACTTAGTGCCATTCTGACCTGTTCCCTAACTACATTATATTTATTTTTGGCTTACTTCCAGTTCAGCCAGTTCACGGTCGCGAATACCCAACAAATATAAAATAGCATCCAGGCCTAAATTAGCAATAGAATGTTTCGCCTGCTCTTTAACCACTGGTTTAGCATGAAAAGCGATACCTAAACCGGCAATAGCGAGCATGGGTAAATCATTTGCACCATCACCTACCGCAATAACCTGCTCAGTACTGATGCCTTCCTGCTGTGCAATTTGCTTTAATAGTTTAGCTTTCATCTGGCCATCAACAATATCGCCTTTGACCTTGCCGGTTAATTTTCCGTTTTCAAAATCAAGTTGATTTGCATACACATAATCAACACCGAGCTTTTCTTTTAAGAAGTCGGCAAAATAGGTAAAGCCACCCGAGAGAATAGCCACCTTATAACCAAAATGGCGTAAGTGACTAATTAAACGTGCAGCGCCTTCAGTGATGGGTAAACTTTCTGCTATGGTTTTTAAAACAGATTCATCCATACCTTTAAGCAACGCCATTCGTTGGTGAAAGCTTTCAGAGAAGTCAATTTCGCCACGCATGGCAGATTCGGTAATGGTAGCAACCTGATCACCTACCCCGGCCGCTTTTGCTAACTCATCAATCACTTCAACCTGAATCAGCGTTGAATCCATATCAAAACACACCAGGCGACGACTACGTCGATAAAGATTATCTTCCTGCACCGCAACATCAAGATCTAGCTGTTGAGATATATGCAAAAATTTTGCATGCATAGCGGGTATATCCTGCACATCACCACTTAACGACAACTGCACAGATGCCCCTCGCGGAAGTAAGGGTTTATCCCGCTCAGTTAAAGATAAGCGGCCGGATAAGCGACTAATTTGTTCAATATTAAAACCATGCTCCGTTACCACCTCGGTAACCCGACTTAAATGTCTGGCGGTAATCTGACTACCGAGCAAGGTAACAATATGTTTAGCCTGCCCCTGTGCATCAACCCAATGCTGATACTCATCTTTGGTAATGGGGGTAAAACGTGCATTAAGATTAAGCTCATGGGCTTTAAATAAAATATCCTTAAACACCGAACAACTGCGGGCCTCCTCTGGTGATTCAATTAAAAAACCTAAAGTCAGGCTTTCATGAATAACCGATTGACCGATATCCAGTACATTTATATCGTAACTGGCCAGGATGGCCGTTAAAGCCGATGTTAAACCCGCTCTATCCTGACCAGAGATAGTAATTAACACAACCTCTGACATTGACTACTTCACTCTGTTAACTTGTTTAAATATTGTATTTTTAAAAATATACGTTGATGTGGCTTATATTATCGCGCAATTATCCCGGCATTAAAGTACTATGTGTAATATTAGCAGATCTTAATGATTAAGTTATAAGCAATTCTATTCAACACCCAACAGGAAAGTTAAAGTGAAAATTTCAAGGTACCTTTTATTAATACTTCTGGTAAGCACAAATTCGGCGTTTGCGACCACCGTTCTCCCGGTTTCTCTGGAGAGCATGTCTAAAAGAGCTGAAATTATATTTTATGGTAAAACCATTTCTAATGAAGTCAAAGTGGATGATGTAAGCAATCGAGTTGTGACGTTTACAACATTTAAAATTATTGAAAACATAAAAGGCATAACTGAGGCAACACTTACGATTAAACAGGTAGGTGGGCAACTACCTGGCAGCAAAATTGTTCACAGAATTCACGGCGTACCGCGTTTTACGATTGATGAAGAATACATTGTTTTTTTGCCCGCAAAATCTACACTTGGTTTTACCAGCCCAATAGGGCTTGGTCAGGGTAAATTTTCTGTGTACAAACAAAACGGAATAAAAATGGTGAGCAATGGCCGTGCAATTAAAAACCTGATCTTATCAGGTAAAATAAAAGCTGACTCATCTAACGCAGAAATACAAACTCTCAACGTTCTAGAACCAACTGAAAACCAGCCCATTAAAACTAAGCTTACAGAGTTTATTAAAACCGTAAGCAGCTTATCAAGAAAGTAAGCATATGAAAAAATTTTTACTGATTGTTTTACTGGCACTACCCATTACGGCTTTTTCTGGTGGCCCACTTAGTATTTCAGGCCCAAATGGTCATACCCCTGTTAGTTATGCAAACCCAACTGTAACCTTAAATTTTGATATTGGCACACTCGGCAATCGCTCTAATGCTGAAATCGACGCCCTGGTCTTGCAAAGTATTAATCAGTGGAATACCGTCTCGACCGCCACCATAAATCTGCTGCAAGGCACTGATCTGACAACCGATATAGATATCACTAATTACCAAAACCTGATACCCAATGACGATCTTAATGACTCCAGTATTGCTGATGGACTTAATCCAATAATTTATGATGCGGATGGGCAGATTTTCGATGCACTATTTGGCGAGGGTGCCGGTATTGATATTATAGGCTTTGCAGGTTCTGTTTATTATCTTGGCAGTTCCACTTTCACTGAAGGTTACGCAATTCTTAATGGCGACACTATTATCAATAGCGATAGCACAATTATTTCACTGATCACCCACGAAATTGGGCACCTGATTGGACTGGATCACAGTCAACTCGATATTAATAATACAGAAGATAACTGTTTGAGCTTACATTCCGCTTACCCAATGATGTACCCATACCTTTGCCGAGAAACATCTACTTTGCATGCAGATGATGTTGTTGCTGTTTCTGCCCTTTATCCTGAAACAAATCTAGAAACAACATACGGGCAAATAACCGGATTTTTTGTTAATAGTTCGGGCAGACCTGTTTTAGGTGCTAACCTGTGGGCAAAAAATACTATAACAGGTATAAGCTATAGCGTCGTGTCTGATTACCTTAAACAAAACACAGGCTTCTTCAGCGTTTTATTACCTGCTGGTCAGTACACATTACATGCCAATGCTATTAATGCATCTTTTTTTGATTTTTCCGGTGTTGGCCCATATGCAACATCCGCGACAGATATTTCATTTATATCACCGCTTGTAGGTATCATAAACTTTGAAGGCAACACCCCAGGTAATACAAAATTACTGCCTGTCACCACAGGAAAAGCAACTGAGGTTAGTTTTGTAAACAATGGCTCCGGAACTTTCACAACAGATAAACCTATATTTATTGCCGGGCCTCCTGAGGTCGGAGATGACAGTAGTGGAACGTTTTCACCTGCCATTTTCTTAGTTATGCTGATCGTTTATTATTTTAGAAAAACATATGTTTAGAAAATATTGCTGATAGCCTGGTCTCGATAAAAAATAAAATCGGGGAGTAAATCGCGGGACACTTCAAACTTATCATAACTCAGGTTCCACAAAATGTATGTTTAACAATCTCATCAGGTTCAGGTGGTTGCATGTAATGTTGCTTTCCTTTTTGTTGCACAAATGGATTTTGCAACACCCCATGTAATTCGTGAAACACAGAAAAATCACCGTGATCTTCTGCCGCTCTAATCGCCGCTTCTATCTGGTGGTTTCGAGGAATATAAACCGGGTTAACGGTCTGCATATTTGCCTGTCGTTCTTCTTCACTTAGTGTTTCTTTGTGCAAACGCTTGCGCCACTTAACCGCCCAGTCATCAAATTGCTCTGGGGCATCAAACAGGTTTCGTAACTCTGTATCCTGTTCAGCAGATTCAGAACTTAACCGGGATAAGTAAAAAAATGTCAGTGTAAAGTCCGCTTGGTTTTCGGCCATCGTATCTAGCAAGGCTTCAATGAGCATTTTATCTTCTTTAGAACTATCCTGATTTGCATCTCCCTGAATAGCCGTCAAACCACACTTGGCTCGCATCCCCGCAAGCCAGTATTGTTGATAACTCGCTTCATAGGTTTGCAAAATATCAACCGCAATATTAACCGCCGCATCTGTATCCTCCTCCAATAACGGAACGAGCGACTCTGCCAGTCGTGTTAAATTCCACAGTCCAATTGAAGCTTGATTACTGTATGCATAACGTCCATCACGATCGATGGAACTAAACACCTGATGGTGATCAAAAGCATCCATAAATGCACAGGGCCCATAGTCAATTGTCTCACCCGCTATGGACATATTGTCAGTATTCATCACCCCGTGAATAAAACCCAGCTGCATCCACTGGGAAATTAAAGACGCCTGTGTATCAACAACCGCTTGTAAAAATGCCACATATGAATTTGTTGAATCGTTTACAAATGGGTAATTGTGTTCAATCACATAATCTGCCAGTTTCTTTATTGCGTCCACGTCACCCCTGGCAGAAAAATACTGGAAGGTTCCAACACGAACAAAGCTTGAAGCAATTCGCGTAATAACACCACCGGGTATTAAGCGCTCCCTCGCCACCTGCTCCCCCGTTGTGACAACGGCTAATGCACGGGTGGTGGGCACACCCAGTTTTTCCATTGCCTCGCTAACTAAATACTCACGCAACACCGGCCCTAAAGCGGCGAGACCATCACCACCACGAGAATAAACCGTACGCCCGGAACCTTTTAATTGCATAGCAAAGCTAACCCCATCAGAAGAACTAATCTCACCTAATAAAATCGCACGACCATCACCCAACTGCGGAATAAAGCGGCCAAACTGGTGCCCCGCATAAGCCATTGCAAGGGGCTCTGCACCCTCGGGAATTGCATTACCGGAAAACAGTTCTGCGCCCTCGGTTGAATTAAAGCGGGTAACAGACAAACCCAGTGTTGAAGCAAGCTCATCATTAAATTTAATCAGTTCTGGTTTAGCAACAGGTGTTGGGCGAGTCTTAACGTAAAATGCATCACCCAGGTTAACGTATTGATTATTGAAAGGAATTTGTGTCACTTTTATCTCACTGGCAAAACTGGGGGTAGATATAGTTTAGCTTAATAATGATTATTAAAAGACTGAAAAATGCTATGGGAATATGGTGTATAAAAAATGAGCTAGTGCTCAATTTTCGACCTATGAATGACTATTAACTATCGGGCTAGTCTAAACCCATTTTTTACTTACTCTGCAATGACAAACATTTACAAGCCTGTGAATAACTTAAACCATGTATTCCACTTTTAAGCATTGAGTTTTTTAATGAATTAGCCAGTGCAGAAGCAAATACCCGCTGATAGAACGGTAGAGCTTCAAGATAAAAAGGTAGTACATCTTCCACCGTCTTTGCTGAACATAACGTCTTTTCAAATTCACAGCGTTTGTTTTCAATGTAACGCATTAAAACTTGGTCATTTATCGCAGCCTCATCGAGTGTTAATGACCAGGTGATATCCTGCTGCAACACACATTCACCCACAAACAAACCAAAACGATAACCACCCCATTCCTGTGGTGAAATAAGTGAGAGTTGAAATTGTTTATCCCGTTGATACAACCAGTAGTGTTTACCCACGACCGGTTTAAACTGAAATTGACTATGCAGCACAAACAAAGAAGTAAACAACTCACTACTAATTTGATTAATGTGTTTTGGGATAACAGAAGCGAGCGCACGGGTTTGCACCAGACTTTCTAAAACTGGAACTACGCCTTTACCTTGTGGGTTGGATTGTTTTTGCATAACAGACAATGACTTTTTATAACTGGTAAATCGGGTACAGACCCTGGGTTATCCGCACAAAAAACACACTAAAATCAAAAAAATAAATTAAAAAGAGAACGCGAAAAACGCAAATAACCGCAAATGCACACAATAAAACAAAAGCATTATGGTGAAGCGTGTCGCAGACACGCCTACAATAATTGCGTTTTTCGCGGTTATTTGCGTTCATTTGCGTTTTCTTTTTCTTTTGACTTTATTGATGGTCATTTAAAGATATTCATGGGGATAGCTCAGGCTCAGAGCACAGTTGTTTCTAATCTAAGAAACAACTGTTCTCTGGACACCCCTTTGTAACACGATTACTCCTTACAGGGAACTTCAAAATCAACATGATAATGCTCATCATGCCTTACCCACGATCTTTTTTTTGAAAACTGGATATGCTTTTGAAGGTAACCGGCATACTGCGTTTTAAACAACCCAGCTTGTAGTTTCGGATCGAAAATAACACGCCATAAATCAAAACCTAAGCTCTTAGCTTCTTTATGTAATACCGCTATATGCGCAGCCATTGCCTCATAATCAATACTAAGATTTTCATATCTGCCTTTAGCATCAAATTCAATGTTATAACCAAACTTGTTAAATACATTTGTTGGCAAATGAACAGATACACCAGAAGCATTAACAACTGGTGTCATAAAATCGACTGAAAGGCCATTCTGATGCGTTTTATGCGGCTTAAACCTGCCGCCTTCCTCAAAACCTGTTTCAGCATACTTAAAAACTTTATCAGACAACTCAATTTCAAGTGAAGCATAGGCATTCAAAATAATCGTTTTTACACTTGAATGAACATAGGTGCGGCCAGCTAAGCCTGCTATCGAACTATAAGCTTCGAAGTTTTTTCCCTGGCCAGGTAACTGAGCCCCAGATTCGAGTCTGCCATTTTTTGTTGTGCCGTAACAGGTGCTTGTTACAGTTGTTGCAGATACGTCAGTTATAAATAGAAGTATAAGTATGTAAGAATAATTCATTTTATGAAAACAGGTGGCAGACCACAAAGGCACAGAGTTGTAATTTTCTACTTATCACAAGCTAAAGCATACTCATCCTGTAACTTAAAAATAACATATATCAACTCCTCTGTGGCTCTTAGCCTCTGTGTCAATTATTTAATAGCGCTTAAGTAAATAGCATCCATGTCAGACCACATTAATTATCAGAAATTAATCCTGACCTGAACTTCCCCCCACTTACATTAGAGTAGCTGTCCAGGTAAGCTGTTCCAGATTTAAATAAAATTTCTATTGTATGTCAACCCTTTCCTCTCTTACTCGTTAAACCAACTACCTACTAACATAAAAAAGCGAGTACAAGGAATATGAAATCAAAACCTAAAAACAAATTTTCATTGAGTCAATCCGTAACATATGCAGTTCTTTTGAGCGCCGCATTAACAGGCCATGCGGCAACGACAGATCCAGGCCCCATCGATAGCTGCCTTGCAGGAGCAAAACCCTTGTTATCAGTTGCAGACTTTTCCGGTGATGGCATAGTTGATAATACTGATTTAATGTTACTTGGAAATGTAATCGATAAAGGTAAGTATATTGCCTTTTTTGACCGAAATGTTGATGGTAAAGTTAACCTGAAAGATGTGAATGCAGCAAGTCAGGATCTGGGGTCAGCCAGTACAGACCTTGATCGGGAAATTACCGAAGTCTACTGGGCAACAACAAAATATCATGCACTTGGTACCGCAGCACTGGATGGCTATGTCCCATTCACACCCGTTGCGGTTGGACATGGCAGACACTGGTTACAACCCTTTACATTTGCCAGTTCGGCATACCCAAACGAACCACAACGAGCAAAGCCCGAGGGACTCAACTACAACAAAGATGGACAAATTCAGGCCGTTTACTGGGGACAATCCGCACTGACCGACTCAAGTGGGCACATCATTTCAGAACCACCGGCAGATTTTTTCACCCCGGGCAGCGCCAATGAACCCATCAACTGGCACCACCATGAAAATGCCTGCATTACCAACCTTGGTTTTATTGATAAGGTTCATTATCAGGAAGGTGTTTCACCCGTGCAGTGTATTCAGCGACAAGGTTTAGCCGACGGTATATCCACATCATTCTATATGATGCATTTATGGCTCTATTACCTGAATCCCAATGGTGCATTTTCCATGACACATCCCTGCGCAGGGATGGATAAGTAGTAAGCGTTAAATTAAACAAAACGTCAGAGGCAGTGAGATGATTGTTCTCACTGCTTTTTTGAATGTTGCCAAGCAAAACAGCACCATTCATGCCATTCGGAACAGACTACATTTAATTATAACCTTCAGAAATTAATCGTGGTCTACCCCTGAGCCATCCCCACAAAAATAACACTAAAATTAAAAAGAAAACACAACTGTAAGGCGTAGCTTTTCAGGCAGCACTAAATTGGATGTCAATATATTTTGTTAATAGAAGCCATCATTTAATACACTTTAACTGTTTGTACAAATATGTGTTACATTATTCGTTTAAACGTTTTAGAATATTAAATAATTTGCGGCTAAACCTAAAGCATAGACGTATAACTTTTACTAAAGCATAAGGATTTGTAAAAATGTCTCATGAATACAATGATAGATTATTCTCATATAACTTCACTAGCGAACTGGAAATAAGTACATTACACCAGGAAATCTCCAAAGCATTATGCAGCCCAAGTGAGCGAGTTAATAAATCAGAAATATTAAAAATCGATACTAAAAACAATAGCATAATTAGAATACAAAGCGACTATATGAAAAACATTAAATGCACTTCATTACCTCGCCCACCTTATTTAAGTATTACTTTAGGTGATCCAGCGTACATTCAGTATAACCAGGAAAAGGTTAAATTTTACAGATTATTAATTCATATAGTCGATTATGACCATACAAAAAATAATAACGAACCCACTCACTATACCAATATGTTAAATTTAATTGGCACACAGGTAGATGACGCATTAATCTGTTTACATAAAGCGGATAAAGTTAATTATAATAAATCATACACAACTAGATTCCTAAGTAAGTCTGAGAGAATAGTTTTGAAAATATAACATTTTAGTACTGGGGTACTTATTCCTATTTAGATTAAAAAAACAAACCAATCATTAAATATCTCTAATATAAGAACAATTACCCTACTATTCGTACACATTAAATTTAACCCTACAATTTATACTGTAAAATTTTTCTTATTTAATCATCAAGTAATTCATTTATTCAACAACACAATAACTGGTTACACTGGTTTTTCTTTTTGGCGGCCAGTATAAGGCCGAAACACTAAACTAATATTAACAGGTGCTTAAATGGAAACAACCGATGTAAAAGATTCTAAGATGAAACGAACAATGACTTATCTAATGACCGGTTTATTCGCTCTTTTTTTCAGTATTATTTTTCTGGCTAACTCTATATCTTAGTCAATAACAAGTATTTAAAAAAATGGGGCAGACTTCGTTTATAATAACAGAGGTCTATCGAAGGCTTTTGTTAATCGTGGTCTGTTCCTTAATAACCTCTGGATTTCCCAAATTACAGCTGCATATCAAGTCGTTCAGCTTCTATCAACTGCTCATTGTCAACAACTTCACCTTCACAAACTTTAAGTAAGATTTCACATTGATTTGTAGTTGTGCGGTTTTCAAGTTCGGCAATAATTTGATAGTGCGCTTCTACTGCGGTTTTAACCATCATACGCATTCGTCGGTTTATTAAGCCTACTCCCCTTTCTAAAAATTCTTTTTCAAAATGATCTGCCGCACTTAACAAGGCATCACTCGCCACCAGATTACATTCTGAATTGGGATTTTTAGGATAAGCAAGACAGGCAAAATTTCTTAAAGAGATGCAAATGATCTCTTTCATTTTTTCAGTGCATTGAACTTTAATGTATTTAGGCAAGTTGTTGATTCCACAAACTGCATTTTTAATTAGTTATTAATTTAATGACAGACCTGGCTTTCTGATAGTTACCAGGGATTAATCAGTTTAATCAGGATTGTCTCTGATTACAATATTATTGCCCTGACTGGCACTTACTTAAACAAAAGCAATCACTGCTGTCCCGTTAAAAGAAATAATTTTATGTTTAAACGTATTGTGACTAGATTAACTTTCATATCATCCTGTTCGAGACATGAATTGGGAACACCTGCCTAAGACACGCCGTAAAACCTTCCATGGTGGCTCGACACCCGCGTCCATGCAGGTGACGGTCTTAGGCAGGTGTTCCCAACTCATGTCTCTAGTTGTTAACGGGACAGCAGTGAAAAGCAATATATATTTCAATGTGGCCCGTACGGTTGATCCGCGTTGCTTTAGCCACCTCAGATCTTGATGCCTTATATCTTTGCTGTAGGAGCGCAATTACAATAAAGTACATATAAACTGCTATCTACAGATGTTTATTTACATTTCTAATTTTAATCAGGCTCAATCCACTTTATTAGAGCATCAATCACAACTACAGTTTAAACTATAGCTATGAATACACTAAAAGTCCCACAAGGGCAATTTACACTTAATCGTTACCCAATTCGACAAAATGACCAGCTGCGTGCCTGGGATGCAGCTGATGAATATATTCTGACATACCTGCAAGAACAGGCGTTGCTTAGCGATTCATCAAAAATCCTTATTCTAAATGATGCATTTGGCGGCTTGAGCATATCACTAGCCCCATACAAACCCTGCAGCATCTCTGACTCTTTTGTGTCCCATCAAGCAATTATTGAAAATGCAAAGATCAATAAAATTGACCCAGAAAATATTACACTGCAAAACAACTTCCAGCCATTAAGTGACGTAGTTGATCTTGTCATTATAAAAATACCGAAAAATCTGGCAATGCTCGAAGATGAGCTGTATAAAATACGTGACGTCTGTAATGAGAAAACCATCATACTTGCCGCTGCAATGAGCAAGCATATTCACAACTCCACCCTCAAATTATTTGAACGCATCCTAGGTACAACCACAACCTCATTAGCCCGAAAAAAAGCACGCTTAGCCATATGTAAACTTAACAGCGAGCTTGATCCAGGTAAATCACCCTACCCAAGCCAGTATAAACTGGACAGGACCGGCGAAACTTATCTTAATCATGCCAATGTATTCTCCCGTGAAAAGCTGGATCTGGGCAGCCGTTTTATGCTTGAGTATATTCCACAATCGACAAGCTACTCACATATACTAGACCTCGCCTGTGGTAATGGTGTGCTAGGAATAAGCGCCGCGCAACTTAACCCTATGGCAAAGATCAGTTTTGTTGATGAATCTTTTATGGCGATAGAATCTGCAAAAACAAATGCAAAACGACTATTAACAGACGACTCACGTTGCGACTTTAAAGTAACCGATTGTTTACAGGGCATAGAGAATAATTCAATCGATTTAATTTTAAACAACCCACCCTTTCACCAAAATCATGTGGTAGGTGACTTCATCGCCTGGCAAATGTTTAATGAGGCAAAGCAAAAACTGAAAACCGGCGGTGAATTATTCATTGTCGGTAATCGTCACCTTGGCTACCATGTTAAATTAAAAAAGTTATTTGGACGCTGTGAAATGATAGCGAGCAATAAGAAGTTTGTTGTTCTTAAAGCTGTGAAGTGATTTTAGTATAATTTCAACGACTCCAATCTCTTGAAACTATAAAAGGAAACTCAAATGAACCTCATCATCAAAACTTATATCGTAATATTACTTACAACACTGTCAATGGCAGGTTGCTCCAGTAGCCAAAAATATCAAGATAATCAAACAAATTCACCGCAATCTCAAAGATCAAATGCAAAACAGGCTCAGGATGAACTGTCTTCAGAAACCTCCAGATAACCTGAGGCAGAGTAAATATCAGTTAACCAAGCATCAAGAATATCAAGGGGTCAGGCTCTGAGCTATCCCCACGAGTATTATTTAAAAGCAAAAAACATATTGCTCACAAATGGACCTCAACCTTTCTTTACAGAAACTAAAAAGATTAAACCACAGAGGACACAAAGGTACACAGAGATAAGGCTTAAGTTTATGGGGTTGCGCGCAGCGCAAACCATAAAAACCTCTGTGTACCTCCGTGTCCTCTGTGGTAAATAGCTTTTAATGCAGGCAAATAAAAGTAAAGTTTTTTACAGGTATAATGCGCCGCAGGAGCACAAACAAAAAATTCACGTTTCTTTGTGTTCATAAGTGGAAAAAATACTTTATCTTTTTGATTTTTAACTATGTTTTGTGGGGATATCTCAGGGCCAGACTCGAATAGTGTTTACTTAAAGCTTTTAATATTGAAAAAAAACCTTCCAGTTTCTGTCATCCCGATAGTCTTTTGAGCCGGGATTCAGTGACTTTGCAGACATTTAAGTCACTGGGTTATAAAATACATCCCTGTATTTTACCCTTCGGGTCAGACTCTTTGTAATGTTTATTTTTTTAAATTTTCAACGAGTCTGAGCCCATGAAAAAGGCCTCTTGAAAAATTGAAACACCTTTAGTTATGTTTCCAGACAATTAGCATTGCACCAGAAAAAATCAAGGCCCCACCAGCCAACACCGTCCAGTCCAGATGATTTTCTCTATAGAGCAACCAGGCTACAATTGCGACAAAGACTGGATAGGTGATATCTAACAAAGCCGCAACCGTTGCATTAGGGCTTAATTGCATCGCAATATATAGTAAATTTGCAGCAATAATTGCGGTAAAAACCAAAGCGATAACAGATATTCTAATATCTTTACCTGCTTGCCAAAGCGTAAACAGGTTTGTGAATACTTTCTGATAAGTGAAAGGTAGTAACAGCAAAATTGAAACACTGGTAATCATAAAAATGGTTAACGGCGTAAAAATATCTTTAGGCAAAACTTTAGAGACCTTAACAACCAAATTAAAATGAAACCCCCAAAGAACAGCTGCGATAATTGAAAAAATCCACCATGGCCAACTAAACATTCAAGACTCCTTAACACTACGCATAATTAATTTAAAAGATATTATAGCCTTAGAATAAATGAACTTTACCCCGGTTTTATCTTAAATATTAATACCGTCACTAACCGGCTCTCAATTATGATTTTTCTGCTTTTGTAACAGTGGATTTTTTGAAAACTGCACACTGAGAAAATCGATTAATCGATGCACCTTTGCAGGAACAAATCGACGAGTTGGATAAAGCGCATGAATTTCAAGCGGTGTAGGATTGTAGTTGTGAAGTATTTTCTGCACTCGACCTGAATTAATATCATCCCCAATAATCCAGTAAGGCATCACCGCGATCCCCCGATGATTAAGCACTGCCTGACGAATTGCATCTGGACTGTTGGCACTAAATCGGCCACTTACTGATACCACTTCCTTACCGTTAGGGCCATTAAAATGCCACTGTTCACGCGTTGTAAGCAAGGTAAAAACAATACACTCATGCTGACTCAACTGTCTGGGCTCATCTGGCTCCCCCCTTTGCTTCAGGTAATCTGCCGTTGCAATGCTCACCCTGGGACTATCGCCAATTTTGCGTGCCGTCAAACTTGAATCCTTTAACTCACCTATGCGTATCGCCAGATCAACCCCCTCCTTTACCAGATCCACATAGTGATCATCCAGGGTTAGATCGATAGATAGTTCAGGATATTGATCCAGGAAAGACCAGAGACAGGGCATCAGGTGATTATGCCCAAAAGAAATGGGCGCATGAATACGTAGTAATCCTGTTGGCTGGATTTGTTGTTGGGCGATACCCGATTCGGTTTCATCTACCTCATCCAGAATTCGCACACACGACTCATAATAATGCTTTCCAGTCTCAGTTAACGTTAGCTGACGAGTGCTGCGGTTGAGTAACTTACTGTTTAAGTGATGCTCAAGTGCCGCAACCTGTTTACTAATTGTGGGTTGCGACAAACCGGTCTCCTGCCCTACCGCAGTAAAGCTACCGGTCTCAACAACACGTCGAAATATGGCCATAGCAGAAAGACGATCCATAAAGCTAATATTCCTAAAACGAATAAATGATATGCATTTTACACCTATTATAAAATAATTACGAATAACATAGGATATCAAACATCGCTAACAACATTACAATTCACAGGAAGACATCATGAATAAAATAATTACACAACAGGTTGATCAGAATGAAATACGCACTCATCAAATACTTGTCCTTGCAGGCTTGTTAACAGGTTTTATCACAAACCAATGGGAATGGGTCGCGTTTCAGGCTGGTGTATTTCTAATCACTGTTTTACTTCCCTCTTATGGCCCCTATATGTTGATTTATAAAAAGATATTAAACCCACTGGGCCTGGTTAAATCAGATGTAAGAATAGATGTTCCCCAGGCCCATCGCTTTGCCATGAGCATTGGCTTACTGGTTACCACTACTTCGAGCTACCTGCTTTATAGCGGAAATTCGACCCTGGGATGGGGACTAGTATGGATGGCATTAATTCTGGGGACAATCGCACAGGTGGGCTGGTGTGCGGGCTGTTTTATGTACTATATGCTTAACCGCATGGGACTAGGTGGTTTTTTCAAATATTCATCCATCAGCGGAATATTCCCGGGGGCTCGACCAAATAAACTGAACTGAAAACCTGATTAAAAACAGGCCCACGACCTACCCCAATCCCAGAGGTAAAACAGATGCTTAATCGAATTATTATCGCCATAACAATTATTGGCATTCTATATATGCTTTTCAAACTAACCCGTGTAAGGCAGATGGATGAAGCACAGCGGAAAGCCGCCAGCTTAACCACAACCCATGAAAGCAAACTACTCTACTTCTCGTCTGCTGCCTGCTCACAGTGCAGGGGACAGGAAAGCATACTAAACCAGATGCTGGAAGACTTAGAATTGCTCGGTGTAACGCTACAGAAGTACAGCATCGAAAACCATCCAATGTTGGCTAAGCAATGGGGAGTTAAGACCTTACCAACAACAATTTTGTTATCTAACACTGGCACGGTTAAGCAAATAAATAACGGGCTAACATCAACCACCACCCTGCTCTCACAACTACACCAGTTACAAACCTGAACACTGAACACTGAACACTGAACACTGAACACTGAACAGATGGCGCAATGTTACACAAACAACTCACTTTGGAGAAAAACAATGACATTAAATGAGGATAAAAATGGAGCAATGGTAAAATTTCCACCCCCCATAGTATTCATACTATTTATGCTAATTGCGTATGGAATAAACCACTTTTTAGCCGTAAGAATTAGCCATTTTTCTTTTCTTACCTACATTGGTTTATTTTTCATAACTTCAGGTTTTACAATTTTACTAATAGCTTCAATTTCATTTAAGCGCGCTCAAACAAACATTAAACCCTGGAAACCAACCACACAAATTATATCCTCCGGTATATTTGCATATTCACGTAACCCAATTTATCTTTCATTTTGCGCAGTAACAATTGGCATAGGCCTAATGACTAACAGCCTGTGGATTACCTTAAGCTTTATACCTTCAATAGTCGTTATATTCTTCATTGCCATAAAAAAAGAAGAAAGTTATTTAGAAAATAAGTTTGGGCAAGACTATGTAGCTTACAAAGAAAAGGTCAGGCGCTGGTTATAATATCAGGTTTTATGTACATATAAACTGCTGCAGAGTGAATCTCCCTTTGCATAAGGGGAACCGAGGGGGATTTAAACTTGCAAGGACAATAAACTTGGCATCACGAAGTTATAAGCTAAATTTACTGGCGTTGGCTCTGGGCACTATCAATCAAGCCCGGCACATTTTAATGATAAAGATCAAACACAAATCAGAATAACTGGATTAGACTTCGTGCGTATTAAACAACAAATGCGGCATTTTAAAACCCTGATATCATGGTTTATCGTAATCCAGACTGCCTTGGCAAATATGATTTTGACAACATTGCTCTCTATGCACGCAAACGCTTTGTCGATGGCATCAGTACCATTGAATTATTACAAAAAGCCACCTCCACCCGTGAAAAAGAAGAAATTGCTTTAGTCGCTATGATGGATATAGATGAGTCAAGCGTTGAGAACCTGCAACTTTCCTGTCAACACGCAGAAAAATGTAAAGTCACTAATTGCCGTAAACTGATAAAAAAAATAATAGAAGATAACCTTCCCTAAGCGTGTACCCCCATTATGTGTAAATAAATTCGCACCTACATTGCTTTACATACTGGCACTGGATTTGTCCCTGGTTAATTATTAGTCACCACTTTCAGTTCAATTATTAGATCATTCATTCAGTTCTTCTCCACCCCATTATTTAATTCTTGTTATCACTTCTTTGAATGCTTTAGATTGGTCAAGCAGTTCTTTTCCAACACTGATTAACTCATCCACTTCTTCTTTAGACAAACTAAATGAGGTAGGCAAACTTAATAACCTTTGCTGTTTCACCGAGTCTTTCACATTTAGAAAATTAATTTCAACAACACTAACCTTAAAGTCATGACCCATAACTGGGAGTTTATATCCAGAGCTGCATTGCTTATCAATTACCGCCTGACAGTCCAATATTTCTTTAGCCGCACGTTCACTGATTTTTAATATATCACTAATCATTTGAATGCTTTCAAAACTATAATTGTCCATACTGACAGTAGCCGTCTTATATGCCACATCAATTAGCTTAGGTGGCGATTCTTCTTTATCAAGTGATTCTGCTGGCTGGGTTTTTGCGTTAACAATAATGATGATCAGTTCTTTGATAGCAGTTTTGCGCTGAAAAAGAAAACCAGAAGATAGATTAAAGTTATCTGAAATATAACGGACACCGATATTATCCGCTAGCCCACCGTCCATCAGGTGAACATAGGGACGCTCTGCTTTATTCGTATGGTAAATAGACTGGTTATACGCCCATAAATAACGTCTTGGATCAGGGCCATCATATTGGTCTTTAAGTCCATTCTCGATATCCCTGCTTAAGTTAAACCCCTTCGAGGCTAAATGATTTTTGTAACTTACTGGTGATAATAATATAGGGAATGCAGATGAGGACGCCACCGCACGTGCCACGGGTAAAGTTGACAGATCTGAACCAAGGATATCAAACGTTGTTTGTGTAAAAGTAAATTGACTACCGGTCGTCAAGTTAGTCGCGTTTAGCGCGATAAACGGCCGCTTGCCATTATTATCCAAATCCTGATACGTTTTTTTGTTAAAAACGGTTTCATCATACAATTCAATTGCTAAATCAATACGATTGAAATTAGGCGACATTAAGCGCAACCAGTTGACTGGATTATATAATTTTTGAGTTAACTCGCTCTGGATATCACGATAAAGAAATTTGTCTTTAAAATCCGAAAAGAGATTATCGCCAAACAACCCATAATAAGCTGCAGTAAACGACCCCCCAGACACCGATGAAATGAGGTCAACCTCTTCCATTAAGTTTTTGTTACCATTTTGTATAGGCGTAGCCTTTAACTTTTCCATTACACCGTAGGAGAGTGCGGCGGCCCGGGTTCCACCACCTGATAAAGCCAGTGCCACATATATCTTATCCTGCTCAATGGTCTCTGCTTTAGGTAAATATTGATAACCATAACCTGCTTCAAAAATAGTCTTCGGATCATTCTCTAAATAATGTGCGCAACCTGACAGAAGCATGAGAAGTACCAGAACACTATTTCCTTGTTTTATTTTCATTTTCCTTAATCCTTGGAAAAGTAGACTTTAAAAGGCAGGATTGGAGATGTACCCGATGGATTGATATCTTGCTCCAAAGGTAAATAATTTTTTTTACCTTCCAGGCATATAGTATGGGTACAGCCCCCAATTTCTATAACATCACCTGTTTTATAACCGGAGAGCGCATCATCGATAATTACTTCGCGTGTGTCCTCGAATTCAACTATTATGTACTCGTTCATTATCCCTCCTGTCACTCATTTAGTTATAAGCCATTTTTTAAGGCACTGGATCAAATTAAAAAATGAAAAAGCAGAGACAGAAAACGGTTTACGATACAATCACTCACACTCCGTATACTTTTTAGCAATGCCTCTAACCTTATCCAGTTATCTACAGTACGCACCAGAGAAATCTTAATATCCGCCAGTTTCTGCTCCACCTCTACCAGCTTTGTAGCATTTAATGAATAGAGCTACCCTTCACTTTGTGGGTCTTTTTACCCTATGACTAAGCCCCTCACTCATCGTTTTATTACTCAATTTATTACAGTTATTATTAATTGATAGTTTTTTAGAATAATCATATAGTTCTTGTGTTTCCCAGTCTGAATATATTTCTGCAATCACATGATTAATATGGGACAATTTTATTCTGGTTTCATCAACAATATGCTGTTCAAATAACAACTTCTTCTCTGCCCCTAATCCAAGTAATTCCTCATATTTTTTAATTTCATCTTTTTCCCCATGTTTTGGTATATATATGTGAAATATATTTTTAATACCTATCTGTCTAAGTTCATCAACTGCATCTGGGAAAAATGCACATAACTTAGCCTGAGCAATAAAATTTATAATCAAATTAGGCGTAAAAGGCGTTGAAAGCAACAAAGGCACTACCCTTTGTTCGGCAAGCACATAACAGTTATCAATACTTATTTCATTAAGCCTGACAATTTCATGCTGGGTTATTCCTTCAATTTTACTCAATGGCAATGGAGTCACATTACCATCCCCTTCTTCACGAAATGCGGAAAACCGTTGCTTAATAAGGTAAATCCCCCTTTCAGGTATCATTCCAATGAGTAAAGCAAAGGACGGTAAAATACTCGAAATATTTTCTCCTTTAGCCGCTTCTGCACCATTTGAATCTGCCAGCAATGTAAATAAACCGTCTGTTAACGCATCCATACTATGGTAAATTACCACGGCTACAACAGAAGCTATAAATATGCGAATAGCCATAGAGTAATAAACACCTGTTGTGATATCGTATTTAATATAGCGCCTGATTATATTCATCAAGCCCCACATAACAGCACCTAGTGAAGCCATTCCCATCATTAATAATGCGCCCTTCTGGTATTTTTTAATATGGCTAGAATTTGTTTTATTACAAATATGATACAACTCTTCACTTTCATAAATTAGTTCACAATCCGATATTTTTAAAACATTAATCGATTCACACTTCTTAATAAAATCAGCATCAAGTTCATATGCATTGGAAACATCTTCGCATGCGAAGTTGATTGGCCGACTATCACGGTTTATGACCTCCATTCCTCCAAAAAAATAATTAGTTTCACTTATGTTACTGGAAATTGTTTCCGCATGAATGAGAAAGCTAAGCCCCACCATCGTCATTACCGTCGCAAGAATGACAGGTGCAGCAAGCCTGCAACAAGCAGCTTTAAACCCCTTTGCCCCAGACACTTCATTTTCACTTAAATTGAGATGACTTGTTAATGAGGCATCATGAGCAAAAATCTTTATATTTTCTTTTATAATGTCCTCATCTTTATCACACAGGCACTCTAAATAAAAGTTAAGCTGTTTATGCCTAATATGCTGTCGAAATTTAGCATAAGCAACAGCAGTGATAGGGACTATGCTTGAAACAAGCAAAAGTATGAAATTACTTAAGGTAAGATAACAGGTCACATCTTTACCGAACAGGGTAAAAGCATATGCTGAATCAGGATTAGCAAATAAAACCAGCCCAATCAATTGAATATGTACACTCAAAGACCTAGCATTCATCATCATCCTCTTTGACTGCTAAAATCCTAACTGGCTCAGGTAGATGATACGTTGCCCGATAAGCTATTATTGATAATATCAGCCCAGGTTAATAATCAAACCAACACGTACACCCTAATAGTAGACTCTATTTTCAACTTATTTAGGCTGCTTTATATCAAGTAATAGTTCGTTAGATAAAAGACAAACTCAAGAATTTGAAATCAATTATATTATTATAATTTAATACGAAAGGAATCGGAGGTACTTACGAATTATTCACCTGTGTGGGGTACTCTGCCCTGGCTCAAACGTAGCCACCGGCATAAACAATGAAATAAATTGGATTTTAATATCATTAAACTAGAACTTAGGGGAAGAAATAGTTAATTCACTAAGTGTTGTTTCAATTGTAGTAGTCCCTTTACGACACTGCCAGATGGATTTTCATTAGATATGTTCGGTGTACCACCACTACTATCACATGAAATTATTAGAAAACAACCAGCAAGAACTACAAGATTAAGCAATTTCATTTAATACTCTTTACCACAACGACATCCATAGCGGTGTACTTTCTCACATTGTTAATTATATTTTGGGCCGATAATAACAGAATAGAAGATAATCTTCCTAACCATACCACCCTGAGCGTGTACCACCATTATGTGCGAATAAATTCTCGCCTAGATTGCTTTACATACTGGCACTGGATCTGTCCCTGGTTAATTATTAGTCTTCACATTCAGTTAAATTTTTTGTCATCTATTCCACATATTCCTGTCACTTAATTTTTATAAATTCCACTTTCTCCCCTAAATATCTTTTGTTGATAGTTGTTGAAGATATACAGGAGTTATCACTTATCTAATTCAAATAATATAAATACCAGGGACATTTAAGTAATGAATCGAATATTATTATCAACCACACTGGCACTATCATTTTCTTTTTCTGTTCAGGCTAGCACTGAACTGTTCATCTCAGAATATATAGAAGGCAGCAGTTACAATAAAGCCATTGAAATTTATAATGGCACAGGTCAAAGCATCGACCTCTCTGCCTACGAAATGCAATTTTATTTTAACGGTAACACAGCAGCTGGACGAACAATAAACTTAACAGGCACTGTTGCCAGCGGTGATGTATTTGTTGTCGCACATAGTTCAGCAGATACCAGTATTTTAAATCAGGCTGATCAAACCAGTGGCGGTAGCTGGTTCAATGGTGATGATGCACTCACCCTGCTTAATGGCGGTGCAATTATAGATAGTATTGGTACGGTTGGTATAGACCCTGGCAGTCAATGGGGCACGGCCGATACCAGCACCCAGGATAATACACTGCAACGTAATAGCAACATCAGCAGTGGCGACGTTGATGCTTATAATGCATTTAATCCTGGAACTGAATGGCAAGGTTTAACAAACAATACATTTAACGGTCTGGGTTCACACACCAGTGACACAGGCACTGGCGGCACTCAGCCACCACCAACGCCCCCTGCTCCAACGGGCCTTGTCATTAACGAAATAGATGCTGACACAGCGGGTTCTGATAAAGCAGAATTTATTGAGCTGTTTGATGGAGGCACGGGTAATACCGATTTAACAGGCCACGTTATTGTTTTATACAATGGCTCAGGTGATGCCTCTTATGCAGCATACGATCTAGATGCTTATCAAACCGATGCAAATGGTTATTTTGTGCTTGGTAATGCAGCAGTAAGTGGTGTGGACCTGGTGATACCTAATGGGAAGCTACAGAATGGTGCAGATGCGGTAGCGCTTTATCTGGCCAATTCAACTGACTTCCCAAATAATACACCCATTACCAAAACCAATCTTATTGATGCGATTGTTTATGGCACAAGTGATGCGAATGATAGCGGTTTATTATCGTTGTTAAATACAGCACAGCCACAGGTCAATGAAAACAGTGCAGGCAATAAAGTAACCCACTCAAATCAGCGTTGTGCAAACGGTGCGGGTGGCACACTAAACACAGACAGTTTCATACAAATGGATCCCACTCCTAAAATGACAAACCAGTGTGCTGTATTTAGCGCCTGTGGATCCCCCGCCAGTCAAATTCATACACTTCAGGGTACCGCAGACACTAGTCCCGCAGTCGGCACTGTGCATACCATCGAAGCAATTGTTAGCGCAGATTTTCAGGATACAAGCACACAACTCTCAGGATTTTATGTGCAGGAAGAAGCGAACCAGGCTGATAACAATGCGCTAAGCTCTGAAGGTATATTCATTTATGACAATGCATTTGGTGTAGATGTTGTACCCGGTGACCTGGTGAGAATTACCGGCACAGTAGATGAATTTTTTGGTTTAACTCAAATGAAAACACTGACTGAAGTCACAGTATGTAGCCAGGGTAATAACCTACAACCAACTAATGTCAACCTGCCGTTTGCAGACGCAAATTACCTTGAGCGTTATGAAGGCATGTTAATATCACTACCCCAAACCTTAACCGTCACAGAAAATTATAACCTGGGTCGTTATGGTGAAGTGCTGGTATCTTCAGGGGGGCGTTTATTCACCCCAACTAACATAGTCGCACCCGGTGCCCAGGCAAATGCACAACAGGCAATGAATGATTTAAATAAACTGGTGATAGATGATACCAGCTCAAAGCAAAACCCCGACCCGGTTATTCATCCCTCGCCTAAACTTACTGCACTTAATACATTACGTTCTGGTGACGGCGTAACAAATGCAACGGGTGTATTAAGTTATTCCGCGAGTGCCTATCGAATTTACCCAACACAAACAATTAATTTCACATCGGTAAATAATCGCACCACTTCACCTATCTTACCTGCAACAGGCAGCCTGAAAGTGGCCAGCTTTAATGTGCTTAACTATTTTAATGGTGATGGAAACGGTGGTGGCTTTCCAACCGCGCGTGGTGCAGACACGCAAACGGAATTTAACCGTCAACGGGATAAAATAATTAACGCCATCCTGGCGATGAATGCAGACATTATTGGTTTAATGGAAATTGAAAATGACGGTTATACAACTAACAGTGCCATTGCAGATTTAGTAAATGGGCTAAATGCTGCAGCAACGGCAAACACAAGTTATGCATTTGTAAACCCCGGTATTTCAAAAATAGGCACTGATGCAATTGCAGTGGGCTTCATTTACCGAGTAGAAACCGTGCAGCTTACAGGCATGGCGGCTTTATTAAACTCATCGGTTGATTCATTATTTAATGACCAGAAAAATCGCCCCGCACTGGCACAAACCTTTAAAGAAATTTCCTCAAACGCTCAACTGACCATTGCGGTAAACCATTTTAAATCAAAGGGTTCAAGCTGTGCCTCGATAGGTGATCCGGATACAGGTGATGGACAGGGCAATTGCAACCTGACCCGAACCAATGCGGCAACCGCACTGGTAAACTGGTTAGCAACCGACCCAACCAATAGTGGCGACACTGACTACCTTATTATTGGTGATTTAAATGCATACGCAAAAGAAGATCCAATAACAGCCATTAAAACCGCCGGTTACACCAACCTGGTTGAATCACTCGTGGGGCCATCAGCTTACTCATATGTTTTTAAAGGCCAGGCAGGTTACCTGGATCATGCACTGGCAAATGCCTCCCTTGCACCACAGGTATCAGGCATAAATGAATGGCACATCAATGCAGATGAACCACGGGTACTGGATTATAACGAAGAATTTAAAACAGCGAATCAGCAGTTAGAGTTTTATAGTTCAGATGTGTATCGTGCATCTGATCATGATCCGGTGGTGGTTGAACTTAATTTAGTAAAATAAATTTTTAAAATATAAAGTGGTGGGCTCAGGCTCAAACCCTGAGCTATCCCCACGAATATTATCTAAAAGCAAAAAGCATGTTATCCGCAAATGAACGCTAACACACGCAAATAAAAGCAAAAGCTTTATAGAGGATGCAATGCGCCGCAGGCGCACAAACAAAACATTCGCGTTTCTTGGCGTTCATTTGCGGACAAAATGCTTTATCTTTTTGATTTTTAATCATGTTTTGTGGGGATATCTCAGGCTCAAACCCAAATTAATTTCACTTAATGGTGTAGCCACACTGCTTAATAGAAACGATAATAGCATCAATATGCGCTTTGCATTTTGCTTCCAACACCATTTCTACTTCTGTTTCACCAATATCAACTTCGTTCACTGAGTGATGCTGATAAATCTCCAGAATATTGGCATGCTGGTCTGCAACTAACGTGGCGAGTTTTGCAATATTGCCTGGCTTATCGGGGATAATTACTTTCAGTCGAGCCAGACGGCCATCGTTTTCCATACCTCGCTGAAGTATCACCGTTAACAGGCTCATATCAATGTTACCGCCACTGAGTACGACAACAATTTTTTTGTCTTTAATATTATCAATGTAGCCATGACTCAGTGCTGCAAAACCGACGGCCCCGGCGCCTTCGGTGAGTGTTTTTTCCCGTTCTAGTAACATCATGATGGCGCTGGCGATTTGCTCTTCGTTAACCGTAACAATCTCATCAATAAACTGGTTTACCAGCGGAAATGTATGCTCTCCGACGGTAGCTATAGAAATTCCATCAGCAATAGTATTCGCCGGATGGCATGTTGTGATGTGACCTGCCTCGACACTAGTTTTCATAGCCGGGATGCGCTCGGCTTCCGCACCAACAATGTGCACTTCAGGTCGGGTATATTTAATGGCCACAGCGCTGCCAGCAATAAGACCACCACCACCTATGGGCACCACCAGCATATCTAAATCTGGTATCTGTTCCAGCACCTCCAGGCCAAGGGTGCCCTGGCCGGCGATGACCTGGGGGTCATCAAAAGCATGAATAAAGGTATAGCCCTGTTGTTGCTGTAATTCACTGGCTTTTTCAAAAGCTTCGGCGTAGCGGCTGCCATAAAGCACAATAGATGCACCTAGTTCTTCGGTGCCGCGAATTTTGGCCAGTGGTGTGGTTTCCGGCATCACAATGGTGGCAGCAATACCAAGTTGGCGGGCTGCATAGGCCACGCCTTGCGCATGATTACCCGCCGAGGCAGCAATCACCCCCGCTGCGCGTTGTTCGGGCGTTAACTGCAACATTTTATTAAAGGCACCGCGGGCCTTAAATGAGCCGGTAATTTGCAGGTTTTCAAGCTTAAGATAAATGTGACATCCATATAACCGACTGAGGATTTCGGAATAGTCACAGGGTGTCAGTTCGATAAGGTCTTTAATGCGTTCACGAGCTGAGTGGATGTCAGACTGGGACAGACTCTTCATAGATTTATCCATTTCTGTTGTGCTTTTATCAGACAGATTACTATTTTTTCTTAACCGAGGCCAGTTAATCAGGGGCATAGAAAAATGGCAATTCATAACAAACACTAAAACTCTGATTTAACTTTTCATGGAGTCTGACCCGAATGGCACTTAACTTAAGCTTTAATACTAAAATATAGTAAGACGTTTAAGCATCAGAAAAAACAAAACATTTCGTTAATAAAAGAAAACGCCAAAAACGCGAATAACCGCAAATGTACGCAAAAAAATATTATGGTTTATCGCAATCTGAGCACAACTACAATATTTGCGCTTTTCGCGGCTATTTGCGTTCATTTGCGTTTTCTTTTTCTTTAAATAGGGCTTAAAGCTCTGACCCCTTGAAAATGTAGCATGTGCGAAAAACCCGCACCTACATTACAAAACATAACTGGCATTGGCCCTGACCCGATTAATTAATTTTTTATTGGGCTAACATATTTGCAAGTTTGCGTCTAATTTCCTGGGCCAGTTCACTATTCACCGGCGCAATCATATTACTTACGGTAATGATCATCTCTTTTGCGGCACCCTCTTTATATTCACCATCTTTTTCATGAATATAAAACAGATTATCAATTGCTTCATTGTACTGATGTTGAGAGAGTTGATGAATTGATAAATCAAAACGTGCATCATGATCATCAGCATTAGCAGCAAGCCTGCCTTGCAAGGTTTCAACAGCATCAAGTTTGGCTGCAAGGGTAGCAAAGCTAAGTTGGCCATTTAAGATTTTTCCCATTTCCGTTTCACGACTTGATTCTGGTAAACGCGCAAACAAACCACTGGCCTGTTCAATTTCGCCTATATCGAGAAATATTTGTACCATATCCATAACAACGCGGGTATTTGATGGGTCGAGTTTAATCGCCTCGGTTAGTTGAAGTATAGCCGCTGGGGTATCTCCGGCCAGATGCTTTTGCTGTGCTTGCTCTCGCATTAAATCTGTTTGGTGGAATATGCCTAAATCTTTTAATAAATTTCGGGCTTCATTTTCCTTTAATTCACCCACTTCGGTTCGTAGCAACTTGCCATCTTTAAACACCATTAAAGTCGGTACATTTTCAATGTTATGTGTTTTACACAACTCAGCCTGCTCATCAATATCCACCTTTGCAAAGATAAATTGTTCAGCAAACTCTTTAGCCAGTGCAGTAAACAGGTTGTCCATGGCAACACATGGCCCAGACCAAACACCCATAAACTCAACAATTACAGGGATTTTATGGGAATTTAATAAAACAGCTTGATCAAAGCTTTTCTGATTAACTTCAAAAACGAATATTTCTTTACTCATGTTACATACTCATTGCTGGATATTATTGTTTGAGGATTATAGCATTATTTACTATTCCGTTTATTACGATAAGTAAACACTTTAATATCTCGAACTATTTCATTAAACGGAAACTTCGAAACATCGCCGTATCTCTGTTTCGCTAAATCCATAAGCTCTAAAACATCCGGCACTTTTTTTATATCAGATAAAACTCGTTGCATACCCAGTAATCTTGTCCGCAAATGAACGCCAAAACACGCAAATAAAAGCAATAGTTCTATACAGGGTGCAGTGCGCTGCAGGCGCACAAACAAAACATTCACGTTTCTTTGCGTTGATTAGCGGACAAAATGCTTTACCTTTTTAATTTTTAACCATGTTTTGTGAGAACATCTCAGGCTCTGCCCCCAAAACTACTAAACTCATTAGTTGTCTTTAAATATCTCAAGCACTAAATCTGTACTTGGCACCCACTCCTGAAATCCAAAACGAGAAGTGGCAAGCAACCATGGATTCAAGGCGCTAATAGTCAGGTCTTTAATTGATGGGACTTCGCCATAGAGATCATGCACTGAATAGAGTGCATTTAAAGCATGCTGCCATTTATGTTTTTCTGCTTCGCTTTCGGGAGCATCGTCTTTCCATCTAATAATTAACTCACCAAATGATCCGCTGTCCTGCTCACTTAACGCACTATCAACTTTTTCAAAAAAACGGACCGCTATATCAGGATATCCAATCTGCACAGACAATAAAATCATGATCGGTACATGATGTTCAACAATGTAATTTTTGTCTGGCTCTTCTTCACCCCATGCACCTTCCCCCGGCGGAATATTCATGGTTTTGAATAACCGGTAGGTATTAATGAATCGTTTAACAGTGCGGGGTGAACGGCCAATAACATTTGCAAGGGCATGCATACTGGTTAATTCTTCCTTGGTGATTTCAAAGTTTATCTGTGTTGATTTTGAACTCCCCTCTTCGTTTTGCTGCTCTCCCTTCTCCACTGTTGCTTCAGGTTCTGCATCAAGTTTGGTTTCCGGAATATTGTCTTTAACTAGCGCAGGTTTATCATCTTTCTTATCAGACTGGTCTGCATTGCTAATCTTAGTTTCAGTTGTAGACACAACAATCGTTCCATCTTCATCCACGGGTGCACTGTCATTGGCTTTTCCAATAATATGATCGGTTTTCGGATTTTTTTTAGTAACCACACCTTCAATTAAACTCTCGGTTAGTTGCAATGTTAATGGCCTTACCCAAAAACTGATCTGGAATATCTTTTCCAGAAACTCTCTGGGTGTTGCCTGCTGGGTACCAATAAGATTAAGTAACGAAGCTTTTTCCTGTTTAACATTGTTATCCGTTGAATTATTGGCGACGGCTTTAATTCCAAAAAAGTCGCTATGATGACTTAGCACAGAGCGTGCGGCCCAGCGTTCGTCAACTGCAACGACAACATGAAATAAAGGAAATGCGAGTAATAAATGCACCGCCTCCAATACTTGCAATACCTTCTTGCTGTCCTGAACACGGTCAAGGTCATCAATGTATAAAATAATCCGATCAATGTGAGGCAATTTATCATCAGAGTCTTGCGCCTTAGATTGGTTTGAATCGGTTTTGCTCATAATGACTTGATTCGACCCTGTCATCAAATTGGAAAGTTTCTCGAAATCACGTCGAATTAACGCCAGAATACCAAGCTGGGATCGATAATCGTCACTCGCGGCCCTATCGTTTATATAATCAACCAGGCTTTCCGCAGAACCAAGCTCGTCAAGCTTGCTCGTCAACTCCAGTATTTCTTTATCAAGCTGTTCTTTTTTCTCTGTGTCATTGGCAATGTCATTGGTTAGTCGTTTTTGTTTAGTACGCAAGGTGACCAATGCTTTGTTTTTCTGTTTCTCTTCTGTGCGCATATCCTCACGTAACATGGCTTCAACACCTGCAACCTGGCTGAAGAGATTTGATGACTTTGTCAAACGATCTCTTAACCAGATCAACACAGGCGTTGCCAGGGCAATAATCTGCCCGGTCTCAGTCAGTAGATCATTCCATAAATCAGGCTTACCCAACCGAAACGGTAAGGCAAAATAAACCAGCAAAACGACTCCGGCAGTTAATATGAAGCCTATCGACAAGCCAGAGCGCAGTATGGTTTTACTTATAAGCTGGCCACGACCGGCCATTGCACCACTCTCTTTCAACATCGTTAACAATTCCGTCGCATTCTGTTTGCCATCTTTTAGTTGCTTGTTCATCTCTTCTGTTGGCAAGCCAAGAATTTTGGTAACTTGCGGCAAGAGTCCAAGTAACTTGTCCCTTGCTTTCTTATTTAAAGCCAGCCTTTCAGGTAACTTACTTATACACTGCATTTCTTCATCAATGGTCGACTCGATATCGATTTCCTTTTCATTGATAGCGTCTTCAAGTTTTTCTTTTTCTGTCTCTTTATCCCCAATAATTTTGTTCAGTTGTTCACGTCGTTCCTGGGAAAGCTCAAGTTGACGGATAAGGTTTTTAAACTCTTTTTCCTTTTCAATCGCCTGGAAGTGTTTCTGCAAGGTATCAAAAATATGATGGACCAGGCTGGCCCATATATTGGCTTCATTGTAGTGCCAGGCATTAAAATCGATTGAAATAATCTCAGTGCAATAAAGTGTCTCACTGGCACTGTTTGAGTTTGAGAGTTCTTTAATTTTTTTCTTTAATTTTTCAATGAAAAAACTTTTACCTGATCCCCACCGTCCAAACAATCCCAGCGCGAAGGTCGCGCGATCTGTATCAGCGTCTTTAGTAACCTCATCATCACACAAAGCAAACAAATGAGCCAAGGCGTCTACTTCAGAATCAATGCGCAATAAATCAGTGCCAAATGGCCGATCAGGAACCGGACGGCCAGCAAAGGCGATTGCCATGGCACGTTCGGCCGTTTCAACCCCTGCCTCTTCACCACTGATTTCTGGCTGCACAAACTTATCCGATTTCGCTGCTATATCAATGCCAGCACCCTTCTCCACTGATTTCACACCGTGTTTTTCTTTGACCTCTTTTTTTACCTGGCGTTTTTCTAACGCATCCAGCCTGTCCAGCATACCCGCCCTGAACTGGCTCATCCACAAAGAACGATCATCTCGCTCAAAGCCGGCTAAGGTATTTTCAATGAATTGCTCAACCACATCGCGCAGTGAAATACCAACGGAGTTGGCAAGCTCGGCAAAATATTCAAGGGTTCGGTCTTTGCACGTCAACAACAAACCGGCCAGGAAATGTCGAACTCCAATATTCTCTTTTCGGGTTGAATAAATCGCCAGCAAACGAGCAGATTCAAGAATATCCAGAACTTCATCGTTGACGATAAAGTCCGCTACAAAACCTGATACATTTACAGGATGACCCAAGGCGGAAAAATATGTATTCTCAACTTTTATATCTGAGAAGAATTTAGCCAAAAAAGGCACAGTGCCAGCAGGCGGGCCTTTTGATGAAACAACCAAAGCAAGAAGAACAGAGAGAAGCACTTCGCCATCCATTTCAGGCCGGTTAGTTTCTTGGGTAAACCGAAGCCCTGCACCAATAAGCGATGTGACGGTTTTGCCAAAGTTGAGTGGGGCCAGACTGCTTACAGGAAAGTGCGAGGATTCCGTGCCTGCTGGGTTTTCAGGTGGGGATTCAGATCGCTCCCTGATCAGCTGATTCAGACTAATGGCTTCTTTGGTCGTGACCTTGAAGTTGGTTCCCTGGGGCGCCCGAAAAATTAACAGCCCAGCCAATTTATCGGCCTGGCTACTTCCTGTGATGTCGTCTTTGCCAATAGGATTCTTAAAACGGGACTGATAAGTAACATTAACTCGCCAGGCAGATTTGGATATTTTTAATTGTTCCTGATAAGGCTGATCAGTAACCACTCCCCATCCATATAAACCCGACTGACGTCCTCCCCGCCAGAAATATACCACATCACCGGGTTTAACCTCTTCATAATAGCGTGTCAGTGTCCATGACTCGCTCTCACCAACTATAAGCTTCTCTGCCAGATCATATCGTTCCGGCATCCCCTGAAAAATCCAGAAACGATGAACAACTTCTTCTTTTTGCATCAGATCTACACCCTTTTAAACTTACGTTTTAACCTAAATTAATCAGTTGAACACCCAAAAGCATGCCTCTGGGAGTGCCCCTGATGATTGTAGTGGGCGTAGACAAAAAAGGAGTGAATGGCCTAGTCCTTCGCGAGTTTTTTGGCATAGCTAAGTGTGCTCCCAGAGGTATGATTTTGGGTGTAGCATCATTCACCGAACGGGTGAAATAACTACAACGTAATAGCTAAATATTTTCAATAACTTACAATAAACTCATGCGTTCAACTGATTAATTCAGGTTTAAAGTAAGATCAACAGCTAAATTAAATACACCGTTGAATATTCTATATTAACCGGGTCAAGGTGCAATTCAAGCTAAAATTTTAGATCGGGAACAGGCCATGCTTATGAATAAATCGGGCGCAGAACCAATGCCAGTAAGTTAAGGGAAATCTTGATAATGCAGGTTCGAATTTATTCAAACAAAATCCTTTTTAGCGTAGCCATGTGCGAATAAATTCGCACCTACTTATAGCTAATGAGCTAATCAGGACATCCATAATTAATAACTATTAGAAACCACTAAGTTTTTATATTAAATAATTAAGATGAATGTCTGGTTAAGTAATTAGCTTAAAACATTCATATCTTGAGTAGAACAGCCCCCTTTATATCACTATTTCTGCATCAAAATGTGAAGCACATCCAATTAAATATCCAATATATCGCTACACTGTTTAAAACATAACATTATTAATAGCGGTACCTGATTATGGAAACAGCAAAGAAGATTGAACCCACACCTCTAAAGAGCCAGCGTTCTACCCACCTTGAAAACCTTTTACTAAATAAAAACTTCAGAAATAACAAATCAGCACAAGAACTAGATTCTCGTATTGAAGCAGAATGTCGAATGGAAAAGTTTTTTCAAAAGCTTATTTAATTAATCTGTCTGCAAAGTTTTATTAAAAACAACTGTGAGCTGTATTATCTTAAATTCAATATAACAATTTAAAAAATAGAGTTAAATACAATGCTTTCCCATTAACTTAAAAAGTGTCGTTATCCCCGAATGCTTTTATCGGGGATCCAGCGACCTTAGGTACTGTAAAGACACTAGGAGTTGAGAGGAGCTGAGTGTCAGACCTTACATTTTACATTGTGTAAATTGTAAGGCCTGAGCCTCTACTCTTTAGCTAAGCTACCCCCAATTACTCACTCTCTAAGTCAATTTCCACGGTGACAATCTTGATAGCTTCCTCCCTCATTCAGCACTACCTTTCTTAGACTATTTGTTACATCCTGAGTTATCATTATTTTTCCACATTCATCAATCACCAAACTACTTAACAACCAGCTAGGTGGTAAACCCGGCACACCAGGCAAACCTATTTCGAGTTCACTCGCGAGTATTTCAGTATAGGAGTTAAGTGGATTAATACGAAGTAACTTCTGGCTACCCGTTTCTAACACCAGTAACCTTCCCTGCTCATCCAGTGCCAGCCCTTCAGGCTGTTTTAAACCGGTTATTATGGCCTGTGGTGTTGACATAAAATGGCCATCTACCATCAGTTGATAAACATTGCCCGTTAACCAGTCTGCCACATAGAGTTGTCCACTTTTATATGCCAACCCTGTAGGTATTGCAATGCCCGACATAAGCACTTCTAATTCCATTGTATCCACTTTACGTCGAACCACTCTATGTCCGGCAAGTTCTGCCACAACAATATCATCACCCATTGCGATTGCATTCAGTGGCACTTGAAAATCCTGATAACTCTCCATTAGACGCTGCTTGACCGGATCCCAGATTTGAACGGTATTCGAAAACCATGAACTTACCAGAAGCTGTTCCCCATAAGGGCTAACGGTTATTGGTGTGGCAACCGTATTCGTATCACCAATTGATGCATGAATAACACTTAACTCCTTGCCATTACGTGAATCATAGTTACGCAGTGACTGTGTTGCGGCGACTACCAGATTTCCCTGAGCATTAATAGCGATACCCGATGGCATACTCAGACCACCTGGTTGTAATGAACGCATACGTCCATTGGGTAACATACGGCTAACGCCACCTTCATGTGAATTAGTAATATACACATGACCTCGATTATCAAAATCCAGGTTATCTGCACCGACACCCGGGTAGGCAATTACATTCTTTTCACCTGTAGAGATATCAACTGTTAACAACTCCCCTTCATGCTGATCGAGAACATGAAGTACACCCTGTGGTGAAAATTTAACCGCTGCTGGTGTCTGTATACCCTCGGCAATAACCTGTAACTCACAGGTATCTACATTTATACGCGCAACCTGTCCTTTAAACCAAAGCGGACCATAAAGATAATTATCTGGGCCAAATGCCATTGCATTAAAGCCCCCAAGTCCCCGCTTAATCAAACGGGCCGCCTGTAAGCCGTGCAGATCAACTTCATACAATTCGTCGGCAAGAAACACGCGACTCACAAACAAACGCCCATCATTTGAAAAAGTGATGGCATTAACTCCAGGGCCCAGGCGTGCAACCCGTTGAGGGATGCCATCAACTGACATTCGCATCACTTCCCCAGTAAAAAATGCCGTCCAGTAAAGCAACCCATCCGGGCCAAATGCCAGATCATCGGGACCAAAAACACCCTGCTGCTGCCCCAGTGAAATAAGTTTTTTACCCGTGCGTGGCTCTAACACATCAATGCGACTACCAACAGCACTGGCCACATAAAGCAAACCCTCCGGTGATACACGTATACCATTAGACCCTTGAATTTTAGCCCCAGTTACCAGCTCACGACGATGAACCTCAGATGACTGCACTGATCCGGCTACGGTAATAAGGCTAATAAAAATTAGAAATACAGTATAAGATTGGCTTTTATAGTTCAACATAGCTTCTCCTTTTCATTTTTTATAATTTTAAACTTTTTATTCTTTAAAAGTTTAAAGAAGTTGTAATATATTATTACCATATTAAAGCGCAGAGATCATCGACAAGACAATTCTGTTTTAACAAAAACCACCTGTTTCACCTGGTTGCTAATCAGGAGTGCAAATATAGATCAGGGCACCCATGGTAAGATACACCTAAGTCATTATTTCTATTGATTTCTTAAAATGGGTATTTATTAAAGATTGGTTTAATTGGGAGGAAGCATATTTTACTCCCTTTAAATTCATATTAAAATGCAGCCTTATTGAATCTCTGCATTCTTTCTTTAGACAAAGGATGTGTAGATATATAACCCATAATCATTTCATCGTCCTTACCTGACTCACGCTTATCTTGAACTGCAATTATGAGACATTCTTCTAACGAATACTTATCATTTTTTCGGCACTCTAAATACTTTGAAGAATGACTCGCTTCAAGCTTTTGCATAATCGTTGCAAAAAAAACAGGATTAATATTATGCTTGAGCATTTTTTCTAAAGCATAAGTGTCCGCTTCAGCCTCAATTTCTCGTGAATAACCCGCTTCTAATAAAACCACAGGTAAAGCTGTAATTAGTGAACTACTGGTCGATACATCACCCGTAATTACCATAACAAACATAGCTAAGCTAAACCGTTGAATTGTTGAACGTAAACTATGAAGATTATCTAAATGACCTATTTCATGCAACATGATTGAAATAATTTCATCATTACTATTAGATAAGTTAATTAAGTCATCGGTGAAAACAATAGTTCGATTGGGTAAAGCAAACGCATTAGCGCCTATTTTTATACTATTTCTAAATTCTAAAACAATATTCTTTTCACCAATCTCCACCAACAGATCATTAAATACGACTGTTAATTCTTTCTTGCGCGCTTCAGGCAACTGACTATCTTCAAACCAGTGTTCATCCAAAGTCTCTAAAATACCCTGACCTAAGTACTCAGAAGCATCATCAGGTAACATTGATGCAAATTCCCTGCTGAAATATGGCACTCCATACTGTATAAAACCCCAAGCAATAAAAATAACAATAAAAACCGTAAGCAACACAAAACGTTTTACGCTTTCAAGTTTGTGTATAAAGCCATTAAATTTTTCTGGTGATAAACTTTTTACAATATCATCAATGGCATCATTATCCTCAGTTTCAAACTGAGCACCGTCCTGAAGATCAATGTATCTAGCTGTATTACCAATACGAGGTGATACTTTTATCATGTCAAAAGACAATGGCTCTTTATTTATTCCATTGAATCCAATTCGCCCTGTATCAGTGACATATAAAAAGACCTCTTTTTTATCAGAGGTCGCACCATCAAAATAAAGACCTTTAATCATCTAAATTAAAAGCCTAAATCCATATCAAACATTTCACCTATTTCCTCACCAATAGCCGACTGATTTTGTAGCTGCATACTCGCAAACTCACCCAAATTACCTGCTGGTGTTAAAGATGTTACAGAAGCTTTATATTTTGCAGTTCTTATTTTTGCCCACGGCATCATTAAGCCTAAAGTTAACGCCATTGCTATTGTATTAGTAAAATACAAATACATCATATAACCCACTTTTAAGTCAGAGTTCAATTGATGACCATTTAAATTAACATTATTAAACACAAGATTGGTTCGTTTTGTTTGAACATAAGCGAATATCCATACATAAAACAAAAGTATAATTAACACAATTGGAATAGTCATAACAGTTAATCCTGAAAAATCAAAAGGATTAACCCCACTCAACCCAATCATTGGAATAATAATGGATGCTATAACTGCAATTAAAGCCAAAGCCAACATAGGCATTAACATGACTAACGCATACATTTTGAAATAATCTTTAGTTGTGGCCTGAAAAGTTAAAGCTGCATCGCCATATTTTGAGTTTAACACTTTAAACTGAGTAATCATAAACTCCCACCAGGGTATCAAAAACAAGATAAGCAGTGGCAAAACCCCTATCATAATAGATAATACTGCATTCTCATTAGTATCGACAGTGACTTCTGGCTGGAATTGACTCGCAATAAAAACATATGCACCAATAAAAACAACTGGCATTGAAAATATAAGATAAGCTCTTTTAAAATTTTTATTAAAATCAAATTTTACATTTCTATATGCACTATTGCGCAAACGGAATGACATAGACATAACTATTAAAGCAGGAATGAGCAGTAATATAAACACAAAAATAATACCGGCAGCGATGGGACTTATTAAGCCCGCAAAGTAATAAGCCATAAAAAAAGCAAAGGCAATAATACGCCCTTTTAATATTTGTTTTGGGTCTGCAAGATATCTAAATGTTGCGTCATCTAATTTAGTATTGCCATAAAAGTATTGATGCGTTCTTACTTTGGCCCATGCTGAATATATACCCAAGGTTAAAATAGTAAGAGCCACATTAACAATCCATATCGAGAAAAACTCCATTGCTTTACCGGTAAATTCAAACGGTTTATCACTATACGATGTTTCCTTTCCTAAATCATTGTCCTGCATAAGATTTCCTTCACTAAAAAATACACGCACTATACTAAATTAAAGGGGTCGGTGACAAGAATTAAAGGGGTCGGTGACAAGTAATAATCATTCTCATTACTAAACGCTATCTTTAAGTGGCCTGCCACGCTGTGTATAACCCAGTTTTCTATTGATTGTTTTTTCAATCTGTTCTTTAAAGCAGCTACCCCCCGTTGGCATAGAAAACAAAGCTGATTTTCTGATCAGGTTAATATCATATTTCGCTATATCATTATCAAATAATGAACGATAGGCCTGTGTGCGTAACTCAAGATTCTTGCCTAAGGATTCATAAAGACCGTGACAACAAATAATTTTATTATCTTCATAATTTGCATTACATCGGTAACTTGACCACCTGTAATCACCAGGATGCCCTACTATATTTGCACGTACTGGATTTAGCTCTATGTAACGCATGCATGTTAACAGGTAGTTATCTTGATCAACCATACTCGCCTTATGACGGCTTTCCCATAGAGTACCCGTTCGACGATATTCTTTATTAATGTACTGTACATAAAAAAGAATATCGTCGAACGGGT
>Ga0316207_10000466_pt1 | contig 65840 bp, 39 predicted proteins | sample 6weekpyrite_MG_FD_204943 | JGI IMG/M metagenome (GOLD analysis project Ga0316207, IMG submission 204943) | Microbial mat bacterial communities from mineral coupon in-situ incubated in ocean water Damariscotta River, Maine, United States -... | ecosystem: Environmental > Aquatic > Marine >... | reverse complement strand
ATCATCAATTTTGCAGTTATTAGCATCACTGGATATACCACACCAACCGGGAATGCCATAGTCTTTGGCATAGATACGGAATTTGTAGCTGAATTCGTCAGTCCATCCAAAAACAATCTGGAATATTGGGTCACTTACCATAAGCGGACGCGTTTGACACAAGTGGCTATCTAACTCTTTGTTTTAACTTACATTAGCCTTCACGTTTTTTTGAATATTTCACAATATCAATCGGTTTGAATTGGCTTTTTTCTAGCCGATTTATGACGCTCTTTCAATTCGATATCAATATATCTATCTGTAATTGCTCCTGAGCCATGACCCGCATCATCACGAACATGTTCTCTTGGTCGAATTTTTACATCGTCAGAAATCCCAGTATGGCGAAGCCAATGGACGGTCGCATCCATTAGTGATTCTGCTTCAATTTCTTCGTTCAAATTTTTTAATTCATCAATCGCGTTATCAAAACAGGATTGAACAATTTCTCGAAGAAATGTTGAATTAGTTATGCCACCCTTGCCTTTAATTTTTGGCAATAGGGGAGAGTCATCAACATGGGAAGGTAATTGAGTTAATCCTAGATACTTGCGCCATCGTTTTAGCGCATGTAACATTTCGTCGCTCACAGCTATTTGCCGTTCTTTGTTTCCTTTACCTACTGTTGTGAACCACCATAGCCCATCATGATCTCTCTGAAAGTCGTTCATCGTTGGTTCCCAGCGCTCTGTAACTGAAAGTTCTGAAATTCGCAAATACATGGAATAGAGGCAAGACATAATAAAGAGTGTTCGCTCATGTTGCTCTGGAAATTGTTGAGCCATCTTTTCTGCTACACGAATAACTGTTTGCCATTGTTGATCTGATAGTCGTCGAATTTTTGCTTTTCCTTGTTGTTTTCGGATAAATTTACTTTTTTGACGAATCATTGCCACAGGATTCATTACTACGTATTCTTCTTGAAGCATATAATTAAAAAAACTACTTAAAATTGCCAACATGTCTTTAACAGCTTGTTGAGATAGTTCATAAGTGTCCTTTGACGGTCTTTCACCTTTTTTAAACGCTGCTTTGGAAACAACTGCGACGAATGGCCTCCATTCTGGATTGGATTTTCGCATCCCACTGTCGTCAATGAATCTTGGCGCCTTTTTTAAACCAATCCATGCTTTTGGTGGTTTCCGGCAAAAATAAATATGCTTTTCAATATCTTCTCGACGTAATTCTTTTAGTGATTTACCTGCAATCAACCAGGTAAATTGCAACAATCGCTCAACTTCACGTCTATATGCATTAAAGGTTCCTTGGCTACCTGTATAGCAAATGATAAATGAATGAGCGATTTCATAGTCTAGTTTTTGTGTTTTAGAAAGCCCTGTCGGGCTTCTTTGGTCTTGAATATACAATAAAGCATCAAACAGTACTTTTGGTGCATGCCTTTTATTGGATTTTTGTGTATCTTGTGCCATAGTTACCCTTCAAACAATAACCGTGATAATCATAATTATCACGGTTATTGATAATATAGACCAGCTGATACAAGGATGTCCAGTCATGACTCGATTATCAGTCCTTTCCCCCAAAGAAAAATCTGAATTTTGTTCCGCACCCAAATTAAAAAAATCAGACCGATCGATATTTTTTGCACTAACTCCCGATGTGAGAAATGCCATTAAGAATATGAGGAACGATACAAATCGTGCTGGTTTTATTATTCAGCTGGGATATTTCAAAGCGTCGTCTAGATTTTTTACTGTTGACAAGTTTCGACAACGGGATATCAACTACGTAAAACGAATATTGAATATTCGACAAGATCTCGAGTTAGATAACTATACAAGTACCGTGAATACGCGCCATCAACGTCGCATATTAGAAATTTTAGGCTGGCAATCATTTGAACCTGATGGCTATCATACGGTCGTGCAACATCTTCACGACCTATCACATCAACAAATGTCGCCAACAAATATTTTCCATTCATTAATAGATTTTTGTTGGAAGAATAAAATTGAAGTCCCATCCTATTATCAACTTTCCATGCTAATTACGGATAGCCTCAACGAATTTGAGGACTCTCTAATTGAAAAATTAACAGATGAATTGTCAATTCAACAGAAAAAGGAATTAGATTGTTTATTTGATACTGAGACTGCAAAGACAACTAAAAGCGCCCCAATAACCCGATATAAACGGTTGAGACAATCATTTAGCGCAAGTGACATTAGCCATAATGTCAATACTAGTCAGATTATTGCAACGTACTATTTTCAGTTCGAACCGATTATTGAAAAACTTGCACTAACGGATCAAGCAACAGAGTATTTTGCAAGTTGGGTGAACAAAGCGACAACATTTCAGCTAAAACAGTTTCCTAATCCCATCAAAGGCTACTTGTATCTCCTTTCGTATATAAGAGATCAATATTTTCGTAGACAAGACTCGCTAGTTGAAACTTTTTTAAAATGTGTTCAGTCGAATATTAACCAAGTTAAAAAAATACAAAATGAAGCAGATAAAAAACAAAAACAAGCCTTAAATAGTGCGATCAATAATTTACGGAAAAAATGCATCAACTATAAGCAGTTCCTAGATCATATTGTGGATATTACTCAGGCTAAAAGCATGTCTGAAAATGAACGAATGCAGAAAATTGAACAAGTGGTTGAAGATTATTTAGCACTACAAACAGAAAAAAACAAAAGCAAAGATGAATTACATGACAAACAATTGGAGAATGTCGTAACAAATAAGGCTTACTATGACATTCTTGAGGAGAAATCATTAGTTTTACAAAATAAAGTATCCAAAATAATTAAGTTTTTAACATTTGATGAAGCAACATCTGATGCAACTATTATTTCAGCTATCAATTATTTTAAACAAACTGATGGGGATTTAGGAGACTCACCTCCCCTATCTTTTTTAAAAAAAGAAGAAAAAATATTGTTTTCCGATAGGAGTCATTTACGTATTTCGCTATATAAATCATTGCTATTTGATCATATTAAAGGCCGTATCAAGTCAGGTAGATTGAATCTCAAATATTCCTACCAATATCGAGCAATTCAAGATTATTTAATTTCTGAAGAAGCATGGGCACAAAACAAATCTGCACTACTTCGTGCAGCCGGATTATCATCGTTTTCGGATGGGTCAAACACGCTAAACGAATTAAAAGGGAAACTTGACAATAAATACGCATTAGTTAACAAACGCTTGCAAAATAATGAGTATAATCATATTCGTATTGGAAAGGATGGACGTGTACATACGCGTATACCAAAAACAGATTATAAACAAGATGGTGTTATTGGTGATATGTTAAAAGAAAATGGCTACGTTCATATTCTTGATGTTTTAAGAGAAGCCAATAACTTATGCAATATTACTGATTGCTTCACGCATTCATCTATTAAACACACTAAAATGAAACCGTCAAACGAACTTATAATGGCCGGTATTATGGGTTTGGGCTGCAATATTGGGGTCAGAAAAATTGCAAACATCTCTGTCGGAGTTAGTGAAAAAGTGCTTGATAATACCGTCAACTGGTGTTTTGATTTAAAAAATATTCAAGCTGCAAGCCGGAAACTCCGATCAATGATTTCAAAACTATCGCTTTCTAATGTATTTAAAAATAGTCCCGATGTGCTGCATACTAGCAGCGACGGTCGAAAAGTAACGGTTGGAGTTGAATCATTACAAGCGGCTCATTCATTCAAGTATTATGGTAAAGATAAAGGTATGTCGATGTACGGTTTTATCGATCAACGACAGGTCCTCTTCCACTCTATGGTTATAAGTCCAGCCGAACGAGAAGCAGCGTTTGTTATAGATGGACTATTACAAAATGATGTTTCAGAACAAGTCATTCACTCGACTGACACACATGGGTACACAGAATCTATATTCGCTGCAACACATTTTATTGGAGTATCATTTGCTCCGCGCATTAAAAATGTTGGTCGTCAACATATATATGGGTTTTCCGCTCGGTCTACGTATAAAAAACGCGGTTACAATATTTTGCCAACTAGAACGATTAATAGGAAGCTCATTTTAAATCAATGGGATTCTATTTTACGGTTTATGGCGACAATTACTCTTAAGCATACACCCGCATCTCAATTATTCCGACGGCTAAATTCTTACGCTACTGAGCATGCTCTTTACAAAGGAATTAAAGAATTTGGAAGAATCATAAAATCTCATTTTATATTGTCGTATTATGATGATGTTGAGCTGTGCCAACAAATTGAAAAACAGTTAAGTCGAATCGAATTATCAAACAAATTTGAGCATGCAGTGTTTTTCGATAATAACCAAGAATTTCAGTTTGCAGATAGAGATCAACAAGAAAAAGCAACTGCATGCAAGTCTCTGATACAAAATGCTATTGTGCTTTGGAATTATTTATTTTTATCACAAAAAATCGCTACAGCTGATAGTGAAGATCGCGAGGAAATTGTTACATTAATTAAAACAGGATCAATGATCAGTTGGGCGCACGTAAACCTGAAGGGAGAGTATGACTTTACTCGGCAAGCTACGAATGATGACTATTTTGATTTTGAAAAAATATTGTCGCTAAAAATTGCTTAGAATATGATATTACTTTTTGTAAGATATTAATTGAGAACGCTAACTGCGTCGACTTAGAAGTCATTCGCAAAAAAATTTTAAACAACTTGTGTTAGCCAATTGCAGACTATTAAGTTAGCAAAAATGATCAATTTATAATGACTGCTGTGAGCCACATTGAAGACCTAGAATTTCATTATTTTTTTGAGTCTCCTTCGAAGAGTAGAACGTCGTGTTTGCAGACAATCGAAAATTAATACCTACTAACTTTCAATAATATTTTCTCATCGGGAGGAGAAGATAAACAACTGATCCCAGCCGCATCGCAGACATTTAGCTACTCCCCCTCGATTGGAACGTAAAAGATATCAGTCCTTACACTTCGTTCGTTTCCACCTAATTTGCAGCTCGACTAAACACTGTATAGCTCATACCAAATGCTCACTAACGACTTGCAAGGTATAAAGGCCACTAAGATACGTTATTGCCATAGATTTTTTTCTATCTGTAACCGTCGTTTTATAAAATACAAATGGTTTGGGTGGCTCTTGCTTTTGTAACTTAGGAATATCTGATCCCGATACTCACATTGTACTCGTTACAATTATCGTTCGAAGCATAATACGATTAATTTTTTTAAATTATCAATTCCAGTTATGGTGCCGACGAGCAACTCAAAAGTTCAGGATTACAATCGTCATTAAGGATTAATCCATAGAACGGAAATGGTGTTGCCGAACCTGGATTTTCACGCGCTTTATTAAAAGAAATGGCGAGTGTTAATCCAATTTTTTCATCTGGCTCAAATCGTTTATCACCCTTGACCACAATATCGATAGTTCCAACCGTTTGCCCCTTGAGAATGGTCATTACTGCGTTGTCAGCGAGAGAAACACCTTCAAAATCTGGTAAATCGCCAAAGTCTTGAGCAAATGGTTTTTCTAAACCGGTAGTGGAAGTATAATATTGAAATTCTAAATCCTCAGTTGCAACCTGATCCAAGGTTACGGTGAATGTTAATTGTGTTGTACCTGAAGCGCCTTCGATTATCGTTGGCCTATCTACACTATACTGTATTACACTTACATCATCCTCTACGATAGTTGCAAGTTGAGCTAATTTAGACACTCCAGCTTGAAAAACTGCATTAGCGGATAGATTATTGAGCTCAAGATTAAATGTCTCATTGTTACCTTCAACAAGCATATCACCATTGATCAGCACAGTGATTTCTTGCTGAGTATCACCAGGAGCAAACGTGACATTACCACTAGTAGATAGATAATCGCCGTCAGCTATGGCAGTACCATCAACTGTTGCATACTCTAAAGTGACAGGGTCAGTCATAGCACGACTCAGATTAATGATAAACTTCATTGCTGTTTGTTGTCCCACGGTACCTTCAGCGGCAAAGTAGTTAAATATATTTCGCCCAAAACTGACTACTGGAGTACCTTTATTAGGAATACCGGCTGTTCCTACCCCTGCTCCGCTTGAATCGTGGTATTTATAAATAGGGTCTGGGCAACTGGTTTTATTAACTGCACGAACGTTATAGCTATAACTTGTGGTTTTTGGAGCATTTTTATCCACATAACTAATGCTTCCAGTATGGCCAGCTCGAACCCAAACTTGACCGCTATCCCAAATGGGTTCACGGGCGATTTCAATATAGTCATGGGTATTTCCAGGTAAGATCGAATGGATAAAACTAATTGTATTTTGTGTAGAATGGTCTCGTTCTACCTTAAAATTTGAGAAACTTCCTGGTGGTAAAATTTCTGGTGCGAACACATCTATAGTGCCTTCAGCATGTCCATTCAACACGCCACATGCGGTATTCGGAGGGAGAGGCCGAGTACATGCTAGTGTACGAAATTTAAATTGGTAAAAATATGCCGGACCACTTGCAGGAAATGGCTTTGGTTGAAATGTTAGTGTTTGTGAATGACCTGTTCCTAAAATTCTATGAAACCACTCATGTTTATAAGTATCTAGAGCGCCTTGCTTGTAAAGTCTTTCCATGGTCAAGCCCCCACTATCCTTATCCAACTCAACCTTCAATTCTCGATCACAAGCTTCCCATTTAACATTGACCCCGAAAGGTGGTGTAGAGGGAACAGCCCATACGAAAGCTATACGACTAAAACCTTCAATCTTTGCAGTGACAGTTCTAGTCTCGGGATTCCAAATTGATTCATATGCATCCAATATTTGTATTTTTTTTGTCGGATCCTCATATTCATTAAATGTTCTCACTTTAGCCACAGCGATAGTTTCACCAGCTATAAGGTTATAAGACTCAGGAACTGTTAGCGTTAAATCCGCAGGGTTTTCAAATACCAAACCATTAGGCCCAAAATCATAAACTACCTGGCCATCCTCTAGGACAGGAGAATTTCTTAAGCTTAATTTTTTCACTGTTATAGTAGTCTCTTGTTTTAGCGCATCAGTTGGAATATCCAATTGCGCTTCTGCATGAAAAACGGTTCCACCTGAAGTAGTTATATTCTGGGAATGTTCAGAAATTAGTGTTTCGTCTGAATTTGGATCACCGCTTGGATTATCTGCCGATGTTACAATAATTTTGAAACTACTTTCTGCAATAGCAATTGTTTCACCGATGGCGGACACCATTATCGGATATTCACCTTGTTGCGTATCTTGGTTTGCTGTAATCGTCCATTTTTCACAAAGAGAAGTTGCAGGTTCGCAGACGCCAGTAATTATCGATATATTCGTTAAATTCTCGTTCAAGTCGGTTGCAAAACCAGTTAATGACGCACCATCAGGCAGCGCCGATACTGTTATTTGTACAGTAATGGCTTCTCCCTGAGCAAGACTTAGTGTTTGGTTAGTAATATCACTACCGGTAGAATCTTTGATAATTATAGAATATTCACTGGCTTCATCAGATTTGGTACTACCCCCACCACAAGCGCTGAATAGTAAAAAGCTCATGCACAGTACACAAACCAATAAACAGTGTTGCCTTTTAGCTGATTTAATATTCACAACATCTTTTTCCTTTTACTGATGCTTGATTTACTAGTGTAAAGCTTGGCTTCCATAGGATTATTAATAAAATTAAGCTCAGTCATTTTAATATTTTTGTTTCCACTAAATAACCACTGGTCTTTTCCAAAATATTTTTCAACTCTTCAAAATTATGAAAATGATATTGTGTTTGACTGGCTACAACTTCAATTAAACCAACAATTTCTTTATTGTCAGATTGCTCTCTTCGTTTAATACGTACAATGTAATCATCCATTAAGGTTTACCATTTGAAAATTCCGGTTTATAAACAACAGATCTCATGTAATGTTTTTGAGTTAACTTTGTTTAAGGATTATTCAGCTTTTAGGATAGCAAACGAGAGTAACATCTCAGTAACAAGGCATTACGAAATATTTATGTTATTGATACTTATAAATTATTTTATAAGAAAATGAAGATCGTAAAATGGGAGAGCTATGATTTAAATAATAATGGCGAAATAATCTTGAGTTAACTAGTCACTTGATAATGAGTCATACAGCACTTTTGTTTTTGTAGAAGGTTTCACTCCCAGTTCGTTTTGAAGTTTTCGTTGGCATAACATATAAACTTGTTTTACTTCGCTGGTTTGGCCAAGCTGTTGATGGGCTAACATCAATTCTTGATAAAAGCTTTCATGTAAAGCGTCTATTTCTAAACCCTTATAATATAACTCAATAGCTTCTTGCCATTGACTATTCGATATTTTGAGTTGGGCAAGTTTGTTTACTGCTTGTAAATATTTACGTCGTAATCGCTCACGAGTGGATAGTAACCATGAAACATCCAGTTCGTTTTCCAAAAAGTTGCCTTTATATAACGACAAAACTGAAGCAAGTTGCTCTATTTTACTCGCTGACAAACCACGTTCAAAGGCCCAAATGTCAATCCAACAATAAGATGGATTTAAAGTCAGTTTGTTTTCGGAATGTATGATAGCCTCGTGAATACCTAGCAATTTACGCAAACGTTGTAAATTTGTAATAAGCGCACGGTGTGCTGCATCCCCTTCTGCATCAGGCCACAACGCTTCTTCTAATTTACTATCACTAACCTCACGTCCACCAAATGCAATTAGCGCTTTGAGTAATAGTAGAGGTTTACTATTTGATTTATCAAACTGCACCTTATTCTTGTCATTAATTAATAAACTAAAGCGTCCTAGGGTATAAATTCGAATCGGCATTGGCCAATTTATTATATGATAAGCTTCTTTAGGTATTTGTAGATTATTTTTGCGAACAAGCGTTTGTACATAGTTTGTTTCAATGTTATTTTCCAATGCTATTGCACATAAAGTTGCTAACATGTTTGGAAGGTGCCACGGTACCGCTACCAATTCCATTTTGCGTGCACAAGTCAGCGCTTCTCGTAAATGAGGTTGAATCTGTTCGGTTTTCCCTTGTCTATACAACAACCAAGCCTGCATTAATCCGTTATAATAAATACCAAGATTGTCGTTTTCTATCTGTCGAGCAAGGTATTTAGTTTGATCAATTTGTTGTTGCGCTTCATTATACATCTGTTTCTCAATCAATATGAATGAATAAGCTGATCGGTTGAGGCACTCAAGAAAAGGAGAATGTAACTGTTGCATATATTTCATTGTTGATTCGATATGCTCATATGCCAATTCAAGGTCTTGGTTGTTATACGCTATCCATGCTGCAAGATAATGATAAAATCCTTGTTCACTGCGGTGTGTTGTGTTCACATAATTATGGAATTTATCCAAGTAGTTTTCTGCTTTGGAAGATTTGTTTTTCGCCAGATAGTACATAATAACTGCTGACATTAACCAAACATGCACAACATACACACCACTATTCTCGCTCAAGTTAATGGCATCATTTATTACTGATTCAGATTCAACTTTCTCGCCTGTTTGCCAGCGTTTTGTTATTTCAACCCAGCAAGCCATAATATATGCCACCGGTACCAGCTTTTTGGAATGCGTCAATTTATACAGTGAATTCGCCAATACTTTCAATTTGTGTTGTTGTTCATAGAATGTGTAGTACATTGCCAGTTGTGAGCCAGTCAAACAACGAATGGAAGCATCTGGGATAAATCGCTGTAAACGTTCGGCCTTTTTACGCCAATCATTAAACGATGGACTTTGTGGGCAACCCATGAGTTGAAGATGATAAGCAGAAAAAGTGATTCGACCCTTGATTTCCAGATTTGGATAACGAGGGTATTTTGTTCTTAGTTGATCAAGCTCATTGATCCATTTCGGAACCTCTTCGTAGGTATCATTGGAAAAGAAAATACTATCCATCACACCTAACCAACCTAAATATGTTCCAAGCACATCCTCCGTTGCATTAAATAATTGAAATGCATTTTTAAAATAGTTTTGTGCTAACAATGGCTCAAACATCAATTCTGTGCAACCGCGCCAATATTGCAACCATGGATTTCGATTGAAATTTGATGCTGGAATTCGATCAAGCCATAGTTTTAGTAATTTGTGTCGCCCTTGATCTAATAATTTCTGTGCATTGTCTTGTATTAATCTCTCTAGTGACAACCAATTTTGAGATTGAATATAAAGCATAGCTGCCTCATCCAATTCTTTTTCATCAAGTAAAATGTTTGCCGTTTTATTTTTTAATTCGTTTATCTCACTTTCTGAATATGTTTCTTCTGCTTGGTTTTGTAAGAATATCTTAAACAATGGATGAAAAGAATATATCGGCCTGATCAACCCACGTCGTACCGTAAACATTTGATGCTGTTCAAGATGTTTTAAGATATTTTTTGCCGAAGATATTCCCGTGAGCTTTTTTGCATTGCTTGGGCGAATATTGTTAAGCCAGGCAGTTTTTAATAAAAACATTCTGGTTTCATCAGGCAATCGGTTAAGTATTTCATTGGTGAAGTAATTAAAAAAAAGGTCTAATGAATCTTCACCTGTGGGTTCTGAGTCAATAAATGCTTCGAGTTCGCTATTATCCGTTATGCTACTAATTTGGTTATACAATAAAACTAGTCCGGATATCCAACCATGGGCCTTTTTATGAATTCGCTGAATGAATTGATTAGATTTATCATGTTGTTCCGATAACAATTTAATTATTGCACTACTTTCTTCTTCGGTGACTTTGAGCTCATTCCATCCCATTTGCACCAGTTGTTCTTTAGAAATCATGCTCGCGTATTGTGCTGGAGGTAAAACGCGGCCTGTAATTATCACCTGACATCCGAGTGGGATTTCTTCTAAACCTTGCTGCAATATTTCGTTAAAATTTGTATTTTCATTGACAAACTCAAAGTTGTCCAACACTACTGTCGAAGGTGTTTTTATATTATTAAATAAATTTCTGAAAAAGTTACGAGAGAAGGTTTCTAAACCCAACTGATATTCCGGTGTTAACAAAGGCAAAATGCGTTTGCGTGACCGATTGAATAATTTTAGGCCTTCACCAAGGTGATAAAAAAAACTAGCAATATCGTTATCACCTTGGTCAATTTGATACCAAAGCGGTTCAATGTTTCGTGCTTGTAGATAACTCGCCACCAAAGTGGTTTTACCTGCACCACCTGGTGCTGCTATCCAGACAAGCGGATGTGATCGTGTGGCATCTAATTTTTCAAATAACCGAGTGCGAGGGTATACTTTATAAAGATAGGGTACTGTTAACTTGACTGGTTTTTTCAACATTGAAAAGAAACCTCTTTTTATTTTCCTAAATTATACCCATTTCTTCATTGATATATAAAAAAATCTCTATCCGAATAAATATTAATCATAATCCTAATTAATATTACTTCTCATATTCACTTCTTGGTCTACTCGTTCAATAATTAATCTCTTGAGTGGGTATGATTTCAATTCAGTTAACTATTTTATATTGAAAATTCGCTTGTTATAAAAAATATCTCAAAAAAAACCTTCAAGAACATAGACCTTCCAGCGTTAAAGCCCGCGTAGATTTCATTCTTCAAATAACTTCAAGTCATTAAACAGACAAAATCAGTCGTCTTGAGACAGACTCAACAATAAATTAATAGGAAAATTTTATTTGTTACTCCGGTGTTACCAGGCTTTGATATGTTAAATATCAGTTTTATAAAATTATTAATTGGGTGCAAATTAGCATATGGTTGAGGCTTTTACTGGGAGATAACTCATGGATTACTGGATAAAAGTAAAGCAACGATGGAATTCAATGATCGGCAATTATCATGATTTTGAGTTCATTATAAACGGGTATCAACTCAAACCACAGCAATTAGAAGCATTTAAACGGTTAACTGGATTTCTTGTTTTAGAGCCTGGGCGCTATTGGTTGGACCCCGAAACCGGCGACATGGGTGTTGACGGAAATAAATTCCCCATCATGAATATTTTTCAGCAGAATAACCGACAAAACCAAGCTTTAAATAATCCCCCGGCATCGCTATCTGAACGACGACAACTCTTTAACTCGGCAGACTTAACTGGAATTTGGGGCGTGTACTAATTATTGTTTCTCTTAAATCAAACATGGCGAAAAATCATGATGAAGAATATATTCAATTTACTATTAGTTATATTGTTAGTCGGTAGCTTCAGTGGTGTCGGATTCGCTGATGAAAACGAAAATGAGCACGAAGAAGAGTCTGAAACCGAACTACTCTATGGTCCAGAATCATTTGAACGCGAAAAAGGTAGACCATTTAAGCAACAAGCGTTTTTTAATGTAGAAAATCCTTCTGGTCTTTATCAATTAAAAATTACAAACGGTAAAGCAAAAAAAAATAGAGAGAAACATCGAAGCGAAAAATCAAAAAAATATGAAGAAAAACATCAATATCATAAATCAAAGAATAAGAGCCGCGTTCGGAGCGCTAAAATATGGCTAAATGGCGAGCTTATTGTTAAACCTTCTGACTTTAGCAAAAACATAAATGAAATTACAAAAAATGTTGTTTTGTTGTCTGAAAATCGATTGGAAGTAAAAATAAAAGGTAAACCTAATTCCTATTTAACAATTACCATATGTTGTGATGAAGAAACAGAAAATAAAGCAATTGTTCCTAACCTAATAGGTTTATATATTGATGAAGCCATTGGCAAACTTCATAATGCAGGATTAAGGTTAGGTGAAATTCAATATGAACAAAAACTGCTATCCTCTACAAATCATGTCATTTATCAAAGTCTCCCATTTAGTAAAGCTGTTTCCATTGGTGAACCAATAAATATCACGCTAGTTTCTTTTCCTCCACCTGAACAAACTGTTTTTCCAATTAATTGGAGTGGCGTGTGGGAGATTAAAAGTCAGGTTTTTAATTTAGATTCTGGTGGCATCACATCATCAGAAACAATAACAAATACAATTTGTGGCGGCGATCCCTTAGGTGTGTCACTCGCAAATAGTGTGCTACAAAGTATTTCAGACACAGCAACATTAAGCTGCACTAGTTCGATCTCAGAGAACCGATTACAATCCAATTGCTTAAGCCAATTGTTTTATAATAAAACACCAACAGAAACATGCGAAACCACTGCCACGACAGAACTTATCATTAATTTAGAAAGCCAGAAGTTAATGGGTAACGGCACTTTTTCGATTTCCAATACTTGTTTGACCAATCAGGAATTGACAATCAAAGTGCAGGGTAAACGCCTGGGCCCGGACCTATCTGGGTTATGTAAGATTGCTCCTTCAAGTTTTTTCCAGAAATTTCTTCATTTTCCTGTTTCACTAGATATTTAAAAAGTTGAATTCCCATGAAAATACTAAAGAAAATTAATGAAACTGTTCAACGTGAAAACTTTGTTCAAACATTTAAGCATTGTTTATTGATAGTCAGTTTATTATTTTCTATCACGTTGTTGTCTGGTTGTGAAGCGCCATCTTGTGAAAATACAATAGAACTGGCATGCTCAGAAATGGAAGTTACAGTAACGCCAAACTCATGTACGGTGATTGATGACCCTTGTGGTAACAATTGGTATCCAGGAAAAATATTTAACCATATTAATACTGTTAAATCTCAAAGAGAAGATTTTAAAGCAATTGTGCTAAATACTTATGACGCTGCCTATACTAATAGAGAGGGACAAATTACAAAACGCGAGCTTTGCTACCAGAGTGACATCATTCCCAATACACCGTACATATCAAACTACGAATATCAATACTTCATACCAACAAATGATGAAAGTTATTGTACATTCTATAAAGCAAGCAATAAATTAACGCTATTTGTTGAATCTAAACCACCTATTGCCAAAGCAGGGCCAGATCAATTTGTTGCATTAAACAACACTGTTGCACTGGATGGTAGTGAATCCCATTCAACCGATCGAGATACGGCCTTATTAAACTATAACTGGCGCTTTTTGTCCAAACCTTCTAATAGTACAGCTGCATTTTCTGAAAATAATGTTAGTAATCCTAGCTTTATCGCTGATATTGTCGGAACTTACAAAATTGAGTTAGTTGTAAATGATGGAAGTAAAAATAGCGATCACGATATTGTAATAATTGAAACATCTAGCCGCTTTTCTGATTTGGCTATTATGAAATTTGAATCTTCATCTATTGCACGCTTGGGGAGCCCTATAAATTATTCTTTGGAAATTACTAATAATGGGCCTGATGAGGCAACCTCAACATTACTTCGAATAAATTTGCCTGATCAAAATAAAACATCATATTCTATTAGTGACATTAACACCAGTCAAGGAGCTGCGTGTAGCGTATTTAGCGACTATTTTACCTGTGAACTAGGCGTAATACCGAAATCATCTCAAGCTCTCACCGCAAATTTTGTATTGAATCCAATATCAAGTACTGTGAATTCGATTATTAGTACAGCCATTGTAAGTACACAATCTGATGAAACAAAAGATCCCTATCAAGGCAATAATTCAATCGATTTGCAACAAACTCTATTTCCTAGCGATTATGTTAACTTGGAAATATCAATAACGGATATTCCGGATCCGGTTCAAGCCAACTCAACAGGGGCATTTAATATCGGGGTCAAAAATACAGGGACAAAAAAAGCAACTAATGTTACGGTTGATTATTTCTTGCCCGTACTATCGTCACTTGACCCTAGCGTAATACATGTAACACCTGGATTAAAAGGTAGTTGTGAAGTTTTAGATTTAAAAATTCAGTGTAATGTTGGCGATATGGAAGCGGACGAAACTGCACTAATTAATATTATCTTGTTATTTACTTATGATTTTCCCAATTACTATGATAGATGGAATAAAACTTTAATAAGTCGAGCTAGCGTTTACGCTGACAATGCGACGCATCCAATGCCAAATAGTTATACCAATGAAGAGACATTGCTGATCGTAAACGGAAATACATCTGATGTATTAGTTAGATTTTTAGATTCACCTAGTCCTATTTTTCGTGCAGAACCATTTAGTTATACGATCGAAGTAGAAAATAATGGTAATTCCCATACTGGTATTTCACTAAAAAACGTTTTACCAATACTTCCTTCTGGTAAACCTATTAGAATTATTGATATCAAATCAGAGCCTTCAGGAAATTGCATGTTTAATGAAACATATATTGACTGCAGTTGGTCTAACATTTTTGCAACTAAACCGACTCTAACAGTTATCGCATCCGCTACGGAATCGACAGCGCCAAGTTTTCCTGCTTTATTAAACTCTGCAAAAATAAAAACAAGACCATTTGACGACACATACTCACGCAATAATGAAGCATTTACTGAAATTGTAGTGTTACCGGAGTCTACTTCAAATATTTTCCCTACTGCACGGGATGATGCTTACTCCATTAATGAAGATAATCCACTAATTATTAGTACTCCGGGTATACTGGAAAATGATTTTGACCCAGAAAGAAAGGCTTTAACTGCGGTAAAAGTTGATTTCGACGAACAAAATGGCAAACTTACGTTTTATAATGATGGATCATTTAGTTATATCCCAGATCCAGATTTCAATGGTAAAGATACTTTTACTTACCAAGCCTTTGATGGTACTGATACCGGAAATATCGCTACAGTAGAGATTACAGTAAATCCTGTTAACGACGCACCCGTAGCCTATGATGATAACTATACAGTTCTCCAAGGTACTACATTGATAGTGAATAATATTAACGCCGGTATTTTAAACCAAGGTACAGCAGATAGTGATATTGACAGTAATAATTTAACTGTCAATCTAAAAGCTGATGCAAACCAGGGTGATTTAATTTTAAATCAGGATGGAACGTTTGAGTATAGCCCTTTCCCTAGTTTTTATGGAGAAGACCGCTTTACTTATGTTGCCACCGATGGATTATTGGAAAGCAATATTGTCACGGTCACGATACAAGTTGATATCGACAATGAGACACCAATAGCTAATGACAACAACTATTCTGTTGATGAAGACTTGTTACTTAATGTATTACCGGAAAACGGTCTACTTACCAATGATACTGATTCAGATGGTGACACCTTAACAATTGTCAGTTATGACCAACCGGCTAATGGACAGGTCGATGTAAACTTGCAAGATGGATCTTTTACATATTCTCCTTTTAATGATTTTAATGGTACTGACAGTTTCACCTATTATATCACTGATACCTATCATGACAGCACGCCAGCCACGGTAACAATCACTGTGAACCCCCTCAATGATGCACCCATTGCCAACGATGATCCGCCAGCTGGTATTCCTTATGTCACGATCGAAGATGTAGAACTTGTAATAAGTGATCTCGCACAAGGTTTATTATTCAATGATAGTGATATAGACAGTAATCAACTAACTGTGGTCCGATATAATCAACCTAACAATGGTCGAGTGAATATTGCAGCAAATGGCACTTTCACCTACCAACCAGAAAACAACTTTAATGGTACAGATAGCTTCACCTATTTTGCCAACGATGGTGAAACAGATAGTAGTACAGCTGCAACTGTAACAATTATTATCAGCCCCGATAACGACGCTCCAATTGTGAATAATAAATCCTATTCCGTTGTGGAGAACAATATTTTAAATATTGCTGCACCGGGTGTGTTGGTCAATATTACGGATATAGAAAATGACCCATTAACCGCTGAAGTTGTTACAAATATCAATCCCTCCACCGGCATACTAACATTTTTTAGCGACGGTTCTTTTTCCTACGAACCAAGTCTTGATTTTGAGGGTTTAACGACATTTACTTATGTTGCCTATGATGGAACTGACATTAGTACGGTTCCCGGTACGGTAAGTATAACCGTCATAAGAGCAAATAATAATCCGCCGATTGCTAATAATGACAACGGACTTGTGGTGGATGAAGATGGTTCTTTAAATATAAATGTATTAAGCAATGATACCGATGCTGATGATGATACGTTAACTTCTGTATTAGATAGTCCACCAAGTAATGGCACAGTAATTCCAGAACTTGATGGTACATTTACCTATATTCCTGGACCCAACTTTAATGGTCAAGATAGTTTTACTTATTTTGCTAATGACTCCTTTACCAATAGCGTGTCATCTGCAGTAGTTTCTATTAACGTTAGTCCATTAAATGATGCACCAGAAGCCATCATCAATATGACCAACATCCCCCCTGTTTATGTCAATGATTTACTACAATTAGATGCGAGTGCTTCTTTTGATGTCGATGGGGATAACCTAACTTATCAATGGATAATGATCTCTCAACCTAATGGCAGCAATGCGACATTATCAGATGCTGCTATTATCAATCCTACCTTATCACCGGATTATTCAGGATTTTATACTCTAGAATTGCAAGTTAATGATGGATTTATTACGTCAACATCCCCAAGATTTACTATTGAAGTCGACCTATGCCGACCAGAAGCAAATGTCATTACGTGGGTTTCACCTAACGGTGGTTTATGGAGTGACACAAATAATTGGGATCCCAATCGTTTGCCGGGACCAACCGACGATGTTTGTATCGGTGTAGCGGCTGATATCACTGTTAATCATTCAACTGGGATAGACACGATTAATAGTTTACTTTCAGAGGAAGCGATAATTATATCTGGTGGTTCTTTGGATATTAATAATACTTCACAAGTGAATAATACTTTTGAAATCTCCGCGGGCACACTAGGTGGTTCTGGAATCATTACAATAGAAGGACTGTTGAATTGGAGTGGCGGTAGCATGCAGGGATTGGGAGAAACCGTAGCTAATGGGGGCATGCTCATTAATGGCTCCACTCAAAAGCAACTTTTTCGCACCCTAAGCAACGCGAATAATGGGACTGCGATTTTTGACGCCAGCAATCCACCTTTTACCACGGGTCCGATCGTTTTATATGGTCCACTAGCTTCCAACGACAGTTATAACGGTGCGGTTATCAATAATCTTACGGGGGCTACCTTTGATATTCGCACGGACAGTGATTTAAGATGGCAAAATGGTGAAGCTCCAATATTCAACAATGAGGGTATGCTGCAAAAATCTGCTGGCACGGGTACCACGATTATTGGCGCGAGTGTCAATAATGATGGTGTGATTAATGTGTCAAATGGCACTTTAAGTTTAAATGGCGGTGACGCTAGCAGTAGTGGCACTTTTACTGCGCAAGCCAATGCGACCATTGCCTTTGGTCGCGGTAACCATGTACTTGAAACAAGCGCCAATGTGAATGGAAATAGCGCCCAATTCACCGGCGGTACAACCACGCTGCTGGGAGACTATGCTGTCACAACTGGTACTACGATTACTTCCGGAACCGTTAATTTTAATGGCTCAGTTAGCAGCATGGGTAATGTGCAAATCACGGAGAGTAGTGGTATCGCCAATGTTAGTGCCAATGTTAATAACAATGGTATTGTAACTGCAATCAGTTATAACCAAACGGCAGGTACATTGACTGGCAATAGTGAAGTTAGGATTAATGGATTATTGACTTGGAGTGGTGGTAGCATGCAGGGATTGGGAGAAACCGTGGCTAATGGGGGCATGCTCATTAATGGCTCCACTCAAAAGCAACTTTTTCGCACCCTAAGCAACGCGAATAATGGGACTGCGATTTTTGACGCCAGCAATCCACCTTTTACCACGGGTCCGATCGTTTTATATGGTCCACTAGCTTCCAACGACAGTTATAACGGTGCGGTTATCAATAATCTTACGGGGGCTACCTTTGATATTCGCACGGACAGTGATTTAAGATGGCAAAATGGTGAAGCTCCAATATTCAACAATGAGGGTATGCTGCAAAAATCTGCTGGCACGGGTACCACGATTATTGGCGCGAGTGTCAATAATGATGGTGTGATTAATGTGTCAAATGGCACTTTAAGTTTAAATGGCGGTGACGCTAGCAGTAGTGGCACTTTTACTGCGCAAGCCAATGCGACCATTGCCTTTGGTCGCGGTAACCATGTACTTGAAACAAGCGCCAATGTGAATGGAAATAGCGCCCAATTCACCGGCGGTACAACCACGCTGCTGGGAGACTATGCTGTCACAACTGGTACTACGATTACTTCCGGAACCGTTAATTTTAATGGCTCAGTTAGCAGCATGGGTAATGTGCAAATCACGGAGAGTAGTGGTATCGCCAATGTTAGTGCCAATGTTAATAACAATGGTATTGTAACTGCAATCAGTTATAACCAAACGGCAGGTACATTGACTGGCAATAGTGAAGTTAGGATTAATGGACTATTGACTTGGAGTGGTGGTAGCATGCAGGGGTTGGGAGAAACTGTGGCTAATGGGGGCATGCTCATTAATGGCTCTACTCAAAAGCAACTTTTTCGCACCCTAAGCAATGCGAATAATGGGACCGCGATTTTTGACGCCAGCAATCCACCTTTTACCACGGGTCCGATTGTTCTATATGGTCCACTGGCTTCCAACAGCAGTTATAACGGTGCGGTTATCAATAATCTTGTGGGGGCTACCTTTGATATTCGCACGGACAGTGATTTGAGATGGCAAAATGGTGAAACCCCAATATTCAACAATGCGGGTACGGTGCAAAAATCTGCTGGCACGGGCACCACAATTGTAGGTGCAACAATGGAAAACTCCGGCTCAATTGCTACCCAGTCTGGACAAATTAGTTTTGCTGATGACTTTAACTCGTTTGGTGCTTCGTCAAATATCGACGTCGATATTGCAGGTTTAACAGCCGGCTTGGAATATGATCAATATATTGTTTCAGGAGCAGTTACCTTCGCTGGCGATTTAGTTATTAGTTTGACGAACGGTTTTATCCCATCAATCGATGATTCATTCGTTATCTTTACTTATGCCTCACGAATAGACGTATTTGACAACGTTAATTTACCAACATTACCTTCAGGTAATTGGGATATCACCTATGGAGCTAATGAATTAACACTGACAGTTGTTCCTTAGTATTGGTAAAGACTGAGTTTTCGAAAATAACAAAAAGGGAGTCTATCACACAGCCCCTTTTTGATTATTATAATTTTTTAGGATTAGTATTATAAAGTAACTCGTCTGTTGGGAGGAGATTAGAACAGGAAACCTATACCCGAATTGACTGCTTTATAGAGATTTTCGAGAAATTATCATTTAGTTTGAATAGTCGGTAAACGCAGCATATATCCAAAAGAGATAACTACTGAACAGCTACCCACAACGAAAAAAGCCTGTTATAGATATAATATACGAATGGTGGATATGGTCTGGTGTATACTTGACTATTGGAGATGTAAGTATTTGTTTTAAGTTTTACATCCAACTAAGGCTAGTATTGCAAAATCCGATAGTAGTTGTTCGTGCAATGCAGAATAAGCTTTCACTGAAATTAGATCAATTCTAATATTACAGTATGCAAATCAAAAGGGATTTTTATGTCGGCTATCCGCCACAAAGTGCCCATTCCATTTCAATTTTCTGTACGGTCCGCTTGAGGATGATACTTGCCGTTTAAGTTGAAAATATTAATGGCAGCAATTCGTGCATACATGACTATAAAGACAAATCTAGTATTTGTTCCTAATTATCTAATGATTGGATCAAGAAAAGTTCTGATATTTTCAATATACTATACATCATATTCAAATAACAAATACAGGAAGGTTAAAAAGCCCTATCTAAAGATAGGGCACAAACAGTTAAATATATCGATCTACAATCGAGTCCAAAGGCAATTTAGTTTCATCAACTATATCTGTCTTTTGAACACCATTATCCAAATAGACATCTTCGATCCTTGTGACATTTCCATCATTTGACACACGAACCAAACGGCCATTATTTGTCATAATATTTCTTACATAAAGTGATCCACGCTTCTCATCAAATTTCAGAGTTTCTTTTGTCTCTTTTGACTTTAATTTCACGAGATCACTGGTTTGCTGTGCATCTCCATTACTAATTTCACATGATGCATCTTTGCTGGCATTTCGTTTAAATTTTGGAATTAATCTCCATAACATACGGAATAACTGCACGAATACAATTAGTGTTAGAAACGGTAAAAGTTGTATAGCCATTAGTTTCCACATAAACCCTCCTTTCCTATTCAGAAATAATGCATGGAATTACTACTGATAAACTTAAAGGTGTGTTTTCTGCACGTTGACAGACATAAAGATAAAGATCGAAATCTATAAGTGACGATTGCGAATTGCGAATTGCGAATTGCTAGAGTCGCAATCTACTGTTGCTGTTTAAGGCCAGCTACCTATCTGCATCGAAGGGATGCGGAATTATTGTCAACCAAATTATACATTGCTATTCAACATCAATCTTCATCTTTTTTAATGGCATCGATACCTTTATTGTTACCTGGAATTGATTTCTCCAATTCGTTGATAGATTGATCTATTCTCGCTTTCGTCTCTTCTGGAATAATTCCATCAAGCTTTTCTGATACATACTTTGCACCATCTACTGCAAGATCCGAAACTGAATTAGCTGAAGTATCCAGGTTGGTGTTTGAATTAATATCTGCTTGCAATTGCTCCTTCCTTATTGATTGCTCTTGATGTAATGAAGCGTTGTTTTGAGAATTCTGGCCCAAAACTTTATCCGAATTTTCTGAATAGCTTTGTACCGCAGCCGATCTCTGCTCCGGTGTAATTTGGGAAGATACTTCTACATCATTCAATTCATTGATAACTGTCGATGTTGGGGCGCTCAACGGTGCACCTTGACCTACACTTGCTATATCCTCAACATCATCACTCCATTTTTCAGGTGCGATTGATTTTGGTGAAGATATATTGGGGCGTTGTTCAGTAATTTCACTAGCAGCATCCGAACTACCGCGTAAATCACTAAATCCATTATTTGATAATATCTGCACTAGAGTATCAGGTGCATGTTCTGCAAGCGCATGCATAATCCCCGCGCCTTGACGTATGACATCTTGATTTGCATTACCGATCGCAATACCTTTTTGTTGTAGTTCATATGATTTCTCTTGAGCAATATTATTAAGTGGTATTCCGGCTGAATTGTTTTCAGCAACCATTGCTTCTCGAAGCTCAGCCAACATCATTGCACCACTTTCTCCTCTTCGCATCGCTGTACCCATGTAATCTGATGGCACAAATTGAGTAGTCGTGCCCCAGGTATCAACAGCTTGTTCAGTTTGCTGTAGATTTTCACTCGCAGATTTTTGCTGTGTAAGTGCATCTGAATAAGATTTCGAATAATTATTGTTTGCAGCTTCTGTAAATCTGCTGGTAACGCCCGAAGAAGCGTCCATTTGTTGGGCTGATTGCAAACTGCTGTTTATACTGTCTCGAAGTTGCGAATTTTGGTTGAATCCTTCAGTAATTGCATTTCTTTTCTCTTGGGAGTCTACACCCGCACTTTGCAACATTGTATCCAGGGAAACTTTACCGCCTGCGTGCATTTTAAATATAGGTGTTTCTCCTCCTACGCCACCAGAAAATCCACCACCAACGGACATCTGTGCTGAAAGTGCTTTTTTTTCATTAAACGACAGTTGGTTATTCGCATCGAGTAAATGTGATGCATTCCATGCGGCATCTGTCATTTGTGAATTAGACGATTGAATTGACTCACGGGAAAAATTGCTTAATGATTTATCCATCGATGTTGCAAACGATTTGGAAAATACATTATTACTACCCTCTGACAAGGCTTGCGAGGCTTGTTCAAAATTGGACTTAGCACTGGATGAGGCACGCATGCCCAATTGATTCGCATTAAATTTTTCCTCAAAATTTTCTGAACCCGTAAGATTCGTACCATGTAAACTATGATTTCCAAGTGATTTCACTTCCAATGCTGCCGATGGCGATATCGCATCTGGAGCCATAATTTTCTCATTAACATGATCTTGTGATTGCATTCGTCCTGCTAAATGTGTCGCGGTAACCGCGCTACCATAAATTAACATTAGTGATATCGCTGGAACAGCTGAAGCCAACATCCCACCGGTAGCCACCCATTGTTCTGAAATTTTATAAAAATTATCCAATTGACCCAATGATGTTGCATTCGCGACCACATCACTTAACGCACTAAGCCGATCTGAAGCTGCAACATTGATATAAAAATCTACGATAGTCATTGTGATAGGCCATGTTTGTACCCATAACATGAGGAGCATATATTTACCTATCAATCCCCACCCATAAGGCCCTATCATCACTAGAAATACCATAATAGGCGCGATACCAAAAACAAACGCTTCAACAAACGCCATGATTGGGCGGGCAACATTCTTAAACATGGATTGATCAGTTGCCCATTGAATATTGCGCTGCTCTATGGCACTGATCTTTGTAATTACTGCACCCACTTTATTGAGATCTGCTTGATACTCGGCATCACCTTCCTCAAATAATGTTTTAAGGAATGTATTGAGCATGTAGTCCTGTGCATCCAGTCCCACACCTCCCAGCAAAGGTAAGGCAGTACCGTCAAGAAATGCATGCGGGTCAGCTTTATTCAATAGCTTGGCAAGGTAATCATCGTTCCATGCGGTAAAAAAGTCTCCTTCTATATAGGCTTTAATATCTGTGTACGCCGCACTACAATTTTTCGCTACTCCTACAGTGGGTTCACCGGGCAAGAAGGTCACCGTTAACCATCCTGTCTTAGTTGATTCCATTGCGTCTAATACTGAGTCTGCATTACGTAATTCAGGAAGTGTTATTTCGTTATCACTCATGTCGATCGCATGCAATACACAGTCTTTCATGTATTGCTTCACCGTTTGTTCAACGTTACCCGGTAGTACCAATGCCGTGTCTGAGTTTGCTGTACCTGCTCCTGTTTTTCTCATTGCAACGATAACATTCAATGAATCCATAAATCCATTGTTAGTCATATTTGAAACATTTCCTGTCGGAGTGACATATTCATCGCCTAACCGATTTGCAAATGTATAGCCTACTGATGATATTATTGACGCAGCTACGGCAATACCCAATGGAACCCCAGCTTGTACTTGAGGTGCTTCACCGTAGGAATCAACAATTACAACTTCTGCGCGAGGAAGAAAAAAGGCGGCATAAAGTATTATTGCTGCCAACAAATATTGTAATTTGAACTGTTGTGTTGTGATGGTTTGAAAAACGATGAGTATTAATCCGAGTAATCCACCTAATATCGCAGCACCTCGGATAAGTCCGTTATTAGCATCAGCCCAGACAAATGCTATCGCTTTTGCCATCTGGAAAAGCAGATAAGAGTCTCCAACGCTATATATATTAAAACTTAATAAAGTGTCAAAGAAATTCATGGTTTATCCGTTATCGATTAGACGAATTTAATCTTGCTTCGTTGAGTTTCAATATATCTGTATTACGCTTTAGAGATGTTCGAAGTTTTACAAATGTATTGAAATTACTGATTATCATGTTGCTGTGTCCCGCTATAAAATCACGATTGTCTTTCATTTCTTGTTTAACTGTATTTAAATGTTTCATTAATACACCAATCATTTCATCATCATTTTGTCTAATCGCATCTTCAACTATTTTTAGTTGTTCTTTAATTAGCTGATTAGTAATCGACAATGCTAGTAACTCTGACAAATTTTCTTTTAGTCCTTCCGCAGCCTGATTTTCATGTGCAACGGCTTTCAACATGTGATATACCGGTAGCGGAGCAACATTGACAAGATTTCCCTCTGCGGATGCATTTGTTATATCACCCATACCGGCACGTAGAATATTTAGAATATTATCCAAGAGATCACTCACCCTGGATCGCATACCCACTATATTTACTCGCTCACCATCATTATTGGGTAACCTGACACCTTTACACTCCACTGGCTCATCACATAAGTATACATTTGCTAACGGATTACCATTAAGAAAGTCCTGTACAGAAATCGTTGGCGGTAAATACACAGGAATAACCACTGCCTCACCACCCATGGTTCCATCGGTTACAACGAGAGTTCCTGTCAAACTCATCAACATCCGCCTGATCTCTTCTTGACTTGTCATATTGACGCCGTACCAGTTGTTAATTTGAACATCCTCGAGTGCGTTCCAAAGAACGTTACCCTTCATTTCGTCAAGTTCATTTTGTAACAAGTCTGAAAATGGTAGTCCGTTCAATGTGTAGTCTTGAACATATGACATAACATCCCCCCCCCCACTATTTGCTGCTTTAATTTGTGCTTTTTTAATTCTATCGTCATGCCAATCTTTTAGGTCAGTGGAGTTATTTACGATACTTTTTCCGATTTGACAGGAGTCTTGAAGAAAACGCCCCCATTCATTAATTTGTTTTTGAATGCTCTTTAAATTTGATGCACAAGTTGGGCACATGGCTTCAACTCCTAATTGAAACGCATACAATCCAGCGGATGCCGCAATTTGCCGTATTAGCTGCTCAACATCTATGTTTTCCATGAAAGACAATGATCCGAAATTAACGTCGATACCATTACACCCAACATCTAAGGTAGGCATATTAACGTTCCAAAGCACGGGATTGGTTTGTCTAGGGCGCATAGAAAGATTCCCCAACGAAACATATCCCATTTTCTGGGCATCAAGTGACCCAACGGAGGGGGGTGTAATAATCGTATCAAAGAAATCATTCATGTTATCTTGGATATCTGCTTTGGTGATGGGAACAAATAATATAAAATAGATTGCCACAACTGATAATATTTTTTTGCTCATAGTTACATCCTACCTATTTGCCCTGGATTTCATGTAATCACTCAAATAATCTACTAATGCGTTAGTGTCGTTAAAATCAATATTTGCATCTTCTCTTAACAGATTCGCTTCTATAAGGACTTCATTGTTCACACGATCTATGGATTTTGATGAAGCATCATCAATCCATCCCCGTTCCTTGGCGACATATATTGTTCGCTCAATAATTTGATCCTCTAAAATTAATCCAAACGAAATGGGGACTGCTGCCTCACCTTTTTTAAACAAAAACAGGGCAGGTACACGATCTACTTCTAACTTCTTGGCATGGCCACGGTCTACTTTATAGTTCGGAAATGGATTTCCAGGAAGTGGCAACCCATCAATAGAAATAGCCATGGTATTAAAGCCATAATGTTGCTTCAAAAGTTTTATTATTCGTACTTCTTGAGCACAAAAATGACAATCACTGCGATAGAAGAATATTATTCCGATTTTGTTTGCCAATTGACTCAACAATAATTTCTTGTTTTCTCTTACTTGTTTGTCTATTCCTTTTGCGCCAAAGGGATTAGATGGACGACGCAAACTTTCGTCTAACATTGGATTTGCTAAAGCGTACTGACTAGCAGCAATACGAAACCTCGATGCTTTGTCTAACATCGTTCGCTGTATCAATTGAAATGCCGCCACGTTTTCTGCAGTTGGGTTATCAATCGCCTGATCTCGATATTTTTCTAAATTTTCCCTTATCCAGACAACTGACATAGGAGGAGGGGACTCTTTCTGTATATCTTGTTCCGATTGGATTTTTGGTGGTTCAGTCGTTTTGGGTTGTATTGAATGCTCATTCTTACTCTCTAATTCCTCCTCGATTATTGGGTCATCATACCAATACCATCCTTCCGATTTGTTTTCATAGAACCCCGCTAAAGTCGGCTTGGTTAAAAACACCAAAATTAGTACCATCAAATAAAGTACTTTATTCATGATCATCTGGCACAGCACTCTGAGTAATTCCACAATACGTACACCATATCCTCTCCGGTTCCTGGTATGTTGCGATGCTCACCCCATTGAAATGTCGATTTACCAATAACATGACAACAATCTTCTCCGGCTTCTGGGACTGGATGAATCATACTCATTTTGTATTGTTGCTTTGGAATTGTGGGAAATATCTCTGCCTCACACAATGCATCTGTTCCCATGGTTTTACGCGCTAATCCTCTACGGTGGAGAGATGCAATCGCTTTTGTTGCGAGTAAACTGGTATCTTTTGGTGGCGAAGAGGCACCTGAAATATGCCCACTAAAGGGATACAATCCTCCCCAACAACCTGCACACCAATACATGGAATTAATCGGGCTATCCATCGACGCAGCAGCACAATCCACAACACAAGCCGCTTGCGCCGGTAAGCTGGCAAATATTCCTGCCTCAGGGTTCGTTAACAATGCGAGCTCATCATCATTCCATGTGGGATCTATTTCTGAAAGGTACATTAGATCAAGATCCAAATAACCATCGCTTCCACAGTCAGCAGAAATCATAAGATCTAACATGGCATATAAAGGAAAGGAAAAATAATGATAGTTATAATAGTTTAGATCTTCTACATCATTAGTCTCTTTGTTTGTATTGCCAATTAGCATACTTCCTTCTTTAAGTACAATCCCGCCTAAAGAAGGTGAACAGTAGGGTGTTTTTACTAATTCTATTAGCCGACTAGGTTGCCAAAACCCTTGTGTAAATCCGAACTCAGGCACTCCAAGCGGATCAAAACAAGTACACACAATGTCTTCTGTAGCACCATCTGGCAAATCACCTGTACTAGCGCCAAACAATTTTGCTGGAAACAAACAAGACCAGCAAATATCACTAACTAGGGCTTCTCCCCACATATCCGCACTCGTACATACTGGACTATCCGCGAGGCCTTGTGAGCAATGCAAGAGTAAAAGTACCATTAGCACTCTTAAGATTGATTTCTTTATTAATCTATTGGTAAGGTTTTTCATTTACAACAATCATCTTATTTTCTGCGTAAATAAACGATGGCACTTTCGACAAACCAAATCTCTCTACTATTTCTCTTTTAAGAAAATATACTGGTTGTTCGTAATACTGCTCAAGTTCAGTTAGTCCTTTCCATGATTTTGATCGTTCCATTCTCGTAGTAATCAATACAGCCACAGCACCATCCGCATCCAAATTAGCAATCTGGTCCCGGACAAACTCGCGTTGCAAGATATTTGTTGCATCGAATACAATATAGGTTTTCGTAAATCCTATCTTTTCTAATGGATTAATCATGTCTCCTTTATTTGCTATGACCTGACCTTCTGGCGTAATAATATCTTTTGTCACTTCAATACTTGGATCGACATAAAACTTATAGGCCTCTTTCACATTTTCTAATTCGATAAATTCCCGATTGGCCCAATAACGTGATACAGCCTTTCGTTTCTTTTCTTCCCAATCGATTGTGTCCAGACGTTTTTTTATCATTTCAACTATGCTTTCTTCTAATATTTGATAGGTAGGCCCTAAGACACCGAAATCTTTTTTGTTTTCTGTGCGTTCTAATAACCATGTAATATTTGCCGTTCCTTTTACTTTTCTTTTGAGTACATTTTTTTCTGTTATGACAATGGTTGGAACAACTTTTACCGCATATTTTTCAAACTCTAGAGGATCAATACTAATTGGTGGTATTTCACTATTATTTCTCAATCGTGAAAGTATTTCTTTCCTAAAGGAGTGAAAATTACTCCCTTCGCTAATTCCGTTAAATATCAGTGTTGATTTTGTAGAAATCGCGTTATCTACAATTAACTGAAATGCATTGTTTGGCATGGATAGAGAAACGAAAATCAATTTGTTCTGGCTTTGATCTATCGAGTCAACAACAGATCTTACTCTTTCACTATTAATCACCAATGGGCTATTCACTCCGAATAGTTTTTTCGCATCCTCGATGCTAATTGGAGAAGGAGGCTTTTTTGCGAATGAGTAGTTATCATTGCGTTCAGCAGCAATTTTCATGAGTTTTTGGCTTTGATCCAGCAGCCAATTGCTTTCCTCAGAAAAAGATAATTTACTAAAACTAAACAGTAAGAGTAAAACGAAGCTAGAATATCGCATAAGCTTTGCCTATTATTTGGGACTTGGTGATGTACCCCCAATAGCGCGAATCAAGACTGGGGGGTAGCGAACCCATTACCCAATATTTATTATCAGGAATAACTTCGTTTCTCTCCAATTCCATATCTGTAACTTTCAGCTTTTCTAAAACCGTATCATTTAATGTCGCTCGTTGGACACCATTTATATATAGTCGCCTTTCCATCACTTTTATTTCATCGCCTGGTGAACCACGCAAATATTTTACTACCGGCATGCCGTCCGTAAACCAAGGTTCCAGTCCTTTTGCAGTAAACATGACAAAGCCATCTTTTTCTGGAAACGACATTTTGTCCAAAATAAAAACTTTTTCTGGCAAACAAATAGGGCCTTCGTCAGGGGCTATTAATATCTCGTATCGTGATGAAATATATTCAAACGAGATAAAAACGAGGAAAATTATAAAGGTAGTTTGTATTATGCCTCGTGTGTAGGTTTGTGGTTTGACATTATTTCGTAATGTAGTACTCATCCGGAGCTCCCATAACAGCTTCTGAACTTAGTACTATATAGCCTTTTTCCTTTAGATTTTTTGTATGATTTTGAACATTTTGTACTAGTTGATTTATAGCGTTTTGATCCTGTCTACTTTCCACAGGTAAGGCATCTCTCAATTCACTGTATGATACAATCGCGATTTTAGTGGAATTATTTGTTTTTGCTTCTCCCACATTTTTCTGATAATGCGAGTAGATCAGTGCCCCACCAATTCCAGATATAAATGATACAAAAACGATAACTAGCATCGTTCGAGGATTATCCATTTGATGCTTCCTCTTCTTTAATATAGTCATTGATAGCTTGCGTAATAGTCATTCCTTTACTTACACGCGCATTCAAACCTGCTACTTCCTGTGGCGCAGTTGAATACACGAGTTGACTAAACCGATTTACGATCAACCTACCTACTCCTAACCCACCATTTGAATAAACCAGAACTTCTGAGTACTGCCCAGGCTGGGTATGTATCGTTTTTAGCAAATCGTATCCAACATTAGGAATCGCCAACTTGCCGTCTTTTCTAAGCATTTCTACCGTTTCTGGTTTTTGCGCTAAGAGATACATATGTGCACTGTTTTCGACAATCGCAATTCCTGAATCTGATTTATAAAGATCATTGACTGACTGAGTAACGGTAATCGCAGATCCATTGTATTTTCTGAACTTGCGGTATGACGCTTCGATATATTTACCAACTTGACCTTGAGTAAGTAGCGCCCAACTTTCATCAATAATTAACAACTTTTTTTGATTCCGATTACTCTTATCATCCATCACTTTTTGAATTTGATAAATCAACTGTAAAAGGACGACTTGTTGCAATCGAGGACGACCTTTCAGTTCCTCCAACTCCAATACAGTCAACCGATTTGAAAAATCTATATTATTTTTACCATTAAAATAAGTCCCATACTCCCCTTTGCTCGTGAAAGGAGAAAGTTGAAATCCAATATCACGAATCCGCTGATCATCATCAATTGCTTTCAGAGCATCTTGAATAATGTCAATATTTAAATCATTTTTGTGTTTTTCCCAACACTCTCTCATTATTTCTTGCAATCGGCTACTTTGAAGATCCGTTAGTTGCTGACTCGGTGCGGCCATTGCTGTTACTAATCCCACCAACATGTCTGCGTCTTCTTTATAATCTTTTACCAGATCGAATGGATTTAAGCAGATATTCGATTTACTAGAAAATTCAATAAAATCACCATTGAGAATGTTTGTGAGTTTTTCATAACTTCGCCCTATATCTATCACCCATGTCTTTGCTCCTTGCGTCAAATAACTCATGATAATTTGATTTGTTAGAAAACTCTTACCTGCTCCAGTGGTTGCTGCGATAACTGCATTGTAATTTGTTCGCGAATCATAAAGATCAATACCCATTGGCTGACCATTTCGCGAAACCAATGTAACGGTAGGTGTTCCTGTCCCTTTTGAGTCACCAACAACAGGCATTAATTGAACTGCTTGACTCGTTGACATTGTTTTATACCGATCAGACATTGTCACAGCAGTTTTCTCAGCGCCAAATGGTAGTGAGTTAAGAAAAAGTGGGCCGACAAAATTAATGTCTTCTTGTACTTGCATGCCTATTTCTGAGATAAAACTTCGAAAATTGCTCGATGCCGCTCGAGCGGCTTCTGGCGTGTTGCTAAAAATGCAGAAACTTAAATAAGCTTTTAGCACTTTATCTCCATTGTCAATGCAGTGATATAACGCATCAAAAGATTGTTTAAGATGATTTATCTTTGGTACCCATTTAGATATTGGACCAAATGCTTGATAGTTAGTAGCTTGACGTTTTGTTTGAAGGCTTGCTCGAATATTTTCCGCGTTCGGCACACATATATTAAGTGTAACTAAAATATTGTCCTTTACTCCGCGTGACCCATTTCTTGGGTCGCCAAAATATCTCACCACATTGGCAAGTGACACGTAATCAGGCATACGTTTTACTGAAAACACTTTGATTGTTTTATTGCCTAATTCAATATGATTAGGATGTATATTGATTTTCGTCTCGTAATCAAATATTTGATCTTTGATAAAGCGTTTTTCACTGTATAATGTTCGCTTTTCTTTCCAACTAGGTCGATCTGACCAATTAATAATTGATGACATTAGCCGTATATAATTTTCTTGAACCAGATCTCGAGGGAACAATCCACATTCCTTTAGCATTGGCTTTATCGTTAATCGATGTTCTGCTAAGTTTCGAATTTCTGTAGGTGATGGTAAAGCAGAATCAATTGGTATTTTCACTGTAAATATAACAATAAAGTCACGTATCATTGTATGTGACCACTTCTCGATAGATGTTTTAGTTCCGTGATTTAAGAATTTAACTTCATTTTCGAAACTCTCTCTTAATAGCTCTGACCCGGACTCTTCTTTGTTTAAATGCGCCCTCCTAATCTTAGTCATATCGGTGAGAAATTCTTCAATATTTGGTGATGCAAATAAACTGATTGAAATAAACGTGCCTTCCGGAAAGTCTTGCGACATTAGGACATTTAATTTTTCGCTTACTGAACTATCGATTCCAGATATAGGATCCGATAAGAAACCAAATCCCGCGAATCCGTCTTCCATCACAAATAGCTTTGAGTCTTCATCATATGCTAAGACGGAAAGTAGATCTGAGGTTCGATACTCGACTTGAAATTCACGTGATAACTCGCTCTGTGTCATTAACTGAAAACCTCTCAACGAAGATAAGTAATTTGTTGATTAGTAATGAGAGCGATATTCTCGCTCTCATTATTTATTTGGATGGTACTAAATCGCTGCGGTAACAATACCAGTTAGGATTCCCGGCCCATAAAAAACTGCAAGTGCTACCGAAACTCCAACAACTGCCGCCATAATGGATTGACGAACAACACCCATAGCGATCCCGACACCAAAAGCTCCGACTGCAAGCAAATCACCAAGACCACCAGTCAACCAGCCTACTACAGTAGCTACAGCTGCGTTAAATTCCGTACCACCGGTACCTGCCATTGAGAAAATTGGAAATAGTGAAAAAACAACTAATAATACTGCGGATAGTTGTTGTTTCTTAATTATTTCTTCCCTTGTTACTACTACACTCATAAGATACTCCTTTATCAAATTGACATTTAATTTCCAATACATTGTTATTGGATTGTTGGGTAATATCGATGGCCCTCCTCACTTATCCGGAACCGATTCGGAGCCTTGAAAAGGCGTGACATTGACATCCTTGACAATGTTCATTCCTCCAATTGACCATCGACGCTTTTCCAACTCGTTATAGACGAAATTAGTGACCATAAGTCGGCCACTTTCGTCCTCCCAAGGAGCGAACCAAATTCGCATCACTTTCGCAGGAATTCTAATTGGCCTTGGTTTTCGAAAAGTTGCGACCACAGGACCACTGTTAATTTTTTCTGTACTAATCAGTAAGCCATTCTCTTTATTTTTCTTTTTCACTGACGTCTTAACCACCTCGGTTTGAATATCTTCTTCAAAAAAGTCTTCTTCTATACTATTTTCTGAATCTAAATCCGTAGTTGGCGCAGAGATTTTCACATAATCACTCGATTCCGTCGCAGTGTAGACTTCAGAAGCCGATAAGCATCTAACACCTTCTGGCCTCCCTTTGCAGGCGTACTCACTTTCTCCTATGCCCAACATAGTTGCACATCCGGGCAACACAGAAATAACGAATATTAAAAATACATAGCAATTCTTCATAAGTTTTCTCTTAGTCGTTTATTGTATGTCGATGCTCGAAAGCCTCGAATTGTCACGCCATTTGCCGATACCGTAAATGGCACAGCGTTTATTCCCATTAAATTCGCCGTTACCATTGATTTTTGTATTTGCCCATACTTACAATCTTCGATAGGAGCTTGATTCAGAAATTGTTTGTTGAGTAATACGTTGTATCTTTCATCTTTATCCACATTGCACACAAGATATTTTGCAGCTATGACTGATTTTTTTCCCAGCAATGGAGTAATAATGACATTAAACGTGTACTCATCTTTCAAGGTATTAATGTGGTTCAACAAATTGGTACAATTTGGGCAGTAAGGATCAATAAAAATCGATACTTCACTATCTCCATTACCTACCTTAATACTCGTGAGATCTGTAATATTTAATCCTATTTGCTTAAAGTTTATTTTTTTTGACTCTTCCAGTTTTTTAAAGTTATCGATTTCAATATTGTTCCATACGTCCAATAATTTTCCGTTGCGAATAACATAATGCCCGTTGCTGGAAATGAATATGATTTCCCCATTTGCTTTCGCCATGCTGAGGCCATTTATTGGAACTCGTTTGATTTTTTCGATGCCATCTAAATAGGTTTTCACATCAATATTTTCTGCCTGCACATGCCCTAAACCAAATAACAATACCGCTACAAAGCCTAGAATAGATTTTGTTTTCTTGATCATATTTTTGTTTTGTACTACAATCACAAATGAATTCATTACATTAATCCCATGCTAATTTAGAGCGAGTTCAACACCTCTTTTAACTACAAATTCAATACTTCGCCCGGCATCAATCTCAATAATTGGAAAAATATCTTTGGCCATATCCATGTAAAAGTCCGCTAGGCGATCCATTGAATTCGAAACGCCAGAGAGAGTTCCAATTTTTGCAACATCACCCGCTCTAGGTACTTGATAGCTCACATTTCCGTCTGGATTGGTTAATATGCCTTGTACGGGATTTGGCTTAAACGCATCGGATATTCCTGACATGAATCCTGCCATAAGTGTTCTCGCAACCAATGTCCCTTCTTTTGACACCAACCGACCTCGGATTCCACTTTTTCCATCTTCACCTACAGCATATGCATCCAACCCAACTTCAATAGCTTTACCGTCTTTACGGACGCAGGATATCGTTTCTGATCTAAGATGCGCCCTTTCCGAACTCAGCTCACCATATCCTGCTGCAATTAAAAAGCACTCTCGAATATCCACTCGAAACCTATTTGGCAGGATAGCTTCGTGCTTTATCCTCAGTAACGTAGGCATAGGATCGGATTTTGTTACCAATGATGTAGGGGCGTCCATGCCTGTAATCATCGTTCCCTTGATAATCGAACCTGCTGACAACATTAATCCGGGAGTTGTTTTCTCAAGATCTTTTCCATCCTCCTTTTCATCATTGTCTATGATTTCTTCGATGATTCTGATTGAACTTGAATTGACGATATTTTGTGTTTTCTCTTTTTGATTTTCTGGTGTAGTTCTAAATACACTCTTTGGAGAAACCGAGACCTCCTCATCTTCATCATCATCAATTTCAAACAACTTTTTTTCTTTCGTCCGAACATTTGTGTTTCTTACTTCTGTAAGTTTGGCTTTACCGGTGCTTTGATCAAAAATATTCGATGGCATTGGCATTACTTTAACCTGCTCAAGATTGGTCAGCTTTTTCAATAACTCCCTGTTTTCGTTGTTTAACTGACTTATATGACTCAATAACTGCTGATTACTGTTTTCTGAGCTAGTCATAATTTGTTTAATATCATCTTTCATTTGTTTAACATCTTGTTTGGTCGTCTGAATTTGGCTTTCCATACCTTCAATACCGAGCTTTCGCGTATTTTGCCCCGTAAGAAAATCTCTCGGCAACTTGAGGTCTTCATTATTATTATTGATAATTTGAGTTGGTGTTCGATCAAGTAGTGTTGTTACCAACACTATTGCAAAAAGGAATAATGAACCAGCAAACGCCATGATAACGATGCGCTTTCGACTAGGATTTAACTTATCATAATGCTCTTTTATACTCATTGTGCTGCTTCCATATCAACATAATTTGTTTCAATAACACTTGGTCGTTGTATTCTATTTGACTTCATCACATGCAACTTGTCATAAACGACATACACCTCCGTTGCCTTACCCGCTGGAACCAAAAGACTTGGCCACGCAGCGACCGCACGTACTCCTGGTGAATAGCAATTCGACTCCACAATCTCTATTTCTTTATCTGTATCATTCCTAAATGCATAGATAATGGCTTTGTAATTATGTCCATCAAGTATTTGCATTGGCTCTGCGCCATATATTCCAAAAGCACATTTGTATTTATGCTTTTCTTCATCATTTACGGATGACATTGCATATCCTTGCGGCACTTCTTCTAACGCGATATTTGAAAGTAGATCAGTAATGACATCCACGTAAGGTTGAGACTCCTCCCACTTTTTTGCATTTTTATTTACTTTGGTTGTTAACATACTTTTGACATTTAGTGTTACTTCTACTGGTGCAATTGCTTTAGGTATTAAAGTCAACGATACTGCAGTTTGTTCATCACCGTCCGTAATAAACAGCCCCACTGGATTTCTCTCTCTTGTTGTCACATAAACAACATTATCTCTAATGGTTGTTTCTACATTATTTACTGTTAGCACTTTTGGCTGACTAAATGGTGTTACAAATCGGTTCAGGTAACCCCTCGATATGGGTAAAATCTCGTTTATACCTGGCGATACGGTGATCCTTAACTTATCTACTGCCCGCTCTCCTGCATTACTATTTTTGTTAGCGGGTGTCTTAAGAATATTCGCCTTGCTAATTGGCGCATTTTCACTTTTTTGATATTTTTTATGACTAACCTCTTTTGGATTTGGGTCACTTACTTTAATTGGAATTCCAGGCAATGAAATTCCTATTTCTTCTTGTTCGGACGCGATTAAAGTATTCAGTACCGTTGACCCAAGAAAAGCAGCACATAGCGTTACAATTTTCATGTAATTAGTTGATGTCATGAGGATGTCCATAGTTTTGGCTGGCCCTTATAAACATCAAAATGAATTATTTTAGGATACCAATTATTTATTTCTATTTTGAATTCATAAGTTCGTATAAATGTCATAGATGCCCCGCTTGCCCCGCTCATCTCCATACGTCCAGCAACAAATATTTTGTCGGTCTTTTTCTCATAAATAATATCTTGCGGCGTAAAATTGGTGGTAAATGACTCGTGTTTTATTTCTTCTACTTGATCCGCCAGATTCGTTTTCAGTACCGAAAATATGTCTGGCGATAGCATACGTTCTAGCTTGTTGACAACAAAATCCGCATTGCCTGGCGTAATATTACCTATAAGCTCTGCTACTGCCATCGCCCACATTTTTTTCGTTCCAACATCGCCATTATTCCTACTAAATTCAACTTTGTGATCCAAGGTCCATGGCACAACTGCGATTGGGCTTTCACGATTTTTCATGATGATACTCAACACGACGATTGCAGTGATTAGCAGTGGAACGAGTATTCTAAGAAATGTATTCTCCGACTTTATTCCATTCCACGATGTTGATAACGATTTCAGTTTCATGATAAATATTCTCTTGCTAAACCGTTTGGGATTTTCCCTTTTTTGGGATACAGCCCAATCCAATACAACGTATGAAGTAAGAATCCATCCGGTTTATTATTTTTGTACTTGATATAAATTCTCCCAATTAAGAGACCGACTAATGTAAATGTAATCAAGTAGTCAGTTACAAAACCCAAAGCGATCATGAAACATATTGGGATAACTTCATCCGCTTGCCAGAAGAAAAATTGCATGGGATCATCTATCATTCGAGACATTGCGACAGGTTTCATTGGTACCTCCTTAAAACCAAAGATAACCTATATCTGCGCAACATGAGAGAACGATAAAAGGTAATTAACCCTACTTTTTCGTACAGGGTTGATAATTAAATTAGATGTGTTTTTGAATGTTGGAAAATAAATTCTGGAGAAAAAATGCCATTACTAAAAGCCAAACCGGAGATACAATGGCCGGTAATGCTGTTGGTACTAGTAAGTAAATCAGTGGGAAAAACGCTAATATAAACATAACTCTCGTTGAGGTATGGTATATAACCGGGGAAGTATACCCATAACTGTGCTTTTTTATTTTTCTCCTTACCATTCCGTCAACGATTGCGGCTAAGAACAACGGAATGGCATATGGTAGCCACAATGCTAGTACCAAACTCCTTTCTATAACTTGATATATATAGAACCATATTACATTTATTCGAGTCTTATACCATTCAATAATTGAATGAATGAAGCCTTCATTGCTATGCGTATAATGTACGTAGTTATCAAGTAAACGCAAACTGGATTCACGAACTCCCGTATCCACAAAAAACACAGTAAACACGTGTTTCGTCTCTTTGTATACATCATAAGTTAGGTTCTCACCTAACAAATGTTTCATACTCATATGTTCATAAGTTAGTTGATCTGCGTACCACTTATCAGAAATGAAAAAAGCAGAAATGAACAGTTCAGCAAAAATTATCGCTGATATTACAATTGTTGTTCTAAACATGGATTTGTGACGTAATCTAGTTCTCCACCAACGATTACAATGTCTGCTCTGGATAGAATGCGCGATGCAATGATATGGCGAAATGTTTTATCTTCTATATTATTCGATAAAACGTTGAATTGAGAGCGACTAGTCACATATATTTCACTTGTCTGCCTATTAGCCCATAAGGACAGAGGTTCTCGAATAGGATCCCATACAGTTGTACTAGTCGGTTGTTTGACAAAAACGTACAACTCTAATATATGTGGAATATAGAGGAGTAAGCCACGAACGAATAGAACAAAATCATTTCTGTGGTTATATTCTGTTCTCTTCGTAATTAAATTCGTTTCCCACAGAGAGAACGCCATTTCAAGGCACTTAGTTAGTAATTTTTGAGACGTATCTATGCATTCTAGTGATCCGATTTCAAAAGCGATATTTTCACAGATCACTTTAGACGAAGGCCATGCAATTTGAAGAGTTTTAAAACTCGCCGCTAATCCTGTGACATTGAGCGCTTCATCGAGCACTTTCGATGCATCTACTCCAATTTCGTCTTCACACGTCCTGAGTGTTTTAGTGTGTGTAGAGAATAATTCAACAACATTATTCGTTAATTCACCCAAGGTAAATCCTCCAAACTGACTCGTTTACTCTCTGGTTTAATAATAGGAATTCTTCCTTTTACTATTTCACCTCCCGCTGCACTGCAAAAATACTCTAGATCTGGCAGTTTCCCTAATATGTCTGTTGAAACCATAACTGCATTTTCATCTTCCATGCTTTCGGCGTATCCACCAGTCGTATTGAAGATATCCTTATCCATTCCTATAGCGTTCGTATTTTGGCGATGTGCGATTTTTTTTATTTGAGTAGTTCCCATTGATTCAGTGATAAACGATTGGGTTTTTTCATCTCTTGTTCTCAACGCGAAAATATTGTTTGTATTTCCCAATATCATTCTTGCTTTGGATTCCGAGCCCGTTTTAGATTCAAAATCAGCGATAGTTTGGCTTGCTATTACAAGCCTAAATTTCGCTCCTCTACCTTTATTTAGTAAAGATATCATTTTGTCATTTACTATTTCAGAAGCTTCGTCAATGTACAAATTGATTGGGATTTTTTTAGTGCCAAAATTGTAGATTGAACCTGCTACTGCTGCAAAATCAGCTAATAATAATAAACCTGCTGCAGCACCAACGGTAGGGTCAGGCAGTGAATCTAGTCCAATATAAACTACATACCTACCATTAATCATCTTAGCGGTATCCATTATAGGACGAGGGTCATCATGATCATCCGTATCTGGAGACAGTAATTTTCCCAATTCACCTGATGTCACCATTTGTAGCACTGGAAGTAATGTGGCAATCATTTTTACATAATGCTCTTTATTATGATCAAACATGCTAATAAGACCGTCAATTACTTCTGATTTGTCTTCATTTTTCACTTCAGTTTTGTACCACTGTACAATACCGAGTAGTTCTGGCGACGCTTTATTTTGATTACGTTCCCTGGCCGTATTTCTATATTTTTCGATATAGGGTTTCACGCGTATTTCCCAATTCTCAATGTTTTTATTGCAAAATGACTCTAGTGTTTGCAATAACAATTGATCAGATCCCCCTTCAATATAACGGCGCAGTTTTACCAAGGTTGGTCGTTCTTCAACTTCGATTAACCCTTTAGCAATAAGGTCAATTGCGCGCCACGCAAATGATTTAAATGCATCATCTCCTTTTTCACTCGGAACGAGAGCAGCTACTCGAGAGGCTATTTCTGATGCACGATTCCAATTTTTTAATGGATCAATCCTAATTGAATATCTAGGAAATGCGGGATGAAAATATAAAAATGCATCTTCTCTATTGGCTCGTTGACATTCTACCTGCATACGTTCTCTAAGTACTGAATCTCCTTTTGGATCTAATACAATCACCACTTCCGGTTGTTTATTTTCATCAACTCGATTAATAGCTTGCTGTATCATTAACTCAAATAATCGTGTTTTTCCTGATCCTGTCGTTCCAAGAATTAGTGTATGCAAATCTAAATCATCAACCTTTATATACTGATCACATTCACTTTTTTCCAGCCCATGTATCCACCCCGCCCCTCTTTGTGAACCAGTTTTGTTCGACACTTTTTTATTGAACAACAACGAATATAATTTGGGTGGATCTAGTAAAGATAAATCTCGTTTTGACAATTCAAAGCTACGTTGCACATGAATCGGTTTCCAAATAAAACCTTTTCCAATCCAAATACTTGCTGGGTGCTTCACTTTCCTGCTTATCTTCTGAAGTTTTCCTCCCACTATAAATTCTATTTTTCGCCCCACCAAATTAGATTTTAGTTTCCATATATCCAGCGCTCTAATAGACCAAATATAAGTCATTGTTACACTGATAAATAGAACAATATATATTGGTTCTTTTGGTAATTCAGTCTGATAATATGCCCAAAAGCAGAACATAACGCATAATAAATAGGCCAAAGCCGCAAACGCTTCGTAAACTGTTCGCCATGGCATTTCATATCCATCTATCATTGAGGAGTTAGAGAACATATTTATTTTCTGTCTCGTTAGTGGTGATTTCCGGAAGAAGTACTTTTGAAACCCAATCGTTAACGACTAGCACTTTTTCTTCCCTATTATTTATTCTCCAAGTATGAATATACCGACTAGGTTTGTCTTTTACTGAAATAATCCAATCATTGTCAATTAGGTCTTGCAAAATAACCTTCACATCCAAACCATTCCCCGATAACGCTTTTGGATAAGGTATCGCGAGCTGGCCTTTGTCCACAATTAGTTCACAGTGTTGATCGACGTGTTTTTTCACTAATATTTCTGATATAAAACCCAAAGGTCCTTGGCTTTTGCACCATTTTTGAAATTTCTTACGCTTTGAAGTATCTTTGATTATTTTTCCTCGCACTGTTTTTTTACTCCTAGGAATTTGTAATTCACTTTGTTTATCATTCTCTGCATTTTGCTGCGATTTGTTTTCTTGATTACTGTCCGCAGATATGAAAATGTCGGTTTTTCTTTCACCATAGTTAACAGGTGCTTTTTCTAAAGGTTTTGTTTGATCCAAATTGCTTAAAATACCGGGATCATTTTCGTAGATTTCTATAGGTACTTTATTAAATGGTCTATTAAGCGTAAGCCAGCTATGATTTCGCAGAAATATGACCGAACGTGCCATTTTTGGTGTGTCGGGTATATTTGGCACTAATGTCCATTCATATGTTGAACTTGAGGTTTGACGGATAAAACCTGAATCATGTAGTATTTTAGTAAAATTGCTTTTGTTTTCTGGAAAACTTGGGCAGTGACTTTTTCGAAGTAATTCAATAAATTTTAGATATCCATTATTCCAATCAATAAATATTCCTTCTGCTGTTACCCATAGTAAGGATTCAAGTGAATTAATACTCCATTCTTGCGCAATATGTTTTAGTACATGGGCGATATATTTTGTAATGTCAGTTGAAGACAAAACTTTGCTGTAAACAATATGTTGATCAAAATACTCCGCTTCTACGTTTTGTTTTGTTTGCTTAATTAAGTCATGTAACAGCCCCGCTTCATAAGTCGTTGTTATTCCAACTATTGATGTATATACAACCTCCAAAAGCGATCTATCAATATTAATTAGCCGTGTCACTATATTCGTAGGTAAAAACGACATTAATATTACTAACGAATAAACCGATATCTGGCTAGTCTTGTCGTTCTCTATCCATGAAATTTGAAATGATTTTAACTTGTTAAAAATCAAATAATCGTACAAAGACTCTTGTAAAGGATTCCATTCACTTTTGGAGGAACAGGAAATTATCCTGTATTGAGTAAGTAAATTACCCAACTCATAACCTAAGCCACATATAAAAGCGGTGATTCGCCAAACATCCTGTGTTTCTTCACGGTTAGTGGAAGCTACATTGGCGTTAAATATTTTCCCTTCTGAACTTTGGAGCGTAAAAAACCCTATGTTGAGTGATTTTTCTAATAGTCCTCCTTCTCGACTGAACCCTAAATTCTTACTCGCTGGAAGAGTATAATAATACTCACTCATTTTGATGATCAATGGTAAATAAATTATATCGAACTCGTTGGTAGAAAGCCCAGTTGCAATTTTTATTCGTTTAATGACTTTACTATTTTCTTGTAGTAAGTCCTCTATTGGTTTTACCAGAAAGGATTTATCGCAATTTTTGGCTTCAAAAATATCGTTGGAAATTTCTATCCCATCATTATTTTCCATTCCCAAAAGTTTTCTTAATATCGACATATATTTAATATGTTCGATTTTTTCAATCTTCGCAATCTGAAAAAAGACACATTTTGGCTTTTTTCCGAATCCAATATTCTCACGAATCATGTAATCTTATGATAAGAAACTTATTTTTATGAATGGCTTGTCAATATATTGGGAGTACGCTTAAATGAAATTTGTTCTACTGACTGCTACAGTATTTTCTGTCACAGTTGCTGGTTGTGTATCAAAAATTACTAAAACTCAAGATCCACACAGGGTAATTTCTACTGAATCTAACACTGCCCCACCAACCCAACTTGCTCTATTATCCGTCAATGAAATTAATTCTGTTTCTAGTACCGTTGATATCGCTTCTTCAGTCCAACACAGCATTATTCCAATAAATCACAAAAGCAATCAAAAGACGTTGCCAAGAAAAACTCAAGAACATCCAAAATCTAATTTAGTTGATACACAGCAAGCTAGCGTAAGACCTGATCGAAAGAATGAAGACAACAAGAATAGGGGTGGTAATTTCCGCAAAGTAAGCCAACTTCGTGACTCATCATCGAATAAAACAACCCACAAAGCTTCCTCTCCACTTCTGGTTGCCTCCAATGGATCATCATTTGATTGGTGGCTTTTGTACTGCAATGATAAAGAAATACCACTGAAAGAGATGGAAAAACTAGAAAAACTACCTATTCCAGAAAAGTGGATGGGAAAGTGTTTTCCTTCCAAGTAGAAGATTGAATTCTCCAAATTCCCTGAGTCAGCAACAAAAATAATTTGAATTGGTGGTTAGAATACTATTGAGTATTCATTGGTGAATAAAGTCGCATGTACATTCATACAACTACTCGAGATTCTCATATCAACTATGCACGAGTTGCTGACCTTCCAGCTCTATCCTTGTAATGACTGCAGACCTCCCATTGCTGACGTTAAAAATTTTTTTGATATAAAGCAAATTTAATGGAAATGATCTCTTGTAAAAAACGGTGTAGTCAAAAAAAACAAATTATATCTTTTTGATCATTTGTAAAAAATGACATATAAAATGTTGGTCTAGAAATTATTGTCTCTTTGATTGAAACCTGGTTCGATGTACCAATCGATTCAATGTTAGCGTGTAATTAAGATTGTGACGTTCAAAGTAGTCAAGTTTTATCTGCCGATATAAGAACTATTTCTCGTATACCTTAGAAGTGTTGAGGCATTTATCAATTAATATGCATAGGGCGTTTCTGAGCTGAGAATATTGCTCTTCGTCTAATAAATACACTTTATTGATTAGCTGTTCGATAGTCGAAGTTGTTTTCTCTTCGCTAATAATATGCATACAATGCATATAAATTTCGTTGGGCGGATTAACTTTTCCATTTTCATACCGAGAAAGTACGCTCTGTGTTTTCCCAAGATGTTGTGCAAATTCCTGCTGATTCATTGACTTTTTTTCTCGGGCCAAGCGAATTGTTTGTGCTGGTTTGTATAACAAAACTGTAAATAGCTCCAAATTATAGATATGCATATTCTAGCATAAATATGCATATTGTGAATATTAAGAATATCTGGTATTATAAAAATTATTTCCTATAGTTAGTGATATCACTGCACTGATTGTTTATCAGAATTGAGAGTAATATATGGCCAGAGCTGATTTAATTTTAAATTTAGTGAAAACAGGCATTAAAGGTGATGGAAAACTCTTTCGGACTACGGTTGAGGCCATTGCAGCTGAAGAGCGAGCAAAAAAGCATTTCGCACTTGCCGAAAGATTAACAGAATTACTTCGAACACCAATTCCAAATTCTACTGACACAGTAGCCACTTCGGATCCTAAACTACAAAATGCATATTATGTAATAAATCCAAAAAAAACGTTTGAAGACATGGTGTTAGCACGAAAAATCCAAAATTCGTGTAGCGAAATTATCGAAGAGCATCGTCGACGAGATTTATTGCGTTCCTATAATCTAGAACCACGCCATCGTTTACTTTTATCAGGTCCACCTGGTAATGGCAAAACTAGTCTTGCGGAAGCGTTTGCACAAGCTCTCTTACTTCCATTATTCGTTGTTAAATACGAAGGTCTTATCGGAAGTTATCTAGGGGAAACAGCACAACAATTGGATCGCTTATTTGAACAAATAAAAACACAACGATGTGTTTTATTTTTTGACGAATTCGATGCATTAAGTAAGGAGCGTGGCGACCCAAACGAAGTTGGTGAAATTAAACGTGTGGTCAACGCATTATTAATGCAGATCGATATGCTGCCCAGTCATGTGATGGTGATTGCTGCGACTAATCATTCGGACATGCTAGATAAAGCAGCTTGGCGTCGATTTGAAACTAAGCTCGAATTAACCCAACCCACAAAAATTATGATTGAAAAATGGCTCGAAATGTTTCAAGATCGCATTGGCCATAATCTTGGTTTTGGTAGCAAAACCCTGTCTGAAAAATTGAAGGGATTAAGTTTTGGGGAGATTGAAGATTTTGCGTTAAGTGTTCAGCGCCGCTATGTGCTCGAATTGCCAGATGCAAACATAAGAAAAATCGTTAATAGTTGCCTCACACAAATGAAGAGAAAATAATCTCACCCATTTCCTCTTATAATGTTGGGTGAAACGGAGTCACCCAATGAAACCAGTACTTATTTTCCCAAAGCCAGCTATATTAAAGCGCCCTAAAGGAAAGCCTAACTTTAGGAAGATGAACACCCCTAGCCCAGCGCAACAGGGGTTGAGATTAAATACAAAAATTAATCAACTCACGAATAACCTTAAAACCGGAATTTTGAGTGGAGATCCTGCCGGGTTCTCACCTGAAAGAACTCTTGTCTTAGAAACTATAAATACAATTGCTGATTTTTATCGAGCGGCAAGTAAAATTGAAGGACTTGAGCTGATTCAGGAATTTTATGAAGATGAAATATCCCCAGAGAATGACTTTTATTACTTGGATAAAAGTGGTGAAAAGAAAACAGAAAAGTTAACGCGTTATGCTTATTTAACCATGACAAACCAAACTGCTTTGGAGAAATTAATAAAGTATTGGCAGAATTATACCAAACACAAAAATTACAAGTTTCCGCGTGGTTTGGCACCATTAAAGAATTTATTCAAACAATTACACAATGTTAGATATTGGGAGACAGAAGACAGGCTTAGGGAAACGGGTTTAGTTGAAGACTGGAGGCTTCGTGCACAAGAAAACCCAGAGAGCGTGCCAATGGAAATTGAGCTTTGGTATCATAATGATCCGTCACAAAGACGTGATCGAGAAGAAAGAGTCCTGAGACAACTGCAAAAAATCAATGGCGTCATCGAACAGGTGTGCACAATAGAACAAATTCAATATCACTGTATACTCGCACGCGTTCCTTTGCACTCAGTCAGAACATTTATTGACAATTCAGATACGGACATTGATTTACTACGATGCGACGAAGTCATGTATTTTCGACCTTCAACACATTGTATGACCCCATTGTTTACTGAAGACGATAACTATAACAACACAGAAACAGAAGTCGAATTTGATGATAAGCAACAAGACGTGAATGATTTGCCAGTGGTTGCGCTTCTCGATGGATTACCATTGGAAAACCATGAGTGGATTAAGGATCATATTTGGATTGATGATCCTGATGGTTGGGCTGACGAATACACACCTGCAGACCAAATTCATGGTACTAGTATGGCGTCACTGATTATTCGCGGAGATATGCACAATTCAGATGCTGTAATTCCGCAAAAAATTTATTGTCGACCTATCCTGACGCCGGGAAGTGAGGATATAAGTGGGAAAAAACGAGAAAGAATTCCAGAAGGTGTATTGCCAATTGATATCGTGCATCGAGCTGTTAGACGTTTGTTTGAGTCAGAGAACGACACCGATCCCGTCGCACCATCAGTTAAAGTGATTAATCTTTCAATTGCTGATTCCTATCGATTGTTTGATCATAATATGAGTCCATGGGCGAAACTAATAGATTATTTGTCCCATCACTATCAAGTACTCTTCATAATTAGTGCTGGGAATTATACTCAGGATATTGATTTGGGGATTTCTAACCTCGAATTTAATCAACTTGCTGAACCAGAAAAAGAAAAATTAATTCTAGAAAAAATCGCTGGTGATACCTATTCTAGACGTTTAATGTCACCCTCTGAGTCGATAAACGCTTTAACGGTAGCAGCTATTCATCATGACGGCCAAGATAATGATGAATTTTACAACCAAATTAATCCATATAAAAATCGACATATGCCAAGTACAATAAATCCGATTAGTTGGGGAAAGCGACGGTCAGTTAAACCTGAGATCCTTATGCCAGGTGGCAGAGCAACTTATCGACTACGAAATTTTCTTGATAATGATCCTGGCATATTGGAAATTCTGACATATGAAAGTCCTCCCGGCCAGCGTGTTGCTAGTCCTGGGCAGAAGGGATCTGTTACTAGTTCTTCAAACACGTTTGGAACAAGTAACGCGGCTGCCTTAGCTTCAAGAAGACTTTGTTTTCTCAAAGAAACAATACAAGATTTATATATATCCGAGCATGGAGAAGCGTTGTCACAAGGATATGAAACGATGTTAATGAAAGCGTTGATATGTCATGGGGCATCTCAATCTAAAAATATCCAGCACATCGAAGATGCATTGAAAACATCTAAGAATACCACGCGATTCAAATCAATAGCGACAAAATATTTAGGCTTTGGTAATGTTGACGAAGAAAGAATTCATGGTTGTTTAGATAACCAGGCCACGATTCTTCAGTGCGGTACAATTCAGCAGGATGAAACACACTCTTACCGTTTCAAACTTCCAGATTCGCTCAATGCAAAAGCAATTGATCGACGGCTTATCATAACGTTGGCCTGGTTGTCGCCAATTAACCCAAGTAATTATATTTATCGAAATGCTTACTTATGGTTTGAGCCAGTTACAGGTGATAAACCAGATAATGATCTAGCGTTGCGTCAGCGAGAGTGCGATTGGCAGATGGTGCGCAAGGGTACAGTGCAGCACGAAGTGCTAAGTGGGGATCGAGCCTCTGCTTATGCTACTGGTAAAAATATGGAGATTAAAATATTTTGCAAAGGTCAAGCTGGCGCAAAAAATATTTCAGTAAAATATGGTTTGGTTGTTACATTAGACACAACCGATGTCAATCTTCCCATTTATGATGAAGTTAAATCGGGAATTAATATTTTGTTTAAATCTCAAATAGAAACAAAACAATCTATTAGCAATTAGTTAAATCCATTACCGCTGAACTGAATGTTTGATTTGTGGCTAAAGTTAATATCAGTTTTTAATTTAAAGAAGCTGCCATTTCAAAATCATTATAAAACGCCATCATCAAGCTGATATAAGTTGTTTCTGATAACTTTCAAATAAGCTGAAAGATCATCGTTAAAATATAATTTAGTATTGGGAGAATGAAATATACTTATGCATGCATATACACCTTAAAAGTTACTATTTCAGTTGAGTGCTCTACAAAATGGGACATAAATTCAAAATCGTATTATTTGAAATCAAGCATTAATATCATTATTAAATCTTAAAAAAACTTGTTTAGGCTTTTCTCTTTTTAAATTTACATATATAAATAGATCTTAAATACAATTACTAATTGGAGAAATGGGATGAAAGTTACATAAATTGGGACTTATTTGGTGTAATTATTTACAAAATAAAATTCATTTTACAATAGATAAATAATATTTTAGAAAATTAAAAAACTTTCCTTGAACTGCGCTTGACACAAACTATACTGAAAAAACACGTCTTTCTAATCACATCGTATGCCTAATCTCAATAATTAAAATATTTTTTATAGAACCATTGCAGTTCTATTTCGTAAATAAAAAAATAAATGAAAATTTTTTTAAACGAAAATCACTTTCTATATTTATATTAGCGATACACCTTTCAGTTCACGTGACACAACACAAAATAAGGCGGTTTGGTTTGAATAAGCTGATGAGTTGTTGGGGTAAAAACGGTTTTATTGTTTTCATTTCTCTTTTACTTTTAGGATTTTCATCTTCCTCCTTTTCCGAACAAAGCACGGGCTATGTCAAAACTTTTGGTTCTAATTATGGAAACTATTATTACGCAGACATTGCGAATGCCGTAAATATCGATACCCAGGGTAATGTTTATCAAGCGGGATCGTTTCGTTACACGGTAGACTTTGATGATAGCTTAGGTGATGCGACAGAAACGTCGGGAAACTTCAACGATGCGTTTGTATCAAAAATTAATAACGATGGTACCTTTGCCTGGGTGTGGCGATCCGAAGGGTACTACGGTGCCTATGCGACAAACTCGACAACTGATTCAGACGGTAATGTTTATGTTACAGGATACTATTCCGGTTCTACAGATTTTGATCCTGATCCTAACAACACGATTCAAAAAAGCTCTCAATCTAGCTGGGATGCATTCTATCTAAAACTAAACTCTGATGGTCAAGTGCAATGGGTTAACACGCTCAATGGCAATCGCACTGAGTATGCTCAGGATATCGCACTAGATAAAGACGGTAATCTTTTTGTTACCGGTTATTTTGATGCATCCACATTGGATTTTGATCCGGGTTATTATGCGACAGATAACCAGGCGCGTTTAGGTTATCCCACTTTATTTGTCACAAGAATCAATGCAGATGGCAGTTATGGCTGGACACATCGAGCAGGCAAAGCATCGTCTTCCATTTTCGGTTTAAATCTCCAGATAGTTCAACAAGTGCAAGGTACAGCAGATTTAATGTATGTTTCCGGATATCACTCTGGAGACATCGATTTCGATGTGAATGACCGTGATGCAGATGGCAATATTCATTCAGTGACTACGATGGGAAGTGATGATAGTTTTGTGTTTCAAATGGATGCTGATGGTAACTTTAATTGGGTGAGAGTTATTGGGAGTTCAAGCTCAGATGGTATTCGCGATATGCACGCAACTGCATTGGGTGTTTATATCATTGGAGATTCCTATGGCCCAACGACCTTTGGAGATGGTGTTACCGCAGAAACCTTAGGTGGTAGTGGGAATAATGTGTATTACAGCGTATTTAATACCGATGGCAGTTACAACCACACGAAAATACTGCCCAGTACATCAAGCAACGAAAACTTGCACATTCAACTCGATAGCGCAAACAATATTTATGTAGCTGGAAGTTTTTCAACCTCAACTGATTTTTATTCTGGCCCTGATCCATTAGGAACTGATATTCGATCGAGTAACGGCAGTGATGATATTTACATTTCTAAGTATGCGCCCAATGGTGATTCGATCTGGACGCACACATTTGGCGGTACTCAATCGGATTTACCGAGAGGATTAGCACTCGCGCCGGATAAGAATGTGTATGTCACTGGAACCTTTCGCGATACCGTCAATTTCGACCCAGCGACATCTAATTTTACTAAAACATCGAACGGTTACGAAGATGTCTTTTTGTTATTACTCACCGACAATCCCGCAAATTATGTTGATTCTGACAATGACGGCATTATGGATGTGGTAGAAGATGCGATTGGTTTAGATAAAAACAATCCTAACGACACTAACCTTGATTCCGATCAAGACGGATTAAGCAATTATTTAGAATACCGTATTGGCACCAACTTACTCGACCCCAATACCGATTGGGATAGCGATGGTGATGGCATTGATGATAAGTTTGAATACGAACACCCACTCTTAGATCCAATAAACCCTAACGATGCCCTCGAAGATATCGATTTTGATGGCGATAATAATCTCACGGAATACCAAAACGGCACAGATATTAGCATTGCCGCTGCAATGCCTTTTAACTCAGTGGCAACCATCGGTATGCAATACGGTAATTCTTATTACGCGGATATCGTCAATGATGTTTGGGTAGATAGTACGGGAAATACGTTTCAATCAGGCGCCTTTCGTTACACCTTGGATTTTAATCCGGATCCAGCAGTTACAGTGGAACAAACATCGGGTTATTACAACGATGCCTATGTAGTAAAAACCAATGCCGATGGCTCCTTTGGCTGGGTGTGGCGTAGTCAAGGATACTATGGTGCCTACGCAACCAATGCAAAAACTGATGCGACGGGTAATGTCTATGTCACAGGATATTACAGTGGATTAACCGATTTTGATCCAGATCCCAATAATGCCGTACAACGTAATTCACGATCCAGCTGGGATGGTTTTTATGTAAAACTCGATCCCAATGGTAATTTTTTATGGGTTAATACTTTTTATGGAGATCGTGCGGAGTATGTCCATGATCTAGTAGTAGATAAAGACAATAATCTTTATGTCGGTGGTTACTTTGATGCGTCTACGTTAGATTTCGATCCCGACCCAAACCAAACCGATAACCAGGCCCGTTTAGGTTATCCCACTTTATACGTCACCCGAATTAATGCGGACGGAAGTTATGGTTGGACACATCGTGCTGGGCAAAGTGGCAGTTCTATTTATGGTTTAACGATGGGTATTGATCATCAAGATCCGGGTATAAATGATTTACTTTATATTGGCGGTTATTTCACGGGCACGATTGATTTTGATGCTAACGACAAAGACACTGATGGCAATTTACAAACGAAAGTTTCCAATGGGTCCAATGATGGGTTTGTTTTGCAGCTCGACACAAACGGAATGTTCCAATGGGTCTGGACGGTTGGCAACTCAACGTCCGATAAAGTGTTTGATATTGATGTGACTCCCACTGGGGTCAATATCGTTGGCACGGGTTTAGGAGAAATAGATTTCGACAGTGCGGGCAGCGGTGATTTACAAGGATCGAGTTATTCCAATTTCATTACTTCTTTATCAGAAAATGGAAACTACATTCGTACGCGCCTTATTCCGATTTTCTCTAATGAAGTTTATTTGGATTCAGACAATGTGGGAAATATCTTTGTCACCGGTGATTACCAAAACACTGTCGATTTTAATCCGCACCCACTGATCGAAGAAAATCATTCTTCCTTGGGTGGTAAAGACATGTTTCTGGTGCGATTCACAGCTAACGGTGATTTTGCCGGAAGCCAATCGTTTGGAGGAACAGGTAGTGACTATGTCAAAGGCATACACGTTACCGACAATGGAGACGCTTATTTAACGGGAGTTTTCCGTAATACGGTTGATTTTGATGATGGACCTAACTTAGTCGAGAAAACGTCAGCGGGTTGGGAAGATATTTTTCTTCTTCAACTCAATGCAACACAAATTAGTAGTGGTGGGGACCCCAACGCGGATACCGATAACGACGGTGTGCTGGATGGTGTGGATGATTGTTTAGGAACTGCACCAGGTGAATCCGTTAATTCTGATGGTTGTTCGAATACCCAATTGGGCAAGCGACTTCCTGATCCAATTACAATAGTACCGACACCTAATCCTACTATTATTCAATCGTTAAAAGATGATACGGCATTTTTATATTCCGGAACCGATCCATTACAAACCGGCGTTTCAGTAAATACCATCTTGGAATATCGTGCTGCAGTAGTGCGCGGTAATGTGGTAGATACTAATGATGAAGTGGTTCCAGGCGTAACCATTTCCATACATCAACATCCCGAATTCGGCCAAACCTTAACACGAGCCGACGGTGTGTTTGATATGGTCGTGAATGGGGGTGGTCGACTGACAGTTAACTACGAAAAAGAAGGTTATCTTCCTGTTCAACGACAATTGAATGTACCTTGGCAAGATTTTGCCGTGGCGGATACCGTGGTGATGACACAATTAGATGATGCAGTCACTGAAATCGATCTCACTGATACAAGCCAAGCCTTCCAAGTTGCACAGGGCAATCCCGTTTCCGATAACGATGGAACACGACAAGCCACTTTATTATTTCCACAAGGTACCAGTGCAACCATGACCTTACCCGATGGTGCCACACAAGCCCTTACCACACTCAATGTCCGTGCAACCGAATATACGGTTGGCGAAAACGGACCCAATGCAATGCCTGGCGAATTACCACCAACCAGTGCTTACACCTATGCAGTGGAACTTTCTGTGGATGAAGCGATTGCCGCTAATGCTACGCGTGTTGACTTCGATCAACCCATTCCATTATACGTGGATAACTTTTTAGATTTTCCCGTTGGAATAATTGTCCCAATTGGTTGGTATGACCGAGAACGATCTACCTGGGTACCTTCAGATAATGGTCGTATCATTGAAATTTTATCAATCACTAATAATATGGCTGATTTAGATGTGGATGGTTCAGGCACACCTGCAGATGCAACACAATTATCAGCGCTGGGCATAACTGATGAAGAGCGTACTCAACTAGCATCACTCTATGCCATTGGCAAAAGTTTGTGGCGTTCTCCGATAACGCATTTTACGCCTTGGGATTGCAATTGGCCTTGGAAATTACCCGATGGTGCTTCAAGCCCTGAAGCACAACCAAAAATAGCCAAAGCGACAGGGTGTGATAACAATACAGAAACTGGCTGTATTATTTCAATTCAAAACCAATCGTTAGGGGAAAAAATAGCAATTACTGGAACTGAGTTTGAATTACGTTACCAAAGCGAGCGCATGCCAGGCAATGCGGATGCGCGCACGATTGATGTCACTCTAACAACCGATTTTCAGCCCTTTAATTTGCAAGGAATCAATCTGACGATACAAGTTGCCGGGCAAATTTTTAAAGAATCTTATTTGCCTGCACCTGACTTATCTTACAAATTTGTTTGGGATGGCAAAGACGTTTATGGTCGACCTGCAAGAACCGAAGAAGCCACTGTATGGGTCGATTTTAAATATGCCACTATATATACAGACAATACCTATGCAGTTTCACAAGGCTTTGCACAAGCCGTAAGAAGTGGTGCGCAAGTGATTGGATCTCGTGGTAATCGAACTGTAATTTTAAGATCTGAATTTACCCGAGAACTAAAAGGCACATCCGTTTCACCTAACACGGTCAACGCTGGTATTGGTGGTTGGAGTATTGATGTATTGCATGCCTACAACGCAAAAACTAAAACACTGTATAAAGGCGATGGAATTACGCGTGAACTTGATAGTTTAGACAGTCGAATTGTTAAAACCATTGCTGACAATGGTAGTGGCACAGGCGGTGGAAGTGGTGGTGGCGGAGGTTCTGCGCCATTGGTTGAACTCACATTCCCACGGGATGTGGTTTCAACTCCGGATGGTACATTGTACCTTACCGATGGAAACAAAATACTCACCGTAAATGCCGATGGTATTTTGCAACCCTTTGCAGGTACTGGCGATGTAGGCTATTCCGGTGACGGTGGTGATGCTATCAATGCAGAATTTTCTGCACCGGAAGGTATTGATGTTTCGTCCGATGGTAGCGTTTATGTAGCAGATCGTGGTAATCACGTCATTCGAAAAATATCGCCAGATGGTATTGTTTCCACTGTAGCAGGTAATGGCGCAAGTGGATTCAGTGGCGATGGTGGTCTTGCGACATCAGCACAACTTTGGAGTCCAAGGGATATCGCGCTCAGTGCCGATGATCGATTGTTTATTGCGGATACTTTTAACGGAAGAATTCGACGCGTAGATCCTGATGGTGTAATTAGTACCGTTGCTGGTGATCCTAATGGCATAGCAGGTGATGGCACATTGGCAGATGAAACAATTATCACAGCGCCACAAGATATTGCCATTGGACCCGATGGCAGTTACTACATTGCGGCTAACTATCAAATCAGAAAAGTAACACCGGACGGCATTGTTCGAATCATTGCAGGCACAGGCGCGTTTGGTGTTTCGGTGAATGGTACTCCAGCCCTTGATGCAAAAATCGTAAATCCGATTGGGTTATCTGTTTCAAAAGAAGGTGAACTCTATTACAGCAGTATTCAGAACAGCCGAGTACGTAAAATTGATTTGGATGGCGTATTGCAAACCATCGTGGGCACTGGAACGGATGCAATTTCCAGTGATCGATTTCCTGCATTACAAACAGAAGTCTTTCGGCCCAGGGGCACTTACTTAGATCCTGAAAATAATTTGTATTACGTGGATAACGGCAGTGATCGTGTACGTCGAGTCGAAAAACCTGCGCTACCACCGGTTGCGGATGGCGGAGATGTCATCGCGTCTATTGATGGCAGGCAACTTTTCTATTTTGATGTTTATGGTAAACACACCAAAACTGTGGATGCCTATACTGGCGCAGAGTTGTATCAATTTCGATACACTTCCGAAGGTGTAATCAATGAAATTGAAGATGTGCATACCAATATTACAACCATTGAACGTAGTGGATTAGTGCCTACAAGTATTCGATCTCAGGATGGTTTACTAACAGCATTAACGCTAGATGGAAATGGATATTTAGAAACGGTCACTGATCCTGAACTTAATGATTTCCAAATTACGCATGATGCTTTGGGAATGATGACACAGTTTATTGATCGCAATGGCAATCATTCAGACTATTTGTTCGGGCCGGATGGCCGATTGTTAACGGATAGCAATGCCATCGGTGGCGGTTGGACTATTACCCAGGATTTTATCCCTGATGGCAATTACGTTGACATGACCAGCGGCGAAGGACGGGTTGATCGCTATCAAATGGAAATGTTAGCCGATGATACTCGACGCCACACAAATACCAATCGTGATGGCAGTGTATCGATTACCGAATATCGAGATGTGAATATCACCAACCAAAGTGGTGATGGTTCAACAACAGCAGTTATACAGGATAGTGATCCACGATTTAGTTTGCAAAGTCCCTATCTTGGTTCGCAAACGATTGCTACTCCCGATGGATTAACACATGTAACAAGTACAACACGAGATGCTGTGCTAAATGATGAAACCAATGTGCTAAGTCACTCTACACTGACTGAAACCACTAATGTTAATGGTAATCCCTATACGTCAGTCTATGATAGCGCGACACTAACCGAAACATTCTCTACTCCTGAAGGCAGAACAACCACACGAATATTTACCACTAAAGGCGATATTGATTCATCACAAGTGTCTGGGCTAAATGCTGTTGATTTCACATACGATGTCAGAGGGCGACTAACGGATATTGATACTGGAACGGGTGTCGAAGCGAGAAATATCCACTTCACTTATGATAGTAACGGTTATGTCGATAGTATTCGTGATCCATTAGGTAGGACGACCCTGTTGGAAAATGATTTATTAGGCAGAGTGTGGCGCAAAGAATTTCCCGATGGAACTGATATTGATTTTACCTATGATGCTAACGGAAACTTAAAAAGCCTAACCACTCCGACACAAAATGTTCACAACTTTATTTACACTGGTGCCGATCAAGAAAAGGATTACATTCCACCGAGTGTCACTGGTATCACGACACCCGCAACCAATTACGTTTACAATCTAGATAAGCAACTCACCACGGCCACTCGACCCGATGGTCAGGTGATTACATTTAACTATCACCCAACCAAAGGCCATTTGGATGACATGATAATACCGCGTGGCACTGTTGACTTTGCGTATAACCCAACATCCGGATTACTCGAAACGGTGACCGCACCTGATACAGGGTCGTTAACTTACACTTACGATGGTCCTTTGCTGAAAGATGCTATTTGGGCTGGTACAGTTGCAGGTACAGTTTCCCGCATCTATAACAACGATTTTCTGGTGGAAGAATATCATGTTAATGGTAGCGGTATTATTAATGGCTATGATGATGACAACCTGTTAACCAGTGCCGGGGCAATCAGTTTTGCTCGCCACCCACAATACGGATTGATAATAGATTCCACGTTGAGCAATATCTCAACAGACACGAGTTACAATAGCTTTGGTGAATTAGAAACTGATTCCGCAAACTATAACACTACGACTTTGTACGATGTAACTTTTACGCGTGATTTATCGGGTCGCATCGATACCAAAACTGAAACGATTGACACTATTACCACTACCTATGATTACGACTATGATTTGGTAGGCAGAGTCAAAGAAGTCAAAACTAACGGATCAGTCACCGCGTCTTACCTTTACGATGATAATGGTAATCGAAATGGTGGTACGTATGACGAGCAGGATCGATTACAAACCTGGGGATCGGCTAGTTACTCCTACACTGACAATGGCGAATTGCTCACAAAAACCGATTCTGGAGTTACCACCACCTATCAGTACGATGTGTTAGGTAATTTGATGCAGGTTTCCATTCCTGGGGGAATAACCATTGATTACGTCATCGATGGTAATAATCGTCGAATCGGGAAAAAAGTCAACGGCATATTAACCCAAGGTTTTCTCTACCAGGATCAATTGAATCCCATTGCAGAACTGGATGGCTCCGGTGTTGTGGTTTCACGATTTGTCTACGGTTCTAAAATTAATGTGCCTGACTATATGACTAAAAACGGGAATACTTATCGCATCATTTCAGATCACTTGGGTAGCCCAAGAATTGTTGTCAATGTCTCAAATGGTGATGTGGTTCAACGTATGGACTATGATGTATGGGGTAACATCACACTTGATACCAATCCTGGATTTCAACCTTTTGGATTTGCTGGTGGGATTTATGATCAGCATACCCAGCTGACACGGTTTGGGGCCAGGGATTATGATGCAGTAACAGGTCATTGGACGAGTAAGGATCCGATTAGATTTGATGCCGGGGACAATAATTTATATGGGTATACTTATTCTGATCCGGTAAATTTTATTGATCCGAATGGACAGATTGGATTAGCTGGGTTTGCCGTCGGAGCTGCAATTGGTGGCATATCTAGCGGGATCGGTACATTAGCAACTGGGGGTAGCCTTGTTGATGCCGGTATATCTGCTGGAATCGGAGCAGTTACGGGTGGATTTTTTGGAGCATCTGGGGGAGGATTATTAGCTGCTGTAGGTAAAGGTGCCGCACTAGGTGGCTTAGAAAATTTTGCGGCACAACGAATTAATATAAACCGAAACCCGTGTATTAAATTTAACTGGGGATCATTTTTAGGATCTGCTGTAGGCGGTGGATTAGGTGCAGGTAAAGCAAATGCATTAGGTGGAGCCGGTAAAAGTACATTAGGAAAAGTTAGTAGTGGTTTTCTTGGTGCGGGTCCAGCATTTGCTGCTGGAGCAATTGGTACAGGGCTAGGAAGTTTTTAATATAAATATGTCGCATGATGAGAATGTTAAAATTTGGAATGACGAGTCATGGCCGCTGCGGAAGATTGGTGCTTGGCTTTTCCCGCTTAGTTGGCTAGCGTTTTTATACGTGTTAGTAATGCTTTTTAGTGGGGGTGAGAATGTAGATATTGAACATAGTTATGGTTCGCCATTATTCTACTGGACTATGATGATTGCTACTTTAGTATTGTTTTTATATGGTTTGGGTAAAAGTATTTTTTGTTTTTATTTAGCAAGTAAAACCGCACGTAGTATTAAAATCATGTCAAAATATTGTAACGCTTATCAGTATTTTGGGAAAGAATTGTCGTTTCCATTAGATGACGTAGAAAGTGTCAAACAATACAACCCCAAATATTTCGATGATTTTATAACACCACTAGATAATAAAGGTAATAATTATTTAGTTAAATTAAATAACAGTAAGTGTTTTTATATTAGCGGGAAAATACATAATTTAAATACATTATTAAGTGCACTAAAGTAAATTATCTTTGATTGGAAAATCCGAATCTTCACCTGATCTTATGAGAAATGTTTTTATTTACAGTTATTTACTTTTTATCAATCTCAATACTAATGTTTGTTGGTTTTGTAATTTATGGGAACGTTTTGTTAGCTGTGGGAAAATTTGGAGATAAAATCAAATACTTTATCGCCAATTTAGTGTATTTATTATTTGCGGTATTAATCGTTTCTCCATTTGCAATCTTTGCTTTTATGGAAGACTGGCGCTTAGCATTTAATAACGATAATGCATATATGGTATTTTTTTTATTATGTTATGTGTTTTGTTTGATTCCTGGGGGTATTTTCTTTAAAAAGAAATATATTAAAAACTTGCAAGCCATTGGTTTTTTTAAAAGCTCAATGTAAACATAAAAATAGTAACTATTTAGGCAATATTTTCGCAATAATGTTTAGAATATCATTCGATAAATTTATTATAACGAGAGTGTTTAGAAGACTACATATCAATGGAGATGGTTGAAATGAATAAATTAATTTTAGTTATGTACGTAATTTGTGTTTGTGCTTTATTAATTTCTCCTGCTTTCGCTGAATGCAATTCTGAAAAATGTAATGCATTTAACAAATCTATTTATCCTGATTCTCAAGGAAGAGTAGTTGTTGGAAGCATAGCAGAAGAGAGCGCATTAAGTGGATGTGCTATTAGTGACCGGGAACCGCTATTGCTAAATAAACGACACCAACTTTATCGAGAAATAAAGAAGAGCTATCCCGAGAAGATTTCTAAAAAAGATCCCATTCAAGTCGTTCTACATGAAAATACACCAGAATGTGAAATAACATTAGTTACACTGAAATAGCTAAGAATTATGTTTGATAAATGTCTGCAGGCATTCTAGTTCCTGACATTGTCAAGTTTTTTGGGAATGCCTGCTTTGTCGACGTTGTTAGAATACGTTTCTAGAAAATAGCGATGTAAAACTAGAATTACGATTGATCCGAATCTTTGTCAGTCACGTTTTTTAAATCGGTGGCTAGTTCAGACTCTAGCTCCTCAATACTTGGTAAGCTCGCTTTTAATTCATCTGGCAATGCTCGAGTTAATTCATAATCCGAAACACCGATTGGCTTTTGAATTCCGCGTAGGGCATATTCAGCCAATATTCGGTCTTTTGTTTGACATAAAATTAATCCAATGGTTTGGTTATCTGTTGAATGCTTCAGGGTGTCATCGACCACTGAACAATAGAAATTCATTTTTCCTGCAAACTCTGGCTTAAAATCACCTTTCTTAAGTTCAATGACCACAAAAGAGCGCAACTTAAGATGATAGAACAATAAATCTATGTAAAAATCCTGATCACTGACTTCCAAATGATATTGGCGACCCACAAACGAAAATCCACCACCCAATTCAATGAGAAATTTTTCTAGGTGTTTGAGTAATTCTGTTTCTAACTCTCTTTCTTTAAATGGCTCAGATAAGGTCAAAAAATCGAAAACATAGGGATCTTTCAAGGTTTGTTGGGCGAGTTCGGATTGCATTTTTGGTAGTATCGTCTCAAAATTGCTTACGGAGGTTCCTTGTCTATCAAATGCATTATTTTTGATCATCTGCTTGAGAGAATCGCGACTCCAGCCTTCAATTAATACTTGTTCGGCATACCAGTATCGGGTTGAAATATCCTTAACTTGTTCAATTAACAGGGCATTATGACTCCAGGGTAATTGTGCCACGGGCTGTGGCACTTTCTCACCCACTTTATCCTGGATTGAATATTCCCGGTAAAACTTCAACATTCGTTTCAAATTTCGCTCAGAAAAGCCTTTGATCTCGGGTAATTCATTCACAATATCTTTTGCCAATTTTGGAATGATGCCTGATCCCCAGCCTTCCTCCTGCTGACGGATATGTATCATGTGCCCGATATCCCAGTACATATTGGTCAACTCCGTATTAATGGATCGGGCAACGCTGAGTTGGCTTTTTTGGATCCGAGTTTTAATTTCCCGAAGTAGAGTTGAATAGACGTGTAATTCTTTTGTCATTAGTTAATACGAAATGTAATCGTTTCCTGTTTGTTAATAAATGCAGATAGCGTTAGTCAAACTACCTGTTTTCGATAGTTTTTTAAAATGTATTTTACAGTTTATTAAGTTGATAACTACTTCGCAATCAATATATATCACGAATTCGTTTACGTCGCCCAGATTCATGTCTTTCCCTTAAATCAGAATCAATATATCGATCGGTCGTTGCCATACTCGCATGACCTGCATCATCGCGCACATGTTCTCTAGGCCGAAACTTTACATCTTCAGATATACCGGTATGACGTAGCCAATGCACCGTGGCTGTTTTAAGATCCATGGCATCTTCTTTCAAACCATCCTCCTTCATACGCTGAAACGTCAGATCAAAACAATCTTGAACTATACGTCGGATTTGTCGTGTGCTCGATACGGGGCCTTTGCCGACGAGTTTAGCAATCAAAGGCAATTGCTCATTCGGTTCCGGAAGAGGGGAGAGACCCAAACTGCGACGATAGCGTTTTAATGCCTTTAACATATCATCACACACGGTAATCGTTCGAGATTTGTTGCCTTTACCAACCACATGAAACCACCAATTCCCGTCATGGTCTTTTTTAAAATCGCCCATCACCGGTGTAGATCGTTCGTTAGCAACCAATTCAGAGATTCGTAAATACATCGCAAGCAAACAATTAAAAATGAAAAGTGTGCGCTCGTGTTCTTCAGGCGATTCTTTCGCGAGTTGTTCAACGATTTCTAAAATGTATTCCCATTGCAAGCCGCTTATACGGCGTGGGATTGATTGACTTTGTTCCTTTCGAATGAATTTGCTTTTCTGCTTAATGAGCAACACAGGATTGGCGTTGATCAGCTCTTCTTGCATTAAATAAGTATAGAAAGACGATGTGGTAGTAAATACGCTTTTTATCGCTGCTTGTGAGGGACAATATTGATTCGCTTGAGATTCTTTGCCTTGTTGAAAATCCGTTTTGGATTGTGAAACGACAAATGGCCGCCATTTGGGGTTAGGAATACGTTGTCCTTGCTTAGTCAAAAACCGTGAGACCTGTTTGATCCCGATCCATGCCACAGGTGGATTAAAACAAAACCGAATAAAGGCTTCTATGTCTTCACGTTTTAATCTCATCACTGAACGCTGTTCGATACGCCAAGTCCATTGCAACAAACGTTCGATGTTCTTTCGATAACTATTATAAGTGTCTGTGCTGCCATTAAAATTATACAAGAATTTTAGCGCGTATTCTAAATCGATCTCCGACCCGGCAACGTTTTTATCAAGATGTGGTTTTGCCGAAAAGTACTTTTGCTTAAACGGATTGCCAATATAAGACAAATTATCAATAATTGCTGCTGGTGGCTGCCGTGTGGGATTCATGGTTTGAGTGTTAATATTTTGTTCATATTGAGCAATTATAGTCCAAACTTGTTGATTTTTAATATTACCGGTATTCACAAATACCGGAAATATCAACTGTACACTAATCCCAAGATAAGGCAATCCTATGGCACTGCTCTCCATTTTATCGGATCAAGAAAAGCGTTTGTTTGAAGCGCCACCCGCATTAACTGCAAGTGATCGTGTTCTTTGTTTCTCTCTCACACCAAACATGAAACGCAGTATTGCCAGAATGGAAAACCATCATGTCAGAGCTGGCTTTTTGATACAACTTGCGTACTTCCGTGCTAAAGCACGATTTTTTACCATTAAAAAGACAAAAAAACGGGATCTACGCTATGTGCAATCTATTTTACAATGTGGTGAAATCAATCTTGATAAATACAACAGTACGATTAACGCGAGACATCGGTCGAGGATTTTATCACTATTGGGTTGGAATCAACTCTCTTCGCTAGAGAACAGTGTTTTAGAAAGCTACGCATTGCGACAGGCCCATAACCAAATAAAACCCAGAGAGTTGTTTATCGGTTTAGTTGATCAATGCTGGAAGCATCAACTTTGTGTGCCTTCTTATACAGAGCTTCAACATTTAATATCCGCGAGTATCAATCATTCTGAAAAACGATTAATAGATCATTTGGTGACATACCTCGATGTAAAGCATATTTCCACTTTGGATGCCCTCTTTTTTCAGCATAGTCGTAAAGATGAACGAAATAAGATGCTAGTCACCGATCTAAAAAAGATTGAGCAAGGTTTGAAACCGGGGAAAATACAAAAAAGTGTGGATGAGTTTTATATTGTCAAAAAAGTCTTTACCGAGTTTGAAACATTGTATTCAACTTGGGATTTCAGTGTTTCGTCTACAGAATATTACGCCAATTGGTTTATTAAAGCTGATTACCAGCAACAGCAGCAATTAAAGCACTATCGCGGTTATTTACATCTTTTGGCTTTCATTAAACACCAATTCTATTCACGCCATGATGCGTTAGTCGATGGATTCATTAAATGCGTTAATTCAGCCCTCTCTACTGCCACATCAAAATTAGCACAGAGAGAGCTTGATACAAAGAAAGAACGGCAATCTGCCTTGCAGGTGCTCCATAACTCACACAAATCGCTATCTGAGTTCGGTAAGGCCGTTATCGCAATTGTTGAATCCAAAGATGCAACACCAAATGAGAAGTACTTTAAAATTGAAGCTTTAGCAAATGCGCTTGAGGAAATGTCGAACGAAGAAGAAAACAAGCTAGCCCTAATAGATGATTATCTATCCGAAGCTGCCAAAAACCGATCTTACTACGAGTTGCTCACGCTTTTATCCAATAAACTGCAGCGTCGTGTATCACGTATTCTCCTAGTATTGCAGTTTGATGAACCAAGCTCTGATCCGGATCTTATTGAGGCCATACAGTATTTTCGTTCCAATGAGACAATAGGACTAAAAGCTCCTATTCAATTTTTATCAAATACAGATAAAGATAATCTTTATCGCGATGACAAACTCAATGTGCCTCTGTATAAATGTTTGTTGTTTGTTCATGTGGCCAAAGGAATTAAATCGAACAAATTGAATTTAAAACATTGTTACCGATATCGAGCCTTACAAGATTATTTAATTGATGAAAAGCACTGGAAGTCGAATAAAGAGCAAATTTTACATGATGCAGGTCTTTCCCATTTTGCAGATGGTAAAGCGTATTTAGCTACGTTAAAAGTAAAACTGAGTGAAAAGTTTCAATCGGTCAATGAAACCATACTCAATCACCGCAACCCCTACTTTAAAACATTGACCAACGGCAAACCCAGTATCAGCACGCCCAGTATCGATTCATCTAATAAAGAATTCATTTCGTCCACGCTCTCACAAGAGGGTTTTACTTCAATACGGAAAGTACTCTCTGAAATCAATGCCGCCACAAATTTCACACAGTCTTTGGAACATTTCAGTCAAAAGAGTAGCAAGATGAAACCAACCGAGGAGACATTACTCGCGGGAATTATCAGTAAAGGATGTAATATCGGCGTGCGAAAATTGGCTGGTATTTCTACGGGAATTAATGAGCATGTTCTGCATAATGCCGTCAATTGGTGTTTGGAATTGAATACAGTTATTGAAGCAAATCGAAAAATTGTAAAAATGATTCATGGACTAGACCTTGCGAATCACGATATTTATAAACCAGAAATAATCCATTCAGGGAGTGATGGTCGAAAAGTTAATGTATCCGTCGACAGTTTACATGCAAACTATTCGTTTAAATATTTTGGCAGAGATAAAGGTGTTACGATGTATACCTTTGTTGATGAACGGCAGTCTATCTTTCATTCCACGGTGTTTAGCTCCTCTGATCGAGAAGCGGCGTATGTTATTGATGGATTACTGCAAAACGATACCCCGACAAAACAAATTCATTCTACTGATACGCACGGTTATTCTGAGCAAATCTTTTCGGCGACGCATTTCATGGGAGTGGACTTCGCACCTCGACTAAAGAATGTTGGAAGCCAACGGCTTGTCAGTTTTTCTTCCAGAAAGACATTACAGAAAAAAGGTTATGCCCTCTTACCTAGCAGAACCGTCGACGTAAAACTAATACTACGCCACTGGGACGACATCTTGCGATTCATGGCAACCATTAAAACGAACCATACATCGGCTTCTCAATTGTTTTTGAGACTAAATTCGTATTCACGATCAAACCCTCTCTATAGAGCATTACAAGAGTTTGGTCGAATCATTAAATCGAACTTTATTTTAACGTACTATGACGATGTAACGTTAAGGCAGCAAATTCAAAAACAACTAAACCGCGTTGAGCAAACCAATAAATTTGCGCACGCTGTATTTTTTGATAATGACCAGGCCTTTCAAGTTGGTACGAAGGAAGAACAACAGATTGCCACAGCTTGTCAGGTTCTATTGCAAAACAGCATTATACTTTGGAATTACATGTACCTTTCGAACTTAATCATAGAAACACCCGATAAATCTCAACAAAAAAAATTACTTGAATCAATTTCGCAGGGTTCTGTTATTACCTGGTCTCATGTTAATTTACGGGGAGAATATGACTTTACTCGGCGCGCGAAAAGTAAACCAGAATTTGATATTAAGAAAATTAAAACGCTAAAACTTTGATCGAAATAAGCAAAAAGTTGGTATAAATAGTAAAATTGGTTTAAATATTTCTTTTTTAAAACATTAGGTTACGAGCTAAAGCGTGGCAAATGATGACTTATATTGTTGGGGACCCTATTTAGCGTTTTTGAATCATGTTCATGTTTATCATGACTAGCGACCCCGATAATGATTTGGAGAGCATAAAAAAGCAATTATCTAACCGAGAGGATACTAAATTTCAATTGACTTTCTAGAGCACAACAGCCGCATGCTAATCGGCAGTAACGGAATATTCAGCATTAACCCACGCGATCTTTTTTAAATAAAGAGAGTAAAATCCAACCAAGCCTGAATAAACAGTTTATCTCACTAAATCGACAGCATATGCCACAATTTATGGCCAATTCCCACACTATTTATTAGCACAACTGATTCAAATCTTTAAATGATATACGATATGTAGTAAATTCCATCGTCTTGGGAACGTTTTATATCTTTTAGCGCAAGAGCGATAAATTGGCAAAACAATAATCCAAACCCTGATAATTCCCTGGAGTAAGCAATGGCATTTATTATACAAGCTGGCGCGCCATCGAGTGTGTTAGATCAATCTTTTTATAAATCAATTGGTTATTTCTACACAACACTTTCAGATATTAATACTCTTCATGCTGAAACAGATTGGAATAAAAAAATTCTTGTTTATCATTACAAACCAGAACATCAAATTCAGTTGAAACATCTAGTCAAACTAAAAAACACCTATTTTAAAGTCCCCATTATTATGGCTAGCGAAAATGTTGACGAATCCATACTTCGTTGGTCCATCCGTAACAAAGTCTGGGATTTTATTTCACTCCCAGAGGAGCTAGATACAATGGCTGAAAGTATCAATCGCTTATCCTCAATTTTAGACAAAAGAGAAACGGGAAAAACCCGCGAGATCTTATTCCCTAAAGACCCATCCAATGTAGATCTTGTAAAAAAGAAAAAATCCGTGACACAAATTGCAATAGACTACATTTCAAAACGATATTCCGACAAAATCACTTTAGAAGAATTGGCAGAAATGTGCAACATGAGTGTCTCATCTTTTACTCGAAAATTTCGATCTGAACAAGGTGTCAATTTTAAAGAGTACATTAGTCAATTTCGTATCAATATGGCAAAAGATATATTGATTGAATATGATGTTTCCATTGATGAAGCTGCTTATCTAACTGGCTTTAGCGATGCTTCGCATTTTATTCGTAATTTTAAAAAGTCAGTTGGCATTACTCCCACTGCTTTTAGAGAAGGATTATTTTCTCACGACAAGTAATATATTATAAATTACATGCCTCTAAACAATTCTCAGCAAATATCCTATAATAACTGTACAAACAACCAGTTAAAGGATTTTTGATGAAAAAAGACGAGATCAGTTTTTTCGAGTGGCAAGAACGATTTGATTCAGAAGAAGCTTGTAAAGCTTATTTATTCAACGAACAATGGCCAAACGGCTTCCAATGTAACTCGTGTGGTCGCCCCGAGTGACAGAATACCTGTCGCCTCTTTTTTTAAGAAATTAAAAAGAAAGAGGATAAGAAATGCCCAAAAAACACACACAAGGCTTTAAAGATCAAGCCGTACAAAAAGCACTTGCTCGTGA